>Ga0209828_1000171_pt1 | contig 59705 bp, 56 predicted proteins | sample MaitaG_FD_187429 | JGI IMG/M metagenome (GOLD analysis project Ga0209828, IMG submission 187429) | Marine algal microbial communities from Maine, USA - Maine_Asex2 metaG (SPAdes) (version 2) | ecosystem: Host-associated > Algae > Red algae > Unclassified | place: Maine, USA | collected 2015-01-05
CGACCGGGCGATCCTGGTGAAAAGCTTGGTTGAAGTGCCCGAACGCTTCTGCTGGGTAGCTACCGCCAGTCACGTCTACGCCTCCCACGTTCGTCATCGGCACAGTCTCTGTTGGGCGAGAGTTGCCCATCCAGACAGCGGTGACGAGATAGGGCGTGTAGCCAACGAACCAGGCGTCGGTAAAGGTGTCAAGCGTTCCCGTCTGGCCGCCAACGGGTTGAGCGCCGAGTTGCGCACGCGTTCCGGTGCCGGTGGCAACATTGGCCTGCAGGATTTCAGATGTCGCACACGCAGCATCTTTGGACATCACCCGGACCAGATCATGCGCTGGAGCCGACCAGAGTAACCCGCCTTCGCTATCGGTGATCGCCGTAACAACCTGCCTGACAGGCCGCAATCCACCGGTCGCAAACGAAGTAGTCGCGTGCGCGACCTCGATTGGCGAATAGCGAGGGCCGACCGTAAGATTTTCAAAAGGTGACAACGGCGTTGCGAGTGCCCCACTGCCGCCGCCAACCGGCAACGCCGTCACGTCCGTTGGGTTAAGCGTCAGAGTGTCACCCGCAAGCTCGAGCACGTCTGCAAAGGCACATCGCGATGAACGCAACAACTGATTCTGTAGCGTGTCGACCGCTCCAGCCGACGCCCCGAAGTTCTCGAGGACCTGCAGACTGCCATCGGCGGCCAAAGCTACACATGGGCCCACACCAGAGAAAATGTCATCTGGTCCAACGCCGTATGCCGAGATCGCAGCACCGAGTAAGAACATTTGGTAGAGCGATCCCGTCGGCCGGGTGGTCGTCGCTTGCACCGTACCCGACCAACCGGCAGCACGCTTCGACATGGCTACCAGTTTGGTCACATTGATAGAGACGCCTGAGACATGCTCAGCGTTCCGACGATTTTGAGAAATCCGTTACTCGTCGACGTCCCACTTGAGCGAGAGTCCGTCCTTGAGCGACTCACCAATGTTCACCAGCGAACTTGCGACGCTCAGCAACGGATCGTTCGCGCCGTCGCCGGCTCGTTGCGTTCGCACATAGGTCGATTTGATATCTGCCCACCGTTGCTGCTGGTCTTCGTTCAAGGTCCCTCGCAGCTCGGCCAACTTGAGCTGATTCGCTTCGGCGCCCGACGTCAGCGTCTGCGACTCGCCCCGATAATGGTCGTCGAGCAGCGCCTCGATCTCGGCATCATTCATGACCGGCAGCACCTTCTCTGCAAGCCGGGCCATGTTTCGATATGAGCCTTGCAACTGAAACGGTGGTTCAACCCGATACTCGTCGGACATCGATGCGGACGAGATGTATGTCTGGTTGACCGCCAAGAGCACCTGCTGCACTCGCAACAGTCGCTCAAAGGTCGCGATCATCTCGTTCAGCTCAGCACCCGAATAAGGGTGCGAAAGGTCATCGCCACTGACCTGGCGGCCTTGAGCCATAGCGACCAGCTTGGCAACATCGCCGAGGTCATGGTTTGTCATAGGTCGCAGCACGGGGTTAGAAGCCAACGCGTTCTCTATGTACGAAAGAGCGAACAGGTCTTCGCGGCCCGAGAAGACATCACCCAGGTTGTACGTATCGGCGCGGTTGGCGAGCATGTCAGGAATCGCAAATCGTTCACCCGACTCGGTGTAAGGGTTACCAGCCATAACAACGGCGAAGCGCTTGCCCCGTAGGTCGTAGGTACGAGTACGACCCTTCCACACACCTTCCATGCGTCGCTGCGCATCGGTCATCGAAATGAACTTCTGCAACAGCTCAGGGTTTGTGTGCTGAATATCGTCGAGATACAGCAGCACGTTGGAGCCCATCTCGAGCGCAAAGTTGATCTTGTCGACCTCTTGCGCTGCTGTTGCGTCAGGTGCCTCGTTCGGATCGAGTGATGTCACACCGGTGCCGAGGGCAGGACCGTTGACCTTCACGAAAACCATGCCGAGCCGGTTTGCGATGTACTCCATGAGCGTTGTCTTGCCATAGCCCGGCGGAGAGATGAGCAGGAGCAGACCCATCTGATCGGTTCGACCGCTGTCCAAGCTGCCAAGTTGTTTGGCCAGATTGTCGCCAATCATCGGCAGGTACACCTGGTCGATCAACTGGTTGCGCACAAAGGCGGACATCACCTTTGGTGCGTACTCATCAAGTCGAAGCGCGTCTCTGGTCGCAGTGAGCGCATCGGCTCGCACCTGCTGGTACTTGCGAAACGCCGGTACCTCATCTCGTCCATGACGCACGGCCTCGGTGAGCATCTCATCGATCCGACCCCGCAGCACGCCGTTATCAATGCGGGGGTGTTGGCTCAATAGGCCCGTAACTTCGATCGACAAATCTGCGGACACCGGCATACGAGGCAGATCGCTGGTCACCGTCATAGCGACGGCTTCGGGCACCAGCGCCTGAGATGACGGCGCCTCAGCTGTCACGAAGGCTGAGTACCACGCCGTTGCGAGTTCCGCAGTGGCGTCGAGGTCGTCGCCCAAGGCTTCGATCTCTCCAGCAAGACGATCGCCCATCGCGTGGTGCAGACGGAACGCGTCAACCAACTCGACCGCTGCCGTGCTCGTGTCGAATTCAAGGACGTCTTCGGCTAGCTCCTCAAAGAGATACTCAGCACTCGTCGCAGGGTCCCCCGCTCGACCAAATTCACGAATCGATTCGGCGAGCTCATCGACGGCCTGCCGTATGGCTGGCGAGTGCTGAAACTGTTCACGCAACCGGCCGAGACTGCGACAACGGGCGCGCCATGCATCTTGCGTGGCAGCATCGAGTGCTCGGTCCCAAAAGATCAGTGCGTCAGCGCGCACCGTGGCCGAGTACCGCAGCAGCCCTGCACCGTCCAGCGATGTGAGCATGGCCCGCAGCAACAGTGCGGCGTCGTGGTCGTGCACGCCGCGTTCATAACCTTCGTCGACCCTGGCTTGTGCTTTGTCGCGCACCATGTCTTCGATGCCGTCTTCTTTGGCGGCGGCCGTGTCGAAGTCACCCATAACATTGCCGCCGACTTCGTACAAGGCATCGAGCATGAGTGACGATGCCAGAAATTCCGCCCGAGCGAGTGTCTTGGACTCCGACGGCAGCGACCGCGACCAGAAACCCTCGGTGCCAGCCACCAGATCGGCAGGAAGTTCCTCTCGATAGTCGGTGCCAGTCAGCACTGCGTGGAGACGATCGTCGAATACGCCGGTGGTCAACTCCAGCGGTTGGGTATCAACCGAGAAACGGTGCGATCCAAAGCGGATAATGCGGCCGCCGTCTTCGAAAATATCGGATCGGTCGCGCAGCGAACGCCCAGCGTCTTGACGGGCGGTATCGAGTCGCCGCAGTAGCTCGTCAGCCGCCACGGCTTGATCGATCGTCCGTAGATCGTCGGCGAGCGAACGCACCTTGGCGACCATGGGATCAGCCACGAACCAGGCGTTCATTTCATCGTGTGAGTCGAAGCGTTCAATACGGCGAGCAACACCCGACAAGATGCGGTCAGCTGCTTCGTTGAGCCGCTGACCTTGTCGTTGCCGGTCGTCGAGCAACGCCTGCTTGCGGGTTTGAAAGACTTCGTAGACCTCATCGCGTTTGCTAGCAATCGCATCGAGTTCGTCGTCGAACTCGGCGAAACGGGTTTCAAGGTCTTCGAGTTGCAGCAGCAGACGGCCGAGTGCTTCATCGCATGCTTCGGGCGTTGCAAGTCGCGCGAGTTCCCCCGACGAAGATTGCGCAAAGAGTGTCATCTCGACACTGAACGCCGCAGCACCTTCGGCCGTCGCCAAGTGTTTGCGGCGGTTGTCGCCGATGGCCCGTGTGCGGTTCAGCGTGGCCATGACGTCGGCGAGCCGCTCAAGGATCTCGGTGCGCACTGTCGGGTCGTCGATGTCCAATCCGGACACAACTTGGGCAAGCACCTCCATGCCTTCGCCAAGTTCGGTGACGGCTTGGCGGTGCTCTTCGAGTTCGGTCGTGCCCGTCGTGGCCTCGATCGCAGTTTCGAGCGCGGCAAGGTCTGCATGGAACGACGCGAACGCGTTCTTGTCGGCAAAGAACGAAGCCGCTTTGGAAGAGAGGTCCTCAAAGTTCGCGGCCATCTCCATCTCGAGGGCGTCAATCGCGTCGAGATCGATGTAGCGGACCTCGCGCAATGTAATCAGGTGCCCTCGCTGCTGTCGCACTCGGCGCAACGCATCGACATATTCGCCTGCGTTCGCAGGCGGCTGCTCGATCAGCGACTGCCGAAGCTCATGCACCTCGGCATTTGCCTCATCGATGGTGCCGTTTGCCGTTGCCCGCAGCGTTTGCACCTTTTCAAACTCATCGATGATGAGCCCGGCCGTAGATCGGATTTCACGGAGCGGGCTGGCGAGATCACCGACATCAGCTTCGTCGAGCCAGTAGTAGTTGTCGACGAGTCGTGATGCCGATGTCGACAGATCGCTATACACCGCCGCCGAGGGTTCGGCATCGGTCGCTTGGCGCGCAACGCTCAGGGCGTCGGATATGCCACGCACGAGGTCAGCGTTACCAATGCGATGGAGCAGGGAGTCCCCTACCGGTTGCTGCGCATGGAAGTCGTCGGAGACGAACGGTGTAACCCAAAACTGCATGGGGTGAACTCGCGTCGGCTCTGCGTCCTCACGGAACACGATGAGCGTGCCATCGTCAAACAGTGACCAACCATGCGCACTGATCGGAGGCGCAATCTCACGTCGGATCAGGTTGTACGCCAACATGACCGACATGCCCGTAAGCGGTTCGTGAAAGACGTACATGACGTCTTCGCCATTCGGCGACCGTCGAGCGGTCTCGAACGCCATACCTACGGTGTCGAGATCGAAGTCCTTGTGTTCACCGGTACGAAGGTCGTAGCCGCTCGGATAGATGATCCCGTGATCTTCGGGCAGCTGTTGGCAGCTGGTCAGAATCGCGTCGCAACGGCGAGCAGTGCGGGTGAAGGTATTCACCACGTAGCCGCGTTCTTCGGGCTCCTGGTATGGACGCACGCGCACGATCACCAGGTCACCCAGAATGGCAAACGACATCGCCGCATCGGCGACCGCCTGATCAGCGTCTTCGACGGGCTCGCGCAAGACCGTCTCTCCCGACTCGGTGTTGTCTTCGAGCCTGATGGTCAAGAAACCGCCCGTTGGATCAACGAACACGCGGTCGAGCACGTTTACATGCGGGGTGCGCCCGGCGACGTGGTTTTCGCGGGTAACAGCCTGCCAGGCAAAGTCGAACTGCGGCGACGGTTCAAAGTCTCGTTCGCCTCGGTTGTCCAGGTACGAGATGGCTCCGTCGGCGCTGACGCTCCAGCGAAAGACACGGATGTCTCCTAGGTTCTGCCCCGTCTGGAATGCAGCGAGCAGGCGGCCTTCTCGGCGCTGCAACTTGAGCAGGCGAGCATCCTTGTAATACGTGTACAGCTCTCGGAAGTCGGCTTCAAATCCAGGATCGTGGAGCCACGTGTCCAACGCACCGTCGGGCATGGTCTTGAGTGCGAGCCCGTCTTCGGTCGAGCGGTAGTGGTGCAGGCTGAAAACATCGTCGATCGCTGTTTCGGCCTTAAGGCCGATGAATACGTTGTAGCCAAATAGCAGGTCGCCGCCGGCGGCAACCATGTCGCGTGGCACCGAGTTGTTCTCGGTTCGAATGCGCTCGGCACCCGCCACTTCGAAGCGGCTGGTGCCAAAGCTGTCGACCCGACTCGCATTCAGCGCAGTGGCGCGTGACGCAAGCTCATCGGCGTGGCCGACCAGTCGAGCACTTAGTAGTTCGTATGCGCCAGCCGCTGCAGTGTCGGTAACGGACTCTGAAGCAACCGACTCACCCGTATCCGAGACGGGCGTGTCTGTGGAAGTCACGAAGTCCTCAGTCAGAGAGCTTTGACGTCAGGGCCTTGAGCGCAGCGGCGGCTGACATGTCGCGTAGGTCATCTGCGCCAATGCTCTTGAGCAGCGTCTCAAGCTCGCCCACGACTTTCTCGCGGCTCTCGCCCGAGTTCTCTACAAAGGCTTCGACTTGTTTGCCACCGGTGATGGCACCAACGAGTCGGTCAACGAAGATGTCGGAGCCGCCAACGATGTCGATGTCAGCGGATTCAAGGCCAGCTTGCAGGGCCGCTGCTTGGGCATTGGCAATACCAACGGTGGCACCGACCTTGGCCAACTCGACCTCTTTCTCGACTTCGAGCTTGCGGCTGAACTCTTCGAATTCTTGTCCGACACCCTCAAGTGCCTTCATTGCTTCGGCCTTCTCGATGAGACCTGCAGCCTCGCCCTTGAGCAACGACTCGGCTGCAGCAGCTTCGGCCGCACCGGTTTTCTCAATGGCGACCGCGTCTGCTTCCTTGACTCGAACCTCGGCCAGGCCTTCTTTTTCCAAGGCGACCGCGTTGGCTTCTTTCACTTGGACCCTGGCCAGGCCAGTCGCAGCTTCTTGAGCTTGCTGACCTTCGGCCAGTCGGCTCATCGAGCGAGCTTCCAGATCAGCGGCTTCGAGATCAGCCTTTGCCATGGTGATGCGCTCGCTTGCCAGGCTGCCCGCGGCTGCCTCTTGCGCTTCGGCCTTCTTGATGTCTTTGACAAACTCACTTTGGGCTTCGGCTTCAGCCAGAATCACCGCTGATTCACCTTGGCGATTCGCGTCTTCGACAATGCGTAGTGTCTCAATCGCCTCTTCTTGCTCGGCGACCGTCTTCTCGACTGCGACACGTTCGCGTTGGATGTTTGCGATCTCGGCGCGCTCGCGCTCGAGCTCTTTCTCGGCTGAAGTGGTCTCGACCAGGCGCGCCACAGCTTCGAGCTCTTGGGCTTTCGCGACGCGCTCTTTTTCTACGGCGATAATGCGTTCGCGATTCTTGGCGGCAACCTCGACCTCTCGCATCAGGTTCTCTTCGGTGACACCGACTTCTTGGTCGGTGGCAAGTCGTGCTCGCTCTGAACGCAAGCGCTCTTCTGCCTCGACCTTGGCGGTCTCTGCCTGCTCGCGAGCTAGCACGGTTGCGATCTCGCGTGCCTGGCGGGCTTCGGCATCGGCTTGTTGACGCATCAGCTCAAGCACCGCTTCGCGGGTCTCGACGTCTTTGGCCGTGATCTGCTTCTCTTCTTCGCGAGACGCAATGTTGGTTGCAACGTGTTCGAGGGCGGTCAGCTCGGTGATCTTGCGGATGCCCTGGGCGTCCAAGATGTTGTCGGGGTCAAGACTCGACAGTGGTGTCTGCTCGAGGTAGTCGATGGCGGCGTCTTCGAGGACATAGCCGTTGAGGTCTGTGCCGATCACTTCGACGATTTCGTCGCGGAACCGGCGACGCTCGGTGTAGAGGTCGATGAAGTCCAGACGCTTACCAACGGTCTTGAGCGCCTCAGAGAACTTGGCTACGAATAGCTCTTCGAGCGTGTCCTGGCTGCTTGCTCGATCGACACCGATGGACTGCGCGACCTTGATTACGTCTTCTTCGGCCTTGTTGACACGGACAAAGAACAGCACCTTGATGTCTGCGCGAATGTTGTCGCGACAGATAAGGCCTTCGGTTGCTCGACGGTCAATCTCAATTGTCTTCACCGACGTATCCATGATCTCGGCCTTATGGATGACCGGCAGCACGAGACGACCGGTGAAGGTCACGAGCACCTTGTTCGTGGTGCTTACGACCAAGGCTTTACCTTGTGGCACCTTTCGGTACATCGCGCTGTACAGCATTGCGCCGAGTACGGCGATGCCAGCCAGGGCCAAGATGACGACTGCAAGGGCTATGAATATGGTCTGCACGATTTTGCTTTCTCTGCTGGGGATGTGCGGTGTAGCAATCGCTGCGTTTGCAGCTCTCGCCGCGCTACGACGGCTTGATCGACGAACTATTCGAGAAGGGGCAGGGCGTTATGGCGCCAGGCTCTTGTCGGCAGAAACTTGGAAGACGCCAGCGTCGGCGTCGAGGTCGAAGATTAGGGCGCGGTCGCCAGCTTGCAGGTCGTTCGCTTTGAGGCAGCGGACTTGCACAATGAGTGAGCCACCCTCGTCGTCTCGAACTTCGGCCTGACCGAAGTCCGCGGTGACGCGTTGGGTAGAGATGATGCAGGCATTGCCGACAAGCTGTTTGCGGCGCAGGGCCAGGGTGGGAACAAACACGTGCGCGAAGCGGCGGGCGATGCGGCCGGTAAGAAAACCACCGACCAAGAAGCTGCCCACCATCACGGGTATGCCGAGCAGCCATGCAATGCCGCCGCCAACGATCGTCATGATGATCATGGAGGCAAGCCATGAGAACAGCGATAACAGATTCATGGAGATGAGAATCGGCATGCCGGTAATGCCAAGAAAGGCGAGTGCTGACTGGAGAAGTCCGCCACTGCTATCGCTGTCGAGGTCGAGATCACTGTCGACGTCGGTGTCAACGCCTGCATCGATCTCAACGTCGACATCGACGTCTGCGTCGAGGTCAAAGTCAAAGTCGTCGAGCGAGTTCACCCCGGCACCAATCAGCGTGGTGACAACCCAGAAACCCAAGAAGAAGATCGTGGAAATCGAAAAGACGATCGTGGGAAATGAAAGGGCGGTATCGATAAATTCTCGCATGACTGCTGAGTACGTTCTCCCGACGTTGATGAAGGCACTGATGCCTCTACGCCGACACTAGATGCTGCGGCGGCCGTGCGTCACTGGGGATGTGTCCCCCATGAGTGCAATAGCCAACATAATACACCCCTTACTGTTATTGTCAATACAAATAGGGCAATCTGTATGTAGATACCTGTTTAGGCGTGTAAAGAGACCGGCGATTGTGTAAGTTCTTTGGCATGGAACTCGATCCTCCCATGAGCAGCCTTGGCACCGAGCAGGCCGCGTGGCAATTCCTTACAAACCACACCCATGTTTTGGTTGCGATCCGCCGCAACCCCGACATTCGCCAGCGCGAGATCGCTGCACAAGTAGGAATCACCGAGGGCGCCGTGCAGCGAATTGTGCATGAACTTGAAGAAGCAGGCTGCCTCACCCATTCCAGGGTCGGTCGACGCAATCACTACGAGATCGTGGCGGATAGCGACCTGCGCCATCCACTTGAACTCAACCACACACTGGGAGAGCTTCTCCAGGTTCTCGAGGACTAAGTGTGCTCCCATCAGCGACCAAGCAACTTGATCAATCAGCCGATCTGAAGTCGGCGGGTGTGTTTAAGCGCACCGGGCGGTCCAGCGTGTGAGTTCATAGCGGTTTGACAGAGCGCAGCCCGATGGCGGCCTGAGCGGAAGTGAGCTGGATCGGACACGCACGTGTCAACATTTTCTTGACACCTGGACCTTGTCAAGGTTACCTTGACGAGCATGTCTGTTGTCGGTGACACCAACTACGACGATCTCCATGTGCTCGTCTCTGCTCTCGAGGAAGTTGAGAGTGGGAGTGGTGACGCCACCGATGTCGCAATACGGCAAGTTGCTATTGCTGTCGAGCTGAAGACTCTGGTGGACCAGGCATTGCACGATTATGTTGAGCACGCTCGAGCCCACCAAGTGTCCTGGCAGCAAATCGGCGATGTCCTCGGCATCAGCAGACAAGCCGCGTTCCAGCGGTTTCGAAACCCCGACGATCCACGAGGTAGCAGTCATATGCGGACCAAAAGTAGCAACGCTCTGATTCCCAAAGCCGAGGCGATCTATCGCATGATCGAGGCGGGCGACTATCACACGGTCGCAAGCCAGATGACGTTTCTCGTTCAGCGCGTCCTGACCGAGAAGAAGGTGATGCGAGTTTGGTCTGAGGCAAAGACAATGGCTGGCGCACTCGAATACCTCGGCGAGTCCTTTGTGCGGCCGTCGGGCCGCAATGCTGTGGTCGTTGAGACACCGCTGGCGTTTGAAGCCGGCGACTTCGTCGGCCGCATCGCGTACAACCGCCGCGACAAAGTCGTCGGCATGCTGATTATGCGACCGGAAGACCTACCATCAGCGCCCTTCTAGGCTGATCGTCCTCTCAGCTACCGGCGGGACTGTCAGACGAACGGTGTAACGGGCATGCGCCTCGCACCGGGTTGGAACTCGTCGCCGTGGCTCTCTGCGAGGCAAGATGGGTCCATGAAACACCAGCTCATCGAGGCAGCGGGAGCGATGCTGCGGCCTACCGATTCGCAGGATCTCGAAACGCTCCGAAGCCTGTTCGACGACCCTGGCTTCAACGAGCGGTGGGGCGGGAGACCCCTGACCGATGAGGAGATTCTGGACAAGTACACCGGTCAGCGAGCTCCCAGCGTCGAGTGTTTCCTCGTCGAGGAGAACGGGATCGCTGTCGGTTTCACGCAATATCACCTCGCCGAAGACGGAGGCGAGGGTGGCGGGATCGATCTCGTGCTCAGTCCCAGTGTGCGCGGTCGCGGGCTGGGGTCAGCGGTTGTCCATGCATTAGTCGGGTACCTCCGGCGACAGCGTAACTGGCGTCGAATCACGGTGGATCCTGACGTCTCAAACCCGCGTGGAGTCAACTTCTGGCGGTCAGTCGGCTTCCAAGACGAACAGCTCATCGAGAGCGATCCGCAGCGCCAGCCCTACTGGCTGATGGAATGGCCAACCTGTGAGGACATCGTCGCGTAAAAGTAGGGATTCTGCGACACCGGCATAAGGGCCGAAGTAGCGCACCTTCTTAGCGTACGACAGAGTGATTCTGGGCGCGCGTTATCGAGCGGTTGCTAGCTCGTCGCTGTGACTGCACCTTTCGAGCTGAAGCCATACCAGCGAGTTGTGGCAGCTACGGGGCTGTCAAACCTCGCCGACGGCATCCGATTTGTTGCTCTCCCGCTGCTTGCGCTTGAGATGACGAACAGCCCGTCCTTCATGACCTCGGTGGTCGCTGCGAACATGACGCCGTGGCTGGTGTTCGGGTTGTGGGCTGGCGGCCTCACAGACCGTTCTGACCGGAAGGTCCTGGCCCAGCGCACGGCGCTCCTTCGCTTCGGTTTGTTGTCGCTGCTGGCAGTCCTGATTCTCATCGACACCGTTCCCATCGCGCTGCTACTGGCGGCGGCGTTCGTACTTGGCTTGAGCGAGGTGCTCGCGGACAACGTCAACGGTGCACTCATTCCCTCTCTTGTCGCCGAGGCCGACCTGGGACGAGCGAACAGTCGCATGGTCGGCGCCGAGATTCTCGGCAACGAACTTCTCGAGCTCAGCAATCCGGCGCCGACGCTCAGCCCCGCAATGCGTCAATCGGTCGACGCCATCGTTCGTTTCGTATTGGCGTGACCAGATCAGCGCCCTGCTTCTTCACCCGATAATGGAACCGGAAAACGATGCAGCCAGCGCCGCATCACCGGCGCTATGAGGGAACCGACCGCTCGATCTAGAGCGTCGCTGCGTGGGTGGCCGGGTTCAAGCGCAAGGCGCGAAGATGTTGCGGTGCCCCGATCTCCTGTCATCTGTGCCGTCTGCCAGCGGTTGCGAGTGCGCGGCTCGTTCAGTGACGCTGGCGATGTCTTCATCTGCGCCGGATGCCAGGCTGACGCCAAGCAGCTCATTGAGATCCAGGACAGCATCTGGGCCGAGGCCGCCGAAACGAGCGAGTCAGGCGACGGGACCCACAAGGCTGTGGATATATAACTGATGGTCTGCGGGGACGAGATTTCGTGGCGCCGCATCAGGGCCGTTGCCGACTGGCCGCTCTGGGCCGGTCTCTGGGAATTTGCGCTCCCACTATGAGTGCGCGGACTGTGAGGCTCTCGACGAGCGGTGGGCGATCGCATTGCTGCAAGCGAGGGGTCGAAGCCCGATCGGAGATGTGACGATGAGCGCCGCCGACCCGGGGATTCTCCTGAGCGAGATGAAGGTGTCGTTGTCCGTCTCGACCTTGAACGAGCCGGTGTGCTTCATCAGTGCAACGGACGAGGCGAGCATGTCGTCATCGAACTTCCCGGACTCAATGGCCCGCTTCATGCCCACCTGTTTGAGCATCATCTTCACGGAGCGGTCGGCCAGCGCGAGATTGCGCTGCAGCCCGGGCCCGAGCAGGACTGCACAGTCGACGGTTGCGTAAGGTGTCGGCATGACCAGACCCACCGACGACGACCACATCGAGGCGCTGCGGCGGTTCCTCATGGGTCTCGCCCGAGGTGATGACGCCAATCGACTCGCTGCCGACATGGCCGACCTCCACGTGCGCCACAACACTTTCCCCGGCGAAATGTTCTTGGAACTTTCAGCCGACGCGCTCGAAACCGCTGCCTTCGAGCGCGAGACCGGCGTCGTGTACCGGGACCTGCTCTCGACGCATCTGCCCGAAGTCGAGTTCCGAGGCAAGGAGCACCGGCGCATCCAGTACGCGGTTCTCACCGCTTTCGCAGTGCATGGCGGTCTCGAGCCCGATCTGCTCGACGAGGTGACATATTGGATCGAGCAGTACTGGCAGTACGCACTGTTCGCTGCGGTCGCCATCGTGCGGGCATGCGCCGAACACACCGGCACTGCGCTAGAGACGTTCGCGGGCGACCTGGCCGTCCGCCACACCATCGACATCACCTGACGCCTGACCCAGGCGCGCGTTATCGAACATCTCAGAGCATGACACCGCTATCAACGCTGGACGCGGCCGACTACTGCCGGATCGAGCGGACTGGCCCGGGTCCGTCGCGCTTCCGCGAATACCGAGCACCGCAATGGGGCCGTCGTGCGGCGCTGGTGCTGCGTGAGCAAGCGGGATTCTGGGCGCAGTTATCGAGTGGCCCTGAAGCCGGACGCTGGAGAAATCGGATGGCGGTCCGTGTGAGTTTGGTCCAGAATCTCTTCATGGTTTCTGTGAACGATCCTCGCGACGCTGTTCTTCTGAATCGATGGGAGATCGATGAGGCAAGTGGAACGATTGTTGTCATTGATGTGCTGCGGGCGTTTACCACTGCCGCGTGCGCCTTCGCAGCGGGCGCGCAATCTATCTATCTCGTCGAAACGGTCGACGAAGCGCTTGCTTTCAAGGCAGAGAACTCGGCCGCTGTCGCAATGGGTGAGAGTCATGGACTTAGGCCGGACGGTTTCGACCTCTCAAATTCACCGGGCACCGTGGTAGCAGCTGACCTCGAAGGTCGGATCGTTGTGCAATGCACGTCGGCAGGAACGGCCGGCGCGGTCGCCGCTGCGGGCGCTCCGACTGCGTGGGCTGCAAGCCTGGTGTGCGCCTCCGCGACTGCGACGTACCTCAGCGGAGAGGGCCATAGTGAGCCGTCGTATTTGATAACGGGTTGTTTCGTCGACTCAATCGATGTGACCGGCGAAGATGACCGTCTCGCCGCAAGGTTGATCGAGAGGGTCCGGCGCGGACTTCCAAAACACGCTGAAGAAACAGCAACCGCGCTCGCAAGCACCTACGAAGCAGAGAGGTGCCGCAACTTGCCACCTGCGCACTCTCACCCCGACGACGTCTCGATCGCCGCCGACGTTGACCGATTCGATTTCGCCATGCAGATCGTCACCGACGACGGCAGAGTTCGACTCGAATGCAGGGCATAAGTCGAACAACTTTGCGTACGAAAAACGATGCTCTATTGGACGCGGCCTTGTGTTGACCGGTTGGGTTCGGGCAGCTCGGCGATCAAGTTTGAATCCGGTGGCCCGGGGCGCCTTGGCTCTCTGACACCGCTCGACTCAGAGCCTCCTGGATCGTCGAAGGCCTCCAACGTAATGCCCACAACCGGTCCCCTATAGCTGTCGCTAGCTCGGCGAGCGAACCTATTGCGCTGCTTCCCGTATCGCACCCGCACCATAAAGACATGAGTACTGCGCCGGACCTGGCGAAGTTGTTCATAACACCCGGTCGGGAGCACCCACGCCCGGGCGTTCGTCTGCGCCTGAGCAACCAAAAATCAGTGCCTCTCGACACAAAGAAGCTTCGATATGGAGCGCTTACTGGTACTACCCCTACATGGCCCTATATCGTGCCGACCTTAACGACACGCCAACTAAAGCTCAATCACCATCGGGTCGACAGAGCCGCCGAATTCGAGCACACGGTCCAGTAACTCGTCGAGATACTCAGGCACCATGCGTTCCTCGCTGGCTCTGACCTCATTCACCGTAAACCACCGCATGTCGATGATGCCTTCGGCACGCAGTTCCTCGATCGATAGTGCGGGCGCCAGTTCAAAATCGCGACACGGAACCAAGTAGATCGATTCTTCCTGACCGCCATAGCCAGGCAAAATTTCAGGGCTGATCTGCCGACGCTTACAAACGACCGGCCCAACAAAGGCGTCGACCAAACCCGTCTCTTCGTGGAGTTCGCGCTTCAACGCTGTCTGGTGATCTTCGTTCGCCTCGATCCCACCCCCGGGCAGAATCCAACCGACCCAGTCGGCATGCAACGGCGCCATTTTGACCATCAGCACACGGTCATGACGATCCAGCAGCAAACCCCGTACCGCGCTACGTATCGGTAACTGTGATGACGTCATCTCACCATGCTCTCGAGACTGCGGAAATTCGACCGTAGCATCGCTCAGTCACCCGCTCGTTCACGTCGCAGGTTTGGCAACAACGCCGCCAGCGATCGCTGCCGAAGAACACCTCGCCACACACCTGCGCAGTACGCGCTGTCGTCGGCCGCAGCGAGCGCCATGAAACTCGCTGGGTCGACAGCTGGCCGCTTCGTCACCCAGTCGACCAACGATGCAACGACGTGTGCAGCCGCCAAGATTCGACGCCCTCGACGACTGAGCATGAACACCGGTGCCCAGGCGCGGCGGACAGCGCTGGCGAGCCATGTAGCAGCATGGGCATGACCACGGGCGGTCAGCTGAGCAACCTTGGGAAGCGGCTCGTCGACCTTGTCCTGCAACAGACCGTAGAGACGCCGCGATCCGTTCAGGGTGCCCACTACTGAAACGAGGCGCCCAACTGGACCCGCGAACAATGCAGCGCACCAAACCCCAAAGATCTCAAGGGGAAGATCAACAGGTGCGACAGCTCCCGGATGTCGTTGTGCAAGCGACGCCGCCGATGTGCCATAACCGAATCGTTGACGCAGCAGCGCCGCTGTGGAAGACCGGTTGCGATGGTGCAGCAGCGCTCGTGGTTCGTAGCGCACCACGTGGTTCTGGCCAATCAGCCGCCAGATGAAATCTACGTCCTCGCCCAGCCGCATCGCTTCATCAAACCCTTGGGTCTCGACAAGCCCTGCGGTGCGTACCGCCAGAGCTGCGGAAGGCACATACGAGATCTTGCTGCCCGGCCTGACCACCGCTGGGTGCGGTCCAAGGTCGAGCGGCGAACGAACAGATTCAAAGCGGTCGAGCGCGCTGTGACCCGGCTGCGCCGCCACCCGCGGTGCGGCTGCCGTTACCTCGGCATCGGTGAAATGGGCCAGCAGCAGGCGCAGCGACCCTGGTGGGCAGGAGACATCGGCATCGATGAACACGACCAACTCCGCGTCGGCAACATGACGCCAGCCGGTGTTGCGGGCCGCCGCGGGGCCTCGATTGACTACGTGGTCGAGCAGCTCTGCTCTATGCAACGAGGCGACGTCTGCAACCTCGTGCTTGTTACTGGAACCGTCGTCGACCACAACAAGTCGGACATCAGCAAGCTCGCGTCGCAACTCGGTGAGCAAACTGTCCAGACCGGCCACGTCATTGAATACCGGCACAACGACTGCGAGCGAAGGCAGTGCTTCGACTGGTGCCAACCTGGGGTGCACCATGCCGGCGTTGAGCAACCGTTGTCGCAACGTCACCTGTGCGGCGGACATGTTCGTGGGTTTTCCAGCAAGCCACGCATCCAGGACCGCAGCGCCCGAAGGAGACAATCGAATCAGGCGAAATGGGGAGCCCCCGAAGAGTGCGGTATTGTGGGACGAGCGACGGACGTTGGAATCAAGTTCCAGCTGCACCGGTTGCACTATCACGAACTCAAGCTAGCCAGTAGGGGACAACATGGAACCCAAGACAGATCCAGAAGTCAGCGACGCAGTCGACGACACACTGGTCGAAGAAGAACTGCTCGTCGAGGAGATCTCCATCGACGGCATGTGCGGCGTCTACTAATTTGACTGCCGTCGCCTTTGATTCGACGGCGAAGTGGGAACGAAGCGCCAAGATTGGCCTTCGTCCCGAACCATTTGGGGCGCTCGCCTACCACTTCGATACCCGTCGACTCGTCTTCTTAAAGTCTCCAACCCTGGTCGACCTCGTCGACGGACTCACCAAGCATGATTCCGCTGATGCAGCGATCGAAGCGATCGTTGAGCCTGCCGATGATCGCAGTCGCCAAGCCCATGTAACCGCGCTTGCGTCGCTCGCTGAAGCAGGCGTTATTGAACCCGCCACCAAGATTGCGTTCGTCGGATGACTGTTACCCACTCCCCCATCACCCACTCCCCCATCACCCAAACCCCCATCACCCTGTCTCGCAAAGGCTCCACACCAAAGGCCAAGGGCGTTCCCCCACTGGTGGAACAGCTCAAGGGCGGCCTCGACGCTCCGATCTGTCTCACCTGGGAACTCACCTATGCATGCAACCTGGCATGTGTCCACTGCCTGAGCTCGTCGGGCCGTCGTGATCCCAAAGAACTCACCACCGCCGAGGCGCTCAGCGTGGTCGATCAACTCGCCGCGCTGCAGGTGTTCTACATCAACATTGGCGGCGGCGAACCAATGATTCGCAAAGACTTCTTCGACATCGTCGATCACGCAGTGTCACGAAACGTTGGCGTCAAATTCTCAACGAACGGCTACTACATCGACCAGGCAGCAGCGGAGCGCTTCGCCGCAATGGACCTGCTGGACATCCAGATCAGCCTCGATGGATTCGACGCCGAGACCAACGACGCCGTGCGCGGCCAAGGGTCGTGGGAAGCCGCACGTCGAGCCATGGACAATTTGGCCGCCGCCAACTTTGGCGAGTTCAAGATCTCGATCGTGGCAACTCGGCACAACGTCGACCAGCTCGACGACTACAAGTTGATGGCCGACGACTACGGCGCGCAACTACGGGTCACCCGGCTTCGCCCGTCAGGGCGTGGTGTTGACTCCTACCAAGACCTGCGGCTCACACATCCCCAACAACAACAGATCTTCCGTTGGATTCTCGATCACCCCGACGTCCTAACCGGAGATTCATTCTTCCACCTGAACGCGCTTGGGACAGACAGCGGCGAAGCACTCCCTGGCCTCAACTTGTGCGGCGCTGGTCGCATCGTCTGCCTCATTGACCCCATTGGCGATGTCTACGCCTGTCCGTTCGTGATCCACGACAACTTCATGGCTGGCAACGTGCGCGACCAGGGCGGATTTGCCAATGTCTGGCGCGAAAGCGACCTCTTTCAGGAACTGCGTGAACCCGGTTCAGCTGGCGCCTGCGCATCGTGCGGGTCATACGACGCCTGCGGTGGCGGCTGTATGGCAGCCAAGTTTTTCACCGGCATCCCACTCGACGGACCCGACCCTGACTGTGCGCTCGGCCATGCCGACGAAGCTGTCGCCGCAGCAGCTGGCTCGGTGCCTCATTCTTCCCAAGACCACAGTCGCCCTGTCCGACTAGGCGCCAAACCAACCCTGTAATCAGCGCACTCACCATCGCGTCTGACGGCGACAACATGTTGCAGATGATCACGATTCATAGCGGTCGCACGCCCAGCGACGTCGGGCGGCTCTACGGTTCGTGGCATGAGCGACGACGGGACCAGCGAGCGACCACGACGGCGCAAAGGCGGCCGGTCACGCCATAGCGCCTCAGGACTGCGAGCGATTGAGCAGCCGCGGTTGCGCAAACACCGTCGTGCATTTGAACCAACCCGGGTTGTTTCAGACGATGAGCTCGAAGCAATCCATCAGGCTTCGCTGACCCTGCTCAGCACAACCGGCATGGAGGTGCTGTTACCCGAGGCGCAGCAACTCTTCTTGGCCCACGGCGCCACGCTCGACGGCGAACGCATGCGCTTTGATCCCGAGATGCTCATGGACTTTGTCGAATCGGCGCCGACCGAATTCACCATGCATGCTCGAAACCCACAACACACCGTCACGATTGGTGGCGACAACGTCGTCTTCACAGCCGTAGCAAGCCCACCAAACGTCAGCGACATTGCGGGCGGTCGTCGAACCGGCAACCAGGACGACTTCCGGAACCTCGTGCGATTGACCCAACAGCTCAACGCAGTGCAAATCCATGGCGGCTACCCGGTAGAACCGGCCGACGTGCATGCGTCGGTGCGCCATCTACATGCGATCCGTGATCTTGTATCGCTCAGTGACAAGGGCGTCAATGCGTACAGCCTGGGAGCTGAACGCAATCGTGACGCGCTCGAGATCCTGCGGCTCGCGCACGGTCTGACTCACGATGAAGTCGACGACAACACGATCATCTACACCGTCATCAACACATCGTCGCCGCTTCGGCTTGACCATCCCATGTGCACAGGCATCTTGGAGTACGCCGCGCGCAATCAAGCCACGGTGATAACACCATTCACCCTGGCCGGGGCCATGGCGCCCGTGACCATCGCTGGAGCTGTAACGCAACAAAACGCCGAAGCACTCGTGGGCATCGCGCTCACCCAGGTCGTACGTCGCGGCGCTCCAGTGATCTATGGCGGGTTCACATCGAACGTCGATATGAAATCAGGCTCCCCGGCGTTTGGTACGCCCGAGTTCATGCAATCAGCGATGCTTGGCGGCCAACTTGCGCGGCGCTATGGCATCCCCTACCGGTCGTCGAATGTCAACGCTGCGAATGCTGTTGATGCACAGGCCGCATACGAGTCCGTGTTCTCACTCTGGGGAGCAATCATGGGCGGCGCCAACCTCGTGCTCCACGGAGCTGGCTGGCTAGAAGGCGGATTGCGCGCCTCATTCGAAAAGATGGTGCTCGACGCAGACCTTATTGCGATGGTCGGCAGCTTCCTGGAACCGGTGATTGTTGACAACGACACCCTGGCACTCGAGGCCATCGACGAAGTCGGACCAGGCGGCCACTTCTTTGGCACACAGCACACGCAAGACCGGTACCGCAACGCCTTCTTCTCTCCCATGATTAGTGACTGGCGCAACTTTGAGTCGTGGGAAGAAGCCGGCGCACCCACCGCCGACCAGAAGTCCGCCGAGTTGTATCGCCAGCTTCTCGATGAATACGCAGAACCTCCTCTGGAGCCAGCGCGCGCCGCCGCTATCGAGGAGTTCGTGAACCGACGAGTCGCCGAAGGCGGCGTTGCCACCGACTACTAACAATCGCGAGATTCGACCGTCGCGACAAGGTCATCGACCAGAGCGGCGAGCATTACTCGACCTTCTGCTGCGCTCGCGCCGGTTGGATCACCCAGGACCCCATTGGGAGCCACTGCGGCGACACCGCCCTCTCGCATATCGGCCATGAGTTCAGCCACTGGCGACACATTGCCGGGCTCGGCCCGGTCGAGCCGAACCTCATCGGGCGCTATTGCAAGCATCAGCGAGGTTTCAGTTCGCCCGGCATGTGCATCGCCTGACAACGTCGGCCACCAGCCCGACACGGCATGTCCTTCGGCGCGCATCTGGTCGACCGCGTCGATAAGCGCAGGGTGATTGCCACCATGTCCGTTAACCAACGTCATCGAAGAGAACGTCAACGCTGCTGATCGAACCAGTTCCACAATGACTGCGCGCAGCACCTCGGTTCCGATCGAGAGCGTGCCTGCGAAACTGGCATGCTCGCCACTCGCACCATAGGGAACCACCGGCGCCACCGCAGCCACCAATCGCTCGCCCGCGGCGACCGCTATCGCGTCGGCAATTCGGGCATCAGTGTCGAGCGGCAGGTGCGGTCCATGCTGCTCCGTCGACCCAAGTGGCAGCAACAGATGTCGATGCGCACCGCCCTGGACCTCGCTTGATACTGCCGAGCCGAGCTTCACGCGTTCGACGCTACCCGCTACCGCCCACGCCAGTTGCGCGATGTTCGGTTAGTGACATCGCAGCAGCTGCCTTAGGCTCGTCACGTGGCTAATGAGTGGTTTGAAACGGTAGCTGTCGCCAAGGCGCGGGCTAAGAAGCGGTTACCTCGGTCGGTCTACGGTGCAATAGTTGCTGGCGCCGAAGCCGGGGTGTCACGCGATGACAACCTGCGAGCGTTCGATCAGCTCGGCCTGCGACCGGTCGCTGCTGGCCAACACGCACAGCGAGAGATGGCCACGACCATCATGGGACAGCCAGCTTCGATGCCGGTGATGATCTCGCCGACAGGGGTTCAAGCAGTCCACCCCCAGGGTGAAATCGCGGTCGGGCGCGCGACCGCCGCTCGGGGTATTCCAATGGGTCTCAGCTCGTTCGGCAGCAAGCCACTCGAAGACGTCATCGCCGAAAATCCTCAGACGTTCTTCCAGATTTACTGGGCCGGCGATCGCGATTCCATGAGCGCTCGCATGGACCGTGCACGCAAGGCTGGGGCGGTCGGCATGATTCTGACCCTCGATTGGTCGTTTTCCCATGGCCGTGACTGGGGCAGCCCTTCGATCCCCGAGGCCATCGACCTCAAGACAGCACTGCAGCATGCACCCGACGTACTGACACGACCCAAGTGGTTAGCAAGCTGGCTCAAGACCAAGTCGCTTCCCGATCTCGGTGTCCCCAATTTTCCCACCGGTGGTGCGCCAACGCCAGGGTTCTTCGAGGCCTACGGCACCTGGATGGGAACGCCACCCCCGTCATGGGAGGACATTGCTGGCTTGATAGCCGAGTGGGGTGGCGAGTTCATGGTCAAAGGCGTTGGCCGAGCCGACGAAGCGAAGCGCGCAGTGCAAGCCGGGGCGACGGCCATTTCGGTATCGAACCACGGGGGAAACAACATCGACAGTTCGCCAGCACCAATCAGGGTGCTGCCAGAGGTCGTCGACGCAGTCGGACACGAGATTCAAGTGATCATGGACGGCGGCATACGGCGTGGCAGCGACGTGGTGAAAGCCCTCGCCTTCGGCGCAGATGCGGTAATGATTGGCCGGGCCTATCTATGGGGACTGGCCGCAAATGGTCAAGCAGGCGTCGAGAACGTTCTCGACGTTTTGCGCAGCGGTATCGACTCGACATTGCTCGGTCTCGGCAAAGCCGGAATCGCTGAGCTCTCGCCTGACGACGTCGTAGTGCCGCGCGACTTCTGTCCCCCGCGTATCTGAACCCATGCATCTGAACCCTGGCGAGCTAGGGAAAAGCGACGCCGCCGCGTAGGGTTCGGCGATGACGAACGAGGGCAACGTTCCCGTTCCGCACGGAGTCAAGCTGCTGCTTGCAGCAATGACCTCGGGGGCGCTCGCATTCTCTCTTCTCGCGACCGTCGTTGGTCTCCAGGTCTTTGAGATCACTGGTCGAGAGTGGGATCTTGGCTTACTTGGCGTTGCTCAGTTTCTCCCGATTCTCATACTGTCGCCATTTACCGGCACGCTTGCCGATCGATTCGACCGCCGTCGGGTCTACCGAATTGGACTAGCGATCAATGCACTCGCCACGCTCGGCCTGATGGTGTACGCATCAACCGACCCAACCTCGGTAATGCCGATCTTCTTGCTGATGTTGGCGAACGGCGTTGGTCGCGCCGTAGGTACGCCGGCAAGCCGAGCATTGCCAATCGACCTGGCTCCGGATGGCGCTATTGAGCGCATCGTGGCGCTGCGCTCGCTGGCCTTCCAGGTTGCGCTCATCGTGGGGCCAATCGCGGGAGCGTTCGCCAACAAGGCATCCCATGTGCTGCCATACGTGATCACTGTTGCGGCGCAGCTTCTCGCCATTGTGATCATGATTGGTGTACCCAGCCCGAACACCGATCGACTCGTCAGCGTCGCAGGACCACGCCAGGCACTGCGCGATGCCGTTGAAGGACTGCGGTTCATCCGCCGCTCAGAAGTAATCTTTGGTGCCATCTCCTTGGACCTGTTCGCTGTGCTGTTCGGCGGTGCCGTGGCGTTGTTGCCCGCCATTGTCGAAAAGCGCCTCGGTGTCGACGACGTCGATCTTGGAGTTGGAATTTTGCGTGCTTGTATCGCTGCAGCGGCGGCACTGACTGCGCTCATCCTGTCGATCAGGCCGTTGACTCGGCGGGCGGGACCGCGTCTATTCGGTGTGATTGCGATTTTCGGTGTCGCCACAATCGTGCTGGGTGTGACCCGAAGCTATGCCGTTGCCGTTGCTGCCATCATGGTCCTGAGCGCAGCCGACCAAGTCAGTGTGTTCATACGGGCCAGTGTCGTACCGCTCGCGACACCCGAGTCGATGCGAGGGCGAGTACTCGCGGTTGAGAACGTCTTCATTGGCGGCTCGAACGAACTGGGAGCATTCGAGTCGGGCGTCACAGCCGCGTGGTTTGGACTCGCGCCCGCGGTCGTCATTGGTGGCGTCGGAACACTTCTCGTCGTTGCGGCGGGGTGGTTCGTGTTTCCCGGGCTGCGTGATGTCGATCGATTTATCGATGTGCGTCCTAGCACACCAACGCCCTAGGTAGATCGACCCCCTTTGGTAGGGTAATTTTGCCGGTATCTTTAATGGTGTGACTAGCCCTATGAAATTGCTTGTCCTACTAGCGTCGATCGTGATCTTTGCCACCGGATGTTTCTCATCTGGCACACGTGTCGAGACAAGTAACGAGCCCCCCACACCAACACCGCTCCCCACCGCGCAACCGGTCTTCATCCCAACAACACCGCCGCGGCCTACCTCGGCTGCTGATGCTGGCGACGACGACGAGGATGACAAGGCCGAGGATGACAAGGCCGAGGATGACAAGGCCGAGGATGACGACGAAGCCGCTGAGGCAACCGATGACGCGTCCGACACGGCGAGTGACGCCATCACCCTCTCTGGAGATGGATCGGCCCTCGTTACACCAATACCGACATCTCCCCCACCCGGGTCCACGCGCGTCCCCGGCGCTCCTACCACCGAACCCACACCCGAAGCCACACCCACGGTGACAGCAACTCCCCGGGCAACGACAGCGCCCGCTACTGGGGCGACACCACAAAGCACTGCGACAACGCCGCGAAGCACGACTGCGCCACGCGCGACGCCGACAACACCTCCACAGGTGCCAACGACCGCCCCGGCCCGGCCGGCCAACACTGCACCACGCCCAACGGACCCTCCTGCTCGCCCAACAGCGCGACCGCGGCCTACCACCCCACCCCGACCAACAACCCCGCCGCCACCTACTGCCACAGCAGTCCCCCTGTGTCCGTTCGGTCAAGTTCCAACCAGTGTTGGTTGCCAGTGCCCGAACGGCACCGCCAGCCGGGCAAGCGATGGACAATGCGTGCGGTTCTGCAATCAGTCCGAGCTCACGATCACCAACAGCTGCGTGTGCACCGGTGCCTACTATGACACCGGCGGGCAGTGCGTCAAGATCTGTCGGAGTGACGAGATTCCCGACGGGGTCGGTGGGTGCCGGTTCCCACCACCACCATCAGTAGGGCCATCTACGTAGATCGCCCACGAGCGCGTCCGCCTTAGGTGGCCAGAATTTGTTCCACGATCTCGATCACACGATTCATGTTGACCGCTGTTGGTTCCGCCAAGGCCTCTTTGTGGAAATCGTCACGGCCGTCGGCCACGAATTCATCGAAAAGCGCCAGGTTCTGAGCAGCAAACTGGTCGCGGATACGCGTCGCAATAGCCGCATCGATCTCCGGCGGCCTCGAAGGGAATCTCCGACCTACCTCTCGCAGACGCTCGATCATTGCCATCGAGGTGTTTCCGGTTCCGGCCAGCGTGGTGGCGTTCAGAAGCCGTTTTGCAGCGAGCAACTCACCGGTAAACGACGTGTTGACCTCAATCTTGCTGTGGGTGGGCGAGTGCGTGATGTCGTAAATTGAGCAGAAATCTGCAACGGTGCTGCCGCTTGGCAGTTCGTTGCGGTCATAGATTCGTACTTTGACGTGCTCCTCGCCAAAATGCCGACCCCAGGCTCGCACCTGGCGGAGGTAGTCATGGGCACGTTCGGTTGAATCCATCCTCTGCTGCAAGAAGGTCTCGAAGCTGGCGGTGTAGTCGGTCGCCTTGACTCGCTGTGCATAGTCCGAGACCAGATAATCGACCTGTTCGCGAAGGTAGACCACAATATCGGTGTCGCCAACGGGCAGTGCTAGCGCAAGCTTCTTCGGGCTTACCGACTGCAGCAGCTCGCTCGACAGAATCACCGAACCGTCATGGCCCGCTATCTCACTATGCAGGGCGTCGAGAAGTTCGCCATCGCCTCTGATGCTGCGTGTGAGTTGATGATGGCCTAGCTCCTTACGCCCTGCCCTGGGATAGAGCAGGCTCTCATTGGCTAACAGCGTCTCGTTGTCGCTAAAGAACCGCTGGAGCGCCGTTGTTCCTGATCTATGCCGCCCGACATGCACGATGAAGCGTGGCCGTGTTCGTTTCTCCACCAAGGTCACGTTAGCTATAGCTAGTCAACTCGTGTGCCCGCGCCCGCCGTGCGGCGCAGAACGACACGGGCAAGAGCCGGCCAACCAACTACGAAAACAGGTTGTTGGCGTCGAAGACCACCAGAACGATGAGCAGCACGATAATCCCCAGGTTGAGCACGCTCACAGGGATCTTGTACTTGTGATCAGCACGCCAGAATCGCCGGATACTGAAGACGTTGGCCACGATGGCGATCGAACCAACGATAAGCCCGATGGTCGACCCAATTCCCGATGCAATACCCACGATCGGGGCTACGAACGGGAAGATCACGTAGGTGAGTGTGCACCGAATCGCAGAGATCAGAATCGACTGGCTGAAGAGCTTCTCTGGTGGCTCCTCGGCAAGTTCGGCCAACGCAGAACCGTCGACGGGCTGTGCTTCATAAGCGGGAACTGCGGACACCAGTTCACGCTATCCGCAGAAGCAATTGGTGCGCGATCAGCCGGGTCGCATCTCGCGACTACCAATATTCTTCGAAGTGGATGTTGCCAGGTGCGCCTCGCTTGTCGAGCGTAAACCCGCGTGCGGTGAGTAGTTCAACAACTCCGGTGGTCTCAGGCCAGGCTTCAGGATCACCTTCGGGAAGACCGATCATGGCAGGGTTGCCACACAGAAAGACATCGGTGCTCTCGGGGTTCAAGCGAATGCCAAAGTGGCTCGCAAGACTGTCGTTTTTGATGACGTCTTGCAGGTATTGCTTGGGGAAGTCAGGCTCGCGCGTCGGCAGCGGCATGTAATGGTAGTTGGGGTACCTGGCGACAAGGTCTTCGTGTTCGGTTCGGTAACCCAAGTCGGCCCACTGGCGAACCGTGACGGCCGAAACGATCGGCCCCCGATGGCCCTTGCGTAGCAGTTCTGTCACCATTGCGTTGTGCGGTGCTTCACCTGTTCCCGTCGAAAAGAAGACACAAGTTCGAGATGGGTCAATCACCGGCGCAAGCGTGTAGCGACCGGCCACCTTTGATCCCAAGAAGATTCGGTCGCCTGGGCGCTTCAAGGCGAGCCGAGGCGTCAGCGCAGGGACGTTGTCGTCGGTGGGCGCGACCAAAACGATGTAGAACTCAAGTTCATCGCCGGCTGCATAGTCGGCGAGGTAGCCGTGCTCGTCGAACATAGGACTTGATATCGAGTACGAACGACGGATCATCTTGAGCCATTTGTCGTCGAGACCGGGATCAGTCGCATCATCAATGCGTCCCTCCCAATACCCGAGACCGAGCGTTGCGTACTGACCAGGAAGATGCGACGTATCGCCGTGATCGGGGCGGACCTTTAGGCGCCAAAGGTCGCTGTGTGTCGGCTCAAAAAGCGTAATCGTTGCGTTGTAGTAGTGATCGACCAATTCATCGGCCAGTGTCGTATCGCGGCTCCACGAACGAACCCCATAAGGTTCAACTCGTGCGTCGGGAAACCGAGCTGCAGCAACCGACGGCCACAAGTCAGGTCCAAACGCACCATGCATGTCGATCTCTTCGGCCTTGCCAGAGAACAGCCACACAGCATTTGACGCCTTGGCCGCATCGGTAACCCCGAGTGATAAAAGATCGGCGGGAGCCCGGCTACTCGCAAAGACGACATGATCGAATTCAAGGTCGGGCGTACGCCGGTCAGCAAAGTACGCCATAGGAAAGCCGCTACGTTCGCCGATCGCCGTTGGCGTCGAGCGGTAGAGCACCGTGGCACGACGTTCCCGCTCAAGCGTCGCAAGCATTTCGCCCGCGACCGGCGACAGCCGAACCGGTTCAAGACCGGCCGCAGCCAAAACCACGTTTGCTCCAGCAGCGGCCAACTGCGCCGTCACCTCTACAGCATGGTCAGAAATGCCGATCACCATGACATCGGCACCGCCCGCGCTTGCGGGCACATTGTCGACGGTCACGCGACTGTTTTCGGCCACCTCGATCGGAGGCGCACTGTCGGGCAAATACTCACGTTCAGCGATCACGACCGCTGTCGCGCGACGTTTGCGGCGATTGGTATCGACAAGAACCATGCCGTCGTCATCGATATCGATGCTGTTGACCTTTTCGCCGTAGCCGATAGCCAGGTCATTTCGGCCAATCACCTCAGGCATCAGGACACTGTCACCGCGCTCAAGGATGTGAACTCGCTGCACGCCGGCTTGATGGGCTTGCTCGGCTACCGACAATCCCCCTGCCGTTGCACCAATAACGATGAGGTCATGAATGGGTACGTCTTCTGCCATGCCTCAGTCTGACATATCGGCCAAAGCCGGCCGCTAAAAAGTCGTGCCCCCGGCCGTGCCGATTCAGCTCACGACGAACTGTGTATTCGCCCGGTAGGTCTCGCCAGGTCGCAATGTGGAATCGCCAAAGTCAGGACGGTTCGGGGTGTTGGGCAGCGCTTGTGTCTCAAGGGCGATCGCCCGGGCGTGCGCGTTCAGGTGCTGACCGGTATAGACCTGTAGACCAATCTGGTCCGTCGTGACCTCAACCCGTCTTCCCGACTGGTGACTCAGCACTGCGACTGGGCCGTCTGCTGACGCGTCGAGCACATAGCAGTGGTCATAGCCACCGCCCTCTATGACGTTCGTGAGCTGCCGCGCTCGTCGGCAGTCAAACCGGGTGCTCTCAACTGGTTGAGGCGGACCAGCCACAGGGATCAGCTGATCATCGACTACCACATATTCGTTCGCAGCAATCTCGAGCGAGTGACCGTCGAGTGCGCCGGTGTCTCCAAGGTTCCAATACACATGATTCGTCATATTGACTGGCGTGGGTGCAGAGCTCGTAGCGGTGTAGGTGATCTCTATTCGATTGTCGACGAGCTCGAACACAGCCATGGCTTTTACCTTGCCAGGGAAGCCTTGGTCGCCGTCTTTGCTTGTATGGCGCAAGACGACGCGACCAGTGTCACCTTTGGATTCGGCGTCGGCAGACCAGGCGTGTGCGTCGAACCCGTCAGGGCCTCCGTGAAGTTGATTCGCACCTTCGTTTGGATCGAGCGCATACTCAATGCCATCGAGCTCAAACCTTGCACTTGCAATGCGGTTCGCGTAGCGGCCAACGGATGCGCCATGGCGGCCTGACTTGGTCGTCGCGCCTGCCGGGTAGCCCACGGTGAGCTGTTGCTCTTCGTTGTCGTCGAGTCGTAGAACGACCGAGGCTAGGTGGGCGCCAAGATCAGCAATGGTGATCGACAGCGCGTCGGAGGTCAGCTCATAGCCCATCGATTCGGCGCCGGACCACAGCTCGACACCGACCCGATCAATGTTCATCGACATGCGCGAACGTTATCTGCTCCTAGGCCAGCTAGGTTCCGGCGAACCACCTCGTCATGGCCGTTGCGATCATGGCCAGCACGATCACACCGACAAATGGAACCCTGCGCCACGTTGCAACGGCCGCAACAACGAGCCCCGACACCCGCGCATCAATGACAAGTTCGGTGTCTCGCTCGAACGTCTGCAGAGCGATAAGCGCGCAGAACAGTGCGGGTGGGATTAAGGAGACTGACCGCTGCACCAGGTCATTGGTGATGCGGTTTCCGACCAGCACGCCAGCCAGTTTGAAGAAATATGCGCCCGCCGCGAGCACCAGAATTGCAAACCAGCTCATGAAGCCCGGTTCTCGGATCGGCGGCTGTCAACCAGCAATGCAGGACCAATAGCCAGCGATGCCAACAGGATTGGCGCCCCAGCGGGAGTGAACGGTACCGCCACGATTGCGATCGCTGCCCCAAGAAGCCCAGCAACCCGACCCGGCGCGCTTGAAAGATGTGGACCTAGCAACGCAACGAACGACGCCGCAAATGCTGCGTCGAGACCCCAAACATTCGGATCGCCGATCCGGTCGCCGACCAACACACCAATGACGGTTCCGGCGTTCCAAAACAGATAGATCGACGCACCCGTCCACCAGAACGCTTCACTCGCAGCGACCTCATCACTCTGGGCCACAGACATGGCCGTGCTCTCATCGATCACAAACTGGGCACCAGGAATCCGCTTCCATCCAGCGGCAGAAAGACGCTCACTAAGTCGCATGCCGTAGAGCGAGTTTCGAGCGGCAAGCAGCAACGCGCCCCCAACCGCCGATATGGGGGAACCGCCACTGCCGATAACCCCTACCGCTGCAAATTGCGACGCTCCAGTGAACACCAGCAAGGAAAGCGCCATTGCCTTGACTAGCGACAAACCTGCGGTCGAAGCCAGGACTCCAAAGGTCACAGCGACAAGCCCAATCGCGGCACCGAGGACAACCGAATCGCGTCGATGGGTCGACGCAGTCATACACAGCCTCCGACTGACGGCACCTGTTCGGACGGACAAATCATGCGCCAGTCGTACTCGACGTTGGGCGGAACGCCAACTTCCTCCGACGTCGGGCTGAAGTGGAAATACGTCGGGAGGCGCTCACCCGAGAGTTCGATATGGCAAGGTTCCGTATGCGTTTCACCCCCGTCGTTGGCACGTTGGCGTACCTGTGGGACCGAACCAGCGATGCGGTGCTCATTATTCGTCGCAACGCGCGACCTGACGATGACCACTACGGCAAGGTCAACGGCCTTGGTGGAAAGGTCGAAATCGACGAGGACATCGTGTCGAGCGCACGTCGGGAGATCACTGAGGAGGCGGGCCTTGACGTAACGGAACTGGCATTGCGCGGCACCGTGACGTTCAGCGACTTTGGACCCAATCGTGAACAGTGGCTCGTGTTCGTCTTCCTCGTCGAGGAGTGGATTGGCAATCCGAAAGAGACCAACGACGAAGGATCCCTTGAGTGGATTTATCGCACCGACCTGTTGGACGCGTGTGCGGGTGGCGATGCCGCAGAGCGCTACCCCATGTGGCCGGGTGATCGACACTTCTTGCCGCTCGTGTTCGACGACGACCCGCGCAGCTTTCACGGCACGATGCCATACGACGCTGACGTCCCGGTGAGCTGGTCCTACACCCGGCTCTGACGAGCAAGTTCGTCCCACGTTGCAGCTTGACGAGGTCTGACACCGAGCGCCTCCTGATACGCATGCGCTGGTTCGAACGGCAGAGCCACTCGGCATGGCTGCCCGACCGTGGGCTTGTCCCCAGATGTAAGCGGATCGGTGAGAGCACCAAGAGCTTCGATGTACGTGCCGTCAATGTGCGCTGGCAGGCCACGGTCACCACCAATACGGACCTTGGCGATATCACGCAGCATGCGCAGTGGGGTGGTCAGCTTGATCTTTGTGCCATGCACGTAGTGCCATGTCACGGGATACTCGATCACACCGAGTTGCAAGGCAAGCAGCCGACGAAGAATCTCAACATCGAACGCAAAGCCGTCCACCCCGGCCCCGGCAAAGACGAGCCGAGCGGTAGGACCATCGAAAACCTTGGCGCCACATTGTGTGTCTCGAATTGATGTACCGGCAGCAAGTTGCACGACATGGTTGAACAGCCTTCCCATCAAGCCGCGTATAGCCGGGGCACCGCTCACGCTTGACCCAGGTGCATGGCGCGAGCCAAACACAGCGCTGACGTTGTCGCCAAGTGCCGCCATCATGGGTCGAAGAGCTCGCAAGTCGGTTGCATTGTCGGCATCGATAAACGCGATCACTTCGCCACGGGCGACACCGACTCCCGTGCGCACCGCGGCGCCTTTGCCACGGTTGATCTCATGTTCAATGACTATGAGGTGTTTTGCCCAGTCGGCACTGCGGCGAGCTACCTGCGCGGTTCCGTCGCTGCTTCCGTCATCAACGACAATGACCTCGGTAGCGGTGGCGTCGACATGATGGCGCAGCGCGTCAAGAGCTACCGGTAAGCGAAAGGCCTCGTTGTAGGCCGGGATGACGACCGAGAGCTCAATGGCCACGTCATGGCGGGACGGCCGGGCAACGAGCAGGTTTCGACCCAGCGGAGTACCAGAAGAAGACACGCGTGGCAGTATCGCCGCCGGCGCCGCGTTTATGGCGTCACCGACGCTGGCGCCGTCGCGCCTTAGAACACGCTGACAAGGTCGGCGTCGACGTCTCCGCGTTCAATCATCTTGGCGAATCTATCTGGGTCTACCGCACGTGAGAACAGGTAACCCTGGCCACGGTCGATTCCGATCTGGGTCAAGAACTCGACTTGCGCACGTGTCTCTACCCCTTCAGCAACCACGATCATGTTTGTTGACCGGGCAAACTCCGCGAGACTCATAACCAGGTTGCGTACCCGCAGGTCAGTTTCGATGCGAGCGGTATACGAACGGTCGATCTTGATGCCGTCGATCGGCAGGTCACTCAACATCTGCAGTGACGAGTATCCGGCCCCGAAGTCGTCGAGCATCACGCGGGCTCCCAGAGAGCGTAGGCAATCGAGAATGGCACGAGCGCCTTCGAAGTCGTGGATGATGTCGGTTTCGGCTATTTCAATTCGCATGCCTTCGAACGGTCGCGCCTTGCGGTTCTTGCGGTGCATGGCGAGCAAGGTTGGCAGATGGACGGCTGAAACGTTGATAGCGATCGGAAGGTCAGCACCAGAGGCGTCTCGCCACGTCCAAACTTGGTCGGCCATGTCGACCATGAGTTCTTCGAGCATGCCAGCTCGTCGGGCGACGTTGATGAAGGTCGACGCAGCTTCTACTCCATTGTCTTTCCGCCAGCGTGCGAGCGCCTCGGCAGCGACGACCTCACCGGTCACCAAGTTGACCTCGGGTTGGAACCACGCTTCGATTTCATGGTTCGTAAGCGCATCGCGGAGCGCGAGTTCTGTGCGGACTCGGGTATCGCGTAGTGCGCGAAGGTTGGCGTCGGCGAGCACCGCTCGTCCACGGCCTCGCTCCTTCGCCTCATAGAGAGCAGCATCAGCATGGCGGTACAGCTCGCCGGCGGATTCGCCAGCGACGGAGACCGCCATGCCAATGCTTGTTCCGATGCTTAGCTTGACTCCGTCGATCGTGAACGGATCCACGAACTTCGAGAGAAGACGACCGGCGACCAACCCCAGATGATCAATAGACGTCAGGCATCGCATCAGGACAACTAGTTCGTCACCGCCCACACGGGCTAGGACAGCGTTTTCGGGCAGCAAGGCTCGTTCAATCCGACGGCCAACTGCCTTGAGTAACTCGTCACCTGCTGCGTGGCCGAGTGTGTCGTTGACGAATTTGAACCGATCCAGATCGAGGAATAGCAGACCAACCGAACCCGGTGCTTCTGCGCCAGCATCGAGGGCCGCGGTCAGTTCCACGTGGAGCAGGTCGCGATTTGGGATCTTCATCAAGAGATCGTGCGTAGCCCGATAGCGCAATTCTTCGTTCATCGCGGTGAGGTCCGATAGCCGTCCCAGGCGGCGCCAGAGCGCAAACGAAGCAAAGCCTACGAGAACAGTCACGGCCCCAGCTGCGATAAAGAAGGCGGGCATCCAATCAGCCCACCGAAGAATGGCAAGTAACGCTGCCGCAACGACCAACGTAGGCATGCCTGCCAGGAACAGGACCGTCATGCGTCGGATTGCCGCCAAAACACCTGCGCGGTGCGCGTCACTTCGGATGCGAGAACTCGCTGAACCGATAAGCGGCGACTCAGCCGTGAGATGGGCGGACACAAGATCCCATCGGCATGGGGCGCAAAGACTTGAGCGGTTTTGCCCGGTGCTGTCGTACTAGTCAACGCGATTCATACAAAATTGGGCAAGGAGTACCCCAGAACAAGCAATGCCGATACTGGGTGAGATCTCAACAGTTTGTCGACGGATAATCCTGCTCTAGGGCGAGCCGAGTCGCTCGAACGATTAGCTGATGCTCTGTTTTGTGCACGCGTTCTGCGAAGGAACTCACTGTGTCGCCTTCCTGAAAGGGAACCGCCGCAGCAGCGATGACAGGCCCGATATCCACACCTTCATCAGGCACCCAATGAACCATGACGCCCGACTCAACGATCTCGCCTCGTGTCCACGCGTCAAACGCACGCTCAATAGCTTTGACACCCGCAAACTCGCCAGGCTTCGCTGGATGCAGATTGATGATGGGAAACGCTGCGCCAACGTCGGATCCCAATATCCGCATCCATCCGGCGAGAACCACAAGGTCCGGCGCGGACGATCGAATGACCTCGATCAACCCACGGTCATCCTGCGCCCGTTGCTCGGGTGTGCGGCCACGGTGTTCAACTATTTGGTGATGCACTCCAGCTGCTTGTGCGCGCGCCACGACCCCAGCTTGGTCGTTGTTCGTGATTACCGAAACGACGTGTGCCTCGAGCTCACCGCTTGCACACGCATCGAGTAACGCTTGCGCGTTTGTGCCGTTGCCTGATGCAAGAATGACGAGCCTGGGACTAGCCATTGACCAGTTGCACCCGCTCGCCGTAGTCATGGGCAACCGTCTCACCAATGACCCAGGTCGTCTCGGCAATCGCATGTTGTACTGCTTTGACATCGTCTGGCTGAACAACCAGAACCATGCCAATGCCGCAGTTGAAGATGCGATGTGCCTCTGTCGTGTCCAGGTCTGCGCCGCCAATTAGCCATTCGAAAATGGCAGGCCGTGGCCATGCGCCGACATCAACCCTGGTACCGACACCCTCGGGAAGAACACGAGGCAAGTTGTCAAGCAAGCCACCGCCGGTGATGTGTGCCATCGCCATCAGCAAGTCTTGGTCAAGCACCTCTGACAACACGCCGTGGTAACTGCGGTGCGTCGCACAAAGCGCATCGCCAATCGACTGGCCGTCACCGCCCGGCAACGGATCGCGGAGATCTTGATCACCAAGGACTTGGCGAGCAAGGCTGTAGCCGTTTGTGTGCAGGCCGCTACTTGCCACGCCGACCAACACGTTGCCCGCTGAGATTCCAGCCTTGGGTAGCAGCTTGGAGCGCGACACTGCGCCGACCATGGTGCCCGCTATGTCAACAGCGCCTTCGGTAAACACACCGGGCATTTCGGCGGTTTCACCCCCAAGCAGAATGCAGTTGGACTCGCGACACGCTGCTGCCATGCCATCCACAATCCGACCAACAATTTCTGGATCAAGGCTCTGTGCGGCAACCGTGTCAAGAAAAAACAGCGGGCGCGCCCCCTGAACCAGCACATCGTTGATGCCATGGTTCACAATGTCGGCGCCGGCCCCTTCCCACTGGTCCATTGCGGCGCTCAATTTTGTCTTGGTTCCCACGCCGTCGGTACTCGCAACCATGAGCGGGTCGTCGAGGTCGGCGAGCGATGCGAGGTCGAACACGCCCCCGAATCCCCCAAGACCGGAGACAACACGAGCGTCGTGTGTGCTCTTGACAGCCTCTGAGATTCGTTCGATCGTTTCAGCGCCCGATGTCAGTGACACCCCGGCCGCCTCGTATGCATCACTCACTGGTAGTCACCTTGCTTCTCGTCATGATTTGCCAGACCTGATCTGGGAATGGCGCCAGCCAATGTCGTTGCGGGCGAAGAGTCCATTGCCAGTGATCTGGTCAACGAGCCGATAAGAGTTTGTCAAAGCGGCATCAAGATCATCGCCGATTCCTGTCACCGCCAGGACTCGTCCGCCGCTAGACAGAAGTAAGCCGTCGTCGGACCGGCGTGTGCCCGCGTAGTAGACACAGACATCGTCAGTGCAGCCAAGGTCCGGAACGGCAATGTCCTTGGTGGGTGATTCGGGATACCCCTCGGCGCACACCACGACGGTGGCGGCGACACCAGAGCGCATCGCCGATTCGAACGTGTCCAGCGAACCAGTAGCTGCTGCGGCAAACATCTCGAGTGCGTCGCACGCAAGCATCGGCAAGACAACCTCGGCCTCGGGGTCGCCGAAGCGGCAGTTGTACTCGACCAGCTTTGGGCCCGCAGGCGTCAACATGATTCCCGCAAACAGGACGCCGACATAGGGCGTTCCGGCCTCGGCCATGCCTGCAATGGCGGGCTCGAGGAAGATGGAGCTAAGTTCAGCCTGACGGGACGCATCGACACCAGGCACTGGACTGAAGGCGCCCATGCCACCGGTATTCGGCCCGGTGTCGCCGTTGCCGACCCGCTTATGATCTTGCGCCGTGGCGAGAGCTATGACTGTGGAGCCATCACTCACGCCAAACAGGCTGAGCTCTTCGCCCGCCATGCACTCTTCGAGCACAATTGTCGAGCTGGATTCACCGAGCAGGTTCTGATCGAGCATCGACTCGATCGCTGCGATGGTTTCGTCGTCGGTCTCGGGGATAATCACACCCTTACCGGCCGCAAGGCCGTCGGCCTTGACCACAACGTCGAATGACTGCAACCTAAACCAGGCTATGGCTTCGGCGCTGTTCGTGAATGCTTGCGATGCGGGAGACGGGATACCGCATCGTTCTGCGAATCGGCGTGTGAACGCCTTTGAGCCTTCAAGTTCTGCGGCGGCCTGTGACGGTCCGAAGCACGCAATCTTGGCCTGAGCCAGCGCATCACCGATACCGTTCACCAGGGGAGCTTCGGGACCTACGACGACCAAGTCAATGTGGTTGTCGGTACACCAGGCGACAACTGCGGCATTGTCGGCAGTATCAAGATCAATGTTGTATTCCTGGGTGCCAGCGTTGCCAGGAGCGACGAACAGCTCGGTCAACTTTGGCGACGCAACAATGCTTCGAGCGAGGGCATGCTCACGGCCGCCCGATCCAATCAGGAGCACCTTCATCGTGGGACCATTCCCATTAGGCGAGCACGCCGTCGAAGCGCTTCTTGGCCCCGGTCGGCAGCTGCAGCTGCACGGGTACTGGGTAGTCACCGGTAAAGCACGCGTTGCAGTAACCGTCCTGGCGCTCCAGTGCGGCCATCATGCCAGGCACGCTGAGATAGCCCAGTGAGTCTGCGCCAATATGTTGCGCTATCTCATCGACACTGAGGTGATGCGCGATCAGTTCCTCATGCGTCCCCATGTCAACACCAAAGAAGCATGGGTGCGCAATAGGCGGACAGGTAATGCGCACATGCACTTCTGCTGCGCCAGCTTCTCTTATCAACCGAACAAGCGGACCGCTGGTTGTGCCTCGGACAATCGAGTCATCAACCATGACAACCCGTTTGCCTTCGACGTTGTTGCGCAGCGTGTTGAATTTGAGCGCAACACCCTGGCGACGCAATTCGTCGGTCGGCTCAATGAACGTGCGACCGATATACCGGTTCTTTACGAAGCCTTCGGTGTAGGTGAGGCCGCTCTCGGCGGCGTAGCCGATCGCAGCAGGCAGCGAGCTGTCGGGCACAGGAATCACGACGTCGGCTTCTACCGGGTGCTCCTTGGCAACCGCGGCACCAAAACGCTGTCTGACCTCATGTACCAACATGTCGTCCCAAACGGCGTCGGGGCGGCTGAAGTAGATCTGCTCAAAGGTGCACCTTGCTTGGCGCTTGGCGGGCTCAGCTCCGCGCATGCTGCGCGCCATTTGGCCCTGCAACACCACAATCTCGCCCGGTTCAATCTCACGTATGTGTTCGCAGCCCAAGGTGCGCAGCGCGCCAGTTTCAGAAGCAATTGCATGACCACCGCTGGGCAGACGGCCGAGCGACAGCGGACGGAAACCCCATGGGTCCCGGCAACCGATGATCTTGGTTCCGCTAAGAACCACCAAGCTGAATGCACCCTTCCACTGCCCCATCACCTGCGACAGACGATGCTCCCAGCTCTCACCCTCGGTTGCGGCGAGCATGAGAGCCAGCACCTCAGAATCGGACGAGCTCGACAGACCAGCGCCACGACGAAGCAGGCCTTTACGCAGGTGGTCGGCATTGACCAAGTTGCCGTTGTGGGCAATCCCGAGCGGGCCATGCATGGTTTCTACGACGTATGGCTGCACGTTGCGCTCAGAGTTGCCACCGGTCGTGGAGTAACGAGTGTGGCCGATCGCTAGCCCACCGGCGAGTGGTCCAAGCGTGGCCGGATCAAAGACCTGAGAAACAAGCCCCATGTCCTTGTGCACGCGCACCGCTTGGCCGTCGGCGACGGCAATACCCGCTGCCTCTTGACCGCGGTGCTGCAATGCGTACAACCCAAAGAACGCCAGCTGCGCTGCATCCTTTGCCGGCGTAGAAATACCAATGACCCCGCACTCTTCCTTTGGTCGGTCTAGTTCTGGGTCAGTGGCGTGATTCATGTCTGTGGGCCACGATCTGCATCGAGCACTTTCTGCGCCCGTGCCTTCTGGTTCGCAATGACTGCCGCTCGAGCGTCTGGGTTCTGCAGGCCCAGGATTTTCGCCGCAGCAAGTGCTGCGTTCGCTGGCTCAAGTGCCACCAGCGGTCCCACACCGGGAGGGGTGCGCAGGCTCGAAAGGACATCGAGTTGAGCGAACTCGCTGCTGCGTGGCGGGCATGCGATGACCGGCGAAGCCACGTTTGCATCGGACAGGCCGCTGAGGGCATCGCTCATGCCTGCGACGGTAATGAACACGGTCGAGACGTCGTCGGTGTCGTAGTGGCGAAGGATCTCAAGCGCTTTCTCGGGTACCCGGTGCGCTGAGGCGATTCGCCGAACCGAGTCCACACCAAGATCGGTGAGGTACTTCTCGATCTTGTCGACCCATGGATCGTCGCTTGGTGATCCGGCCAAAATGACTACACGGCCTGTCATAGCACTCCTTGTTGTTAGCAGTCTTAGTTGATCACTGCGTTGACCGCAGCGGTGAACAGGGGCAAGGTTTGGCCGCCGGTTACCCGACCTCGAAGCAGGTCTTGGCGCGACCAGATGTGGTTCTCGGGGTGTGGCATCAGCCCAAGGATCCGGCCGGTGGCATCGGTGACACCGGCGACGTCGTTTGGAGACCCGTTGGGATTTGCTGGATAGGCACCCGAGGCTGGTTTGAGTGAGTGGGGGTCGGTGTAACGAAAGGCCACACCAGTGCGGGCTTCGATCGCATCGAGATCTGCTGCAACGAACCGGCCTTCTGCGTGAGCGACTGGGCAGCGGATTGGCTGGTCGAGCGATGAGAGCCAGATCGAATCGTTGCCGGGTTCGGGGGTCAAGGTGACCCAACGACATTCGAAACGGCCGCTGGCATTATCGGCCAGCACCGCTCGATCGGAGCCTGGTAGCAGGCCAGCGGCAACAATCGCTTGGAAGCCGTTGCAGATGCCGAGCATCGGCATTTCGCGTTCGGCGGCCTCTCGCAGCTGATCGCCGAACCATCCAATGAGGTCGAGTCCGAATAGTCGGCCTGCGCCGAGTGCATCGCCGTACGAGAAACCTCCGGGTATGGCCAGTAGCTGAAAATCAGCCAGCTTGTGTTCGCCAGCTCGAAGCGCCTCGAGCGGCACTCGTTCGGGTGAGGCACCAGCAGCGGCGAAGGCGTCAGCAAGGTCGCCGTCACGGTTGGTGCCGAGCGCAACCGGGATCAGAACACGCGGCTTTGAGACGCTCATACGTGGGCCTTCCATGCGGCCTCAATCTCGTCGAGCGACACGATCAGTGAGCCAAGCCTGACGTCGCTCGTGGCGGTGACGACGCCAATGCGAGTTGCACTTGGCACTAGCTCGATGAATCGCTGGGCGTGATCCGGGGTTACCTCGACGAGATAGCGGCCAGGACCCTCGCCGAACAACACATCGAGGTCATCAGCCAGATCAAGATCAACGCCGAGCCGGCCTGCGAACGCCCATTCACATGCGGCGACAGCAATGCCGCCTTCACTCGGGTCATGTGCACTCGCAACCAGTCCGTCAGCAATCGCGCCGGCAAGTTCGCGGTGCCGCTCGACGGCGGTTTGGTCAGGAGCGGGAACTGCGCCGCCGTAGTCGTTGCCAAGCACAACATCGAGGTGTGATCCACCAAGGGCGCCTTGCAGCGCGCCGACCATGAACACCTCGTTACCCGGAGACACCAAACCAGTCAGCGGTATCGAATCAGGGTTCTTGGCGATGCCGACAGCGGTTATCACCAGCGTTGGGGCGACCGGGTCAGCGGTGCCATCGGGATGAACAAACACGTTGTAGAGACTGTCTTTGCCACTCACGAACGGTGCACCAAAGTTGAGTGCGGCATCGTGACAGGCTTTGCAGGCCGCAACGAGTTGACCGAGTGTCGTTGGGTCGTTTGGATTGCCGAATGCAAAGTTGTCGAGCAGCGACAACTCGTTCGGGTCAGCGCCCGCAATGACTACGTTGCGAACGGCTTCATCGACCACATGCCATGCCATTGCCTCGGCATCGTGGTTTCCAATCACTGCGTTGACACCAATGCCGATCGCCATGGCTCGCTCGCCACTCGTTCCAACCGGGATCGAAGCGGCGCCATCGCCGGCACCGTCGCCGTGGGGACCGCCGAAGGGCCGGACGAGCGTTCCACCCATGACTTCATGGTCATAGGTTCGGATCGTCGCTTCTTTCGATGCGATCGTTGGATGAGCGAGCAGCGACAGCAGTGCATCCTTTGACTGAACCGGCGGCGAGGTCCGCTCGGGCCGATCCGTTCTAGGCGCGTGGGCGACCAAGTGATGTCGCGGGCATCCGTCGTGCAAGAAGGTGCAGTCAAGATCCACGATTGGTTCTCCGCTTTGACGCACGACAAGTCGACCGTCGCCGGTGAACGTGCCAACGACACTTGAGTCAACACCCCAGCGCTCAGCAAGCGCCAGGATCGGCGCAGGGTCTGCTGCTGCCAACACCATGCGCTCTTGGGCCTCACTCAGCCAGGTCTCCCACCCAGCCAGTCCCTGATACTTACGGGGTACCGAGTCGAGATCGACGTCGGCACCGAGCTCGCTTGCCATCTCCCCGATCGACGAACTGAGACCGCCTGCACCACAGTCGGTGATGGCGGTGTAGAGCTGTGCGTCCCGGGCCGCTACGACAACATCGATCAGGCCCTTTTCAACGATTGGATCGCCAATCTGGACCGAGCTTCCGGCGACATCAGCGGTCTCTGCTTGCATGGTCTGGGAGCTAAAGGTTGCGCCACCGACTCCATCGCGGCCGACGGCTCCGCCGAGCACCACAATGGAGTCACCAGGACGAGGTTCAGTTGGGTGCGAACCAACGGGCAGAACACCAACACAGCCAGCGAACACGAGAGGGGTTGTCGTGTAGGCGGGGTCGTACACGATCGCACCGCCGATGTTCGGTACGCCGATCTTGTTGCCGTAGTCACCAACGCCAGCGATGACGCCGTCGCGGATGCGTCTCGGGTGCAGCACACCGTCTGGCAGATCGGCGGGATCGAGGTCGGGTGGGCCAAAGCACAAGATGTCGGTTACTGCTATGGGTTTTGCGGATACCCCGATGATGTCGCGCACCACGCCACCCACACCGGTGTTGGCTCCACCGAACGGTTCAAGCGCCGACGGGTGATTGTGCGTCTCAGCCTTGAGCGCAATGTCATGGTCCTCATCGAAGCGAACGAGGCCGGCGTTGTCCACGAACGCGCTGTGCACCCATGGCGCGTCAATCGTGTCTGTAGCGGCGCGGAGATAACTCTTGAGTAGGCCATCGACCTGCTCAACGTCGCCGTTGTCCGCGTGCATGTCGATCGTTGCGCGAAACGTCTTGTGTGCGCAGTGCTCGCTCCACGTTTGCGCGATGGTCTCGATCTCAGCATCGGTGGGGTTGCGTTCAAGCGAGGTGAAATGCGAGCGCACTGCTTGCATTTCGGTCAGATTGAGTCCGAGCCGTCGGCCGTTTGTAATCGCCTGTAGATCATCGTCGGTTGCGCCGATAACGCCGATCGACTCCGTGGGAGGGGTTACGGGTTGACCCTCGACAAACCCGGCGGGCAACGGACCAACCGACCAACGCTCGATGACCTCGTTGTGCAACACACGGTGTGCGAGCACATCGATCTGCTCAGCCGTCAAAGCAGGCGAAGCCTCAATCACCCATCGACGACCAATCGTGGCCGCTTCGACGGGCAATCCAATTTGGTGACTTGCGCGGACGAGCTCGGCTCCTTCACGATCGGTCACGCCTGGTCGCAGGCCTGTCTCGATCGTGACGGTTGTGTCGTCGACAGCGAGCTCATCTGCGTGCTGCCACCAGCCACTAACAGGATCGCACAGCAGTGTCATTGCAAAGCTGTCAAGTTGCTCCTTGGCGAGGTCTCCGCGCACGTGCACAAGGCGGTATTCGGTTACTGCGTCAAGGGTGATTCCAAAGAGCGATGCCGTATCAATCAACGAGTTACCACGTTGGCCAGCTTCGCTTGAGATATGGCGGTGCCCAGGCCCAACTCCCAGCGCCCACTCCAAGGTCACTGCGGTGACTTTACGGAAGCGGAGCGCGCGAACTGGGACCATCGTCGCGGAATTTGAAAAATTTGATCACAACGTCAACGCAAGATGACAACAACCACATCGTCCACAACCTTCGGGCGCGATTACGCCGATCTCATGCTCACGACGTAGCGTCGCTCTATGGAATTTGATGGTGAATATGGGGCGTCGACCTGGGACTGGGTCGCCGAACAAGTCGAGGCATACGAAGCATCGGGAGGCACCGAGGCGAACACGCTTCGCGATACCGGTATCCCAATCATCGTGATGACCACGATCGGCCACAAGAGCGGCCTGGTCCGCAAGGTGCCGTTGATGCGGGTCGAACACGAGGGCTCGTACGCGCTGATTGCATCGAAGGGTGGCGCTCCAGCCAATCCCGGCTGGTTCCACAATCTCACTGCCAACCCGACCGTGCTCGTGCAAGACGGCCCGGAGCCGTGGGAGACCCAAGCTCGCCTGGTGTCTGGTGATGAGCGAACGGAATGGTTCCAGCGCGGCATTGACGTCTTCCCGCCGTATGCGGAGTACCGCGACAAAACCGATCGCGAGATTCCCGTCTTCATTGCCGATCCACCGCAAGCCTGATCCAATGACTCCCGAAGAACTTGTCAGCGCTACGGCGGCGCCGGTCAACAGCCTTGGCGCGATCTACTACTTCCACCCTTCGACCTTGGCCAGAGGCAAGGAGCTTGGCCTCGACGGCATGCGGTTCTACCTGATTGGTCGGGCCGGTGTTCTTGGCGATGTCGCCGCACCGGTCGTGACCAGCGCATTCGGCTACTTTGCGCCCGCAGTTATCGCCAAGCTTTGGGACACTGCAAAGCAGACCATTGCGCCACATGACGCTGCCCGTGCTGCGCTCGAATGTAATGCTGCGATCGGCCGCGACAAGCTTGGCGACGTCGCCGGACTCGACGCGTTCTGCGCTGCAGCTGAACAGGTTGTTTCCAAGGTCAACCCGTCAGCGCTGTCCTTGTACGCAGGCGTAGCAGCTGAGCCCTTGCCCGAAGACCTTCCGGCCAGAGCCATGCAACTCGCGGTCGTGCATCGCGAGTTGCGAGGTTCGGTGCACCTCGCCGCCATCATTGCTGCTGGCATTCATCCCGGCGTTGCCCATGCAATCCGTCGACCGAACGACGTTGAGACCTTTGGATGGCCGGCTGACATTGCGATTTCCGATCAGGATCGAACACGGCTTTCCGCCGTTGACACGGTGACTAACGAGCGCTCGGCAGACCACTACCGGTCGCTAAGCGATAGCCAACGCGCCGACTTTGTCGCAGGCGTCAACGCAATGTCGGCAGCGTTCGAGTAACCAAAGGCAAAGTCCCTCGGCGCGTCACGGCTGCTGTGGCAGACTTCGCACATGACGGTGACTGTTGAACAAACTCTTGCGTGGGCGAGCGATCGAAAGGTTGGGGCCCTCGTGACCTTGCGCAAAGACGGGCGGGCACAAACCAGTGACATTGTGTACGCCGTGATCGACGGCGCATTCTGTATCTCGCTAACGGCAACCCGAGCGAAGACCGCAAACATGAGACGCGATCCGCGGGTCGTGCTGCACATCAGTGATCCGGACGCATGGAGCTATGTGTCAGTCGACGGTACAGCCGAGCTCGGACCCGTCGCCACAGATCCCGGTGACGCTGCGGTCGATGATCTCGTGTCGCTGTACAGGGTCATTGCGGGTAGCGACCATGCTGACTGGGATGAGTTTCGTGCAGCAATGGTGACAGAGCAGCGGCAGGTGTTGCGCTTGCGCCCGGTCTCAGTCACGGGACAGATCAACCAATGACTGCGACCAACACTGGCGCCCTAAGCCATGCCGAAGTTCTGGTGCTGCGCAACGAGACGCCTGGCATCGACCATGTCGTGCACCTGAACCATGCCGGTTCGTCCTTGCCTACCCAGACGACGCTCGACACCCAGATCGAACACCTGCAGCTTGAGGCAACACGTGGCGGATACGAAGCCGCCGACCTGTCTGCCGAAGCAGACCAGCAGGTCTACGAATCGATCGCCGATCTCATCAATGCGAAGCCCCACGAACTCGCTCGGCTCGAGCAGGCAACCGCTGCGTGGAACGCGGGGTTCTGGTCGGTTCCGATGAAACCTGGGCAACGGATCATCACCGCCAACGCTGCATATGGGGCGAACGCGGTTGGCTTCCTGCGAGCGGTCGAGCGGCGAGGTGTCACGATTGACGTGATCGGCGATGACGAGCATGGGCAGCTCGACGTTGGCGAACTCGCGAACCGCATCGACAACGATGTGGCCCTGATTGCGCTCACCCACATCCCAACGAACGGCGGGCTGATCAACCCCGCGGCGCAGGTCGGACAGATTGCGAACGCAGCTGGTATCCCGTTCTTGCTCGACGCATGCCAGTCGATCGGACAGATCCACATAGACGTCGAGGCGATCGGTTGTGATCTGATGTCATGCACCGGTCGCAAGTATTTGCGTGGACCACGCGGCACTGGCTTCCTCTATGCGTCCGATCGCATCATTCATCGCCTTCTTCCCGATCACCCCGATCATCACGGCGCTGACTGGACCGCACCCGACAGCTTTGTGTTGCAACCAAACGCCCAGCGCTTCGAGTCATGGGAATATGCCCACGCCGGTTGGTTGGGCCTTGGCGCCGCAGTCGATGCGGCGCGAACGATCGGCACACAACGAATCGAGGCAACCGTGATCGAACGGGGCGCGACGCTGCGGTCTCACCTGCGTGACGCTGGCTTCACGGTCTGGGACAAAGGCGAGCACAAGGGAGGGATCGTTACCGCGACGAGCAAGCAAGTCTCACCCCTAGATGCAAAGGCAGCGCTGCGAGCCCAAGGCATCAATATCTCGGTGACCTCACCGGCTTCGACACTGTGGGATGCGACGGACCGTTCGCTTCCCGATCTGATGCGCCTATCGGTGCACTACTTCACGACCGAGGATGAGATCGCCTCTGCAGTCAGCGCGCTAAGCGCCCTCTGACGTGCCAGCAGCAGCACACGTCGTGTGAACCATGGGCAGATGGAACTCGAAATGTCAGGTTGGCGAGACCTCGACGAGCGGCTGGCGTCCTCGTCCCATAGCGCCGAAGAGATTGCGCTCCTCATGAAGCACTTGACTGACCGGCTTGTTTCTCACCTTTGGGGTTGACACGATCGAGTGCTGGCTTGGCAAGGACGGCAAAGTGAACCATGGCATGCACGAAGTTGCAGCGGCTGCGATTGCGCACCTGTCGGCCGTGATCAATGCCGCACCTCATGGCACTATCAAACAGCTCGCTGGAGTCAAAGAAATCGGCGACGCGATGCCTCCGCCTTGGGATGAATATTGGCGATCGCAGCGTCGAACGGCAAGCTGGCGTTCCTGACGGTCGTGAACGGCGTTCGGTTAGCGCAGCGACAAGAAGATGATGAACACCACGGCGACAACAGACATGACGATCGCTGGCACGACCTTTTTGCCGTCGTCTTCAACGCGGGCGTGGGCCATCATTGCGCCCAGCATGAGACAGATGATGCCAACCGCGGCGGCATGTCCAATCCATTCCCACTTGGACCAGGCCAAGCCGACAATGACGCCAGCGGCGCCAGCAACCTCGCTCAAGCCAATCGCCTGATACTGCCGCTTCGAGTACCCGAAGTTCTCTCGCATCCGATCAAAGTCAAGCACCTTGGTTAACCCGGCAAAGGCGAAGACGCCCGCGAGAGCAATCCCAACTATCCATGCAACTACGTTCATACGCCGACAAAAGTAGCACTGGACGACCAAGCTCGCGCGATGGACGGCCGTTACAATCGCGTCATGATCCGTAGGCTCGGCGTGGTTGACCAATCCCCGATCTCACAAGGATCCACCGCAGCCGACGCTCTGCAAAACAGTATCGACCTTGCACAACAGTGCGAGGGTCTCGGCTATCACCGCTATTGGGTCGCCGAGCACCACAGCAGTCAAGCGTTGGCAGGATCAGCACCCGAGATCCTCATTGGCAGGCTCGCCGCCGCAACAAACCACATGCGCATCGGATCGGGCGGCGTCATGTTGACGCACTACAGCTCATACAAGGTGGCCGAACAATTCCGCATGTTGCACGCGCTTTTTCCCGGACGGATTGATCTGGGACTTGGTCGAGCCCCAGGATCAGATCAGACGACAGCCGCTGCGCTTGCGAAAGGACCTGGCGCTCTGTCATCGGAGCACTATCCAGCGCAAGTAATGGAGCTCGATGCGTTCCTGCGCGATTGTCCAAATCCCAGCGGTCCGTTTCGCGATGTCCGAGCAACGCCGACTACGCAAGACGCTCCCCCACTGTGGCTGCTCGCCTCAAGTGAAGGCAGCGCTGGTATCGCAGCGCACCTTGGCATGCCATTGGTTTGGGCGCACTTCATTGCGCCGCAGCCGGGCCAGCCAATCGTGGATGCGTACCGCGATCAATTCCAACCGTCTGCGGCCTACCCGGAGCCGATCGTCATGCTGGCCACCACCGCCATTTGTGCAGACTCCGAACAGGACGCCGCATTCGCGGCAAGCAGCGTGCAGCGCTGGCGCGCCAGCGGCTTGCGAGGCGGCATTCCCGAACCGGCGCCACCCGGCACGCCGCTTGAGGGCAGCGACAATCCGTTGTTCATCAACCACCGGGCGAACAAGCCATTGCTGCACGGCACACCCGACTACGTCACGTCCGAGCTTGAATCGCTAGCCGACTCCTTTGGAGCCGAAGAGGTGCTGCTCGTCACGATCACGTACGACCATGCCGCGCGGGTCCGCAGCTACGAACTACTCGCTGAGGCGTTCAATCTGAACTAGTGGCCCAACTACCGCACTAGGCGGTCACCGTGACGGCGGGATAGAACGCCACGTAGTTCGTGATGTTGGTCGCCTTCTCTAGCGGTTCGGCGTAGTACCAGGCGGCTGCGTCGGCAGTCTCGCCTTGAACCGAGACTGAGTAGTAGTTCGCAGTGCCCTTCCAGCCGCACACGCTCGTGCGTTCATGCTCGGTAAAGAACTCATGATTGACCGAAGCTGGAGGGAAGTAGTGATTTCCCTCGACCACGATTGTCTCGTCGCTCTCGGCGATGACCTGACCATTGAACATTGCTGTTGCCATGGCTCGACCGTAGGCCGTTGCACGCCCGTACCCACAGTCGGGTAGTGGGCCAGCCGCAGACCCGGCAAGATAGAGCTGTGAAGCTAGGCATTTTGTCACGTGCGCCTCGCAGCTACAGCACGCAACGGCTGCGCACAGCAGCACACGACCGTGGCGTCGATGTCACCGTGTATGACACGCTTCGTTTTGCGATCGACTTGAGTCGCGACGACCCGAATATCACCTATCGCGGGCGCGACATCGACGACATCGATGCCATCTTGCCTCGCATCGGCGCCTCGATCACCTTCTACGGCCTGGCGGTGGTCCGGCAGTTCCAAGCGATGCGGGTCTACACCCCCAACACTGCCGATGGCATAGCAAACAGTCGCGACAAGCTCCGATCGATGCAGATCCTGTCGCGTCACGAAATGGATATCCCTGCTACCACGTTCGTGCGTGAGCGCAGTGATATTCGGCCAGCGATCGATCGGGTGGGTGGCGCCCCCGTGATCATCAAGACGCTCGAAGGAACTCAGGGCATCGGCGTCATCTTGGCGCCAGACCTGCGCGTCGCCGAGGCGGTCATCGAGACGCTGCAGAGCACAAATCAGAACGTGCTCATTCAGCGTTTTGTATCCGAAAGTCGCGGTCGCGACATCCGCGCGGTCGTGATTGGCGATCGCGTAGTCGCCTCGATGCGGCGTGTTGCCCGGGGCGATGAGTTCCGATCGAACGTGCATCGTGGTGGTTCTACCGAAGCAATCGAACTCGACCGCGAAACCCGAGATGTTGCGCTGCGCGCCGCCCAGACGCTCGGACTAACGGTATGCGGGGTCGACATGCTTGAGGGAAACGACGGCCCTTTGGTGATGGAAGTCAATTCGACGCCGGGCCTGCAGGGCATCGAGACCGCGACCGGCCTCGACGTGGCCGGGTCGATCATCGATCATCTAATTTCGAACGTGAACTTCCCGGATCTCGACGTCCGTCAGCGACTCGGCGAAGCAGCTGGCTACGGCGTCGCTGAAATCCACGTTGACAGCGGCAGTGACATCGATGGCGTCACCTTGGCCGTTTCTGGGCTGCGCGACCGCGATATCACCGTGCTCGTAATCGAGAACGATTTCGGCGTAGTCCCGAACCCGTCGAGTGAGTGGGTCCTGAATGCGGGCGACCGGTTGCTGTGTTTCGGTCGCCTCGACGAAATGCGCTCTCTCGCCCCAGCGCGACGCGCTCGGCGAGGGCGTATTCGACCGCTGCCCGACGACGCATTGCCGGACTAAACGTTTGGCCAGGACACGCTTGTCTGGTTCCATTCCGGTTGCGCCCTAAGCTCAAGGTCACCTCATGACGAAGAAAAAGACCACCGCTGCCGCCAAAGCATCGACCACAGCGTCGGCCAAAACATCGACCAGAGCATCGACCAAGAAGAGCACGCCAAAGAAGACCACCAAGAAGAGCACGCCAAAGAAGACGGCTGCGACAAAGCGCACCAAAAAGACCGTCTCGAAACGCTCCACGACGTCACCGTCACGAGCCCCGTTCCAGGTCGCTGGGCACAAAGTGACCGCTGGCAAACGAATGCGCATAGAGCTGCCGATCGGCAATCTCATGAGCGGAACGCCGGTTGCGCTGCCGTTGATCGTTGTGCACGGAAAAAAGGACGGCCCGGTTGTGTGGTTAAGCGCGGCAATTCACGGTGATGAGATTTGTGGCGTTGAGATCATCCGGCAAGTTCTCGAGGCCGTCTCAGCACGCACCATGGCCGGCACGATTATTGCCGCTCCCGTCGTCAATGTGCACGGCTTCAACACGAACGATCGCTACCTGCCAGATCGCCGAGACCTGAACCGCAGCTTCCCTGGCTCCTCGCGCGGCTCGCTCGCATCGCGTATCGCTCACCTCTTTATGAAAGAAGTCGTGATGCGTTCTGACGTAGGCATCGACTTACACACCGGTGCCGATCTACGAACAAACCTGCCGCAGATCCGATGCGATATCGATCACGCGCCAACCCTTCAACTCGCAGAGAAATTCGGTTCACCAATCGTCATCGATGCCCGCCTGCGAGACGGGTCGTTGCGTCAGGCAGCGGTCGAAGAAGGCAAGATCATGCTGCTCTTCGAAGGCGGCGAGGCAAGTCGCTTCGATCCTGCAGCTATCGCTGCTGGCACCGCAGGTGTGCTGCGTGCGTTGAACCACCTGGGCGTGACCTCAGTTGAGGCGCCCGTCGCACAGCGCTGTCTCTACTCACGAGCCACCAGTTGGAGTCGCGCCGCCAAAAGTGGCATCGTTCATCTCGACGCACACCTCGGCGAACTCGTCAGCGCCAAACAGCAACTCGCCACCATCTACGACCCATTCGGCAAAGTGCTCAGCCGCATCACTTCACGCTACGACGGCATCGTGATTGGCCACACGCAAGCGCCGCTGGTCAACCGGGGCGACGCACTGTCTCACGTTGCACGGATTTTGCCTGAAGCACCCCGACCTGGATGGGGCGTGCCTGGCGTGGTCGACGCCGAGGACTGACACCCGCATCAGTGCCAGGTAATAGAGTTAGTTACCGCACGCAATCAACGGGGAGAGCACAGATGCCAGGTCCAATGGACGGCTACAAGATCGTCGACTTTAGCCAGGTGGTGTCCGGGCCGTTTGCATCCATGCTTCTCGCCGACCAAGGTGCAGAAGTCGTCAAGGTTGAACCGCTCTACGGCCCAGGCGATGTCACCCGACTTCAGGCGTACGCCAAGGGTGGACTCTCGGCCTTTTACGTCAACAACAACCGCGGTAAACGTTCGCTAGCGCTGAATCTTGGCACCGAAGAAGGCAAGCAAATCGCCCTCGACCTGTGTCGCAACGCTGACGTTGTACTGCAGAACTTCCGCCCCGGCGCGATGGAGCGGCTGGGGCTTGACTATGACGCAGTAAAGGCGATCAACCCAAACGTGATCTACTGCACGATCAGCGGCTTTGGGCCCGACGGGCCGTATTCGGACCGCCCCGTCCTGGATCCCGTCATTCAGGGCCTAACCGGCATCATCAGCCGCCAACTAAATCCCGAGATCCCGTTTCCTGACCTGGTGCGCAACCTGATCGCCGATAAGAGCTCAGCGATGACTGCGGCTCAGGCAATCACCGCAGCGTTGCTGGTGCGCGAACGCAGCGGCGAAGGTCAGTACGTCGAGGTGCCGATGCTCGATGCGTGCATGTACTTCTTCTGGCCCGACGGCATGATGGACAAGACCATGGTCGACGACGACGCGTCGCCAGGTTTCCTGCTTTCGTCGGTGTACAGCTTGACCGATTGCTCCGACGGCAAGATCGTCTACTTCGTGACCAGCGATCCCATGCGTCAGGCGTTGTACGACGCACTTGGCCATCCGGAGTGGAAGGAAGACGAACGCTTTGCGACCATGATGGCGATCGCCAATCCCGACAACTTCGCTGCGCTCGGTGTATTGCTTGCCGAGGCGTTCGCTGCGCTCACGATCGAAGAAGCGCTCGCCGCGCTGATTGCCAACGATGTGCCATGCGGGCCAATCTTGTCTGCCGATGAGGTCCTCACCGACCCACAGGTCGTACACAATGAGACCCTTCAGACGTGGCAGCACCCTGTTGCTGGCACGGTTCGTCAACCCCGCCCTGCGGCTCGGTTCGAGAAAACACCTGCGGCAATCGCCACGTCGGCTTCGTTGCGGGGAGAAGACAACGAAGCCATCTTGGGTGAGCTTGGCCGTTCAGCCAATGACATCGCATCGTTGCGAGACGCAGGCATCATCGAGTAGCCGCTGCACACCATTACTCACCTTTAGTGCGTCATCGAGAGCACCGCTCGGGATCGACACGGCCGGCGCGCCGGGTACCGATCCAATCGCACATTCGACACCGTCACCAATGGTGAAGGTGCCGTCCAGCCCAGCGGTGAGACACGAGGCGCCCGCGGCGCGGTGTCACATCGCCCAAAATGGCGCGGTCAGTCGCCTTCGAGACCGTCATCGATCGCGCCGCTCGGGATGGGGATGTCCGGTACGCCGGGCACCAGCCCGATGATGCACTCAGCGGCGTCGCCTGCGGTGAATCCGTCGGCTGCCGCAACGACGCATTTAACCCCGGGTGGCGCTGGAATAAGGTCGCCAGCAATTATTGCCACCACGATGATCTCTCGGTTGTCGTGGTACCAATCCGCAAACTCAAGAGCGAACTGGCACTGTGGGTGTCCTGCTTCGCAGGTCTGCGCTGCGAGCCGATACACCTCACCTGGGTCCGCGCCGATCTCAGATCGCAAATACCACGCCGTGCCCGCTTCGAACTGTCGCGGGTAGTCGGTGCAGAGGAAGATCGGTGGCGTCGAGCTGCTGCACTGCTCATACCGTTCTGCTTTATCGAGCGCCCCATGCACTTGTGGGTCATCGCTGCACCCAAGTTCGGAGAACGAGTTGCAGGTGCCATCTTCAAAGCAATGGTTTCGCGAGGTCTGAAGGCACCCCTCGTCAGTCCAACACATGTTGGCAAAGCCGTCGGAACAGTTTGGAACGCTGGTTCGAGGGCACGGATTCGTGATTATGGGGAAGCCGCCAGCCGTAGGCCGGATGCACCCCTCGTCGTTCAAGCACAGGAAGTAATCGCTGTTGTCGGAGCAGTCAGGAATCTCACTGACGTTAGGGCACGGCACGGCAGGTCCAGCAACGTATTGACATGTCGGGATCGGCCGCTTGTCTTCGGGCTCGTCACCATCTTCTCCGCCGTCACCATCTTCTCCACCGCCGCCATCGCCTGTGCCATCGCCGTCGCCATCGTTTGGCGGGCTGCCATCACCGGGACCCTGACCACCAGCACCAGGGTCGTCGCTTTCACCATCTTCTCCACCGTCACCTGTGCCATCGCCGTCTCCATCGCTTGGCGGGCTGCCATCACCGGGACCCTGACCACCAGCACCAGGGTCCTCGCTGCCGCCCGCACCGGGATCTGATCCTTCACCACCACCAGGTGCACCGACTTCCTCGCCAGCAGCTGCCCTGGCGACGCCCGAGGCCAAGCTTTGAATGGTTTCACCCACGGTTGTCGACGCAAGCACCGCCGCGAGCGCGAGGCCAGCGCAAAGCACCAACCACGACGCGACTTCACCACGCTCTGACCTCAGAAATGTTCGTGGGGGTCGTGATGGTCGCACGTCAGTCCTAGAGGCTGTAAATGAGTGAACCTGAACGTACGCAATCACTCATCGGCCCGGTAGGGGGATGAGTCCCCTCTACCGTCGGGACATCGCGACGCGTCGCTTGGCGAGGCGGGCATCTTCGAATAACTCGTGACCGATTTTGCTGAGTTATCCAGGCAAGCTGTACCGACTTGTTGCGGAGGTATGCCACGCCGGCCATCGAGGGCGCGCGAGGGCTCTTGAGTTTGCAGATTGGTACCACGACAATCGCGAGCTTGTTGTCATCACCGGCAGCGCTCGGTGGGGTGCCATCACCAAGACCACCGCCAGGGTCCCCAACTTTCAGGACCCGCGCCGGGGACTAATCCTTCGCCGCCATCACCGCCACTGGTTGCACCGACTTTCTCGTCAGCAGCTGCGCCGCCGACGGCAGTTGCCAGGCTTTGAATTGTTTCACCACGGTCGTCGAGGCAACCACCGCTGCGAGCGCAAGCCCGGCGCCGAATACCAACCATTACGCAACTTCACCACGCTCTGATCGCGCTGCTGCTCGCAGTGAGCGTGTTTGCAGAAATATTCGAAGGGGTCGTGATGGTCGCACGTCAGTACTAGAGGCTGTAAATATGTGAACCTGAAGTACGCAATCACCGCACAATCCAACAGGGGCATGACTCCCCGAAGGCCCGTGCTCCGCGATCAGCGATATCTCAACTACTGGCGCGCCGTAGTAGTTTCGACTCGCACCGAAACTAGCTCTTGAGAAGGACACACCGTGGAAGATCGCTGGATAACCGACTGGCCACCGAGCGAGCGTTGGCCGCACTACACCCGTGCGAATGCGGGTGAGGTACTCCCCGATCCAGCGAGCCCCCTCGGCCAACAGTTCAGCTGGGAAAAGGGCATGCTCCTTGGCTGGCGCGATAGCTACGTGCATAGCGGCAACTACAGCCTCGACGAGTTCGATGAGAGCCTGCCCGAAATGGTTGGCTTCTTTGGTGGTTACTTCTTCATCAACCTGTCCAACGTCCGTATGCAGGGCGTACGCAGTCCCGCTGTCACCGTTGAACAGCTGGACTTGGCCTTCTTTGGCGACCACCCTGATGTACCGGCCTATACGCCCCACCCCCTCGACGAACGACCGGATCTCGCCGACCAAGCACTGGCGCACATTGGCTGGATGCTCACCGCCGACAGTTGGCCTGAGATCGATGATCACAAGGCTGAGACCATTGCACTGCGAGCCAACCGACCCGATCTGACGGCATTGAGTGACGACGAACTTGTGGCCCGTGCCCGCATGACTCAGCCCTTACTACACAAGGGATTCCACCACCATGGCGTGACATCGAGTGCTTCGGGTGTCGCACCCGGCATCTTGTACGCCATTGGCGAAGCCATCGGCGATCCAACCATGCCTATGGTCATCTGCGCTGGTATTGGTCAAGTCGATTCTGCTGAACCCAGCTATCGCATGTGGGAGCTATCTCGTTTGGTACGCAGCAGCGATTCGCTGACCTCAGCCTTCAATGCGGGAGTGCCCGGGCTTCTCGATCGTCTATGCGCCGATGACAGTGATGATGCTGCCAGCTTCCATGACGCATGGGATCAGTTCATTGTCGATTTCGGTAGTCGCGGACCCAGCGAGTGGGAGATGAGCTCGCCGACCTGGGAGACCAAACCAGCGCTCGCCTTGGGCGCCCTTGACCGGACGCGTCATCAACGCGACGAAGAGTCTCCCCTCGTTCGCAACCAGGCAAAGGTCGCGGAGCGCACCGCCAAGATCGCCGAGGTCCGTGCTGCGGTCGCTGCTCTCGGCAATGACGAACTCAGCGGTCAACTCGAAGGCGCCATCGTCGCCACAAACCAGCTTAAATTCCGCGAGCGCACCAAAACCAATCTGGTCCGCACAGTTCACGAGGGCCGCATGGTCTTTCTCGAACTCGGTCGCCGACATGTCGAGGCAGGCAACCTGGCAGAGGTCGAACACATCTTCATGCTGCTCAACGACGAGGTCGAAGCCTTCATTGCCGATCCAGCGTCGATGACAGCAACGTTGGCCGACCGCCATGCGCAGTGGCGCGAGCTATGGGAACTTGAGCCGCCATTCATCATGCGCGATGGCGACATCCCTGCGCTTTCGCAGTGGCCGAAGAAGGGAGAAGCCCAAACGTCACCGGTCGCTGCCGGAGATGTACTGCAGGGTGTGCCTGGCTGCCCCGGAACGATTCGGGGTACAGCGCGCGTGATCCTGGATCCGCTCGATCCAACCGCCCTGGAACCCGGTGACATCATGATCGCCCCGGTTACAGATCCGGCCTGGACCCCGCTGTTCATGACGGCTGGAGGGGTGATTGTCAACGTTGGCGGACAGATCAGTCACGCAATCATCGTCAGCCGAGAGCTCGGCTTGCCGTGTGTTGTCTCGGTTGAACACGCCACCGCACGGATCCCCGACGGAGCAACCGTCGAAGTCGATGGCGCCACCGGCCAGGTCACGATTGTCGAGTTGCCATGAGTCGCCCGTTCCGCTTCGGCATCCAAGCCTTTAACGCTGGTTCTGCGTCCGAATGGACCGACTTCGCCACGTCGGCCGAAGATCTTGGCTACTCGTGTCTGCATCTGGCTGACCACTACATGGGACCCGGTGCCGCACAGGAAGAAGCATCACATCCGGTGCAAGACCTGGCAGCCATTCCAGCCATGATGGCGGCTGCATCTGCGACATCGACAATCAAGGTCGGCGCCCGCGTCATGTGTTGCGATTATCACCACCCGCTCGTGTTGGCGAAGTCCCTGGCCACGATCGATCTACTGAGCGACGGGCGCCTTGAACCTGGGTTTGGCGCTGGTTGGATCTCGTCGGAGTACGCCGCAATGGGTATCACTATGGACCGCCCCGGAATCCGTATCGATCGTATGATCGACTACGTGAACCTTGCCCGGCAGTTCTTTGCCGGTGACGATCTCGACATGGCAACCGAACACGTCACAGCGAATGCCATGGCAGGAACGCCGGCGTCACCGCAAGCGGGTGGGCCCAAGATCCTGATGGGCGGAGGCGGCAAACGCGTCCTTACGACGTGCGGTGAAATGGCCGACATCGTGTCGATCAACTTCAACAATCGCGACGGCAAGATTGGCGCCGTGGGCATTGGCTCCAGTACCGCCGAACTTACCGAGCAGAAGATCGGTTGGATTCGCGATGGCGCTGGCGACCGCTTTGACGACCTTGAGATTGAGATCGGCGGCTACTTTGCTGCCGTCACGGACAAAACGGCAGCGACCGTTGAGATGATGGCCGGGGCCATGGGTCTCGATGCCACAACCATGGCAGAGCATCCGCATGCCTTGATCGGCTCGGTTGATGAGATCTGCGAGACCCTGATCGAGCGACGCGAACGGTACGGCATCAGCTACATCACGTTCAGCCAGCGCAACCTCGAAATGATGGCGCCCATCGTCGCCAAACTGTCCGGCACCTAGTGTCGAACCGCTCACAAAGCACTCCGGTCAACTACTAGTTGACACATGGGTCTAGACGATTCAGAAGGCGATGGCACTGAAGCCACGCTTCTTCAGACGATCAAGGGGGATCTTTCTCGCGCTCCCGGCTTTACCTTGCTCGGTGTTGTCGCCGTGTTGGCCTGGATGGCGTTCCGGTGGGGATGGGGCAACGACATCTTGCTGCCCCCAATCGTCGCCCGTGCGTTTGAGGCCGTCGACGACGGCACCACCTGGCCGTCGGCAGTGGGTTCCGTGCTGGCTGGGACCGCGGCAGGCTCACTGTTCTGGGCCTCACGCAGACCCTCGACGGCGTGATTGTATTGAGCGGGCTTCGACTCGTGCCCGGGATCACCGCCCGCATCTAGCGCGCCGCATCACGGCAAGACTGGATCAAGCCGTTTGCCGAACTTTCGTTCGGCACACGCGTCCTTATCGCCTATCTCTCAGGGGCGTCGATGTTGTGCCTCATCGACGTTTTCGCCACCGGCAAGCCCGGCTTGCGTCGCCGACTTCCGATGTTGGCGCAAGCGGTTGGGCTCGATGACGTCGGCGGCATGGTCAAGCTGGCTTCGGCCCGCTACATACTCACAATCGCCGAAGCCCGGACGGTCAGGGGCAATGAGGCACACGCCTGCCTTGGACGCAGCGGTATCGAGCAGCCCCCAGATCATTCGCGAGTCGGCACCGCCATGGAGTGCGAACAGCGGCGCGCCTTGCCGATCACCGTAGATCGCATACGACATCGGTGTTCCTGAACTCAGTACGTATTCGACGGCCACGCCGCTGATCGTACACAGCCGCTACTTGGTCACGCTGCTACGTCGTCATGGCCGTGGCGGTCGCGGGATCAGTATGGGGACACGCTTGAGGTAGTCCTGATAGTCGGGGTCGGTCCCCCATCGTTTCAGGCCCTGCTTCTCAAGCGCTGGCAGGCCCGAGATTTTGGTGAGCAAGAGGATGACGAACACGGGTGAGATCAACGCAACGAACTCGGTTCCGTCGAATGCGGGCAGCGCAATGATCGCCATGCCGAGCCATAGTGTGATTTCGCCGAAGTAGTTCGGGTGGCGCGACCAGCTCCAGATGCCGGTGGAGATAAACCTTCCCTTGTTCGCCGGATCGCTTTTGAAGGCGGACTTCTCACCGTCGGCGCGCACTTCAACAGCAAAGCCCACGACCCAGATGATGAGACCGATGATGGTGAACACACCAAAGGAGGCTTCGTCGAGCGACGTGATCGCAGTCCATGCTGCAATAGCGGTGAGTGAAACCCAGAGCGCTTGGATCGTCCACGTTTCAAAGAGACGGAACGGGTTTGCGCGAATGCGTTTAAATCGAACGTCTTCGCCGCCGTCGTTCTTGATGCGGCGGAATAGGAAGCTGCCAAGACGGCCAGCCCACACCAGTACAAGTGCCGCCATGATCCACGAGGTCGCTTCGTTACGCGCACCGAGAATGAGAGCGAGGATCGTGACGCTGATGTAGGTCAAGCTGCCGGTCAGATCGAAGTACTTCTCTGACTTGCTAATCCACGACGGGATGAACGCAAGCCAGTTGATTGCGAAGGCAGCAATGACACACCACACGACGGCGGGCAGACCAGCCCGTTCGACGGTGTCGGCACTGACTGCCCAGGCAACGAGCGACGCAACAATTACACAGCTGATGCTTGCGACGACGGCAATAGTGTTTCTGTTCACGTTGCCAGTGTGGCCTGCGGTCGATCCACGTGGCGAATCAGACGGTGCGCTATCGCTGTGCCTAGGATCGCGGTGTGTCTCATGAACCTGGAAGTCGGACGGCAATCGTTACGGGCGGAGGCCGTGGCATCGGCCGCGCCGCTGCCGTGGCGCTCAGCGAAGATGGCTGGAACGTCGTCGTAACGGGTCGCACCGCAGCGCCTCTCGGCGAGACGGTTGGCCTGCTTGTCGGCGATGGCCGTGCCGTGGTATCCGATGTCAGCAGGGCCGACGATGTCGACCGCATCTTTGACGAAACGGTCGCTGCGTTCGGCCGCGTCGACTTGCTCTTCAACAACGCGGGAATCGCTGCCGCTGCGGTGCCGGTCGACGAGCTCGAGGTCGACGTATGGGAACAGGTCATCGCCATCAACCTGACCGGTTCGTTCCTATGCGCACGCGCCGCCTTTGCCCAGATGCGTGGCCAGGAGCCACAGGGCGGGCGGATCATCAACAACGGATCTATTTCGGCCGAGACGCCTCGGCCATTCTCTGCGCCCTATACCGCGTCGAAACATGCGATCACCGGCCTCACTAAGTCGCTTGCGCTCGACGGCCGCTCACTCGGCATCTGCGTCGGCCAGATCGACATCGGCAATGTTGCGTCGGACATGACCGCCAAGATGTCCGCAGGCATTCTGCAGCCCAACGGCTCTGTGGTCAGCGAGGCCACGATGCACATGCGCAACGTGGCCATATCGGTTGTGCACATGGCCAACCTCGACGCCGACGCCAACGTCTTGTCCATGACGGTCATGGCAAACGAGATGCCCTTCGTCGGTCGCGGCTAGATCGTTCATGCAAAAAACGAATAGGCGAGACTCGTTGGAGTCTCGCCCATTCGCTTGTAGTACCTGTCGCCTGTGTTTCGGCTTGCGGTGAGCGAGCCGAAATGTCATCAGCCGACGTACGCCGTCCCGTTGACGATCAGGGTTCCACCCGGCTGGGTAAACAGATCGTCGCCGATCGGTGCACGATTGCGACTGAAGTCGGTATCAGTAACCGTCATGGTGCCAGCCGATGAGTTCCAAAGACCGCCACCTTCGTTCGAAGCAGTGTTGGCTACAACCTGACCGCCAGACACGTCGACCGTGCCGTTTGCGCTCAGGTGAAAGCCGCCACCATTCCCGGGCGAGTCGCCGGTTGCGTTGCGGTTCAATCGAACATCGACAAGCGTGGTGCTGCCAACAGTGCCCTCGGCGCCACCGACCGCCTCGATGCCTCCACCGGCGCGGTTCGAGACATTGCGTGAAACGTCGACGTCGGTGAGCGTTACATCGCCCATGTCGTTGAGGACGCCACCACCAGATCCCGAAGCGCCGTCGGCGTAGTTGTGTACGACCGCACCGCCGGTGACCGTCAGCGTGCCGCCAGCGTTGAACAGACCGCCACCGCCTTGGTCAGCGTCAGCACCACTCGCACCGTTGTGCGAGATGCGTGAATCGGTCACGACCATGGTGCCTGAGCCATTCCACAGACCGCCACCTTCGGCAGCAGCTGTGTTGAATAGAATCATGCTTGCATCGATCGACGAGTTGCCGGCGCCGGTGATGTGCAGAGCACCGCCGTTACCCGGAGCCGAGCGAGTCCAGTTGCGCAGCATCTGAACCTCGACGAGGTCGGTCTGACCGACGTTGGATTCGATGCCGCCGCCTGCCCGACTCGAGTTGTTGTCGCTAATCGTGCTTCCGGTGACCGTGAGCGTGCCCTGGTCATTCAAGATGCCGCCACCAGATCCCGACGTGCCGGGCGCCTGGTTGAGATCGATTGAGCCGCCGTCAACAATGAGCGTGCCGCCAGCGTTGAACAGGCCGCCTCCGCCCTGGTCAGCGTCCACACCAGTGGCGACATTGAGGCTGATGCGTGTGTCGGTGACAGTCATCGTGCCGCCGCCGTTCCATAGGCCTCCGCCCTCGGCGCCAGCCGTATTGGCTACGACGTCGCTATTTGTGATGGTCGAGTCGCCAGCGCCCGTGATGTGTAGCCCGCCACCGTTGCCCGGAGCAGATCCGGTCGTGTTGTCTTGCAGCAGGACTGCATCAAGATTGGTCATGCCCAGGTTGGCTTCGATACCGCCACCGGCACGATTCGAGGTATTGGCAGTGATGTCGGTGTCTTGCACATTGACAGTGCCGTCGTTGTTGAGAATGCCGCCGCCCGAGCCAGCGGCTCCAGTCGCACTGTTTGCGTCGATGGTTGAGCTGGTCACTGTCATCGTGCCGCCGTCGTTGTAGAGACCGCCGCCACCCTGGTCCGCTTCGGCACCGTTGGCGCTGTTTCCGGTAATGGTCGAGTTTTCGATCGTCATCGAGCCAGTGGCCGAATTCCACAGGGCACCGCCTTCGGACGCGGTATTTCCTTCGAACGTCGAGTCATCGACGCTGACTTCGCCAGCACCGCTCAGGTGGAATGCTCCACCATTGCCTGGTTCGGGGCCCGTTGTGTTCGAGGTGAACGTTGATCGCACGATGGTGGTCGTGCCGCCATTCGCTTCGATTGCGCCGCCAGCCCTGGTCGCGCGATTTGATTCAAACGTTGAGAACCGAATGACCATGTCACCCGTATTGAGAATTGCACCGCCCGATGCTGCTGGACCTTCGGCGCGGTTACCAACAAAGGACACGACCGAGACATTCGTCGAGCCAGCGTTCGCGATTGCGCCACCGCTGCCGACAATTGGATCTTCGCCACCGAGCGCATAGCCGTTGAGGATGCTCAACCCGCTCACGGTGAAGTCACCGGAGTCAGCTACGTCGAAGGCTCGATCGAGCCAGTCGGTGTTGATCGTGGCGCCAAAACCACTGATCGATACTTTTGAGCTGATGTCGAGGTCGCCAGTAGCGCTCGCATCTTCGTCACCGTCGACGTTGGCGATGGTGAACCTGTAGGTGCCAGCGGGCAGCGTGATGTGAGTTGCGTCACCTGTCGCTCCAGCCTCTTGAACCGCAGCTCGCAGGCTGCAGCTGCCGTCAGCATCGGCACAGGTGCCGTCGCCAGGTGAGCTATCAACGGTGTCAGCAGTCGTATCGACTGCGAAGCGGCTGGTTGCTTGGGCGTCAGCAGAGCTTGCTGCGAAAACGCTAGCAAGAAGCAGGCATACGACACCTAGGGCGCCGATGGCACTCCGAGATATTGCGGGCATGAAAGATCCTCCATGGGTCCTTGTACCCAAGTAGTTCGGAGTGGATCTGAAATTGGATTGGTTTGAGCTACAGGTCCCACGAAGTGAGGACCCAGAACCACATGAGCGCGCTCAGACCAATGAATGCCGTCAGTGTCCCCTCGAGCATGGGATGAGAAGACCAGTCCTTGAAGGCCAAACGAAATCCCAGGCCGACAAGCGGCGATACAAAAACCACTACGAACGACAACAAGAAGACAAAAATGCCGGGATGGGGGATGACACCGGTGCCTTCGGGCGTCGGCAGCCATCTGCCGCCGAAAAAATCGACATACAACGTACCGACGGCAATGACGACCAGAATCGTAATTCGCAGCTCGGAAGATCGCTTCGGCGCCGGTGGCAACGAATGCCCGACGGGCGGTGGAGGTGGCGGGTTGGGAGGGAAAATCTCCATGCCAACATCGTAGATTCGTCGACCCGCGAAATCTATGGGGACTTGCCACCACTCTGCTTTGGGGCAGCTGACTGGTCTACCTCGCCAAGGCAGCAGTGGCGTCGATGACCCA
>Ga0209828_1000174_pt1 | contig 59345 bp, 51 predicted proteins | sample MaitaG_FD_187429 | JGI IMG/M metagenome (GOLD analysis project Ga0209828, IMG submission 187429) | Marine algal microbial communities from Maine, USA - Maine_Asex2 metaG (SPAdes) (version 2) | ecosystem: Host-associated > Algae > Red algae > Unclassified | place: Maine, USA | collected 2015-01-05
AAGATATCTAGATGTAACCACTTATTAGGCTTACTATAATACGCATTAAAAAAAGGAGCCATTTTTACAATGACTCCTTACGCTATTATGAAAAATACTTTCAGTATTCAATTTATTGTACAACCAAGGGTATAGTTTTTATTAAACCCAAGCTACTGCTTACTTTTGCATAATACATACCGGTTGCAACACCTTCAATATTTACATTTAGTTCATTAGCAGTTGTATAGTTTTCATTTTTAATTACTTGACCTACTGAGTTATACAGGATAAGTGATATATTTTCTTCTAGTTCAACGCCTTCAAGCTTCAGTTTAAACGTTCCATTGCTAATTGAAACTGGATTTGGAGAAATGCTAACTAATCTACTTGAATTTGCCTCAAAACTTATAGAACGAATATCGGAGTATGATATATCCCCATTAAAATCAGACTGTGCAATCCTGTAGTAATTAATTCCTCTTTCGGGTTGTCTATCATACACGCTGTAGTCTAAAACTTCAGTACTATTTCCTGCCCCATCTTCTATTGCAACCGTTGTCCAGTTAGAATTATTAGAAGATCTTTCAATTCTAAAAATATCATTGTTCACTTCAGAAGCTGTCGTCCATTCGAGCTTAGTTTTTTGACCTTCTTTGATTGCATTAAAACTTGCAAATTTAACTGGTAAAGCTGTTTGGATTGACCCCAAAGTAAAACGAGATGCTTCTCCTGGGCGTAGAGTAAAACTTGCCTTATTTCCTGCGATCTTTTCACCTCTAGGTTCAGATAACCCAAATACACTTAAATTATGTACTCTAATATCATCTTCGATTATTTCAGGATTATTTGCCAGATCTTCTGTAGTGTATGCTAGTTCGATTTCCGCGCAACCATTATGAACATTTGCTGGCTCTACACAATAGAACCTATCAACGAAGTACGGAGCTGCTTCTTGCCCATTATAATCAAAGCTTGTAAATCCTGAAGGTAATGGTCTATTATTGGGAGAATTTGTAGTTTGCGTTTTATACGTTGCTACTGTTGTTCTTCCCATTTCGCAAGTTGGTGTTATTGATACATCTAAGGCCTCCATATTTTCATTACATAATGGATAAGTATACTTTACTCCTGTCTGTCCAAGATCCCACATCAGCTTGCTTTCAAAGTCTTCCGTCCCGTCTCCCATAAAACAACCATCCACTTTATCTATTGCCTCAGGATCCGTATCAGTTATCAATAATGTTTGTCCATTCAAATTCACTAGTCCTTTTACAAGTTTTATTCTTTTAACAAATGTTCTTTTGAAAGGAGTTGCCTCTAAAGTTATTCCACACGAAGAATCATTACTCAACTCTAAATTTGACATATCAAATTTATCACCTGATCCCAAAACTTGAGCGGCAGGAACTTTCTGACCACATTCCGTTCCATTCAGGACAAGTGTACTATTCTCTTCCATTGATAAAGAACCATATAAATTAGGTCTTTCGAAATTTTTGGCTACCATTAATTTTGCCTGAGACATCATTGCCACTTTTACTTTCCCATTTGCTAATGCAGACATTTCCAAATTCTCTTTTACAGTCGCCTCAGCGTTTTCTTCCACATTAAATTCAATATTCGTTGCTGAAGAAAGTGCCATTAACCTAACACTCTTTTGAAAAGTAGCTTTTGCGAAAGAACGTACTCTTACCTTAGTCATAGTAGTCGCTGAACCTTCTATTCCTTTCAGTTCAAAATCTCCATCTACATCTAAAGCAGAAACGCCTCTTACGTCGGTAAGCAATTCTCCTGATGATGTATTAAGGGTTGCAAATTTTCCTTGAACCGCAAGTTTTGCAGCACCGCCAAATTCTCCTAAATCTACAGATAGCTTGGTAGCGATTTTTTCCATTTTAAGTTCAAGGTCACCAATAATATTTAATTGAGATGCTCCCCTTACTCTTACTTTACTTTCAATACTTGAAACTGTGGATACAGCAAGTTTTCCACCTGCATTAAATTCAGCAGCAGTACCTGCTTCTCCTACCAAAAGTTGAAAATCTGTATTGGCTCCAGCAATATTAAATTCTACATCAGAGCCTACACTCACTTTCCCGTTTGCTTGAATATCAAGTTTTAATGCTCCTGCCGAATTTGAATAGGCAAATAAATTACTTTCAATGCTTAATTCAGGTGAAGAACCTACACCACTTCGCAATTCTACTTCTACACCTTTCGTCGTACCTGTAGAGTTAATATCAAGATTTCCTAATACAGATAAGTTTGAATTGCCTGATAGTCTAATTTCTGAATTGTTTTCCTCAATAGAAGATCCTGTAGAAGCAATATTAAAATTGCCAGTAACTGCCATTGTTGAATTTGCTGTCAGAGATAACTGTAGTTTTCCTGCCCTGTCGTACAATTCAGGCCTGCTCATATTAACATTTCCATTCACCGCAATTGCACCGCTACCTTCAGTTTGCAAAACAGCTGATTTTCCAGTTTTGGGATTTGTTTGAATATTTAGATCATTCAATATCGTTATCGATTTCCCAGATGTCACAGTAACGATCGCATCATGCTCTCCGTTTGTTATAGAGAGTGATTTAGCCATTGCACTTTCCAAAATTACAACAGAATGGCCTGGAATAATAACATCCTGCTCTGCATTAGGAATACAACTACAATCCCACATTTTTGCATCATGCCAACTCGTATTCTCACTTGAGATTCGGACCACTGTTGGAAATTTAATCTGAGCGTTCAATTCAATTATAAATATTGATAATAAACAAAATAAGATTGTAAAAATTGACTTAGGGTTGCATACTTTAGAGTTAGTAAAAACTTTCATAATAATTAAGTTAGCCTTGTTAGTCTCGAAAACGAGTCACAAACAAGAGGTGAAAAAAAAGTTGAGAGTTTTTAAGATAGTTCTGCCGATTATTTGACAGCGTAATTTAAGTGTGTAAATCAATTCTTGCTATTGTGAAAGCGAGAACGCTAAGGGAAGGGAAAGTTTTTAAGCGGTTGTAAATAACTAACAAGTGCAATATGGGGATTAATTATTTTATATTCATAATCATATTCTAGACTTTGCAATTAAGAAGACAGTATTTACTTAAAATGAATATACAATGGTTACTAACTTACATTCTTGAAGCTAAAGAAAGTAAAATGGCTTACGATGAACATTTAATTGATCGACTTTCTTTCTTACTTGATAATAAAAAAGTCCATTACGAAGCAAAAAAAATGTTTGGAGGCCTGTGTTATATGATAGACAAGAAAATGTGTGTTTGCGGAATGAAGGATAAGCTAATGGCAAGAGTGGGTCCGGAACAATATCAAGAGGCGCTTGTACAAGAAGGCGCTGAAGAAATGAAGTTTACAGGACGTCCGCTGAAAGGGTTCATTTTTGTAAAGGGCGAAGGGACCGACACCGATGAACAACTAGAATATTGGGTGGATCGATGTTTAGAATACAATCCGCTTGCAAAATCATCTAAATAGAAAAAAAATTGAATCTTCAAAAATACTTTGAATATAATCATAGCATGAATAATCTTCTTATTGAACATTTTCATGAATTTGAACAAGAACACAATGTTAAATCTCTTAAATTATTCAGCCATATTCTCAATGCGCATACACACTGGAACAACAGAATATTGGAATTAGAAAAAATTATAAACTGGGAAGATTATAACCTAAATAAATTCAATGATCAAAATATGGATAACTATCGTGCAAGTGTTTTCATATTAGATACCCATAATACGAATGACTTAGTAGAATATAAAAATCGGATAGGCAATATGTACAGCCAGAGTATCCATGACATCCTCTTCCATATCATAAACCACTCCACCTACCATAGAGGTCAGATTGCACATTTAACAAGAGAGGCGAACCTAATTCCTATATCCACTGACTATATTTTCTTCAAAAGAGAAAACTAATTTCCCTCAAAATTTGTCTTTTAGTTATGAATTCTTTTAAAACACAATTATTTACCCTCTTCCTTATCTGCCTTTGCAATTTTGCCAAGACGCAGAATTTACATTTATATTTTGAACGTGCGGATAGCACTGAAATAATTGAAATGGGATATTTGGTAGCATCTGAAGGCGAATTTGAACACCATGCAGTCGAAGATGAGAATGGAAAAGAAGAAATCTTGGAGGTACTTCAAAAATATCTACAAGAAAGTAAAAATGGAAATATCATCTTTTACATCCATGGGATGATGGCACATACTAAATGGTATCAGAAAATGGTACACAACAAATTAAACCAAGACTTATATACACAGGAGAAGAACCACGCGGACATCGTTGTTTCTTTGGTTTGGCATGGCACTATGGATTATCCTAAAAACTATGAGGATGCTTATAATATTGGTAAATCCTATTTTCCGCTCGTAGAAGAAATTCAAGCACTTACAAAAGCATACGATGACGACCGAGAAATCAATTTCATTATGCACTCCATGGGTTCAAGAACTTTTCAAGGAATATATGATCGTTATTTAGAGCTAGATGATCCTACCTGGAAAGCTAAGAACGTATTATTTGTTGCGTCTGACGCACCTGAGGATAGTTTTTATAAATTTGGAGTGTTTGATAAGATTGATACAATTGCAGAATACATTCACGTCTATAAAAATGAACATGATTTCACATTAGGTATATCAAGAGGACTTAACAGTCAAGACCGTATAGGTTTGGGTGGTATCAGTGATATGACAAAGGTATCTGATGCAATTTCTGTAATTGATGTCTCTATACTGAATGATAATGAAGGGATAATGAAGCTAACGGGACATAGATACTTCTTTGAAAGTCCAACTGTTAGAAAGGACATCTTACGTGTTTTAAATTCTAGTCTTGATAATAATATGGTAAGGGACTTGGAAAAGGATAGTATAATTGCCAGAACGTTCACTTTAAAAAAGTAAAAAAAAAAGACCGGCTCTTGTAACCCCCTACGAACCGGCCCGAAAGAAAGAAGATAATTCATTTAAGTATCCTCCTCCATAATCTGAACAATTCATTACATGCCAATTCCCTGCCAAAAGCACCAAAAACTTAGACTATAAAGGGTACAGAACATATTTATTTTTTGCAATTAATATAAAGTACTGTACAAGTGATAGTTATATTCTAATAAACATATATATGTTAAATACAATTATAATCGTCATTAGATACTTTTTAAGTCTAGCGCTTTGGATTCTCTTCGGATTTAGAACTTTAATACTCACAAAAAAGGTGAGAATGTCATGAAGAGATCGCTTATCTGCCCTAAATCTTGTCATTTTGTCAGAAAAACAGCTGTGGCATATAGTTTGACTAGTGAATTATGTAAATAGTAGCAATTATGGAAAAAGGTAAAATATCAGTAGAAACGGAAAATATATTTCCGATCATAAAAAAATTCTTGTATTCAGACCAAGAGGTGTTCCTCAGAGAACTTATCTCTAATGCGGTAGATGCAACAACTAAACTACAAACACTCTCAAGTAAGGGTGAAATAAAAACGGAAATTGGCGATATGACTATCGAGATTTCTATTGATGAGAAAAAGAAAACTCTCACTATAAGCGATAAAGGAATTGGTATGTCGGAATCTGAAGTTAAGAAGTATCTTAACCAAGTTGCTTTTTCTTCGGCTGAAGACTTCTTAAAAAAATACAAAGATGATGCGAATATCATCGGTCACTTTGGACTTGGTTTCTATTCTGCTTTTATGGTCGCTGACAAAGTAGAAGTGATAACTAAATCTTATAAAAAATCTGCTAAAGCTGTTAAGTGGACTTGTAAAGGAGATCCTCAATATAAAATAGAAGCGGATGATAAAAAAGAACGCGGGACTTCTATAGTCTTACATATAGATGAAGACAGCACTGAGTTTTTAGACGAGCAAAGAATCCAAGCACTTCTTAGTAAGTACTGTAAGTTCTTACCCGTACCCATAAAATTTGGTACAAACTCTAAAACACGGTTTGAAGGCGAGGGCGAAGATAAAGTCGAAATCGTTGAAGAAGAAGACAATATTATAAACAACCCTACTCCACTTTGGAAAAAACGTCCGAATAATTTAAAAGATCAACATTATATAGACTTCTATAAAGAACTCTATCCAATGAGCCCAGATCCCATGTTTTGGATACATCTTAACATCGACTTTCCTTTTAACTTAACGGGAATACTATACTTCCCTAAGCTAAACAATTCGATGGAGATGCAGAAAAATAAGATCCAACTGTATAGCAATCAGGTATATGTTACGGATGACGTGAAAGAGATCGTACCAGAATTCTTAACGCTGTTGCATGGGGTCATTGATTCTCCAGATATACCATTGAATGTTTCCAGGAGTTATTTACAAAGCGATAGTAATGTCCGTAAGATAACTTCATACATTACTAAAAAGGTAGCTGATAAATTGAATAGTCTATTCAAAAAAGACAGAGAAGCATACCAGTCAAAATGGGATGATATAGGCGTATTTGTAAAATACGGAATGATCTCCGATGAAAAATTCTACAAAAAAGGATTAAAGTTTGCCGTCCTGAAAAATACAGAAGATGCGTTTTTCACCATCGATGAGTATAGAGAAAAGATTGCAAAAACACAAACGGACAAGCATGACAGAAATGTATTCCTTTATACGAACAATAAGGATGAGCACCATAGTTATATAGAGTCCGCAAATCAATATTCTTATGATGTATTAGTCTTTGACAATATTATCGATAACCACTTTATGCAATCTCTAGAACAGAAAGAAGACAAGATTGCTTTTGTACGTGTAGACTCTGATACCGTTGATAATATTGTACAAAAGGATGAAAAGAAAGAGTCCGTTCTTTCAGAGAAGGAGCTAGAGAAAGTAAAAACAATCTTTACAGAATCTATAGGAGATTTAAATGGAGGGCAAATTGAGTTAAAGCCGCTTTCTCCTGATGATCAACCTGTGCTGATCACTCGTCCAGAATTTATGCGAAGAATGAAAGAAATGCAATCTTTTCAAGGTGCAAATCTTGACATGCTACCGGATCCACATAGTATTGTTATAAACACTAACCATCCTTTGGTTGTAGAGAAGATTATGAAAATGAGAAATGCGGAGAAGAAAGCAGACTTTGCTAAATATCTGCACATGCTTGCAAAGCTTAATCAGAATATGCTTAAGGGGAAAGACCTAGCAGAATTCACTAAGAAAAGCATTGAATTTTTAAGTTAACAATGATTTATAATTCAACCCTCTTACAAGATGTAAGGGGTTTTGTTTTATAACAAATCTATAACGCAATAATACTGGAATTATCTTTAGATTGCGTAAGATTTATATTATGGCAATATCATTTAGAATATTTACCATTTTATTGTTTTCTCAGACATGGGCATATAGCCAAGCCTGGAAGGCAACAGACGTAACTGTCTATGACACATTCGAAGACATAGAGAAAAATTTTGCTCTATCGGATGATTCCATTCATGTTATAAATTTCTGGGCGACTTGGTGTAAACCCTGCGTTGCAGAATTACCTTTCTTCGAAGAGGCTGTAGACCTCACATCTAAGCGAGCGGTTAAATTCACCTATATAAGTCTGGATTTTGCTAAACATATAGAAACTAGGGTAATCCCCCTATTGAATAACATGAAAATAAGTGCGAACGTTGTATTGTTGGCTGATGGAAAGTACAATAACTGGATAGACAAAGTAGATCCGAGTTGGTCAGGCGCCATACCAGCTACTGTTATAATACAAGGAAACAAAAAGATCTTTTTCGAAGGTTCTTTCCATTCCAATGAAGAAATTATTGAACTCATTAAAAAAATAAAAACACAATCATGAAAAAAACATTGCTTTCATTATTTGTACTCACTAGTGCGATACTTCTCTCCTTCACTTTACCTCACAAAGGCTATCATGTAGGAGATAAAGCTACAGACTTCTCTTTAAAAAACATTGATGGTAAAATGGTCTCACTTGCTGACTATAAAGATGCCAAAGGGTATATAGTTATATTTACATGTAATCATTGTCCTTGGGCTGTTATGTATGAAGATCGTATCGTTGAATTACATAAAAAATATGCTGCGCAAGGTTATCCTGTAATTGCAATCAATCCAAATAACCCTGCAGTGCAACCAGAAGATAGTTTTCTTAAAATGCAAGAAAGAGCAAAAGAAAAAGGCTTCCCATTTGCTTATGTAATGGATGAGAAACAAACTGTATTTCCAGAATATGGTGCAACAAAAACGCCGCATGTTTACCTATTAGATAAAGATAGAGTGGTTCAATACATAGGGGCAATAGACGACAGCCCTAAAGATGCGAGCGCTGTTGAAAATCCCTACGTCGAACAAGCTATAAAGGCTTTGCAAAATGGTAAGAAACCTGATCCAAAATCTACGAAAGCCATAGGCTGTAGTATTAAAGTATAAAACAATACAAAAAAGTCCATCTGTTATTTCGGTGGACTTTTTTGTTGTACTTTGGCAATTGATACTTCTTAAATCTAGGCCTTATGCGTTTTTCTCTATATATTTTTATGATAACTCTATTCTTCTCTTGTAAAAATGAGACGAGTAATTTCGTGGACTTAGACCTAATGTCCAGTGGGCTTCCTATCAAAATAAAAGCTCCAGCCGATGCAGTCGTTACGGCGAATGACATGGGCTTCATGAAGGACATTACAGTCCAAAAGGGGGACAGTTATAGCTTACAGATTACCGGGAGTAATGCACATACAATTGACCAAAAAGCGATTTTACAAGAACATAAAAAAACAGTAGAGCAAGGCCCATTCTTTTCTAAGATCATCCATGAAACAGAAGACGGATTTATTTTCGAAAAGAATATTGATGAAACCATTAATTATGATTTTCGCGTAGTAAAAATCCAAGGAGATAAAGAGTATATTTTTCAAACTGCCCTCATTGGGAAGTTTTCAAAAGAAGATACGCAGGCCATGTTTGATTCCGTAACAAAATAAATTTTGCAAAAAAAAAACGAACAAACTTTTCTGTCTGTTCGTGATTCTTTTAGATTCTACATGCTCAAGCTTCTTTGAGAATATTGTCCCCGAATACAATGAGCACAACGAGTGCAATTGTAAATATGATCATGGGTAATGATTTATATTAAATATATCTATAATTAATACAAGAATCAAGTGCCCGTACCCTTTCCAAATAGAATATTTTTTCGTGTTATAGCCAGAGTTTCACGTATAGATGTTGAGCTTCCCTCTTGCATGACTTGACAGCCAACGAGTTGCAAAGAATGTATCAAGTTATTCGAAAACTAAAAAAAGGGCAAAGATGAAGATCACCTTTGCCCTATATTTTTATAATAACTGTATATTTATTTTCCTGCTGCGTACCTCTTAGACACTTCGTCCCAATTTACAACATTGAAAAAATTGGACACATAGTCTCCTCTCTTATTTTGGTAATGTAAATAGTATGCATGTTCCCAAACATCCAAACCTAATATTGGAGATCCTCCACAACCAACTCCTGGCATCAGGGGATTATCTTGATTTGGCGTTGAACAGACTTCTACTTTTCCTCCTTTATGCACACACAGCCAAGCCCAACCTGATCCAAACCTTGTAGCTGCAGCATTTGAGAACTTCTCTTTGAATGAATCAAATGATCCATAAGCTGCATTTATTGCATCCGCTAAATCGCCAGATGGTTTACCTCCGGCTTTTGGGCCCATTACATTCCAAAAAAGAGAGTGGTTATAAAATCCGCCTCCGTTATTTCTTAGTGCAGCGTTATTCATATCAAGACTTCCTAAAATATCTTCAATACTTTTACCTGCTTGATCTGATCCCTCAAGAGCAGCATTTAATTTCTTCGTATATCCAGCATGATGTTTGCCGTGATGAATTTCCATTGTCCATGAATCAATGTAAGGTTCTAATGCATGGTGTCCGTAAGGTAAGTCTGGTAGTGTAAATGCCATAGTCTTATTTTTTTTGATTTAAGTATTAAACAATATGAAGGTAATAAGAATGCAAAAGATTTAATAAAATTTAACGCCTTCTATTTCCAGAATTCCCTCGATGATTCCTGCCACCACTACGTTTATTTCTATTATTCCCTCCTCGACCATATGATTTCTTTTTAGAAGCATTCTCTTGCCAGACAGGACTTTCGCCCAATTCCTTAGGTACTTTTAGTTTCATAATTGATTTCTCAATGAGCTTTTCGATCCGTCGAATCTTGTACATATCTTCCTCATTGATCAATGTTATAGCTACACCTGTAGTGTCCGCTCTTGCTGTTCTTCCGATTCTATGTACATAATCTTCTGCGTCTGAAGGGACATCGTAATTAATCACGAGGTTAATATCTTTTATATCGATACCTCTAGAGAGCACATCGGTTGCAACCACAATCCTTAACTTACGGGCTCTGAATTGGGATAACATGTGCTCCCGTTCATTCTGATCAAGGTCAGAGGATATAGCTGCTGCCTCCAATCCAGCTCGCTTCAAAGTACGTGCAATTGTAGACACCTTTTTCTTTGTAGAAGAAAAGATAATTATGCTAGAATATTTTGGCTTTTCTTTAATAAGACTTTGTATCAATGCAGTCTTCTGATGATCATGTGCTAAATACATTAGTTGTAGTACCCCTTCTGCTGGTTTAGAAACGGCAATACTAATTTGCTCAGGATCTACCATTGACTTTCCTGCTAACTTTCTAATGTTAGCTGGCATAGTTGCACTGAACATAAGTGTCTGTCTTTCTTTCGGTAAGAAAGAAATAATTTTTTGGATATCGTCATGAAACCCCATGTCTAGCATCCTATCTGCTTCATCTAAAATTAAATATTGAAGATCAGAGAAATTGACATGTCCCATATTCAAATGGGAAATGAGCTTTCCTGGAGTTGCTACAATAATATCAGTATTCTGTATAAAGGCATTTTTTTGATCCTCCCAAGACATGCCATCGCCTCCACCATAAATAGGGAACGATGTAATTCCACAGAAATAACTGAAAGCTTGAATTTGTTGTTCTATCTGCTTGGCTAGCTCTCTAGTTGGGCAAATTATGAGGGCACTCGTAGATTTGTTTTTATGGCCAATGAGATTATTCATCACAGGCAATAAGAATGCGCCCGTTTTACCAGTACCTGTTTGTGCGCAAGCGATCAAATCTTTTCCTTTAAGAATCACAGGAATTGCACGCTCTTGGATTGGTGTAGCTTTTTCAAAACCCATATAAGAAATTGCTTCTAACAACCCCTCTTTTAACCCTAACTCATCAAATCTCATATTTTATATTTATATTCTACCGTGATCACCTTAATCAACTACTAATTTGTACAGATGTTTTAGATGTCTGCCTTTACCATTATAATCCAGTCCATAACCAATTACAAATTCTGTAGGGAGTGAACGCCCCACATATGCGACGCGGAGTTCTCTTTCTAATGCATCTGGTTTGTGAAACAAACTAACTATCTCCACTGTATATGGCTTTAGTTGTTCCAGATATTTCTTAAAGTTATACAATGTGTTCCCAGAATCAACAATATCTTCCAATATAATCAGATATCTTTCTGAAACATCAATATCAATAGGTAGCTGAATATCTAACTTACCAGTAGATTTCATTCCCTCGTAAGACTTTACTTTGACAAAACAAATGTCATGATCAAAACTGATTTTCCGTAGAAAATCTGCCGCAAATATAAATGCACCACTTAGGACTACTATAAATACAGGTTTTTTATCTTGATAATCTTTCGTTACTTTTCCTGCAAGGATATCTACTAGTGAATCTATCTCTTTATCTTCAATGTATTTTTCGAAGACATAATTTTCAATGCGAATAGTATCGTTATTTTCAGAGTCCATATTTATCTATAAGGTAAATTAACGAAGATATTGCCGCAGCACCAAGTTTAAGCTCTCTTTCGTTGACTGCTTCAATTCTATCTTTAGCAGAATGATGGTAGTCAAAATATCTCTGAGAATCTGGTCTAAATCCTATTAGTAGCCCTCCTTGTGATTTGAGCGGGTTTATATCTGCACCAGATCCACCTTTAACAAATCGCAAATCATATGCTTCTAAAATAGGATTGAATTTAGTCAATGCTTTATACAGTACATTAAATTTATCCGCTTCAGCATCACAACTAAAGCCACGGGGTGTGAATCCTCCAGCATCCGATTCTATAGCAGCTAAATGGAATTCATTTTTGTCATTTGATTCCTTGGCATATTTAAGTCCACCAGCTAAACCATTTTCTTCATTCATAAACATTATACAGCGAATCGTATGTTTTGGCTTATACCCCATCGCTAACAATGTATGAATGGCTTGTAGTGCATGTACACAACCAGCACCATCATCATGAGCTCCTCCTCCAATGTCCCAAGAATCTAAATGCCCGCCAACTAATATTATTTCTTCCGGTTTTTCTGACCCTGTTATTTCTCCTATTACATTATAACTAATTCCTGCTCCCAAATTCTGAGCATAGGACTTTACTCCAACAGTTACACGTTGTGTAGACAGCAAATCACTCAAATTATTTGCTGCATTTGTACTAATGGCAAGCGTAGGGATCTTCTTTCCATCTTCTTCATACACAGTGACGCCCGTATGGGGATAATCATCCTGCAAGGTTGTCAGTGAACGTACCAAGACTGCTTTGGCTCCAAACTTAACAGCCTGTGCAGCTCCATGCACTCTTTGATCAACTGCCCCCCCATATGCATGAAATGTTCTTAATTGTGTGGGGTCCATTGGCCTATTAAAAAATACAATCTTATCCCGAATCATTTCTTCACCAAATGCCTCCAAGGAATCAATTGCCCTTAACTCTATTACCTCCCCTAAGACCTCAGACCCATCTGTACCCACTGAATTCCCTAAAGTTAATGCAGGGATCTCTACTCTTTCTTCGCCTTCTCTATATATATATACCTCCTCTTTATTGCCTCTAGACCATTTCTTGACAGCACATTCTTGCTTTGTAATATGCTCAAATCCGATAGTTTTCATTAAATCATAGGTATAATTCACTGCTTTTTCTGCCTCAGTAGACCCTGCCAATCGGCCACCAATGTCCTCGCTCAAAACTGTAAGCCAATCATAACATTTCCCATTTAGAAGGGTTTGGTTATAAATTTCTTTAACATATAATGCATCCCTCTCTGACTGAGAAAAAATTGGTGAAATGTTTGAAAGTGCAGTTAAAATCAAGAAAATACCTACCCTAACTATAATTTTTATGTGTTTTCCCATAATTATCCTAAAATTTTCAAGTAAATGACTAATTTGCACGAGCTTATTGTAAATATTACAATAAGTATTTAATTTGGTTTCTTTTGGTTATAGTTGAGCTAATGTAGGTCATTAGCTCACTTTTTTTTATTACCCGCTCAAATAAATGTAACTTTCCGCATCTTTTACGTCAAATATTTAGAAAACAATCATTCTGTAAATCGTTTAGCTTTTGATTAATCTACTTTATCCTTTACTTACTAAGGAAATTCCGACAGGTTTATCTGACGAGGATGTAGTACAAGAGTTTGTAGTAAGTAATAATGTTGCATACTTTGACATTCTCTATAAGCGGTATTCAGGTAAGGTATTCGGCAAGTGCCTTTCTATTCTCAAAAGTGAGAGTGAGGCTGAAGACGCCATGCAAGAAATTTTTATGAAAATCCTTTTGAATCTTTCAAAGTTCAGTGGACGATCAAAATTTTCAACATGGCTATATTCAATTACTTATAATTTTTGCATTGACTCCATAAGGAGGAAAAAGAAAGATAAGAGTGTTCTAGTGGAAGATATGTCTTCAGAACACGACACAGCAGAGGATGATGTTGAAGATCGCTTCATCATGGAGACAAATGTAAAACGCTTAAAAGTAATTCTTGAAGAGTTGCCTGTAGGTGACAAAGCAATCTTGCTTATGAAGTATCAAGATGATTTTTCAATTCGAGAAATCTCTGGTATGTTGGATAAGTCAGAGAGCGCTGTCAAAATGAAAATTAAGAGAGCAAAACAAAAGTTTAAAAAGCTGCACTCTGAATTGTATAAAAACACACTTTAAACGACGTAATATGAGAGTAAATAATTTTAAAGAACTTGAACGTGAGCAAATTGTACAGTATGAAAAAAATACTGAAAAAGTACACAAAAGTATTTCGAGTAACGTTGGGATATTAAGTTTCATTGGTGATATCTTTGAACTTTATCTTTCAAGAATTTTTGGATTATTTGTGTCTGCAACTGGCGGTAGTCCAAAAGCACCAGATAATCAAAAAAATGATGGGAGACCAAAATACCCTAACACAATCTAAAAAAACACGTTCATCATTTGATCATTAAAACAACGAATCCTAATGAACGCTATTGTATTATTTGAATTACCGACTACTTTATTAACGGATTTGCTCACGAAATTCATGGCAGGAATTCCTGCAATCTTTACTGCTATTCTGCTTCTTGTCGTAGGTTTAATAGTGAGTAAAATTGTATCAAAAATCGTTCTTAAATTTTTAGAGAGTGTAAAAATTGATAAACTCGGCGAGAAGCTCAATGAAATTGAGATGGTGGACAAAGCCAACATCAAGATTAAAATTTCTACAGTTCTCAGCAAAGTAGTTTACTATGTTATAATGTTGTTTTTTGCTGTTGCTGCAACGGAAGCGCTTCAAATGCCAGCAATTTCAAACATGGTATCAGACCTAATCACATTCATCCCCAATCTTATTGTTGCGATGATTTGGATAATTTTAGGTCTTCTAATCTCTGAAGCATTACGAAAAGTAGTACAAACAGCATGTAATTCTTTAGGAATTCCTTCGGGTCAAATGATAGGTAATTTTCTTTTCTACTTTTTGGTTATCAACGTTATCATAAGCGCATTGGGTCAAGCTAAAATAAATACAGAGTTCTTATCACAAAATATATCACTAGTTATCGCAGGAGCGGTCGGTGCCTTCGCTATTGGTTATGGCCTTGCCTCTAAGGATAACGTTTCCAACTTTCTTGCATCTTACTATTCAAAGGGAAAGTTCCATGTAGGAGATAAAATAACAATTGAAGGTAAGACGGGTATGATTAGTAAAATGGATAAATCTTCATTAATACTTAGAACTGAGACAGGAAAAATTATAATACCTTTGAGTAAATTATCAAAGGAAAACGTAGAAATTCATTCATAATTATCAAAATTACAATACATTTAAAATATTAAACAAATGAGAAATTTACTATTACTATTTTGTTTCACTTTCTTATCTGTAGGTATTGCATCTGCACAGACAATTACTGAGTATCGTGCGATGAAAGCAGACAAGGAAGCTACTGTTGCTGATCTTCAATCTCAAATTGATGCTACTGCAGGAGAAATTGAAGACCTTCAAAGACAGATTGATCTGCTTTCTGGATGGAGAACTGGTTATAGTGGTCTACTTGGATTTGACTTAAACAATGCTACTAATTGGATAGGTAACCCAAATCCTAACTCTACATCTAAATCTCTAAACATTGGCCTTACAGGTTTTGCCAATCAAGACAAGGAAAAAACACTTTGGCACAACAAAGGTATCATTACTAAGGCGTGGCAAGATGTTGACCTAAGTGATGCAGATACTGCAGAAAATAATGACAAATTATTTGATAACGGTACTGTTGATATCTTAAACTTATCATCTTTAGGTGGTTACAAAATTACTCCAAAGTTTGCTTTAACAGCATTGGGAGAATTAAATACGTCAGTTGAAAATTTTCTTAAGCCTGGTACTGCTGACATTGGAGTTGGAGCAACATGGTTACCAATAGAAAACTTAACAGTTGTCATACACCCATTGAACTACCACATTGCTTGGCCAGCGGATGGTTTTGGTGATGTTGCATCTTCAGGATCTTTGGGAGCGAAATTCAGAGCAGATTACACAAGAGACCTTCTACTTAATGGAAGAAAGATTGCTTGGGGATCTACACTTACTGGATTTGTACCTTACTCTGACAATAAGACAACATTTGTTAATGAACTTACTGGAACATCTAGAGAAGCTGGTTTAGCTGAATGGTCTTGGTTAAACACACTAGGATTTGAAATATGGCAAGGAATCGGAGTTGGACTAGGATTTGGTTTCAGAAAAGCAGATTTCGAATCTGCTGATCTTCAGAGATACACAAACTTAGGTTTGACATACGCTCTTTAAGAGATATAAAATATTATATAAAAGCCCACTAGCTATCGTGCTGGTGGGCTTTTTTTTATCTTGGTTTCTAGTTTAGAAATCAACTATGGAAAAAAAATTATTCCTAATAGACGGACATGCTCTCGTATTCCGAGCACATTATGCTTTCATCAATCGACCCCTAATTAATTCCAAAGGAATAAACACCTCAGCGATTACAGGTTTTACAAGGACGCTTTGGGACTTATTAAAGAACCAAAAACCCACCCACATTGCAATTTGCTTTGACCCTCCTGGTAAAACCTTTAGACATGACCAATATGAACCTTACAAAGCAAATCGAGATGAGACTCCAGAAGATATACTTACAGCCCTACCTTACATCCATCAAATTGTAGATGGTTTTAATATTCCTGTGTTTACTGTTCAGGGATACGAGGCAGATGACATCATAGGTACACTTGCAAAAAAAGCGGAGAAAAAGGGATATACTACATATATGGTAACACCTGATAAAGATTTTGCACAGCTTGTTTCTAAAAACATCTTTATGTATAAGCCATCCAGACAAGGGAATGGCATTGATATTTTCGGCGTCCCTGAAATACTAGAGAAGTGGGATATTGAAGATGTAGATCAGGTGCGTGATGTGTTGGGGCTGCAAGGTGATAGCGTAGACAACATACCGGGGATACCTGGTATAGGAGCTAAAACTGCAGTGAAACTTTTAAAGCTGTACAAATCCGTTGAAGGAATCATCGAAAACTCAGATAAATTAAAAGGGAAACAGCAAGAGAATGTAGTCAACTTTGCTGAGCAAGGACTATTATCCAAAAAATTAGCAACAATTGATATTGATTCGCCAGTAGAATTTGACGAAAAATCGGTTACGCTTGACCCTATGGATAAGGAAAAACTAGCAACAATTTTTAAAGAACTTGAGTTTAGAACTTTAGCAAAACAGATTCTAGGTGACCCTCCAGAACCTGGAGCACAGCAAAATCTATTTGGTATCAGTAGCTCTAGTTCTTCCACCACTAAACCTAAAGTAAGTCCCGCAGCCAGTTATAACGTAGTGGATAAAAACATTACAAATACTGAACATGATTACATTCTTGTAAATACAGAACTAGAATTAAAAGCGCTAGCTAAAACACTGGAAGCAAATAAGGTGTTTAGTTTTGATACTGAAACTACAGGTATAGATGCAAATATAGCTGAATTGGTAGGTTTAGTATTTTCCGTGGAAAAAGCAAAGGCCTATTACGTGCCTATTCCAGAAGATCAAACAGTAGCAAAAAAAACTGTAGCTATTTTTAAAGATGTTCTAGAAAATCCGAAGATCGATAAGATAGGCCAGAACATTAAATACGACATACTTATGTTGAAGTGGTATAACGTAGAAATCCAAGGACATTACCATGATACAATGATAGCCCACTATCTCTTAGAACCAGATCAGCGGCATAAACTAGATTACCTGAGCTCAGCCTACCTAGAATATAAAATGGTGCCCATCGAAGACCTCATAGGCAAACGAGGCAAGAATCAGTTGACCATGCGCGATGTGGATATAAATAAAGTAGCAGAATATGCAGGTGAAGACGCAGATCTTACACTACAAATACATAGTGTCCTGAGTGAGAAAATGAAAAGTATTGATGTAGAGAAGATTTATAATACGATAGAGGAACCACTCATTGATGTTCTTGCTGCAATGGAATTTGAAGGGGTGCGGGTTAATGCAGATTTTCTAAATGACTATTCTAAAACACTTGGAAAAATCATTCAAGAAAAACAAAAACTGATTTACAAAAAAGCGGGTGTAGACTTCAACATTGCAAGTCCTAAGCAGGTTGGAGAAGTACTTTTTGATAAACTAAAGATTCCATATCGTTGGAAAAGAACGTCGAGTGGACAATACTCTACAGATGTCGTAAAACTAAACGAACTCGCTGTCAATAATGAGATCATAAGAGACATTCTGGAATTCAGAAAATACAATAAGTTAAAAAATACGTATGTAGATGCCTTACCACTTCTGGTAAATCCTAAAACAAAACGAATACATACAAACTACAATCAAGCAAGAGCTGCTACAGGGAGGTTGAGTTCAGATAATCCTAATCTTCAGAACATACCCATACGCGATGATGCAGGCAGAGAAATTAGAAAAGCATTTATCCCTAGAGACAAAGACCATATTCTTGTTGCAGCGGATTATTCCCAGATAGAATTACGTCTTATAGCAGAGATTAGCGAAGATCCTGTTATGATGGAAGCTTTCTTACAAGGAAATGATTTTCACACAGCAACAGCTGCGAAAGTATATAATGTCGACTATGAAAAAGTAAGTGCTGAACAAAGACGTAATGCTAAAACAGTGAACTTCAGTATTATCTATGGCGCAGGATCCACGAATTTATCGCGTCAGTTAGGTATAAAAAGGACAGAAGCAACTGAGCTCATAGAAAACTATTTTAAGCAATTTTCTGGTCTAAAAAAATACATGACAAGCATAGTAGACTACGCACGTGAACATGGATATGTAGAAACGCTACTAGGTAGAAAACGTTTTTTAAGAGATATCAATTCACAGAACGGTCTCGCGCGTTCTAATTCTGAGCGCATGGCGATAAACACACCTATCCAAGGAACAGCTGCAGATATGATAAAGCTTGCCATGATCAAAATCCATGACGTGTTTAAGAAAGAGCAGTTTAAATCAAAAATGATTATGCAAGTGCATGATGAATTAGTCTTTGATGTACATAATTCTGAGCTAGACATATTGATCCCAATTATCAAGAAAAATATGCAAGAAGCTATCCCTGATTTAAAAGTCCCTATTTTAGTGGAAGCTGGGACAGGTCAGAACTGGTTAGAAGCACATTAAGCAATGGATTTTATACAAAAAATACGCATAGAGGATATCGCAGAGAAACATGCTTGTCAGCTGATAAAGAACGGTGCTAATATAGAAGCGTTAACAGGAATTAATGAAATTAATCGCGTTAGAAGGGGTGACATTTGCTTTGTAGATGCTCCTAAATATTATAAAAAGACTCTAAAATCTAAGGCAAGCTGCGTAATCATTCCAGAGGAAGTAGATTTTGCACATAACAAGACTTTATTGATCAATAGTAACCCTTTTCAGGTATATAATTCCATAGCGAAAGATGAAGGCGATAAACATCTGTTAAACGAGAATAAAATAGATGATACTGCAAAGGTGCATAGCTCTGTTTATATAGGAAAGAATGTACAGATTGGATATAATACCGAAATTCAAGCGCATGTTTTTATTGGTGACAATGTGACTATAGGAAACAATGTCAAAATACAATCAGGAACAAAAATTGGGACAGATGCCTTTTATCTACACAAATCAAAAACCAAAGAATACAAATCATGGTACTCGTGTGGGAAAGTTATCATAGAAGATAATGTTCATATTGGTGCAAATTGTACAATTAACCAAGCTGTTTCTGATGTTACAAAAATTGGCGAAGGAACCCACGTAGATTGTCTAGTCCATATAGCACATGGAGTTATGATTGGTAAGCACTGTTTAATCGCTGCACAGGTGGGAATATCGGGTAAAACTGCGATTGGAAATTATGTTTCTATTTATGGCCAGGTAGGTATCACTCAAAACCTAATCATTGGCGACAATGTCATTATATACGCCCAATCAGGAGTAGCTAATAACTTGAAATCAGACGGTGTATATTTCGGATCTCCTGCACTACCTATGAAAGAAAAGATTAAAGAGATTAGGGCATTACGAAGGTTACAGAAATAAAAAAAGAGCTACAACCCTAGTTGCAACTCAAATGTCTGTAATTCGTTCATTTTGTGGATCTTACTCCGTTTATCTTGAAATGTTTGTTAGGGGTAAACCCTATTAACATCTTTAAGACGCCCGAAGCAATAAAAGTCACCTGAGTCGATGACTTATATTTAGCTTTTGATCCATTTAATATTGCAACCTGCACTTGGATATTGCTTCTCAATATTAGCCTCTTTGTTCATCGTTTTTTCAATCGCACTTCTTAAATCCTCGCCATTGCAAGGTTCACCATTTCCTGGCCTTGATTTGTCTAGACGGCCTCTGTATGTCAAGCTAAGATCTGCGTCAAACACATAAAAGTCCGGAGTACATGCAGCATCAAATGCTGAAGCTACTTCTTGTGTTTCATCATAGAGATAAGGAAAAGGATACTTAAGCTCCAATGCTAATTCCTTCATTTTTTCTGGAGAATCCGCAGGGTAGTTAACTACATCATTTGAAGAGATGGCAATGAAAGATACCCCTTTGTCTTTGTAGTCGTTTCCAAGACGTACAAGTTCGTCATTCACATGAATAACAAATGGACAATGATTACACGTGAACATTACAACTGTCGCCTTTTTTCCAGATAAAGACTTTAATGAACGTTTCTCACCTGAAACAACATCTAGTAACTCAAAGTTAGGTGCAGTTGTTCCGAGTGAAATCATATTAGATTCTGTCAATGCCATGTTTATTTATTTTGGTCTCTTAGTCGAGACATGATTTATGTATTCCGCGAATATAATGTGTATATACATCTATTACAGTTGCCTGATTAGAACCTAAAAAACCCTGGACAAGTTCATTTTTAAATTCTTTTTCCGCTATTTGCATACATTGGTTAGCCACAGGAAGATAGGACCAATGCCACTTCTCTTCTTCGTATCCAGAGGGTCGATTCGCATCTTTTTTTGTGTAGGGTTGACAGAATCCATAATTCAGCGCATTTGCAACAAGCCATTTATACACTTTTAGTCCTTCTCCATTTTCAAAATGCGAATTCTCAAACGCATTAATATCAATATCCGTCCCCCAATGATGTCGAGATGTACTCGGCATTGAACTATATTTTAATATTGCTAATGCTCTTTCTTTAGGATCTGCAAATTTGGATTGCGCATTATACTTTCCTTCTAGTAGTGTATTACCTTTCCATTTTCTTTCCCAAATCCTTTTTTGGTAATCAAAGTTTCTAGCCGCTGAGCGAATAATTAAATGCACACCATCCGCTTTCGCAGCAGCATGCATTTTTTTGAAAGACTCGTACGCTTCTTTATGCATATATCTGTTCCCATTTTCTGCATATTTGGATTCTATCCGAACGAACATGTTATGCTCTTGTATTGAAAATTTTCCCATCACAAATGCTAGATCTATGTAACTTGGTATAGGATCTGGTTCTGGTGTAGGAATTACATTTTGTGTCACAGCAGATATGGTATTAGTTTGCACATTTTCTGAACGACATTGTGCAAATAACAGACCAAAAAAAACTAAATATAGTATACTTAATCTCAAGTTATGCGTTTTTATCGTCGTACGAAAACAGACCTTCATTCTTAATAAGGTTGACTAATTCAACAGGCAATGCAGATTCCCATCCTCCTTCTTTTGCCTGAATTTTCTCATAAACTTGATACGGAAAAATACCAAGGTTCTTCTTAGAGTAATTTTCAATCTCCATTATCTGATTACTATCGATAAGATGTTTGTAAAGGAAGTGAATACCATCTGGCACCATCATATTCTTAGCTTTCAATAGTGTATTATCTTCCATAAGCGCTGGATAAACATAGACATTGATATTCTCATTAAACAACTCACCAAATGCAACTAATATTCTTCCATCTTGATTGTTTTCATATTTGTCCTCAACAATCTGTTTCAATTCTCTTACTCCTATAACTAGACCTAATTTTTTGATCTTATAGTCATTTAAATAATTGATCAGATTTTGATGGTGTTGGCAATCAGAAATAATACATGTCATACCCAGCTCACCTAGACATTTCGCTCGACTTAAAAAATCATCCTCATCTATGAATCCATCTTCCCGTAGGTTATCCAAAGTCATCTCAGTAACAATGCGCGCATTATCTGGCTCAACTTCTTTTTCATTTACGAATTGCTCAAATCCTGATTTGAATACATCAAGAGTAACACGCGTAGGCGGACGATAATGTCCACGAACCACCATTAAATCTTTTTTATACAAAAACTCGGAAGCATGTGTTGCGTTCCCATTTCCATCAAACATAGAGACCTCTGTTAATCCATGTTTAACAAGGTACAAAGAGAGAAGTCTATTGTCTACATCTTCAAACTCAGGTCCTTTGAGACGTATCATATCTACTTCTATACGATCACGCACACTGTCCAAGAGAGATTCTACAAAAACCTCTAAATCATCACTATAAAAATAGCAAGCATAAAGCATATTAACTCCTAAAACACCAATTGCCTCTTGCTGGAGCCTATTATCATTATCCTTCATTTTAGCATGAATGACAAGATCGTTAGGTTGTCCACCAGGCGTTTTTTGAAAACGAATCCCTAGCCAACCGTTTCCCTTGATTGTCTTGGTATAGTTTATGGCAGAAACTGTATCTGCGAAAACAAAGAATCGCGTGTCTGATTTCTTCCGCATTAGACGCTCTTCCATCAAGTTGTATTCATGATCCAGCATTTTATATAATCTGGATTCGCATACATAACGTTTACTGTCTTCACTCCCATAAATAGCATCTGAAAAATCCTTATCATAGGCTGACATTGTTTTTGCAATTGTACCTGCAGCCGCGCCTACTTGGAAAAAGTTCCTCGCTACTTCTTGTCCAGCTCCAATCTCTGCAAAGGTACCATATATCTTAGCGTTAAGGTTTATTTCTAGTGCTTTTTGCTCTGTTTGTAATATCTGTCTACTCACTTTATAATTTGTTGCACGAATATAATGAAATGTTAGGTTCTCTAAATCCTAAAAAGGATGATATAGCTACAACATTCTTGTTAAGTGGTCTCTGAAAAATAATTTACCCTATATTTAGATTTTAGCAAGTCCCATCTTGACCGATTTCGTGATAAGTTCAGCAATATTTTTCGCATCGAGTTTAAAGGCAATGTTTTTCCTGTGGCTGTTAATTGTATGTTCACTCAGGTCAAGCTTATCTGCTATCTCTAAGGTAGTCTTACCTTCTACCACTAATTGCAGGACTTCTTTTTCTCTATTCGTGATTAATGGATTTATGTCTTGCGTGTATAAGTATTTCTTTTCTTGACTCTCTTCATTATTTGACGCTGCTAAATAATTCATATCATAGTGCTTTTTTCCAGAAAGTATCTTTTTGACTGTACCAATAAACTGCACCTTAGATGCATTTTTCGGTAAGTATCCCTCTACACTCTGATCTAGAAGTTTTTTGATCAAACTTGCGTCTGACCGCACAGAAACTGCTAGTAGTTTGATCTTAGGATTCTTCTCACGCATTTTTTGCATCAGCTCCAAGCCATTCAGTTCTTTCATATTGATATCCGTCACGACCAGATCAACACTTTGTGTTTTAAAGGCTTCAAGTGCTTTTAATGGATTTGTAAAGCAGTGAATTGAATAGCCTTTGACATCTTTAAGTATATGCATTAAGCCATCCAAAAAAAGTCTGTGATCATCTATAAGAAATATATTAGGCATGCGATTTCGTTTGTTCTGTGTTTAAAATAATTTTGCTAGGAATGAATATAATACACGTATATCCTTTTTGTTCGTGACTACTAATTTCCATATCGCCTTCCAAAAGGGCTAACTTTTTGCGTATTAACTGAATCCCAATTCCTTCTCCGCCTGCTTCCTTCTTAACTTTTCCGACACCATTATCTACAACGATGATATAAAGTCCATCTTCTTGTAAGGTAAGTGTAATTTCACCGATACTTGCTTGCGAATGTACTTCCATATTTCGAATTAGTTCAGAAACATATCTCAGCACCTCTGATTTTATCAGTGTAGAGAGTTTGTTAATCTTTTCTTCGGGAAACAAGATACATTCTAATTGAATTCCTGTATTGTACATACTCTGTTCTGCCTTTTTCTTTATAAGGTCACAGAATGACTCGTTCTCCGGAATAGGGTCATAATAAAAGTGAGATAAATTTCTACTGTAATCATATAATACATCCAGCTGATCCAAAATAGGTTTAATATCTTCTTTAAGCAGTGTCTTTTCATTGGATAGAAATAACTTAATACCTGCGATGCCCCCAGCTATCTTATCATGCAACACTGTCGCAATTCTATCTTTGATAATTTCTTGCCCTTCTTGGAAAGAGGTCAACAAATCCATTTTCCTATCCTTCTCAGCTGACATAAATCGTTCATTCCATATCTGAGCTGACTGTTCAGCCATAATAAGTCTGTTCTTATTTTTGACTTTATATTGCTGCAACCAAAACAAACCGCTTAAGAGTAAAAAGAGTCCAAAAAGCCCTATACCAAGGTTCATCTTTCTTAGCTGGTCCATATTTATAGCCGCTAGCTCGTTTAATTCTAGCAACTTTTTATTTTCTGTACTCAATTCTGTGATTTCACTGTATCTAGAGAGTGCATTCTGACTTGACTTAATAAAAAAACCTTCCTTTGCATTATTGAATTTTATCACCTTCATAGCATATTCTAATGCCAGACCTTGCTTATTTAAAGACTTATACATTTTAGAGAGCGCTTCACTTACTTCCGACAAAATTATATTATCATCTATTTTATATGCAATATCATAAGCGGTATTCAATGCACTCATAACATTTACAGTATCTTTTTTAGTGAGGTAATATTTATGCATTCTAAACATGCCTCCTGCATATGTATCTTGTCTCTGTGCTAATTTGCTTAAGGAAAGAATAGACTGAATAAGTTCTAGATAGTCTACTTCATATTTTTGATATACTTCAAATTGATTAAACAGAATAGCAAGCTGTGTATCATACGCATAATCGCCTTCCAAATCCTTGACAAGTTCAAAGCATTGCGTGTAGCCTTTATCTAAATATTCGAACGTTTCGCTATTTAAAACAAATATCCTATTTAATTCACCCATCTTGCATCTTGCTTGGGTTGTATAGTCAGATGCCTCTAGCGCTATTACCTTAGCCCTTCCTATATAATCTAAATAATTATCTGCCTTCCCTATATTTGAATAAATCGTTCCTTTCCGATATAAGGCCCTCCCGAGATAAAACGTATCCCGATAAAACTCTGCTGTAGTCTGTAATTCTCTTACAACCTCAAATGATTTGTCATAAATATGATTCCTGTAGTAGAATGAAGCCTCAAGCCAGAGCTTTCGTAATTTTTGTTTTGAGTCAAAATTAAATTCATTCTGCTTAATAGAATCAAATAGCTCTATTGCGCGAGCATACTCAAACCTAAGTATGCTTCTTTCCAATTCGTCTAATACGATATCATCTGTATTTCCAAAAAGCGGAGATGTACCAAAGAGTGTATTGATTGCGAATGAAATAAATATTAATACACATATTTTATTCATCTGTATAAATATACATCTTTCATCCAAAAAAGGAAGAGCATCCCAATTGAATTGCTACTTCTCCTTTTAAGGCTTAAAAATCTCTGAACTTAGAGTTTCTTCAGAAATCACAAACAGATTTTTGGGCTTCGGACATCCCTGAACTTGGATGTCTATCTGCTTCAAATATACTAGCAGTAAAGAAAATCACACAAGTTAAGATTGGGATACTTATACTTTAAAATGGTGTATGCATAATCGTATGTATTAAGATTTTAAATAATTCTAAAAGTCAATACAAACATACGTTTGGTTAAGCATACAAATCATGACCACTTCCTATTGATTCACACTTAACACGAACTTTAACTAGTCCGTAGCTGTAACTAGTTATACTAGTTCTTACATTACACATTCCTATTCACTTATAAGTGGAGGTTGGATCACTGCCACGACTTCTCTAAATTATAGCTATTCGCAAAATGGTTTAGTTACGTTCCCTTATAACACGTGAAATCAAATTTTGACTTAGTTATTGTTTCCAATATTTCGTAAACTTGTATATGTCATTGAAATCCCACAAACTTGATCTTCAGCTCGGCAGAAAACAAGAAGACACAAACGATACAGACTATGCTTTTCTAAAAGAGTACATAGCTGGCAAAGCGCCTTTCTTAAGAGGCCCCTATCCAAATATGTATACAGGTAGGCCGTGGACGATACGACAGTATGCAGGATTTTCTACAGCAAAAGATAGTAACGCCTTTTACAAGAAAAATTTAGCAGGAGGTCAAAAGGGTCTTTCTGTTGCTTTTGACCTTCCTACACATAGAGGATATGACTCGGATCATCCCCGTGTTCCAGGTGATGTAGGTATGGCTGGAGTAGCTGTAGATTCTATAGAGGATATGAAAATTCTTTTCGCTGATATCCCTTTGGATTCTATTTCTGTTTCTATGACTATGAATGGAGCAGTAATTCCAATCCTAGCTTTTTACATTGCTGCTGCGGAAGAGTCCGGTGTTAGCAAAGATAAGTTGACAGGCACTATTCAGAATGATATCTTGAAAGAGTTTATGGTTAGGAATACATATATATATCCACCGAATCATTCCATGCAGATTATTTCTGATATTTTCCAATATACGGCAGAACATATGCCCAAATTTAACTCTATTAGCATAAGTGGATATCATATTCATGAGGCTGGGGCACCTGCAGATATAGAGCTCGCATTTACATTAGCGGATGGTTGGGAATATTTAAAAACTGGTTTAGCTGCAGGGTTAGAAATAGATGACTTTGCTCCACGCTTTTCTTTTTTCTGGGGAATTGGAATGGATTTCTACACAGAAATTGCGAAGATGCGCGCGGGCAGGTATTTGTGGGCAAAAATTGTGAAACGCTACGCACCAAAGAATCCAAAATCAATGGCATTACGTACCCACTGCCAAACTTCAGGTTATAGTCTCACTGCTCAAGATATTTACAATAATATTTGCCGAACAACAATAGAAGCAATGGCTGCGACTTTGGGTGGAACACAGTCTCTGCATACGAATTCACTGGACGAAGCACTTGCACTACCCACGGACTACTCGGCTAAGATCGCTAGAGAAACACAAAAGTTTTTACAAGAAAAAACGGGGATTTGCGATATTGTAGATATGTTCGGAGGGTCAGACTTTATAGAAGCTCGCACTGCTGAGCTCATTGGTCAGGCCTGGAAGGAAATTGAAGTAATTGAAAAGATGGGAGGTATGTCAAAAGCAATTGCAGATGGCTATCCTAAATTAAAAATTGAAGAAGCAGCTGCAATTAAGCAAGCAGGAATAGATAGTGGTATTGAACAGGTGGTTGGCGTGAATATTTTTGAATTGGATAAAGAAGAAGAATTGGATGTCTTGCAAATAGACAACACAAAGGTACGCGATGAACAGCTTGCCTCACTCAAAGCGATAAAAGACACAAGAGATGAAACAGCAGTTCAATCAATCCTTGCACGTATTGAAGAAGCAGCAAGAACCGGGAATGAAAACATTTTGGCTGTAGCCGTAGAAGCCGCCCTTGCAAGAGCTACTCTTGGAGAGATTTCCTTAGCTTTAGAGCAGGTTTACGGACGCTATGTTGCCACAAATAATATGGTGAGCGGCGTATACTCCAAAGCGATAAGAATGAATGAACAATTCAAAATAGCAAGAGAGAAGTCAGATACATTTGCAAAGCAATATGGTAGGCGTCCGCGAATTTTAGTGGCTAAACTAGGGCAGGATGGTCATGATAGAGGTGCAAAAGTTATAGCAACGAGCTTTGCTGATATTGGTTTTGACGTAGACATAGGACCACTATTCCAGACGCCGCAAGAAGTTGTAAAACAGGCACTAGAAAATGACGTACATTTACTGGGAATATCCACCCTAGCGGGAGGGCACAAGGCCTTAGTCCCTGAAGTCATCGCATTGTTAAAAGATAATAAACGGGAAGATATATTGGTCATCGTTGGAGGAGTTATACCTCCTCAAGATTATGACACGCTTTTCGACTCTGGTGTCGCAGCAATTTTTGGACCAGGATCGATTATCTCAGAAGCAGCAATCGAAATTCTTAATCTCTTTTTAGAAGAGTCCGAATAATGTCAAAATTCTTCCTAATCCCTGTACCAATTACTGAAGGCGGAAACGATGCGCTTCCAGACTCCACAGTAGAAAAAATTCATGCAATTGATATCTTTTTGGTAGAGCGAGCGCGAACTGCTAGACGTTTTCTAGTATCCATCAAGCATCCTATTTTGATTGATGACATGCAGATTTTCGAAATAGATAAAAATGATCCAAGTTCAGATTTAGGGCAATTTGCAGAACTACTTGGAAAAAATAAAACCATTGGATTTATGTCAGAAGCAGGGGTTCCCTGTGTTGCAGATCCTGGAAATATTTATGTGCGCAAGGCACACGAATTAGGTGTCCAAGTAATTCCACTTGTAGGACCTTCTTCTATTTTACTTGCTCTTATGGCATCTGGTCTAAATGGTCAAAATTTTCATTTCCACGGATATTTTCCTGTTAAAGAGGATGCACTTAAGAGAAAGCTACACAGTATTTCAAATGAGTTAAGCAAAACGGATAAAACGCATATCTGTATAGAGACCCCCTACAGAAATAAGCGACTATTCGAGGCTCTAATTAAACATCTTCCCAAACATGTATTTCTTAGTGTTGCTATAAATATCGGTTCTGATAACGAACGCATTCTCACTAAACAAATTTCTGTTTGGCAGAAAGATGGATTGGAAATAAGCAAAGAGAATGCTGTTTTCCTCATTGGAAAATAGGGATAATGACCTCAGATAATAGCGCTTAACTTGTTCTTAGTCTTGTTTAATAATCTTAACTGTTTTGGACTTATCTCCATTTTCAACTGTCAGAAAATACAAACCATTTGGCATATTAGAAATATCTACTACCTGATCGTGATTAAATCTGTTCAATATTAGGTATGTCTCGCCTACTGCATCTCTAATGACAAGTTTACTTTCTGTGTCAATGCCTAAGAAGTATTCGCCTGACACTTGCACAGATGTGTTAGATGGATTTGGATAGACAACTAGCTCATTTAATTCTTCTTTGTCAAAAGTACTTGAGACGCCATCGACGATTAAACAGTAGTCCTCTGCTTCCCCAAGAGTAAATGCTCCAACTTCACATGGATCTGCATTTATACCAAAGCTTACACGCATACGTGTCAGACCTACAGAAGCATCTGCTGGCATAGTAAGAGTTTTTGTAATAGCCTGAGATACGTTAAATACTTGATACGCCATTTCTGAAGCCTCAAACGTGCCGTTTGCATCATAATCAATCCAGACAATAAAGGTGGAAGCAAAGCCTTGCGTAGTTATCCCTGGCTCTAAGTATATTTCAAATTCCTCTCCGGCTGCAACAGATTCTCCATCTCTAACTACAAAATTTCCATAACCGCCATCATTACCTGAGGTATTTACGTAATCATTTATTCGCACTTCATTTATGTAGATCAGCTCGCCATCGAACTGAGAAGGGGCATCACAATATGCAAAATCTAAACACGCTCCACAGCCTTTAGTAGACACGACAAAGATTTCACTTTGGTCAACCACGCCATCCGTACACTGCGTGAGTATACTAATTTCATATTCAGTACAAGCACTTAATGTTGGAATTTCAAACGTTAAACCTGACACAGTTTCTTCCAACCATTCCGTTGTACCTACTTCTCTCCATGATAACGTATACCCATCCGCGGCTAGAATACTAGGCCAGCTTAGGTTAATACTATTTTCTTGAACAGATGCTATTTGCAATTCTGGATTTTCGCAACAGCCATCTGTTTTAAAAATCACAGCTTCTGTATTACTTACCAAACTTTCACATTCTGAAATGAATACCATTTCGTATTCTTGACAGGCAGTTAGACCATCAATAACAAGAACTGCTTGTGGATTAGGAATGTCATTCCAAACATCGGAACCGACTTCTCTCCATTTAAGTGTATCTGAAATGGTTGTGTTATTACTTGCTGACCAGATTATACTTGCAGTTGTTTCAGATACTGTGGTTGCGCTTAATCCTTGCACCGGCAAGCAATCAATAAATGTTAAGTCAAATTTCCACATAGACACATCCCCATTCATAAAATCAGATAGTCCTCCAAAATAATACAACTGATCGTTTATAATAAACGAAGAACATGCCCATCTACTTCCATTGGGAAGTTGCGGTAAATAGGTCCACGAATCGGTGGTAGGATCATAACTCATGAATGTTTCAAAATCTGGAACATGTACATGGTTTGCATCGTCTCCGCCTACAAGGAGTCCTTTACCCTTGTAAGTAAGTTGTGATCCAGCTACTCTACCTGCTGGTTCGTTATTTATTTCTTCCCAATCGCCTGTTTCAAGATCATAACTTAACCAATTAAATCTATGGCCTCCTCCTAGGTACACTTTATTTTCGTGCGCAAAAAAGAAAGGATGATGTCTATTTCCTCCAGGTATATCCTCTAACTGAGTCCATACTTCCGTTGCTATGTCAAATTCCCACCAATCATCTACGTCACCATTATCTGACGTTCCTGAACCCATATGTATCTTATCATTGTGTGCTATCAATGCTGGATGTGCACGCCCTACCGCTGGACATGAGGGTAATTGTCTGTGTGATTTATCTACTGGATCAAAAACCCAGAGATCATTTTTTGCTCCACCTACACCTCTTCCAAAACCATAATAATATTTCCCGTTCCAGTCATCTCCAATTGCAATTGATCTTCCTTCTCCAGGGAAGTCCTCTAACCTTGTCCAACTGTCTACACTCGGATCATATTCCCAAACTTCATTCGAAATTCCTTGTGGTCCATCGTTTTCAAACGTCCCTTCAAAAATATACGCCTTATCCTCAAAACCAAATCCATTCGAATGGTGCTTTAGAAACGGCGTATCATTTAACTGTTCCCATGCCTGACTCGTAAGCTGCAGTGATAAAAACAATATAAAAGAAACGGATAGTGCTCTGAAATGGTTCGATCTAAGGTTTTTCATAATTATATGATATTACGGTCTGATTAATAATTACGCATAAATACGAATATACTCTTACAGTTTCTAAACGTCCTCTTCAATTTTACCCGTTATCACGGACATTTTACTATGTATTATCTTCTTAATTATCACTATCTGTCCAAAGTGATAATACACATGCTCAATCATGCCATTGATGTTTTTATAGTAAGAGCCATATTTGGACCCTCCAAATGCTTCTTCCATCTGATCGTTTGGAAATTTTGCTAAAATTTCTGAGAACACAAGCGCTTGTTCCATAATACCTTTCAAGTAATTATTCCATTCTTCTTCAGTCTCAAATTTAGGATGTAAAAATGAAACCTTGTCACTTCCTTCCAAAGGGCCGCCGTTCAACACTCTTAACTGGAGAGTAATGTAATAATTAATGTGGTGCACAAGAGCGGCAATAGAATTCAAATCATAGACAGATGTAAGAGCTTGTTCTAGAGTAACATCTTGTAGCGTTTCTTTAAAATTAGTCGCTGTCCAGTTTTTCCCAAAGTATATGTCATGTACTTGATTGGATAATTGTTGTGAGAGATTCATTACGTCTATATTAGGAGGCTAAAAAAGATTGAAAATAGGGATTTGTAAGTAAATGCGCGATGAATAATTATTGATTAGGAGTGAAAGAGGAGGTACAGGAGAGCAAGAATGACGAAAAAGCCGCAATTTTTGTTGTCGCTGTGGGAAAAATAAACAATAGAGCTATGGGAATAGCTTAACATATTTACTCTACTCACAACATATTTTTGATTTAACATATAACTTAAGATCACTGCCAACTAGTATTATTTAATTATCTATTTTAGTTTTTAATATTGACCCAAGCTTTTGTTTGAACAATATTACCACTCGTAAATTTTAAATAATAGACTCCAGAAGGCACGTTAGACATATCTATTGTACAACTATTTTCTGTTTTCTTTCTTGTCACAATTTGCTCGCCATTAATATCATAAACTTCTACAAATATATTTTCATGCGTTGAGAGATTCTTTGCAATATTTATTTCATCAGTTCCAGGGTTAGGAAAAATGTTTAATTCTAAACTTGTTGCCGATTCAGAAATGTCAGAAGAAATCAAATCACATATATCAGTTTTTGGGCAATCAAAATAAAATTCAGGGTCTATTTCGTCATCATAAATTGTGCATTCTAGCACTGGAGTACCACATAAAATTTGATTTTTCATCCAGTCTCTTATGACATTAAAAAACGAAGTATTAAAACCTTCTGGCCAGCCATGTCCAAGGTTATTGATTGCATGAATACTCAATGGTGTTTCCGTTTCAATTGCCTTTGACAGAATAGCTTCAGGTCCATAGACAATGGGGGCTAGTTCACAGTCTAGGGCATTGTCTTCACCAAAAGGAGTAATGAGATCACACACCCCATGTCCCATAAAAAGCGGAACATTATCTTCTTCATCCAAAAAGTCTAGGTCTTGTATGTTACCAGCAATAGAAATTATACCAGCAATTTTTCTTTGAGGGGGCCAAGGTGTAAACTGCGGATCATTTAATATCAAATCTTGATATTCAGGAAATTTTGACAACCACTCCATTTCATCTTTTACTAATGCGGCTTGTAAGATTGAAGTTGCTCCTAAACTATTTCCATAAAGAAAAAAGTAACTAGTATCAATACCTAATTCCTTGGAGTTATCAAACAGGTAATTAATTGCCGCTCTTGTATCATGTATGGATCTATAAAATGTTTTAATGCCTTCAGTTATAAACTCGTCACTACATAAGTCTACTGTACCTAAGCCTAAGACATATGATCTAAATTCAATTGATGAACTACCATAACCATATTTAGTAAACGCATCCCCAAGTTGCCAAGAATATCCTAGTGCAAATATTGACTCTAAACCTGGGATCCCTCCATGCACTCCCATGATATGCGGTCTTTTAGGGACTTCCAGAATTAAATCATCCGTGGGTCGATTATGGTAAATAAAGTAGTCTTTTAATGCACCAGTTTCATCGGGCACTTGGTTTAAATACTGTAGGGGCGTTTGCGGCCAAGTGATACTCGCAGCAACGGTAAAATAATCTTGAGATTCGCAATACTTAGGGTTATTCGAGAATACGCTTACAGAAAATAATAAAATACATAGAAGACTACTCAAGAATCTCATTTATCCTTTTCTTTACAAGTTAATAAGAATTTTGTAATGATTTGCTCAAACGTAAACACTCCTGATGTATTTATAATTATTTAATGGAAAGCTAGTTAATATAATTTGAAACAAATTAAAGGCGTTAGCATTTATACACTTAAATAAAGCACTTAGAATTCTATAGGACCTACTTAAAATATTTACTCAAAGTCATCACAAAATATTTAATCGGTCTTGTAGATGAGTAGATGTCATAATCTCAAACAGCTTTTAAACATTCTATCTCGCGAGATGCCCTAAAAATATGTATTTTTGCAGCTGTGTTGAGAATTCTAATACTGAAGAGCTCCAATATCAAAAACAATAAAAAAAAATGACTGATACAGCAGTAGCGAAGGCTAAAGATCAACTTATAAAAAATGGATTTCTAGATATAGATGTAGATCCTACTCTAGTATTAGAGGACGAAATAAATCGTCTTAAAAAGGAGAAAAACGCGATAATACTCGCACACTATTATCAAGAAGCAGAGATTCAAGATATCGCCGATTATGTAGGAGATAGTTTAGGATTATCTCAGATGGCGGCAAATACAGACGCAGATATGATCGTATTTGCCGGTGTCCATTTTATGGCTGAAACCGCAAAGATGTTGAGTCCTCAAAAAAAAGTGCTTTTGCCTGACTTAAAGGCGGGATGTTCTCTTGCGGATTCTTGCCCTGCGCCTCTGTTTAAAAAGTTCAAAGAAAAGTATCCTGATCATGTCGTTGTCAGTTACATTAACTGTACGGCTGAATTAAAAACATTGACAGATATTTGCTGTACGAGTACAAATGCTGTTCATGTCATTGAGAGTATCCCAAAAGACAAGGGAATTATTTTTGCACCAGACAGAAACTTAGGCATGTACCTTCATAAGAAAACTGGAAGAGATCTTGTACTGTGGAATGGTAGCTGTATGGTGCATGAAATTTTTTCTAACGAAAAGATTACGAAACTACAGTTGCAACACCCGGACGCACTTTTCATTGCACATCCAGAATGTGAACCACATCTTCTGGAAAAAGCAGATTATATAGGCTCCACAAGTGCGCTTTGTCGCTTTACGGAAGAATCGGATGCTAAAGAATTTATAGTTGCTACCGAGGTAGGGATAATACATGAAATGCAACGTCGATCTCCAGATAAAATATTTATGCCTGCGCCTCCGCACAATACCTGCGCTTGTAATGAATGTCCACACATGAAAAGAAATACAATGGAGAAATTGTACCTTGCAATGCAATACGAATTGCCTGAAATTCATTTAGAACAATGGGTAATTGACAAAGGAACTGCTTGTATTGATAAGATGCTGGAAATCAGCGCAAATGCAGGCCTATAAAAGCGGGTTAAATCACTCATTTTAATTAAAATAAAGATACTTATTTGAAAGAATAAGCGTTCTAAAGAATCCATGAACAAGTATTTATTCACAATAAGTTTAATTTTCATACTATCTGTATGCTCTCTTGCGCAAAAAGGCTGGGAACTTGGAGGTTGGTTAGGTACGAGCTATTATTTCGGTGATTTAAACACCGAATTTAGACTTAATCGTCCTGGACTAGCGGGGGGCCTGATGGCACGATATAATTTTAATACACGAGTCAGTGTGAGCAATTCATTCAATTTTGGCAGAATACGGGCGAAAGATGAAGACTCGAGTAACAGCGTTGAGAAGATGCGTAATCTTAGTTTTTACTCAAACGTATTTGATCTCAGTTCCACGATGGATTTTAATTTTTTCAACTATGTCCATGGTACAGATGAATGGTATACACCTTATGTTTTTGGTGGTTTTTCTGTTTTCTCTTACAGCCCTAAAGCTGAACTTGATGGAGATACTTATAACTTAAGAGACTTTACTACAGAGGGTCAACTTGATGGGGAAAGCTATGGAAATATTCATGCCGCATTTACATATGGTATAGGTATGAAGTGGGATATTAATGAAGAGTGGAGCTTTAATCTAAGTCTAGGTTCGCGCAGCGTATTTACCGATTACCTTGATGATGTAAGTAATACTTATCCTGACCAGAATACACTTACGCTTACACAAGGACCTATAGCGGCTCAACTTTCTGACCGCTCAGGAATTGATGGTTTTGCAACACAAGGAAGACAGCGTGGGGATAGCAAAGAAAATGACTCTTATCATTTTATTGGTATCGGACTCATGCGTTATTTCGGCAATTTAGAATGTCCAAAAATTTCTAATTTCTAGAATTGATCAACATCAGTTCTTCTCTTCCCTCTACAGCTTTTCTTAATTATTTACAACGCAGACAACAAGGTTAGTTTGCTGCTTGCATCATAATTTAAATAGTATGATTTCTTATCTATTGAGGTAATAGGCAAAACTCATATTTGAAGACTCTAGATTTGTTCGTGTTATATTATCACTTATTGTTTTATGGTGTTAAATTGGTTTTAACGAGACCCTTAATTAATTATTTATTTAACGCCATAGCATTACACCTATTACTTGGTTATCTTTAATGCATATGGGAAACTTGGTCTACTCCTCCGTCACGACATTAATCACATTACTTTGCATTTGTGCATGTAGCAGTTCTAAGCGCACAACGAAAGCACCTCATGTTGAAAAAACAACTAAAATCTACGAAGTTCTGAGTGAAGACATTACCTTTTTCAATCCAATTGATAGTTTTAATTTGGCGGGGACTTACACCACACCTCAAGGTTTGGAAGACTTTCCGACAGCAGTGCTTATCTCAGGTTCAGGTCCCCAAAATAGGAATAGCGAAATCTTTGGCCATACTCCATTTGCGCGTATAGCAGACTATCTTACTTCCGCGGGTATTGGTATATTGCGCTACGATGATAGAGGCGTTGGAAAATCAAAAGGGCATTTCTCTTCAGCTACATCTCAAGATTTTGCAAAAGATGCCCTAAGTGCAGTGCGTTATTTATCTATAGAAAAGAAAAACAAGACTATAGGTTTAATAGGTCATAGCGAAGGTGGCATGATTGCCCAAATAGTCGCTGCTAAAAACCCATCTATTTCCTTTGTAGTGTCACTTGCTGGACCTGGCATTCCGATCAAAGAACTCATGCTCCTACAAAATGAAATTGCGCTTAAAGGAATGGGATTTACGGATACTGAAATTACGAGCTACCTAGATTTTACCAGAAATGCATATGACTTAATTGATACAGAAACTGAAAAGGAAGCGTTGTACGATCCGCTTAAATCTATTACGCACGAATACTACGAGACTCTTCCGGATAGTACACAACAGCAATTAGCTCCTTCTAAAGAAGCACTCTATTTTCAGTTAGCTATGGGATACTTTTCTCCCTGGTTTCGTTATTTCATCAATTATGACCCTGCAGAAAATTTACAGAAAATTACCTGTCCCGTTTTAGCACTTAACGGTGCTCTCGACGTACAAGTCACTGCAGATGAAAATTTAAACGGGATAAAAACAAATCTAAGTGCAGGTGCTTGCACAAAAATGCAGCTCGTAAAAATTGATTCACTCAATCATCTATTTCAAAAAGCAAAAACTGGTAATACGGACGAATATCAGACTATAAAAGAAGCATTCAATCAAGAGCCACTTGAAATTATGAAAGATTGGATTTTGAGTTTAGAATAGTGCTATTCGTTTTCTCAAGCGATCAAAACTTATTACTTTAGACAAAAACAAACTTCTATGAAGCATTCCCTACTCTTCCTGTTTATTTTACTAGCAACACAAGCAATTTCCCAAAAACGAACGATACCTCTTGATACGACAGTAATAACAAAGCATACGACACAAATTAATGGAAGCTCCGTAAGTTATACGGCTACAACCGGCATGCAACCGTTATGGGATGATATGGGCGAACCCATTGCGAGTTTGTATTATACTTACTATAAAAGAGATAATGTTTCCAATGGTGAAGATAGACCTCTCCTTATTTCCTTTAACGGAGGACCAGGTTCCGCTTCTGTTTGGATGCATGTTGCCTATACGGGTCCCATGGTGTTAAACATTGATGAAGAAGGCTACCCCGTGCAGCCATATGGTGTTTCTGAAAACCCGTATTCAGTGTTAGATGTTGCAGATATTGTTTTTGTAAATCCTGTAAATACGGGTTATTCTAGGACGATACCTGCTGCTGGTAAAGAAGTAGATCGTGATAAGTTTTTTGGGATCAATGCAGATATTACCTATCTCGCTGATTGGTTGAACACATGGGTTACTAGAAACAATCGATGGCTGTCTCCAAAATTCCTTATTGGGGAGAGTTATGGAGGTACACGTGTTTCTGGTCTAGCCCACGAACTACAAAATAGACAGTGGATGTATTTAAACGGTGTGATCCTAGTATCCCCTGCGGATTACAAATCTTATAGCGCCGACAATCCAGTTTCATACTCTCTTAATATGCCCTACTTCACGGCTGCAGCATGGCACCATAATATGTTATCGCAAGAATTACAATCGCAGGATCTATTAGATATCCTTCCAGCTGCTGAAGAATTTGCAATTGACAAGCTTATGCCCGCACTTGCGAAAGGTGGCTTTTTAGCAGTTCAAGAAAAAGAAGCAATTGCAGAAAGGATGGCTTACTTATCAGGCATTTCTGCAAAAAGCATTTTACAACACAATTTACAGGTACCACCGAGTTTTTTCTGGAAAGAATTACTGCGTGACAAATCAGGGCAAACTATCGGAAGATTGGATTCTAGGTATTTAGGGATGGACAAAATGGAAGCAGGCACACGACCTGAATATAATGCAGAACTAAAGTCATGGTTGCACTCCTTTACACCCGCTATAAATTACTACATCCGCGAACATCTAAATTTTAAAACAGATATTAAGTATAATATGTTTGGACCAGTGCATCCTTGGGATAGACGCAATAATAATACGCGTGATAATTTACGTCAGGCTATGGTAGAAAATCCTTACTTAAACGTACTCTTCCAATCTGGCTACTACGATGGCGCCACAACCTACTTTAATGCAAAATATACCATGATGCAAATTGACCCGAGCGGTAACATGAAAAATAGATTAAGTTTCAAAGGGTATCGCAGTGGACATATGATGTATCTGAGGAGAGAAGACTTAAAAACATCGAATGATGATCTAAGAACATTTATAAACAATTCACTTCCGCAAGGAAAATCAGCTAAATATCCAAGAAAATGAAAGAAATAATAACTCTACTTTTCCTTTTTTGCATGATTTCAATGCAAGCACAAGATTGGCCAAACTTAGAACGCTTTCAAAAAGAGAACGCTATGATAAATACCACCGATCGAGTTGTCTTTATGGGAAATTCCATCACAGAAGGATGGTCAAATATTCATCCAGAATTTTTTGAAGGAAAGCCTTATGTGAATAGAGGTATTGGTGGACAAACAACTCCGCAGATGCTGATTCGTTTCAGGCAAGACGTCGTAAGTTTACATCCTAAGCTTGTAGTTATCCTTGCAGGAATAAATGATATCGCAGGAAATACTGGACCCTCTACTTTAGAGATGATTATGGATAATATTAAGTCAATGGCAGAAATAGCACGGGCAAATAATATCAAAGTAGTGTTATCTTCCGTACTTCCTGCTTATGATTTTCCATGGAGTCCGGGGCTTGATCCTGGCCCAAAGGTGATGCGTCTAAATGCGATGATTAAAGAATTCTGCGAGGCACAAAATTTTGTTTATTTAGATTACTTTTCTGCAATGGTAGATGATAGAAATGGAATGGATAAGAAGTATCATGAAGACGAGGTACATCCTAACATTTTGGGATATCAAGTTATGGCTCCATTAGCTGAAGCAGCAATAAAAAAGGCAATAGGAAATTAATTGCTAAAATAACATTAAAGAAATCAAGACTGGACTACGACTTTGGTCTTCAATAAAGAAGCGTGCTGAATGAAATTAAATCTACAAGACCGACTTAGCAAAGAACTTCCTGCTGATCCTAAAAAAGAGAATTCTAGGAGACAGGTGTTTGATGCCTGCTTCTCATTTGTCGAACCAAAAAAAACATCTGCTCCTAGTCTGATTCATGTATCTGAAGATATGATGCAGGAACTAGGGATAGATGAGGCAAACAGAGACACAGACGAATTTTTACAAATTTTTTCGGGGAATGTTATTATTCCAGGCTCTCATCCGTACGCTATGTGCTATGGAGGCCATCAGTTTGGACATTGGGCGGGGCAATTAGGAGATGGGAGAGCAATTAATCTAGGAGAAGTAGTCCATGCTGATAAACGATGGGCGTTGCAGTTAAAAGGAGCTGGCGAAACACCCTACTCCAGAAATGCGGATGGTTTAGCTGTCCTCCGCTCCTCAATTAGAGAACATTTATGCAGCGAAGCGATGCATCATTTAGGTGTTCCTACTACTCGATCGCTTTCGTTATCTCTTACTGGCGACCAAGTGCTCAGAGACATGATGTATGATGGTAATTCTGCGTATGAAAAAGGAGCTGTCGTTTGCAGAGTCTCCCCTTCGTTTATTCGATTTGGCAGCTTTGAAATATTCGTACATAGAGGTGATGTAAAGAATTTAAAAATACTTACAGATTATATAATTGCAGAATTTTTCCCAGATGTGGAAAAAAACACCAAAGCAGGTTATGTACAATTCTTCAATGCTGTGTTAGACTCCACTTTGGATATGATAATTGAATGGCAGCGTGTCGGATTTGTGCACGGTGTGATGAATACAGACAACATGTCTATTCTAGGTTTAACAATTGATTATGGTCCGTATGGTTGGTTAGAAGGATACGATCCGTATTGGACACCAAATACAACGGATCGTCAAAATAAACGATATCGCTTTGGGAATCAGCCGTCCATAGGGCTTTGGAATTTATATCAACTTGCCAATGCTCTCCATCCATTGATTAAAGAGTCGACAGAATTAGAAGCTGCATTAGAACGCTATAAAAAAGAGTATGTGCTGCGTTATACTAAAATGATGCGATCAAAACTGGGTTTCCTGTCACAAAAAGAAAGCGACAACGCATTTCTTCAAAAATTAGAAGAGATTTTAGTATTGACCGAGACTGATATGACCATATTTTTCAGGAAATTAGGGGAGGTCAATAGAGATTTACAAGTTGCCGACGCTATGAAAATCATTCATGATGCGTTTTATAGCCCTGATGAATTGCAAGGTAAAATTTTGACGAATTGGCAAAATTGGATGCGTAAATACCTTGACCGTATCAAGCAAGAAGAAAAAACAGATGAGGAGCGCGCGACAGCCATGAACAAAGTGAATCCCAAATATGTATTAAGAAATTATATAGCACAACTTATAATTGACAAAGCAGACCAGGGAGATTATAGTCTCTTGAAAAAGATGCACACTATACTTAAAACTCCATACGATGATCAGCCTGAACATGCTCAGTGGTTTAGCAAGCGACCGGAGTGGGCTCGGCACAAAGTGGGGTGCTCTATGTTGAGTTGTAGCTCTTAAACAATATTTAATATGAATAAAGAACAATTAAGTAAATTATCTAAAGAGGATCTTAAAAAGAAAGAGAAAGGAACAAAAACGATGATTGGAATATTTATCCCTCTTGTAATCCTACTTACATATTTTGGAATAAGAGACTACATGAATAATGAAGCAGACTGGGCGGTAAATACGATTACTATTTGCACGTTTGGAGGGCTTGTGGTAGTTATCCAAGAATTAAGAGACATTCGAGAAGCATTAAAAAACAAGGCTTAGTTATATTAGAATCGCAAATAAACCAAAAATGAATTACACCAAGCTTTTCTTTCTAGCTGTCTTGACAAGTCTATTTTCAATTGCTTGTGGAGGGAATAATAACACATGTCCAGCATGTGACCAGACTCCAGATATTGGGCCATGCAAGGCGCTCATCCCGAAATACTACTTTGATAAAGCTGAGAACAAATGCAAAGAGTTTTCATGGGGTGGTTGTGATGGGGTTGTTCCGTTTGAAACATTAGCAGAATGTGAAGCGTGCGATTGTAAAAACTAAAACAGTAATTGACAACAGATAATTGAAATTGACGATGAGAGACTTTAATACTAGTAAATAACCCAATCAATAGAAGAAATGCAGACATTAGCTACCTGATGCTATACGTGTATAATGTTTTGAGTAAATCCCTCCTGCTTACAATCTAAAATATTACTAACTTAAACCCGTCGTGGAAAAGGAAGATCACTATATAAACAGATCCGCTTGGCTGAGAGCCGCCGTATTAGGAGCCAATGATGGCATCCTCTCAACTGCTAGTATAGCTATTGGTGTTGCAGCGGCATCTGATTTTAGAAACCCAGTTATTCTTGCCACTTTAGCCGGACTTGTTGCAGGGGCTCTATCCATGGCCGCAGGAGAATATGTTTCAGTAAGCTCGCAAGCGGATAGTGAAGCGGCAGACTTGGAACGAGAAAGACGCGAACTTGAAGAAATGCCAGAAGCGGAATTAAAAGAATTAGTCGACATATACTTAGAGCGTGGATTAGACAAAGAAACTGCACAAAAAGTAGCTGTCCAACTGACTGCTCACAATGCGCTCGAAGCGCATGCCCGAGAAGAACTCGGTATAACAGAAATCACACAAGCAAGACCTTTACAAGCAGCGATTGCCTCAAGTTTAGCATTTTTGGTAGGCGGCGGCATGCCTATGCTCGTCGCATACTTTGCGCCCCTCGAGAAAATGGAATATTTCCAATACACCTTTGCTCTTCTTTTTCTTTTAGTTCTAGGATCTATTTCCGCTAAGGCAGGAGGTGCCAGCATTCCCCGTGCAGCCATGCGTATTGCTTTTTGGGGTACTGTTGCGATGGCAGTTACAGCAGCCGTAGGTTATATTTTTAAAGTCAATGTAGTGGGCTAATCTTCATATACTTCATCCTGAATTTTTACCTTTGTTTTGATGTCGAATGAGAACGATAGGTATAAGAACATTCTGGATGCTATTGAGCATGAGCGCGCGCACGAAGAGGCTTACTACAAATCGCTTGCAACTGCAATAACTATCAAAGAACGTATAGAATCTGGTATCTGTTGGTCTCCGTGCGATGTCATCAAATCTTACTATACAATAGGCGAACATGCAGAAGTACAATTCCTTCGTAGGGAACGTCAAAAAGATCGTCATAAACTAAAAACAGGTGCTGGTTGTATTGCATATCTACCTGGCCAGGAAGCCGAAGGCTACAAGGGTATTATTTCGTTTCTCCGAAGAGACAGGCTAAGCATCATATTTTCAAACGATGCAATTCTGAGAGATCATGATTTCCTACATGGCAACATTGTTATTGAACTATCCTACGATGAGCGTTCCTACAAGGTAATGCGTAGCGCAATTCATAGACTAGAGAAATCTAATGAGGAACACATTGTAGATCTACGAGAGGGTGTACGAAAGAAAAATAGTTTTAAAGAGACATTTCATGATCGCTCTATTCCAGATCTAGAACAACTCCCTTTAAATGATATGCAAAGAATTAGTTTGCAAAAAGCCGTACAAGCAAAAACGCTGAGTATAATCCACGGGCCTCCTGGAACAGGAAAAACGACAACGCTCGTTCAGCTTGTAAGGATTCTTCTACGTTTTGAAAAACGTTTGCTTGTTTGCGCACCCAGTAACAATGCAACTGATCTTTTAGCACGCGAAATTGCTAAGCACAATATCGATGTTGTACGCGTAGGAAATGTAAGTCGCATGGGTGATGAGACTGCGCATCTGAGTCTTGCAAATAAAGCCGCAGATTCGGATGAATGGCAAAATATTAAAAAGGTGAAGATTGCTGCTGAAGATGCATTTAAAAAAGCAAGGAAGTTTAAACGAAATTTTGGAGAACAAGAACGTAGAGAACGTAAATTCTTACAGAATGAAGCTAGAGATTTAAAGAAATGGGCTAAAGAATTAGAAAACAAACTATTAGACTCCATATTATCAAAATCTCAGGTAGTTTGTACAACTCTTATAAGCGCCGCCAATAAAGAAATTCAAGATTTAAACTTTGATACCCTTATCATTGATGAAGCAAGCCAAGCACTTGAAGCAGAATGTTGGAACGCCATACTTAAAGCAAAACGTGTTGTTTTAGCAGGTGACCACTTTCAACTACCGCCTACTATCATGAGCAAAAAAGCCAAAGAAATTGGTTTTGAAGAAACACTACTAGATAGGATGGCAGACACTATCGTCCACAGCACCTTGCTCAACACACAGTACCGCATGCATGACGAAATATTACGTTTTTCCAATAATGCATTTTATGGTGGTAAATTGACATCTTCCGAAGATGTTGCTAAAAGAGTCTTGGCTCCAGACGACCAGGTGATCACATTTATAGATACAAGTGGAGCTGGATTTGAAGAGGCGCTACACGAAGAAACACACTCTAAGTGGAATGAAGGAGAATACTTTATTCTCAGAGAACACTTCATACAGCATCAACAAAAATATACAGATAAGTGCATTGGCATTATAAGCCCCTACTCAGCTCAGGTAAAATTTCTAACGAATAGCATTCGTTCTGACGAAATATTTATGGGCTTAGACATTGAAGTTAATTCTATAGATGGCTTTCAAGGGCAAGAAAAAGATATTATCTACATCAGCTTGGTACGGTCCAATGACATTGGAGAAATAGGATTTCTTTCTGACTATCGTCGTCTTAATGTTGCCATGACCCGCGCAAGAATGAAACTAGTCATCATAGGTGACAGTTCGACTGTATCTCAGCATGCCCTATTTTTACAGTTGGTAGAACATATTGAGAAATTTGGCACCTACGAAAGCGCTTATCAATACATGTCTTATTAGAACATATGCCTAAATTGTTCAACTTTAGCTATGAACTGTTGTTATCTTTGAGAAAAATAACATCATGGCGAATACAGATTTTTGGAGTGGTTCTAATAAATATCTTTGCGATCCACAATTAGCACAAGCATTTCATATGTCTCGTGTATTGGGGATGCCCTTATTGATTGAGGGCGAACCAGGCACGGGTAAGACAGAGCTTCCAATCCAATATGCTACAGACAAAAATTTGAAATTATTTGTATATCCTGTAGGTTCAAAAAGTAATGTGGAATCGTTTGTAGCACGTTTTGACCATGTCAAGTACTTAAGAGATTCTCAAGTCGAGATACTCAATGCACAACGCGATGAAAAAGGGCTGAAAAGCAAAATGAGTACGGGAGGTCGTGATACCGAGTCTTTAGCAGACTATGTGATCCAAGGACCTGCCGCCAAGGCGTTCAGCACTCCAAATTCTGTTTTACTAATTGATGAAATAGATAAGGCGCCTAGAGAATTTCCAAATGATTTGCTGTATGCATTAAGCCATAGAAAATTTGTGATGCCAGAGTCTGGAGAAATCATAGAAGTGACAGAAGAAAATATGCCAGCCATCATAATCACTTCAAATCGCGAGCAAGAATTACCAACTGCATTTAAAGGCAGATGCATTTACCATTATATTCATTTTCCAGAGGCAGATGTTATGCGTGCTATCATTGCAAAGCATAAACTGGCTATGGATGATAAGGTAATAGACGTGGCAATAGATATATTTTACCATTTAAGAAAGTTAGGCTTAGAGCGATCGCCAACAACAAGAGAGATTCTGAATTGGTTGAAGTACATTAAGACCTTTAGTACAAAAGAGGCGCTAGAAAAAATACAAAAACTGGAGGGTATGGGCTCGCTCATAAAGACTCAAACAGATTTGGAACGTGTCCAGCAAGCTATATTCAAAAATTCTGGTGATTTTCAAAAACGATCGATGAGTAACTAATATGTTTGAAACATTACCAGAACGGTTTAGAGAACATGGCGTAGACACAGACGTGCGCACCTTGCTACTGCTTAACAAAGCGATGCACCGTGGTTTGGTTAAAACTCTAGGTGATATGTTTAATGTACTGAAAGGTATAGTTGTAAAAGACCCCGACACATTGGGCCCATTTACAAAAGCATACTACGATTATTTCTTAAATATCGAGATAGAATCAGGTGAGCGATTAGATGATGCTATTCTACGTTCTGAAACATTTAAAAAATGGCGCGATGACAAATTTGAGGCCATCAAGGACTTAGATTTTGACTCCGAAAGATTGGTAGATGAGTTTCTGAATGATGTACACCTAACCAGCTATGACATAAAAGAGATAATTAATGGAAAGAACCTCATTGACGATGACAATGAGGTAAAAGATTCGGGCGATTTTTCAAATGAGCTAGAACAACAGAGACGACTCTTAGAAAAAATGGCAGATTATTCTGGGATGAGCTTAGAAGAGCTGCTAATTCGGCTCGAAGAAATTGCAAAACAACAAAGAGGAAAACACAATGGTGGGAGTCGCTGGATTGGCACAGGTGGTATCAGTCCCTTTGGGCACGGAGGTGCTGCAAAAGAAGGACTGCGCATTGGCGGAACAGGTGGTGGTAAGATGGCAAGAAAAATACTAAATGATCGTAGATTCTTTCCTGTAGACAGAGATGTGATTGTAAATGATAACAATGTAGATGCTGCATTGGCATCGTTAAAAGGGATTATTGAAGAAAGTGCATACGAGCAATTGGATATTAAAAAAACTATAAAAAATGGTTTGCGTAGAGGTGGCTTATTTATTCCTGAGTTAGTAAATGAAAAGAATCAGAAGTTGCAGGTTATGTTATTAATTGATAATGGAGGATATTCAATGAGCCCATATGTATATACCGTGCAAAACCTTTTTAAAAAGATGAAAACGCGATTTGCACATGACTTAGAAAGCTACTATTTCCATAATACGATTTATGATGTTGTTTATAGTGATAGTCGGCGCACAAAACCTGTGTCAATAGAAACCATTTTGAAGAAAGATCCAAATTATCGCATTTTCATAATTGGTGATGCTGCAATGGCTAGCTATGAAATTAATAGGACTAGTGTAGATGCATACAAAGCGCTCACTAAGAAATTTAAAAAGATAGCATGGCTAAATCCTGAGCCTAAATCGCATTGGTATTATACAATGACGATCGGGTTTTTAGGCGAACTCGTTCCCATGTTTCCACTTACTCCAAAAGGTATTGAAGAGGCTGTTCAAAAAATGAATAAGATCTCAAATACAAAGCTTGATTGAGCAAGAACCTAAGACCTTGATGCACAGACACTTTCATAACTGACTTTACACTAAATTTGCTAGAAGATATAGGGAAAAGTGTAACCTTTCTCCGTTTTAGTAGTATACATATTACCTATTTGATTAGAACTCGATGCTGAACGACGAACAAGTAATGGAATTAGTAGCCCAAGGGGATATAAAGCAGTTATCTGTTCTATTTGATAGGTATCATATGCGCCTTTATAACTATTTCTTTAAAATGAATTATAACAAGGCCTTGAGCGAAGATCTAACACAGAATGTATTCGAAAAAGTGATCAAGCATAGAGAAACATTTAAAAACAAAAATGCATTTGCTCCATGGGTATTTAGAATCGCTAGAAATGTCAATGTGGATAATTATAGATTGAATAAAATTAAAATTTCTGATGGCGTTGAGGTGTCTGATATTGATCAGGAAGAAGAAGTGTATTGTGAAAACACAGAGGAATACGCTATTCTACATAAAGCAATGAACATGATAAAACCTGAATACAAAGAAATTCTTGTTTTAAAACGCTTTAAGGGAATGAAATACAAAGAAATAGGAGGCATGCTTGACATCACTGAAAACAATGTTAAGATTAAAGTCCATAGGGCCATAAAATCATTGCGTGAACAATATTATAAACTTGAAAAACTGAGTGTATGAATGAACTAAGTACACAATTGATCGACTATATAGACAAGAACCTCTCTGCGGAAGAACATAACAAAGTAGAAGAAGCAATTGCACATTCTGCTTCGCTGCAGGAAGAATACAAACAGCTCAAACATGTTATGGGTCTGATGGCTGAAGAACCATTATGTATTCCGAGTGATAGTCTGAGAAACAGATTTGATCAAATGCTGGAAAAAGAGTCTGATGCAATACAAAAAACGGAACAGAATAAGACCGTACGTTTTAATCCTAGATCCCTTTTAAAATTTGCTGCAGCAGCTCTAGTACTTTTGGTTGCAGGATATTTCGTAGGCCAAAACTTAGGAACCGCAACAAGTGATCCCACGTATGCAGAAGAAGGTCAATTTACTGAAGCGCAGATGCTTGCGATGCTTGACGAACCTTCTACAAGTCAACGAATTAAAGCCGTAAACATTGGGTATACAATGAATAATGCGGATGATAGAATCGTAGAAGCACTCATAGAAACAATGCATACAGATGAAAGTAGTAACGTAAGGCTTGCTGCTGCAAATGCACTCAACAAATTCTCAAGTAATGAAAAAGTTGTCGATGCGCTCCTTCATGCTTTAGAAACACCAGATGACCCTATGGTAACAATAACAATCATAAATATTCTAGCAAGTATAAATGAAAAGAAAGCTCTGGAACCTTTAGAAAAAATTGCGAAAAGTAATTCGCACTTAAACTTTGTAAAGGATGAGGCCGAGGTCGGCATATTTAAACTTAAAACGATTTAAATTAATTAGCATGAGACAAAATTTACTCACAATAGCACTATTGACCTTCCTTCCGTTTTTTATAACGGCGCAGAGTCAATATGAACTAAATAAAAGCACGGGAACTTTAAAAATTCTTAGCCTGAGCGATGTCTCTATTGAAGGATATGATGGAAACAAAATCATATTTATTAATGTGGATAGGGACGAAGAAGAAAACAACAGAGCAAAAGGCTTAAAGGCCTATAATGTTGGTGGACTTCAAGACAATTCTGGTATAGGTTTATCAGTCATAGAAGATGGCAACAGCATTTCCGTTCGTGAAATTTCAAATGATGATTGCTGTGGTTGCCAGGACGAATTCACTATCAGGGTACCGAAGAATATGAATATACTTTATGAACATAGCGATAATGCGGGAGAAGACATAAATATATCCAACGTACAGGGAGAGATCGAATTAAATGTCACCCATAATGATGTGTTTCTTACCAATGTAACAGGTCCCATGTCTATAAAAAGTGTGCATGGGAATGTAGAAGTTGTCTTTACAGAGGTCAGCCAGTCCAATCCAGTAACAATAGCATCTGTCTATGGCTATATCGACATTGCTATACCTAATAGTACCAAGGCAAACATGAATATAACGATGAATAACGGATCGCTTTATTCTGATCTTAATATCAATGTCGTAACTAAGAATATCAATAAAAATGCACAAGAGGAAGACACAAAAAAGATAGATGCAAATTTGAATGGTGGCGGTGTTGCATTTAATTTGAACACACGCTATGAGGATATTTACATCCGGGCAAAATAAAATGTCCCATAATGCAACTTCCCTAAAAACGGATTGTCTTTACATAGAACGATAAAAAGCCTTAGTCGATATTTTTGATAGAGAACACACCTGAGGACTATCTTTAAACTGACTTACTAACCATCAATTTTTACGTGATGAAACGATTTTTCATTCTATGTCTGCTGTTGCATTTCTGTTATATGGCGTCTGCCCAAAAAAGTGTCAATGCAACTCGTACAAATGAAGCTATCAAAATAGATGGCATTATTGACGAAGCAGCGTGGGTGAAATCTGAATCTATCACCGATTTTATGAAATTTAGGCCAACTCCAGGGGAAGCCACAATGGAGTCAAACGTCAAAATATTGTATGATGATGAAGCCATGTATATATCTGCTTATTTGGCAGATGTATCTAGAGACAGCATTTCTACGCAGCTGACGCAAAGAGATGATTTTGGCAATACAGATTTCTTTGGCATCATCCTGGACACATATGGTAATGCGACAGAAGGGTTTGAATTTCTTGTTGGAGCAACAGGCGTGCAATTTGATGCAAAAATATCCGCCTATAATGAAGATTCCAATTGGGATGCGGTATGGAACAGTGCAGTCCAAATAATAGACAACGCCTGGTATGTAGAAATGGCAATTCCGTACTCAGCCATTCGGTTTCCGAAGAAAAAGGTGCAAGAATGGAAAGTAAATTTCACGCGCAGACGTCAATCGGATGGATCACAGTACTCCTGGGCAGAAATGGATCTTACAAGAGACTCTCCGTTTCTGAACTGTATTGGGAAGCTAGATGGAATTGAAGACATCAAGCCACCTTTACGTCTATCTTTTTCGCCCTATGCTTCCACGTATTTTCAGCATTCGCATGATAAAAGCAGAGACCCTTTAAACTCTACTGGTTACTCCTATAACGGAGGGATGGACGTCAAGTATGGGATCAATGATGCATTTACACTTGATATGACTTTGATACCAGATTTTGGTCAAGTGCAATCTGATGATCAAATCTTAAACCTTTCTCCTTTTGAAGTGCGTTTTGATGAGCAAAGACAATTCTTCACTGAGGGCACAGAATTGTTTGATAAGGCAAACCTATTTTATTCCAGACGCGTAGGAGGAAATCCTATTGGCCAGTATGATGCGCACGACAATTTATCGAATACCGAAGAAGTTGTCGCGAATCCACAAAATTCGCAATTGTATAATGCTACCAAAATTTCTGGACGTACCTCGAAGGGTACTGGAATAGGCGTTTTTAATGCTGTAAGTGCAGAAACACACGCAACTATTCAAGACTTAGGAACGGATGCAGAACGGCAATTCTTGACTGCACCAGTTACAAACTACAATGTCTTTGTGATAGACCAGAATCTAAGAAATAACTCTTCCATTGCTTTTACAAATACAATTGTATGGAGGAACAGCGATACATTCCACAATGCGAATGTAAGTGCTATTACTTTTAATCTTAAGAATGCATCTCAATCTTGGGGAATAGATGGAAACAACCGCTTATCTCAAATAATAAACAAAAATGGAGAGAATACCGTAGGTCATAATTCTTACTTCGGTATTGATAAATTATCTGGGAATATAAATCTGGGTATTGGTCTCCAGCAGGTAAGTGACACATACAGTCAAAATGATTTAGGTTTTCAAAGGAACAACAACTATCGAGAGTTCAATTTCTATTTGAATTATAAAAAATTTGATGGTCTTTGGTTTTTTAATCAATTCCAGTCATGGTTCGACGCAGAACATAGTCGCCTTTATAAACCGAATAGTATTATTGGCAACTACTTTAATGTGGGATTCTGGGGACAGGCAAAGAATTTCTGGAGCTTTAATATGTTTGCCAATTCGAACCCTGAATCGTTTGATTACTTTGAGCCACGTATGGAAGGAAGGTTTTCTAAACGGATCTCCAATTTCAATATAGGGACAAATATAAATACGGATTGGAGGAAGCCATTTCAGATGTACCTTTTCGCATTTTACTCCAAATCGAAACAAGAAGGTAGACATAACTATGAGATAGGACTGGGGCCTAGATACCGGTTTAGTGACAGATTTACTTTCTCGCTTTATACGAGTTATGACAATAGATTGAATTCGGAAGGGTTCGTCGAAAACCTAAGTGATGATGAGATTATTTACGGTCGTAGAGATGTAAACACAGTAATAAATATAGCCAGCGGGAATCTAAGCTTTAATGCAACCCAAGGGATAGATTTACGTGTTAGGCATTATTGGTCAAAGGTGCAGTATGATTCGTTTCATAGACTGCTTGACAATGGTTATTTAGGAAAATCTGATTACGCCTCCTTTAATGATTTCACTTTTAATTCACTTGCACTTGACCTTGTGTACAAATGGCGCTTTGCCCCAGGCAGTGATATCTTTATCGTATGGAAAAATAATATACTTGGATTTGAATCAGAAGAAACGGTTGATTATGCCAACTTTAACTACGGGAATAGTGTAAAACAGTTAGGAAACCTTCCGCAGAACAATAGTCTATCATTACGGGTGGTTTATTTTATCGACTACAATCGATTAAAAAACATGTTCTAATCCCAAGATAATGATGTGAATGGGTAGACGAAGGGGTTTACGATACAATTACCGTAAACCCCTTCGTTTAAGTTTTATATTTGAATTTTCCCTCTTCTATTTTGATACAACAAACCGTTTCTGTATAACTTCTTGTCCAATGATCATCGTACAAAGGTACACTCCATTCGCACTAGAGAGGCCATCCAATTTATAACTGTATTTGCCTTCTGCTAAGCGCTCATTGTTATGATAACTATGCATAAGTTTACCTTCCATATTTGTAATAAACAAGTTGACTTTTTGAGTCATCGGATTTTGGAACTCTATGACACTTTCTGTAGTCATTGGATTCGGATAAATAGATAATCCTACAAGCTCTTCTTGCTTACCTATAATTACATTTCTAGTTTCTACCATCTCCTCGTTACTATCTGTTAAAGTAATCGGAGGACCACAACTTCCTGACCTTACTTCAAAAGCTGCCCCTAACTGAACTTCAAAACCTACATCCATGCATATTAGACCAGGGGCTTCAAATACCACATCTGCACCAGGTCCAATAATATAATTATTATAAGTAGTAATATCCTGATTACCATATACATAAGCATAATCATTAACACCTAAAACATCGGCTTGCAACTGCTTGTGAGTAGGACTATCCTCAAAACCTGAAAGTGCAGAAGCACGTTCATTAATAGTCCTTGCGCAGTCGTGAATATTAGAATCTGGACCTGTTGGAACACCATTATAGCTAATATTAGGATTTGAATAGTGGTCTATTCTTGAACAACCACATCCATTATAATAGGACATGATTGTATTCCAATTTGCAGCACCATCCAAAAAAGCATTGTAACCATGGGTATAATCAACTTCAGGGTCTACCTCAATGTTATGACGACAACCATAATTATGTCCTAATTCGTGTGAGAATGTCTTTAATGTACTGCTATTAAAATTATTCCAGCTAATTACACTGAATCCATCGTTTGGAGTAGGAGTTTCATCAATGTCTCGTCGGAATGCAGTTCCTGTCCCAAAGCTAATGACAGTAACTACAAGATCTGCATCATGCAATTGACGCAATGTAGTCACTTCTGGAAGAACTCTACTATCATACAGAGCCTGGCACTGTAAGCTTGAGCAATTTGCTGTTATTGATGTCGGTTCATCAAAATTTATAGGAGAAACTCCTGCTAATACAACCTCATGATTAATTCCACTATTAGCAAATTGCAGATTCATGTCATTTATTCTAGCTTTAGCTACAGCAATAAAATCTCGTCCTTCTATATCTACTTGATTTGAAAAAGCGACTAAGACTCTTACCTTACATTCAGCTGGCCCTGCCGATGATCTTGTTTCCGCTACTGACTCTTCACTAAATTCTTTTGAAACATCCACTTGATCATCTCCTTCCCCTTCAAAAAAGGGAATAGAATAGAGAACAACTTGACCATTCCCAAGATCTTGAATGTCATATGGAGCACCATCTATAGTAGCCCTTCCCATGCAGGCTCCTTTATAAAAATACAAATGGATTGTAGCTGCGTTATTCATATCTTCTCCTACCCAATAAAATTCTTCAGCGCTTCGAATATTTGTCTTTGCACCAACAAAATTATAATCCACTCCTTTATAGCTTAGTTCAATCCCATTTTCTTTAAATATTGCTGGACTAAACTGATAAACAGAACTTGTATTTATATTCTCTTTTGCAAAATCCTTTACCAGATTTAATTGCATTTGAGTTAAAGACTGTCCATTTGTTTTCTCTAATATTCCTTGGGACATTAGATGTGCTGAAAACAATATAAACAGCATACTTAAATATGATTTTATATATCTCATGAGTTAAATTTTAAATGAATGAAATAATTGACTAAAATTCTATTTTTTAATCATTCGCTTTAACTCATCAATCTGTTCTTGCTGTACTGCGATTTGTTCTTGCTGCTCAGTAATTTGCTTTTGTTGTATTTTTACGGACTCTACCAATAACGGTATAATAGCAGAATAGCTCATAGAATATGCATCATTTGCTTCATCATAATTAACTACCTCAGGTAATATTTCTTGAACGTCCTGCGCAATAAAACCAAAGGTTGGAGTATTCATTTTTTTATTCACTATACTGTTTGTGCTAATTTTATCACGCTCAGAAATTACTACATTTTCGAACGGTAGTAATTTTTCTTCTGTATTCGTTTGCGATTCTATACCATCAGGTACCTCTTGCCCCTCTTCTATTATATTATTTATTTCAGCGGCTGTGTTACTTTGTAGTTCTCCTGTAGCTTTCATTTCTCCCTTCTTTTTAGGCACAGTAGAAAGTTGCTCTGCTTCAAAAACTGAAGCAATATAATTATATGTCTTTCCCTCTAGGGCCATAATTTTTGTTAATGCGTTGTCAATATTTTGAATATTTTCCTTTGCTCTTCTATCTGAAAGGGTCCACTCATATATTCTAAATAAATTTGAGAAGTATCCTTGGCTCCACTTCTGATTATGTGAACCTAATGTTCCATGACTATCATCTTCTGGATAAATATATGCCAGTCTACTTACCCAATCAGGATCCACGTAAAAATCCGCATTATTCGCATCAACTATTTTTTGCACAGAAACTGTATTTTCACTTGCATCTACAAAGAATGTTGTGTTATCTATCCTTAAATCCCCATTATTCCCATGTTGCAGGTATAAAGGTTTGTTGGTATTGGTGATAATTTCATCATTATCAATCCTTAAGTTATTCCCAATCTGTACGTATCCTGTGTTGTTAGTACCAGAAGCATCTGTGCCATTTGGTATTTCTAGTCTTCCATTTGCTCTAAGAACCATTCTAGATTGATTGTTAATAATGAACTGCGTATAGTTATCTCTTTCAATACGCATTGCCCAATTACCATCACCATCCAAAAGTCCAAAAGCATTCGCGTTATTGTGATAAATAACTCCCTTTCTAACGTTTGCTTTATTTCTTATATGAATCCCTCGATTAGATCTCAAACTCCAATAGCTGGCATTTAGTGGGGTTAAGTAAGTACCATACGTCTGAGAATATAATCCTCTTTGACCGATGGATCGTATCCAGTATCCACAAACGTCTCCTTTGACATCGATTGGGTATTGCGGGTCCGGATTATTGATGCCTACATTATCATCAACTACTTTGATGACCTGAGATTGCATTGGGAAGCTGCATAATATACAAAAAATGAATGTTGATAAAATTTTAATAGATTTCATAAGTTAGTTTTAAGAGTGAAAAATATATGTCCACTAGGAATACTATTTTTTAGAATTCTTGAACATTGATTTAAAAATGGTTTGAGGTATTCAATAAACTTAAATACCAGAAGTTGCTCTGATTATGATAATCTGGGGAAAGACATACTACGATAAATTACCAATCAATTCCTTTAAAAGAAATAATTGTTAGGTGAGAATTTTGAACGGATATCATTTCTCGTTCCTGGCTAAATATATCTTTTAATTCTTAAGTTCCATACATTAATTGTGTTAATATGTATATCTATGTTTGTTGACTCTATAACTATGTCGTTTGACTGTGTAGCTATGCACGTGATAAGAATGGCCCCGAGTCATTCCTATTTTTTATATTAGTACTCTATCATATCAAAACAATCTATGGATCCAATATTTAAAAACATACTTGCCGTAATTGCTGGCTGCATAGTGGGCATGGTGGTAAACTTCGGGTTTATTTCTCTGGGAGCTCATCTTATTCCAGCACCTGAGGGAGTGAATCCTGAGGACATCAACTCCCTTAAAGAAAACATGCATCTTTTTACGCCAAAACATTTCATAACACCTTTTCTTGCACATGCTGGAGGCACACTTGCTGGCGCTTACGTAGCGGCGAGAATAGCAGCTAAATATAAACTAGGAATTGCTTTGACGATTGGCGGGTTTTTTCTACTTGGTGGCGTAGCTATGGTAATGATGGTACCGGCTCCTCAGTGGTTTTCCGCACTTGACCTCATAGTTGCCTATATACCTATGGCTTGGCTAGGCGCAAAACTTGCAGGTACACAAGAAAAAAACATAGCCTGAATTTTAATTATCTTCGGGCTCTGCTATAATGACTGAATCAATAGAAATACATCTGAGTCCTAAGTCTCGTGGGTTTCACATCATTACCAATGAAGTAATGTCTCAATTGACACTGCCGAAGACAGGTATTTTCCATCTCTTTATCAAGCACACATCCGCAGGATTAACTATAAATGAAAATGCAGATCCTGATGTACTCGCAGATTTTGAATCCTTCTTTAATAAGATAGTGCCCGAGAACATGCCGTTCTTAAAACACACGGTAGAAGGTCCGGATGATATGCCTGCGCATGTAAAGGCAAGTATGGTAGGATTCTCTATTAGCGTACCTATTGTAAATCATCAATTAGCATTCGGAACATGGCAAGGAATTTATTTATGCGAATTTAGGAACCAAGCAAGACGAAGATCTTTGCTCGTAACCATAATAAGCTAGTGGAGATTATCATCGAAGGCATATTATTAGGTTTGTTTCTTGCTATCAGTATGGGCCCCATTTTTGTTACACTAACACAGGCTTCCATTGAGAAAGGCGCGTTTGCAGGATTGACTGTGGGCTTTGGTGTATGGGTAAGCGATATAATTATTCTAACCATATCATTGCTGACGATAGGAAGAATTAGCAAGGTGGTCAATGGAGAGATGTTCCAGTTTTGGATGGGGCTTTCTGGAGCGATTGTACTCTTAGTTTTCGGCATGATTTTACTGATCAAGAAACCTGAATTAAGCGCAGACAAGGAATTGATTTCAATTAAAGGTTTTGCTACTTTATTCACAAAGGGTTTTCTAATAAATACTATTAACCCATTCACTTTTATTTTTTGGCTAAGTGTATTATCAACCTATATGATTGGCCGCAAAACGAGTACGCAAGACCTGACTATACTTTTGTTCACTATTATGATCATGATAATCGTTTCTGATACCTTCAAGGTTTTTCTTGCAAAACTGATTAGAAATAAGTTAGAGTATAAGCACCTTGTCAAAATAAGTCAGGCTGCTGGGATTGGTTTGATTATTTTTGCTGGGGTTATGCTGTACCGAGTGTGGTAAATTGTTCTAATGCACATAGCACCTTCTTATTATAAAGGCTCAATTCTTTGCGAAGGTCGTTAAAAAGGGTAATCGCGATTGAGCGATTGAGCGATTGTGTTTTGTTAAACGTGTTTTTAAGTATTAATCATTTGGACAAATAAATCTATTTTTTTTAAAAATCGTAATAGGTTTAGGACAAAGTAATTGAATATACATTCGCTACTTCGCTCCTTCGCTAATTCCTAAAAAAACAGCTTCGTCGACATTTTGAACTCATCACATATTTGTAACGGAAGAAAAGTAGTATACTGTTAAACTTAGAAAGAACTCACTAGAATATTATCAATATAATTTTCGCATTATTTCTTACGCTCAGTAACGAATGCAACTAGGTCAAAAAGTGCCGCTCTGGGCTCGTTTTCTGGAAGTGTGCTCAGAATATCTTCTGCCTTTTTTCTATACTCCATCATTTTGTCATGTGCATACTCCATACCACCACTTCCGCGGACGTACTCGATTATTTCTTTTACTTTTCGTGGATTCTCGCTATCTCGTTTGATATAATTGAGGAATTTTTTCTTGGTCTTGTTATCTGCTTTATTAAGTGCGTAGATTAACGGCAGTGTCATTTTCTTTTCTTTGATGTCAATACCTTTGGGTTTACCAATGACATCATCTCCGAAATCAAACAGATCATCTTTTAATTGAAATGCCATTCCAATATTTTCACCAAAATCTGCCACTTTATTTAGTTGATCTTTATTTTGTGTAACGGAAGTTGCTCCAGCTTTGCATGCCGCTTTAATAAGAGATGCAGTTTTCTGCCGTATTATCTCATAATAAATATCTTCCTTAATATCTAATTTCCTCGCCTTCTCCATTTGTAATAATTCTCCCTCACTTAAATCCTTCACCGCTTTAGAAACAATTTGCAAAAGTGCATAGCGTTCATTTTCAACCGCTAAAAGCAAACCTTTTGACAACAGATAATCACCAACAATTACCGCGATCTTATTTTTCCATAATGCATTTATGGAAAAGAATCCACGGCGTTCGTTAGAATCATCAATAACATCATCATGTACAAGAGAAGCAGTATGTAATAGCTCTACCAAAGAAGCGGCATCATGTGTCGCCTTGTTTATGTCACCAAACATTTTAGCACAAAGAAAAATAAGGATAGGTCGGACTTGTTTGCCTTTACGCTGGACGATATAGTGCATAATCTTATCCAGCAACGGCACTGTGCTCTCTACAGATTTTCTGAAATGTGATTCAAATTCTTTGAGTTCACTTTCAATAGGTTTCTTTATATCGTTGAGGGATATCTTACTCATTTATATTAGAACACAATTTACAAATCTCTTGTTCAAAAAAGAATGAAAACAGATATCGGGATTCCGGGATATCGAGATATCGAGAGAGCGTCAAAGTAGGGGGTAGGAATGGCTGGTATTCAGGCTCACATTGGGTTTGTTTGTTCTAGCGCTTGAGAATACATCATTTTTAGGTTTTGCCAATCATACTTCATTATGTTGGTATTCAGGTCTTTATGGTTTTTGTAGGTTTTAAGGAGGGTGCGTAATTTGGGCAAATAGTCTTTTGGATCGTGGTAGAAAAGTTCTGGGTAATTGTCATGTGAAATATGTTCTGGATAGGATAAGTCCAAAGGCAGTAAAGGCACACAGGATGCGGCTATTGCTTCGACTACTGATATTCCGAAAAAATCATGTTTGCTAGTAACAGGTAAAATGTCTGCTTGTTTCAACATTCTGCAGTAGACCTCCCGACTTTTTGCATATCCAAAGTGTATGATTTCTTCAGCTAATTTAATTTCTGCTTCATTAAAAATGTCTGGTGAATTCTTATAGCGTTCGCCCAAAACAATCAGTTTAAAGCGTGTCCCTTCCTCTTTCAATTCAAACAAGCTCTGGAAAAACAATTCTGGATTTTTGTCATACTCCCATCTGTGATTCCAAAGAATTATAGGATTTGTATTCGTTTTAAAATCGCTTACTTTAAACTGCTCCAACTCTAAACCAATAGGCAGAACAGAGGATTTAGAATCGAGTTCGTGGAGTCGTTTAGAAAAATAATCTTCAGGAAATTGGTTTGTAAAGTCTGGCAAGGCTTGCAAGAAGCTATTCCGATGAAAATGAGAATTAAAAAAGACCTTATCTGCTAAAAAGACATTCATTAAGTCAATAAATCCATAGTGCTGGTCACGTCGCAGGGCTGGATCTGGATCCGTGCCAGACCAAGGATAGGAAATCTGATTTTCGTGCATGTACATATAGCATGGAGCGATTTTAGCTTTCTCTTTGAGCACAAAAGATTTAAAAACGGCTAGGTTAAAAAAACCTGAGCAAAGAATGCAATCAAACTGCGTATTGAGAGCAAGATATTTTTCCGCTATCCGAAATGCGGATGACTCCGTGCGCCATTTCCAGAGTTTACCCGGCAAAGTAATCGTTGTAATTTCTAGACCTACATGTTTTACTAAACCATCTAACCATTGTTTATGGCTACCGGTGTAGAATGGTTCGATTACTAAGAGTTTCATGTGTTGCAAGATAAGTTTAGTAATGAGTAATGAATAAGGAATAATTAATAATTGAAAGAGGAAGAGGTCGGGATGTCGGGAGAGCGGGAGAGCGGTTTAGAAAATGGAATGACTAATTGAAAGAGGAGACGTTGGACGCTGATGTTAGACTAGGGATTAGAAATAATTGAAAGAAGAAGAGGTCGAGATTTCGGGAGAGCTCTGTACATCTGCAAACAAAGTGAGAAAAAACAACATATGTTAAGATACCTAGAAGAAATATAGGAACGTTCTTTTTTTTTTATATTTAATTGAACAACGTCAACTAAAAAAAACATTCGGAAAACAACTTTACAATTTCCTTTCTTAAATATTTTGACTTTGTTGTGCCAGACAGAAATGGAGATCCATTGCTTAGCAATTGTGCTACTACTGTAGTGACCATTTCTAAGTAAGCAGATAAGATATACTACAGCAGAAATTTTAT
>Ga0209828_1000176_pt1 | contig 59217 bp, 49 predicted proteins | sample MaitaG_FD_187429 | JGI IMG/M metagenome (GOLD analysis project Ga0209828, IMG submission 187429) | Marine algal microbial communities from Maine, USA - Maine_Asex2 metaG (SPAdes) (version 2) | ecosystem: Host-associated > Algae > Red algae > Unclassified | place: Maine, USA | collected 2015-01-05
ACATCTATTGCCAAGGCAACCAATGCAATACAAGCACCCCTTTAAATTACTTGATTCGATTGTAAAAGAGCGGGCTTTTTCACTTAACACCCCGTGGGGTACTTCGTGTCTGCCGAGTCCGAGGAGTGTACCTACGAACTTTCCAAATTTCAACCATCCTGACAAGATAATTTCAATTTAACCGTTAGGCGACTGGCAAGCCGAACAAATCGTTTTGCCGCGTCGATTCACGGAGGGGTATCTTAAGTATTCAGTAAAAAAATACAATAGATATTCTTTACAAAAATGCCAATAAACACAACAAGGTTTCCGGACCGCCTGGCACAAGTGAGCCCAGCTATCAGAAAGTAACGAGCAGAGAGTTTTCAACCAACATTCAGAGCCTGTGTATCGCCCATTCCAGCATCCTGTTTAACGCTAATTTACGCCTCTCCAGTACAGCTTGGGCAAAACGGGCACCAGTTGACACCAAATCTTATCTTCAGAAACTATCAGTCTATCGATAAGAGCCGTATCACTATCGGTTTCATAATATGAACACCGAGCCCTCGCATCTCAGTAAAATCAAGACAGCTTTGTAAGCGAGCCGAAACAACCAACTAATGCGGCTTCGCACGGATTTTGTTGTTTTAACACAACAAATAGGCAGAAACACCACGAATGAAAGTGCAATCAAACCATGTCAGAATTAGCCAAACCTGTGATGAATGTTCTACAATTACTGTGCGCTTTCGACACGTCAGTGACCATAGCGAAAAAATGCGCAACCCACTTACCTTTATGACTACTAGATCGGACTACTGCGTTGCCCACCAAACTAGCTAAATCGCAACAGCATTGTGTGGATCTTGCACCCTCAGCATACTCTGTCTTAGGCAAACGGCGTGTCGCGGGTAGCTCAAGGCGTCAGCCCCGTGATGGCTATTACCGATCCCCGGATCTACACAGTGGTGCTATACCTCGAGCGTCGCAAGCCATTACTCACCAATCAAATCATTTTGGAAAACTCGCAGCTGCCGCCATGGTCGTTGCAGCTGGAGTAGTAGTCTGGTCAACAGGGGCATCAGAGACCATTGCACCCAAGCCATCTACAGAACCGGAACCACTGAAAACGTTGGCTACTACCCCGGCCTTTTTCTTTGACGACGAAGTAGATGCCCTGGAGAGAAGTCAACCGCAGGAGCGCATCACCGACTCATCGCAGTCCATAGCTATTTATAGAGATCCCGCAAAATCCAGTCAGCCCGACATCCTTGCTAATGCAGACGTGCCAACTGCGCACTTACAAGACACACGACTTGACGACGGTACCGATACCTTGGTACCCGCCATGGTGATGCCCATTACCACCGCAGCCGCGCCATTATCGCAGACTGCCGGTATAGATCTGCCAGCAGAAGATGCACCCGTAAAAGGTGCACGCGATGCATTCAACGCCGAACTTGTCGCAGACCCCAATGTAAAAAAAGTCAGCGTCGCACTCGGCGACACCCTATCCGGAATTTTGAATGAGCACGGGCTTAAAGTTGACCAAATGAGCCAACTGCTAACAAATCCCGTTGTCAAAGAGCATCTGTCGAATATCGACGTAGGCCAGGTGTTTGAACTGACCCATGACGATAGCGGCAACTTCCAGGACATGACGACACGTGTGGGAAACAATCGTCGTGTGAGTATTGCTCGAACCGGATCTGAATTCTATGTCAACACAGTAGAAATTCCGATTGAGCGCCGACGTCTCGCCACCTCTGGAAGAATCAACCAATCCCTGTTCCTCGCAGCCGAACAGGCGAATATCAAGCAATCCACTATCATGGAAATGGCTAATATTTTCCAATGGGAGCTGGATTTTGCCAGAGATATCCGGGACGGAGATAGCTTCAGCCTTATCTATGATCGGTTATATCGTGAGGGTGAATATATCGGTGACGGTGATATTCTTGCGGCAGAATTTGTGCGAGGCGGAAAATCGTATAAGGCCATCCGATTTACCACTGATGACGGAACATCAGGCTATTACTCTCCGGAGGGCGAATCCAAGCTGCGTACGTTCATGCGACACCCTGTTGATGTCGTACGCATTACCTCAAAATTCAATCCGGGCCGCCTGCATCCGGTTTTACACAAGATTCGCGCTCATCGAGGTGTGGACTATGGCTCGCCACACGGCTCGCCAATCTACGCTACCGCCGATGGGCGCGTCATTCACTCCGGGAATAAAAGCGCTTACGGGAAAACTGTCATTCTGAAACACGGCGAAAAGTACAGCACGCTGTACGCCCATATGTCTAGAATTTCGGATAAAAGTCAGGTTGGCAAGCGTGTCAAGCTAGGTGATGTCATTGGCTATGTCGGCAACACAGGCAGAGTCACGGGAACTCATTTGCACTACGAATTCAGAGTGGACGGCAAGCAGATCGATCCACTAAAACTTGAATTGCCAGCTGCTGCTCCACTGGATTCCAAATACCTGAGCAGCCTCACGGCTTTGTCAAATGAAATGTCCGAACTCCTCACACAAGCACTGAAGGACATTGACAAGCAGGTAGCCACGGGACCCAAAGTAGATTTGACGGAGTCAGAAGACCAACCTTAAGACTGGCTGGTACCGAACTTCGGGCAGATTCGTCATAACAGCACCTGCTACCGGCCCGGCAACAGATGCAAACCGCCAATACCGTCTGGCGGGGCTCGGTTATACGCTGAACGACGAGCCACAACCACAGGTTGTGGTGGCATTCGGATTGCGGATGACGAACTGCGAACCCTCCAGCCCTTCGGTGTAATCTATTTCGGCGCCTGTCAGATATTGAAAACTCATCGGGTCTATCAGCAACTTTACGCCTTCTTTCTTGACTTCAGTGTCGCCTTCATTTACGACTTCATCAAAGGTAAACCCGTATTGGAAACCACTACAGCCACCTCCAGACACAAAAACCCTCAGCATTAAGTCAGGGTTACCTTCTTCCACGATTAGATCTTTTACCTTCAACGCCGCTGCCTCGGTGAATATCAAGGGGTCGGGCATTTCGAAGTCGTCAATACTGACCTCAGCACTCATTGGGAATTCCTCTCATTCGCATTTCGTCCAGTTTACTTGACCAAGCAATTTAGTCAACTATTCTGCGACATCAGACCACAGAAATTCAATTTTGGTGGTTTTGTAGCCTTTTTCATTGGGGATAATTTTAACGTCCACGTTATTTGGGACCGGCAACTCGCTATTTCCAGACCCTGTCGGCGTTAAATTTTCGGGTATTGAAATGGAAAGCGTCTGGAAAAACCGGAAATCGAAGCTGACGGGGTCCAGATCAACTTTGGATTCTTCAGAAAGTGTGTCATTTTGACCATCAATTGACGCCTCCGAACTAATATTTTCACGGTAAATGAGACTAAGCTGCAGGCTGCCAGTCACTCGCTCTCTACCCTGCCAATGAATTAGCGTCACCTTCAGCGTCGAAGGCAGTAAGGCACTCCACCGTAAGGACTCTACTTCTATTGCGCGGGATTTCTCACTTTTTTCGATCCTGCGATAAAGAGCAAGATCGACGGCATCTGAGACGTTGCCCTGCATTTGCTCATCCAGCAAATCCTGCAAGGTGTCGGTTCTCGTTGTGTTTATTTCCATGTCCGACAGTGTCTGTGCCAATTCCAATTCCGCCTGCTCCAGATTATCTTGCAACTGCTCAATAATGATCTGTGCTTCTACGCTGCTCGGCTCTATGGCTGCGAGGGCGTCGGCCCCGCTCGCACCTTGGCGCTTTCCCAACACCCAGGCACCAGCTATCAGCACTGCAACTATCAGTAACAGATAGATTTTATTGGATGTGGGGTTGCTCACTCGGAATAAAGATGCTTGTTGTACTTCTAACTCAGGTATACGCTAGTCTTGCGAGCCATCGTGCAGCTCAAGGCATCATGGCCGGATGCAATAGGCCTGTGGTTTCCGGTAACCCAAGCATCAGATTCATGTTTTGCACTGCCTGCCCCGCAGCACCTTTAACAAGGTTATCTTCAACGGCTAGTACCACGGCAGTATCTCTGTCTTGTGGCTGATGAACCGCAAGGCGACACATATTGGTGCCGCGTACACTGCGAGTTTCAGGATGAGACCCGGCAGGCAAGACATCCACAAACGGCTCGTTTTCATATCGTTTTTCGAAAAGTGACTGAAGATCTGCCTGGGTGTTCAGTCGAGCGTAGAGCGTGGCATGGATACCTCTGATGACAGGCAGTAAATGAGGCGTAAACGTTAAATTGACATTGCCATTGGCCATGATGTTCAGACCTTGTTCAATCTCAGGCAAATGTCGATGACCAGCCACAGCGTAGGCCTTGAAACTATCCGCGGCTTCTGCCAACAGATTGGGTACAGATGCACCACGCCCAGCACCGGTAATACCTGATTTGGCATCTGCAATAAGCGATTGCGTATCAACTATTCCAGCTTCCAGTAGTGGCAAAAAACCGAGTTGAACGGCTGTTGGATAGCAGCCCGGGTTTGCCACAAGACGCGCACTGCTTATTTTATCGCGAAACAGCTCAGGTAACCCGTACACAGCTTCTTCAACAAGGTGCGCACTGGCATGCGACCAACCGTACCACTTCTCCCAGGTTGCGATGTCCTTGAGACGAAAATCAGCTGACAGGTCAATGATTTTGACGCCCTTTTCAAGAAGGGCTGCTGCCTGAGTCATCGCCGTGCCGTTAGGTGTCGCAAAGAACACCAGATCACACGGTGTATCACTGACGTCATCCGGATTAGAGAATTTCAGATCGACATGACCACGCAAACTGGGAAACAGCTGACACACAGGGTTTCCTGCCTGTGCACGTGAACTGACGAAAACGACGTCCACATCATCTCTGACACATAAAAGCCTGAGCAACTCGACCCCCGTATACCCGGAGCCCCCGATAATTCCGATTCGCATGAAAGAACTCTTTTGCCGCTAAACGTGCACCATTCGTAACACTATTATCGCATGCGAATCTATCAGAGCGCAGGAGTCAAACAAAAAGTTAGCCCAGGCAACTGTTGATTAACGCTTGTTTGGCACCACGTCCAGGTTGTTCCAAAGCGCTGGATATACCGAGCTTTCATTCACATAGAACACGGCGTCGTTGACCATTACTGATCTATCATCACCATAGTTCGGAAACGAACGGCCAGACTCATTCGCACTATCAACAATCAAGACTCCTTGTGGAGCGATGCTTGCATTGTCTCCCACCGTTACATCGAAACCGTGAAGTCCTGTGTAGTTCCACGCAGATCCGGCGAATGGTTCGCCTTGAGTAACTGCTGGCGAAAGCTCTCCAAAAACATCGATTCCAAAACTGACACGGGTCGGATGGAGCTCTGTTGCCGCCTGAATGGTAATAGCTCGATGATTAGACAGCGCCACCGAGTCCGTGCCTCGCTCACCCACAACCAACGACTGTACCTCGGCAGGATTAGCTGGATCCGAAACATCAAATAAGGACAGCTTGATTCCCTGTACCCAGGCACCACGCCCATCACCTTGCTCATCATCAGCAGCAATCGCATCCTTGCCTATGCCCAACAGAAAATCATCTGTGATGGGATGCAGATAATCACTGTAGCCATCTATCTTCAACTCGCCTTTAACCGCAGGCTTGGCAGGGTCTGCCAAATCAACAACATATAAGGGATCTGTTTGACGAAAAGTCACCAGATAAGCCCTGTCACCGACGAAGCGAGATGCATACAATTGCTCTCCAGGCTCGCCGATGTGTTGCGGCAATTCCTCATTGGGCAAACGACTCACCTGTCGCAAAACACCTTGCCCATCAGCTTGCAGAATATGCATCAATATCGGACTGTGTTCCGGGCCTTGCCGGTCATTCATGGTAGCTACACGCAAATAATCGCCGCTTTCACTCATCCTGAATGGCTTGCGCAAGGGATTCCAGCCTAGATGCCCCTGCACCGAACCCGAGCCGGCGTACGTTAATTGATCACTCTCGATATCAAATTGATGAACATCGGTACTGGTGCGCGGATCGAACCATTCCGTATCTATATCAAATACGTCTACATCCACATCCACCTGATCGCCATCAACGCTCATCGGGCCTTGTGAGTAGGAATACTGAGTGGTTGCAAGAAATACCGATTCGGTACTGGCATAAAGCGTTTCTGTAGCACCAAGAAAACACTTCGAATCGCGCAGCTCCATGCTGGCAAGATCAATTACACCAAGAACAATAATATCCGGAGAATAGTAAGACTGGTCAGTGGAAACGGGCGCTACGAAACAGGCTGCGGCATCTGCCAGCGGTGTTGTTTCATCGCTGCCGCTTCTTGTATATTGTGGCATAAGAGCGGCAAGATCTGCAGAATCAATGATGGCTATCCACTCATCAGTGCCTGGCTCAACTTGCTGCGTGCCCGGTACAACAGGATAATAACGAGATGCAAAAAACAATGAATCTCCAATGCGTCGGCTGGAGATAATCTGACCGTCTACGGTGAAAGTTTCAGTTAACGAAGCATTGGCGGCATCTTCGATATCAACTTTGGCAAATGTACTCTGCAATCCTGAAAACGCGATGGGCTGATCCCAATAGCCCCAGAAACCACCACCCGCCGAAGAGATGATCGCGCTACTTTCGTTATCGCTTTCATATAGATAAAAACCATCAGCGACCTGGCCATTCAGATCAACCGACAAATCTATTATGCTGTTTGCATCCGGAGTTTCAGAGTCCAGTTCCAGAATACGCAGAGTCGTGCTGACTTCCTGCATTCCGGGAGATGTGTCTAGTGGCGGAAGCACGATGTCCGTGGAGTCCGTATCGATTGGCCCCATTTGTTCGCCGTCAAAAGTATATTCACTATTCAAAACAAAAAGCTGGGTGCCCGCTGCATTGACCTTTACGCGGTCCTGCTCATCTACACCCTGCTCTTGAACATTGGTGGATGTAACCTCGATAGCTCCAGAACCTGACTCGCTACCAGAATCGGCGGCACCCTGCTGCGCTGATGGCGTTGTTGAGGGCAGTGCTATAGGTGCGCCCACCGCAGTGTCCTGTTCATCAAAGGCACCACCGAAGCTGCCACCGTAATTAATCAAGGCCTCTTTCAAAGCTGAAAAGAAGGCCTCGGAATCATCCAGAGTCTTTAGCCGGGCTTGCGCAGCCAGCGTGTCGCCAGTGCCCGTCGAAGGCAACGCGACCTCGGTATCCGAGCATGCTCCTACCATCATTGCTGCTGATAGGCTTAGTGCGAGGGGCAATGCATTCATATCAATTCCTCCGAAATTGGGACAATAATCCCAACTATATACTATTAGCGACGGCTTGCAACCCGGGTTAATGAATAAAAGCACATTTTTGGGTATTCACGGGTACGCCCAATGTTAGGCTCGGACCTACGCTAATTGTCATAGCCCAAGTCTGGTTAGCAAGTCTGGCTAACAAGTCTGGATATTATGTCTAGGCAATGGTCAGATCGGCTAAAAGCAGCCCTGCGGCAACAATAGCCTCCTGCAATTCAGCCTCCAGATAGGGTTTAACCAGATAGCTGACAGCACCGAGGCTCGCAGCAAGCGCTCTTTTCTTTGCATCATCGTGATGGCTGACGACGATCATCGGGAGATGCTCGTCAGAATAATTCTCTGCAATCTTACGCAACAAACCGAATCCGTCCAGTCGTGGCATCTCAAGATCGATAATCATGATGTCTGGCAGGTAAGATGCCAGGCCCTCCAAAGCGTCCAAACCATCTTTACTTTGACGAACCTCTAGTCCCCACTGCAGCAACGTCTGTTGCATAGTGTTACGCGTCGTATGCGAGTCATCAACAATAAGCACAGTAGGACGATACGGTACTGTTGTCTTGCGCGCCAATACTGGCTCATCGTCATGCGGACGCTTCATCAAAGCTGGAAGATTCAGAATGAGTACTTGCTGCCCTGCAGGTAAAATGCACCCGTCGCTAAATTTCTCCAACGAGGCGAGTTGCGCTCCCAAAGGCTGTGTCAGTACTTCGCGGTAACCGATTATTTCGTCTATTTCAATTTCTAATGACTGGTTGCCCACGGCTGTGGATACCGATGGTTTTGGCCCTGAGACGGTACTCTGCATTTCCGGCTCGCCCAGTAAGTGCTGGAAGGACGTTACCCGCAACTTATCGGAACTCAGCGTTTGATCAGTCGATATTTCAGGTCCGTCGAGTTGTACCGATTTCACATAAACAACCGGTATTCCATAAAAGCGCTCATTGTTCTGTACCAGCACTATTTGTTTAACTATCGTATCTTGCGGGATACGTAACGTGATCTGAAAACCCGCGTTTTCAGTAGAGAGCAATCCGATCCGGCCTTGCATTCGCTCAACGGCAGTTTTGACAACGGACAGCCCCAAACCATGCCCGGCGATCGCATCGGCTTTGCTGATACTACTAAAACCCTCTTTGAATAATACGCTGTGTAATTGCTCGCTGGTGTTTATGCCTGTTTCACCTTTGCCCTTTAACACACGGTTAAGAGTTTTATAATTTACTCCACAACCATCATCATCCAGGCGTAATACAAGCTCTCCTCCATCGATTGATACCGTCAACGAAATAACGCCTGTTGTAGGTTTGTTTTTCGCTAACCGCTGCTCTGCAGTTTCGATACCATGAATCACACAATTGCGAACAAGATGCTCCAGAGGTGCTGTCAGACTCCTGAGCAGATCCTTGTCAATCATGATATCGCCACCTGAAAATTCAAGCTGCGCCGCCACCCCGCAAGCACTCGCCATGTCGGCAATAGTATCGCTAAGCCTTTCTTGTATTTGATCCACTCTGCACAGGCGCGAACGAACCAGTGATTGTTGCAGACTGGCACTGACTCTTGATGCTTGCTGTTGTTCTCTTTGTGCCTGATGTAATGCGTCACGCATGACAAGCCTTACAGCTTCGATATCAGCCAGCATTTCGGTTACAGCAGGTGAATCAGGCATGTCACCTTGCTGAAGCAGATCACGCCAGCGAAAACTGGTAGCCCCCATATCCCTGCATACATCGTTCAGACGCTTAAGCTCTTCACCGAGGCGCGCCTGATTAACTGCAAGATCGGTTGCAAGATCCAGTAAATTGTCTGCTCCTGTGGCAATGGTTCGCCTTTTTAGCTCAATTGATGTGCGATCAGATACAAGCTGCGCAGAAAATTTATCTGTTGCGCAAAGCGTGCGCCTGAATGAGCTTTGCAGAATTTTTCCATGCAGTGCGCGGTATCCATCTTTAAGCAAATCACGTGGCAACTCGGTTAAACTTTTCGCTTGCAAACTCGACTCAAGATCGTGCGCGCACTCGCTGATAGATAGCTTACCTGCCATTCGAGCGCTGCCCTTTAACGTGTGCAGCAGACCAAGAGCTTCACTTAGTGAACTACCTTCAAATGATGCAACTCGGATCAAAAGACGCAACTTATCAAGAATTTCAGATGCTTCCTCGAAGAACACCTCGTCCAATGATTTAACTTGCGACCCGATACCCAACACCACTGCTACTTCCTGTCTCGTCTCTTCTACGCTCAGAACAGACGTCGAAATAAATTCGTTAAGACTTGCTTCAGTAATTTTCACTGACTCACTCACTGCATCACCAGTATTGATCGAATGCAGTCGGGCTCGCAATGCCACGACAAGGTCGCCGATGTAACGCGCTTGACTAGCGTCAAAATAACGACCTTGCCGATGCATAGTCAATGACGCTCGCTGTAAGGGAAGTACTATTCCCAGCACTTCAGATGCGCTTACAGCCTGGGCATTACCCGCGAGCATATGCAAGGCTCGTAGCATTTTCTCATTCGGCAAATTAGCTTTAAGGTTTTCGGATGGCTTCAGGGCCAGTCTGACAGATTCATCCAGACTCTCCAGATACCCAAGGCACTCGCTCTGAAAATCGAGCTGTTCAGTAGTGCCATCAGGGTTTGCATGCTCCTCAGCTCCTGTGGCCTTGAGCAGCAAGTCGTCATCCACGTTCAAGGTTAGACTTCCCTCCCCTGATAGTGATAGCTCCTCTATTGCAGATTCTGAGCTTGCCAACTCGTCTTCAGAGACGCCCATGGCCTGCCCTCCCAATTCAGTAGGCATTGTTTGCGAAGTCACCACAGGTGTTTCCTGCTTATACCGCCCGCCGCTAACATCTGCCTGGCGTACCAGTTCATTATTTATGTTTTCAAGCACCTCAGCAATATTGCCTGAAAACTGATCAGCACCAGCTTCGGGTAGCAGAACACAAGCAAGATAGTCATCTATACATGCAAACAATTCAGTGAGCATTTTATGTAAGCGATCTCTATCAAGGTTAATAGCAGGACTAATGGTTTGCCTCTCGGCAACTGTAAGCCGGTTAATGATCAGTCTCAAAGAGTTGAATAGATGTGTAATCTCAGGCAGAGGCAGCATTTGCACGGCGTAATTTACAGTATCCAGCTTGCTAACCATCTGCATACATGCCTGAGAGTCGATGTCCAGCTCGGCTATCCGGGGCAACAGCTGCATAGCAAGCGTTTGCATCTGATTTCGGGCCTCTCTCAGACAGTCGTCAGTAGCCACATCGAGATAAATATCTTGTATCTGCACAGGGTCGAACTTTTCGTTACGATTTTTTACTACGCTTCTACGCGCACTCTGATCCAGCAATGAATCCAACTGTAAAAGCGACTGCGCAAGCTTCGTGCGCGTTGCAGCATCAGCTACCCCTTCGCTCTTGAGAAAATCAAGCTCAGCATTGATCGACTTCAACATATCTAATGGCCCTGTTGCACCGATTATTGTCAACACTGGCTCAAGCTGGGTTAGTCTCACACGGAGCCTGACAAGCTTTGGAGGCAATTGACTCGTGTCTGGCTCATCCAGCCAGGCTCTGAGAGGCTTAGTCTCTCTAATCACGCCATGCCTGATCGCGTTGGTCAGTTGATAGACAACACCGATAGTCGGCGTGTTCAATGTATAGGCTTGCTGTTCTATCTGTCGTACTCGATCAAGTCTGAAGCGCCTCCTGAGATTGACTGAGGGAGCACTTTCTGATTCGATTTGTGCAGCATAATAAAGAAAGTTGCGCAGCAAATCACCTGGCACAAGGTCCTCTGGGGCGGCTACGAGAGCGCAGCGCTGTACATTACGTTCCAGTTGCGCATACAGCCCGCGCAGTGCGGGGCCATCATCGATTTGCCCCTCACTAACAGCTTTGGCTACCACCGAGGCCGCCTGGAACAAAGGCGTTAAAGAATTAAGGTGATCATGCTTGTCGCTTAGCTCTGAAAACCGATCCAATTGACGCAACAAAGGGCCCACAGACCCGACGCGTTCTTCCCGCCACCAATGAAGAAGCCGCTGTACGAGGTTCATGTGATTAAACGTTGCGTACTGCGTCCAGATGACACGTTGGTCTGTCCATTTTTTCTTAGACTCCGATACCTGCTCACTGGCAGGCAACTCAACACCAGCGGCCAGCATCAGAACATCAGATAACAAAATCATGTCCCTGTAAGCCCGACAGTCATTTACCAAGGGCACCAGAGCAAGGGCGTTGTCCTCATCGGCACCGTAGTGTATCTGACGAAGATGCCGACCGAGATACTTAACGGCACTGAGCAGTATTCTTGCCAGCTCATCAGTGTCGGCTATAGCTGTCTTGTCTTCACGAAGTACTGCCAGAACTTCCTCGATTACAAATTGAGACGCCGACTTCTCAAGTACCACTAGTGTATTTCGAATTCGTAACAGCTCATCAATCACCGCCTGGCGACTGGCCTTGTCATCACGTGTGATAAGTGCACGAGCTTTAGCGTCGAACTGCTCACAAGCTATGTCTAACCGCGCTATTGCTTCGCCGGTTGGATCGGCGTACGCGTTGCCGAGATGTCCAACCTCTTTTTTAGAGGCATAAGCATCCTGCCGTTTTGCAGTGTCAAGGCCATCATGGTCCTTGTCAGCCATTGATTACAGCTCGTCCAGCGGCGTGGCGCGAGATGCTGATGACTTCCTGATTGTCGGGTTTGGTTGAGTGATTGTCAGGCAGGCTGAAATCAGAGGTACTCTGACGTAGGTCATTTGCCAGCTTCTTCAGCCCTTCAACAGACTGTGCATTCGTCCGTGCATCTTGCCCGGTTTGCTCAGTGATCTGATTTATTAGATTCAGATTTTCGCTTAGTTCTTTAACAACACCAGCATACAGAACGGCCTGTTCCGCCATATTCACAGAATGCTTATGCATAGCCTGTGATTGGCTGCGAATATGTACCAGCGAGTGGGTGATGGAGCGAGTCTTGGCAGTTTGAGCATCATAACTGTCGTGAAGTCTTTGCATGCACGTTGCTGCCTCCGAGGTATCTGCACTCATGCTGCGCATCGACGTTGTTATGTCAGTGTGAGTCTGGCCCAATGCCTCTGCAAGCCTTGCCACTTCATCGGTTAGACGGCTAACGTCACCGCAAGTAGCATCGGACTTGGCCGAGGAAACACGGATAGTCGTATTCACGGCCAAAAGGTCGGTACGACGTGTGAGATCTTCAAGCAAGGCAATACCATCTTCAATAGAATGTGTGTGTTGTTTTAGCGAGTGCATCAGACTGATCGCCAGGTCTGTATCGCGGCGCACGCCATCCAGTTGCTTTGAAATCGTATTCAGATCAGTAGTCACTTTGTCGGTTTTATCCAGCACGCTCTTTGCCGCAACAGCGGTATCAGCTGCATTGGCTGATAAGGCTCCAGTGGAACTACTCATGCCCAACAGGGAATTTGATGATTGATGTATATGTCCTGATTGCTGCGAACATTGCTGCTCGATAACTGTTGCAAGCTCGTGTGACTGGTTAACTGATTCACCCAACGCCCGTGAAGTTGATAACTGAATCTCGGCCAGCCTTTGCAGCTCACTAACCGCATGGTTGAATGCGTCGGCAAGCGCACCCGACGCACCATCGTGCATAGTGGCTCTCACAGCAAGGTCTCCACTGGCAAGCGGCGCCATTTCGTCGAGTAGTTTTGCCATGGCCGCTTGATCATTTTGTGCCTGCTGTATATCTGCTGATTGCTGGCTACGCTGAATTGAACGCAACGTCATCATAATCCATACAAAAAGAACCAGACTCAGAGCACCCATGGCAAAACTCCATTGCGCTGCGGAATGTACGGCTGGCACCGGGCGGGAGACGCTTTGCATTAGCCTGTCTGTAGCAACAATTTCCGAGCCTTCGACTCCATCATTCATAAGCTCCTGCCACGATGCCTGAAGTTCATCTACACGAGTTTGTGTCAGGCCACTGGTACGAAACAACCCAAACAGGGATACGATTAGCGCTAACAGACACAAGCTCATCAACACGGCCGGAACACCAAGTCTATTTACCTGAGCGTTGCTTCTATTTGCGGACATTACGAAATCCTTCCCTTGATGTTGTTAAAAGCACTCGATTGCACAAGTGCATCTATGTCGAACATTAAATGTTCACCAACCTTGCTACTCAATGATTTACCCATGAGATACAAATTTTCGCCCTGCATATCTACAGGCTTCTCGGATGCTGGCACATCAACCGGCTGAGCATCACTGAAACCTGGCACCTCATCCACTTGCAGGGCAGCGATAGCAACTTCCGGGGCCAGTTCCAGAACTCTTCCGGAGCAGGATGTTCGCCCAGCGAATGCTCCAAAGTCTGTTACGGGCAATATTCGCCCATTAGCCACACCTAATCCCAAAAACCAACTCACAGTCCCTGCTACATCCTGAATGTTCAGTTGCTCATGGACAGCTTTTACCCGACTGGCAGGAATAGCCAGCTTCAGACCTGCGGCGGTAAAGAGGATGTATTGCATTATGCAGATTGTCGTTTCGTTTTTCGTGTGTTAAAACTTTGTGCACTCATCTCTCAATAGCTCCCGGTACTTGACCGACCTGGCGCACGGCTGCTGTCAAGGTTTGCGCGGTGAATGGTTTAGTAATGTGGGCATCGCTGCCCACCAGACCTGCGCGCGACATGTCAGACAGGCCCTCCGTGCTGGATAACATGATAACCGGTATATGACGGTAATCCGAATTGCTTTTCATAAGTGCACACATCTGATAGCCGTCCAGACCCGGCATCGTAATATCCGCTAGCACAACTTGCGGACGGCTCTTCACCACACGGGCCAGCGCTTCGAACCCATTGGATGCCAAAGTGACTGAATAACCCGCCTTCTGCAGATAACGACGTGCCGATTCTCTGACGGACAGATTATCGTCAACCACTAATACTAGTCCGTAATCCGTTGGTTGCTTTAATGCCGCGTCAATTATATGAGCGGATTTTTCAGGAGCAGCGTCTGATGTCGTCATTTAAAGTCTCTTTGTCTATCGGGTGGTAAAAAACTGCTTGCAAATCCGATACGCTGGCCTGAGATAGCTCCAGAACGCGGAACTGTTCGCAGACGCCTATAACTGTAGGGCCGTAATTTGTTTGAAACACAGTTGCTCTAATCATGTCTACCCGACTCACCTGGCCCCTGTACATGCGATAATTCGCGCACATCCCGCCAAAGATCAGGCTCGAGAATAAATGAGTATTACCATCGGCATCGTTATGGATCCCATAGAATCTATCAGTCCCTATAAAGATACCACTCTTGCGATGATGCTGGCGGCTAGTGCGCGGGGCTGGACCATCAACTGCATAGAACAGAAAGACATGTTTTTGGACCAAGGGCGCTCTTATGCCAAAAGGCGAACTGTGCAGGTGTTCGATGACAACGACCATTGGTTTGAGGCCGAAGAACCCGCCGACGCGCCTTTGGCCGAGAACAACATCGTTCTAATGCGTAAAGATCCGCCATTCGATATGGATTTTATCTATTCAACTCATATTCTGGAACATGCAGCCAGTGAAGGGGTATACGTAAGTAACAATCCAGCCTCGCTACGTGATGTTAACGAGAAGCTTTCGACCACCTGGTTTAGCGAATTTTGCCCGCCAACGCTTGTTACCGCCAGTTCAGCCAGGTTAAAAGACTTCATTCAAGAGCACGGAGATGCCATCATCAAACCCCTTGATGGCATGGGCGGAGCGGGAATTTTCCGACTTACCCCCGACGATGCAAACATCAATATCATTCTCGAGCATTCCACGCTCGACGATACCCGGCAAATAATGGCGCAACGGTATGTTCCGGAAATTCGCGATGGAGACAAGCGAATACTGGTTGTCAATGGCAAAGCCATGCCATTCGCCCTTGCTCGAATACCTGCCCAGGGGGAGACGCGCGGAAATCTTGCGGCGGGTGGCCGCGGTGTGGCGGTACCCATCACAGACCAAGAGCGTCGAATAGTTGACGCCCTATCGCCTTTTCTTCTTGAAAAGGGGCTATTGTTCGTGGGTATGGATGTCATTGGCAACTATTTGACCGAAATAAACGTCACCAGCCCCACCTGTGTGCGTGAGCTTGATGCCCACGCCAATAGCCTCGCCGATGCGCTACCTGCCAATGCCGACGGATACCGCTGCGGCATCGCTGATATTTACCTCAACGCGCTTGAACAGGTAATAGCGCGATGAACATACTTATTGCATAAGCCGATCTCAGGTTAAACTAAGGATCGGTGACAAAATAAAATTACATGTCTATCCAAAGCCCCCTGTTCACAGCACTTAGCCTCACAATTCCGATTCACTGGATTTTCCAGCACCGACCACATTACCCAGTAGCGCAGCCACAATCCATTGCATGAACACAGCGGTCGCACCCACAGAAAAACGATTCGACGTGCTTACGGTTGCCCTGTTTGTAGCGACAGTAGTGCACGCTGTGCTGCTATTTGGTGTCAGCTTTCATCCGTTTTTGGACAATATGCGCACACCACCAGCGCTGGAAGTGATTCTGGTACAGGAGTCGGACAACGACACCATCGATGATGCCGCCTATCTGGCACAATCCAATCAGGACGGTGGCGGCAACACTGAGGACAACGCCCGCCCATCCTCACCTTTCACCAGCGCCCTTGATGTTGACGCTGAAGGTGTAGCACCCACCCCGATCGCTGCTAGTGCCCCCAAACCCAGTGAGGCCTCAGCCGAGGAAGTCATTACCGCTTTGGCCTCTGATGACGAAGTTCCTACAGGTGATACCAGCGAAACACAGGAGGACATTCAACAACCTGAGGCTACAATCTATGTCGAGCAGAACATGGAAATCGCAAAACTTGCTGCCGAGATTGATCGTCAGCAGGAAGAGTTTGCCAAACGTCCCAAGAAAAAGTTCCTGAACGCTCGCACTCGCGAATCTGCCTCTGCAGAATACATGTACCGATGGGTGGAAAGTGTCGAGCGCGTAGGTAACCTGAATTACCCGGATGAGGCGCGACGCGCCAAACTGTATGGCGAACTCATTCTTATCGTCGGTATCTATAAAAACGGCGATCTGGAAAGCGTAACGATCGATGAATCATCAGGACATAAAATTCTTGATGATGCAGCCATTCGTACAGTCCAAATGGCTGCACCGTTTAAGCCCATGACCGGCAAACTCGCCGAGGAGACCGACATTCTCTACATTGTAAGAACCTGGGAGTTCACGAAAAGCAACTCCATCGACAGCCGCTGACAACACAATGGATTTAACCCATCACTTTCTGGTTTCCATGCCGCAAATGCAAGACACCTGCTTTCGTAACAGCGTGGTCTATGTGCTGGATCACGGGGAACAAGGCGCATTCGGCGTAATCGTAAACGATGCATTGGCGCTAGACTTCAGCTCATTGCTTACGCAAATAGATATCACCGTGACCGACAGCACCATAAAAGAAACAGCCATATTACGTGGTGGGCCTGTCGACGAAGAGCATGGTCTTGTACTACACGAACCGGGCCCAAGTTTTGGCACTACGCACGATTTTGAACAAGGCGTATCACTGTCAAGTTCCCGTGATATTCTGGAAGCCATAGCCAAAGGCCAGCAACCCTCAAGCTATCTCATCGTTCTTGGACATTCAGGCTGGGCACCAGGGCAACTGGAAATGGAGGTTGCTGAAAACGCCTGGCTTACCTGTCATGCAAATACTGACATCCTTTTTAATACGCCGTTGGATAAGCGCAGACAAGCCGTTGCAAGCATGATTGGTATCAATCTTTCAAACGTGGTTAGTCATTCTGGCCATGCTTGAAAATGCTGAACTTACTGACAAGGATGATCACAAGATCGGAACCTGTCTGGCATTTGACTACGGTACAAAGCATATTGGCGTAGCCGTTGGCGAACATCAAATACAGAGCGCAAACCCACTGGGCGTTGTCATTAATCGAAATGGCACGCCTGACTGGAGCGCCATCCATTTGCATATCGAGCAGTGGCGGCCTACAGATCTAATTCTTGGCTGGCCACTGCGCGAAGATGGTCAGGAGCAAGCTCTGTGCAATCATGTCAGGGGTTTTGGCAGGAAATTAAAACAGACACTTGATCTGCCGGTTCACTTTGTCGATGAACGTTTCAGCTCAACAGCGGCTCAAGAGCAGATACGCTCCATGCGCCGAAGTGGCCAACGTACTCGACGAAGCAAGCATACCGATGTGGACAGTGTCGCCGCAGCCTTGATTCTGGAAACCTGGTTCACTCAACATCGTGAATAAGACTGAGAAAACTGTCTACGAGAAATCCACCGTAGTGCAATGGCTGGACGGCATGATTGAGCCCCTTATCCAGCTTATAGCATACGGACCAGCTGCAGCCCTTATCGGCATTCGCCGAGGAGGAGTGGACGTTGGACAATACCTTCATGAAGAACTTACTCGCCGAGGCGGTACGCTTCATGAGGAAATGGGTGAGCTTAATATTGCGTTCTATCGCGATGACTTCAGCTCGATCGGCTTGCATCCTGTCGTTGGCGCATCTCACGTGCCTTTCGACGTCACTGGCAAGCACATCATTCTGGTGGACGACGTACTCGGCACAGGTAGAACAGTACGCGCCGCCATGAACGAAATATTCGACTATGGTCGCCCTGCCAAAATCACTTTGGCAGTATTACTACAACGCACCGATCACGAGTTGCCGATACGCGCTGATGTCATCGGTCAGACTCTTCAAGTAGGTAGTAATGACTACATAGATCTGGATGCGGACCGCATGCAAGTGCATGTTGGAGCAAAATCATGACGCTGCCAGACCCTCAGTTTAATGTCGCTGGAACGTTACAGCACTTCATTGATTTGCAGGGACTGGATGCAAACATACTTACGCAAATACTGGATACAGCCGAAGGCTTCGCTGGTATTAATGATCGCAAGATAAAACAAGTGCCGTTGCTACGTGGAAAAACGGTTGCCAACCTTTTCTTTGAGAATAGTACCCGCACTCGCACCGCCTTCGAACTTGCAGCGAAACGGTTGAGTGCAGATATCCTCAACGTCGATATGGTGACATCGTCTACCAGCAAAGGCGAATCGCTACTGGACACGTTGCGCGTACTCGAGGCCCTCCAATGCGATATGTTCATCGTACGCCACGCCGATTCGGGGGCTGCGCATTTTATCGCGCGGCATGTAGCGCCAAACATCAACATCATCAATGGTGGAGATGGCCAGCATTCCCATCCCACACAAGGGATGTTGGACATGTTTACTATCCGGCGACATAAAGGTGATTTCAGCAAACTGTGTGTCGTAATTATTGGCGACATCAAACACAGTCGTGTTGCACGATCAGATATAGCCGCCCTGATGACACTGGGCTGCGCACAAGTACGGGTGGTTGGACCCCAGACCCTCATACCTGCAGATGTAGAGTCGATGGGTGTCGTGGTTTATTCATCTCTGAACGATGCTCTGAAAGATGCGGACGTTATCATGGGGTTGCGACTACAAAAAGAGCGGATGAAAACTGCTACCGTACCTAGTAGTGGGGAATTTTATCGCACCTATGGTTTGTCACCAGAACGGCTGGCATTAGCCAAACCTGATGCCTTGGTCATGCATCCCGGACCGACCAATCGCGGTGTAGAGATAGCGGGTACCGTCGCTGATGGCAAGCAATCCGTCATCCTCGAACAAGTGACCTACGGTATCGCCGTGCGCATGGCGGTTATGTCTATAGTCATGGGGAACTCCGACGCCATGTTGGCCCAATCACAGGACGATATCATGCAGCACAAAACTCAGCCGGGAACCTGATATGAGTGAGCAAATTCTGCCACCCGGTACCCGACCAATCTATCGCATAACAGGCGGTACCTTACCAGGCGCTTCAAACCCGACTGATATCAAAGTATGTAACGACACCATTATCGACATAGGTACTTTCTCCGAGAGCACTGACGATGGGCAAGACATTGTTGATATTGATGCCAGCGGTTGCATGGTGTTTCCGGGTTTAGTCGATCTCTATAGCCGCTGTCGCGAGCCGGGTTTGACTCGCAAAGGCACTATTGCCAGTGAATCGCTGGCAGCTCTTGGTGCAGGCTTTACGCATGTACTCTGCTCCCCGGACACCTTGCCTGCCGTAGATAGCGTTGCAACGGTGGAACTGATTCTGCATCGCTCCAAACAGGTCCACGCCGGAGCAAACATCATCCCGATGGCAGCACTAACGGTCGGACTAAGAGGTGAACAGCTTAGCGAGCTGGCGACTCTTCAGGCAGCTGGTTGCCCGGTGGCTTCGCAGGCCGATCAAGCTATTGATAGCACAACGGTACTTTACAGTGCGATGGAATACGCTAGCTCATTCAATATGCCCTTGCTTATGAACGCACGTGATGCTCAGCTTGGTATAGAGGGCTGCGCGCATACCGGGGCTATCGCGACAAAATTAGGCCTGCCTACCATCCCGGTGGCTGCAGAAACCGTGGCCCTTGCTCGCTTGATAGAGCTGTGTCGCGAGACAGGTTGCCGCTTGCATATATCCCGAATCAGCTCTGCACGTGCAGTAGAACATATCAGTGATGCCAAGCAAGAAGGACTACCAATAAGTTGCGATGTCGGCATCCATCATCTTTTCTACATTGACGAGCTACTTGCAGGCTATGATGCCAGTTTTCATTCAGCCGTACCTTTCCGTGGGCGTGAAGACAGACAGGCGCTACGCCATGGTTTAAAAAGTGGTGTTATCGACGCTATTTGCTCAGACCACTCACCACATGATATAGATGCAAGCCTGGCCCCTTTCCCTGAAACCGAACCAGGCCTGTCGGCATACGACTGGTTTGTTCCCTTGTTGCTTCAAGTGCCTGAGGTTACCGGGCTAAACCTTGAGCAGGTGATCGGCAAGCTGCATGACGCACCTTTGGCTATACTTGGGAGAGATTCTTCAGTATCTTTCGATAAGGGCTGTCCAGCGAATTTCTTTTTATTGAATGTCGATGCGCCTTTCGCTAAAACCAGGCAAGGCATCGTAAGTGTGGGCAATAATAATCCTTTGGCCATTCACGACGCTACATCGCTTGGCCTATCGCCTCTCAAGGGCGAGTTAAGAGCGGTATTTCATGAAGGCAGGCTTACAAGTTACATGGGCTAGCGACTTAGCCCGGACTCGCTGCATTTGTACAGGGTAGTGCGCTGGCGTGGGTGCTATCATCAGGTGTTTATGGCAGACTGCACCCTGCCGTGTTAACACCACTCCATTTTTATTATGACTGAAGCAACAGACCACAAAGAGGCCATGCAGAAATTGCAGGCTGAACAGAAAGCCAAGGTCAAGGAGGCAAAACACATCGATCGTGGATTGGTACTTGTCCATACCGGCGATGGCAAGGGAAAATCAAGTTCCGCATTCGGTGTCGTTGCCCGTGCTCTGGGATGGGGGCATAAGGTTGCCGTGGTGCAATTTATCAAAGGCACATGGAAAACAGGCGAACGCGAATTTTTCAAGCGCTTTCCTGATCAACTAGACTGGCATACCATGGGCGAAGGCTTTACCTGGAATACTCAGGATAAAGATCGCGATATTGAAGCTGCCACTGCAGCCTTTGCTACAGCCACAAAGCTGATGAGCAGCGGTGACTATGACCTCTTGGTGCTTGACGAAATAAATATTGCCTTGCGCTACGACTATCTTGACGTATCAAATGTCTCCGAGGCTATTCGCGCGCGCTCGCAACGCACCAGTGTCATAGCCACTGGCCGGGATGCCAAACAGGAACTAATGGATATAGCCGACCTTGTCAGCGAAATGAAAGAAATCAAACATCCTTTTAAATCAGGGATAAAAGCGAAACAAGGGATAGATTTCTAGCGTTATCTATGAGCGCTCGCGTATTGATGTTTCAGGGTACAGGCTCTGATGTTGGCAAATCAACTCTGGTGGCCGGCTTATGCAAAATTGCCAAACGCCGCGGAATCCGGGTAGCCCCTTTCAAGCCACAGAACATGTCCAACAATGCCGCCGCCTGCGCCGATGGCGGCGAGATTGGTCGCGCACAGGCACTGCAGGCGCGTGCTGCTGGATTGGATCCGTGCGTGAATTTCAATCCGGTTCTGTTAAAACCGCAAAGTGATCAGACTGCCCAGATTGTCGTACACGGGCAAGTGCTTGATACATTGTCTGCCAGTGAATACATGAACAACAAACGTCAACATTTGATGGACGCGGTCGTGAACAGTTTTCGGACACTTTGCGACAACTATGATCTGATTCTTGTGGAGGGCGCTGGTAGTGCAGCCGAAATCAATCTGCGAGAACGCGACATAGCCAATATGGGCTTTGCCCGTGAGGTCGGTGCACCCGTCTGTCTGATTGGTGATATTGACAGAGGCGGAGTCATTGCAGCGGTAGTTGGCACCAAGGCGGTCATTGATAGTAAAGATGCTGCTCAGATAAAAAGTTTTATCATCAACCGTTTTCGTGGCGATCCGCGTTTGTTTGATGATGGTGTAATGGCTATAGAACAACTGACTGGCTGGCCATGCAGAGGTGTGGTGCCTTGGCTGCCATCAGCACTGAAGCTGCCACAGGAAGATGCGGTGGTACTGCAACAAGGTCATGATGCTGACGCAAGAACACGGCGCAAACTGACAATTGCGGTGCCGATGCTTTCACGCATTGCCAACTTCGATGATATGGACCCGCTGCGAATGGAGCCCAATGTAGAACTTGGATTCGTCCCACCAGGAAAACCTATTCCACAAGACATCGACGCCATTATCATCCCTGGCACCAAATCGAGCGTAGGCGATCTGGAGTTTTTGCGCGCACAAGGCTGGGATCACGACATCATTGCATTCGCACGCAACGGCGGCCGCGTCATGGGAATCTGTGGTGGTTACCAGATGCTTGGACAATGGATTCATGATCCGGAGGGTATTGATGGGAAGCCGGGTAGTGTGCCAGCGCTAGGCTTACTCGACGTCAGCACACGGATGCTGCCTGAAAAACAAACGCACAAGATACAAGGACTGTGCTTAAGAAGCGGGACAAGCTTGACCGGATATGAGATTCACGTAGGCACGACAACTGGCCCAGACGCTGAGAATCCTGTTGCTCTGCTAGATGGCAAACCGGACGGCGCTACTAACATCACTGGTTGTGTTGAAGGTACGTATCTGCATGGCATTTTTTCCAATAATGCGTTTAGAAGTTGGTGGATAGACGATCAGAAAAGCGGCATTGCGAGTACTCTGAATTATGAATCAGCTGTCGATGAAGAACTGGATAGGCTTGCAAATGGTCTGGAGGCTTGTCTGGATGTTGATGCCTTATTGGAAGATGCCTGTGAGCCGGCATTTGCGCCAGTGTAGAAATTTGTCGCTGCGCTGGCATTGACAAATAGCCAGTCAGGCGGGGGTACTGAGGCGACGATTTCCTGGAATGATCCTGCTTTAGTATTCGTGAAATAATAACCATGCCTTTCGGCTGTTTCAAGAACCCTTACCTTGCTGTATCAAGATTCGACTCTATCGCTTTATAGATAATAAAAATGATAAGACCCTGCAAGGGCAGTCGAAGGTAAAGCAGCCATACAGGAATATGGCTGTATTGCATTTGGTTGATCGCCATGTTTACATTTGCAGGAAACACCGCGACACACAAAACAATCAGCCCAACGCCAATCCACCGTCTGATAGATCTAATCCATATCAAAATCCCACCAAACAACTCACAAAGTCCGCTGATAAATACCAGCTCTTTATGCCAGGGTAAATACGCTGGCATTATTCCTGTAAATACCGTCGGGATAGTCAGATGGGCAATTCCACCCATGATGAAAAAAGCGGAACTCAGTATTAATGCAATACGCGCGATAAATTGACTCCAATTTATTCAGTTGACGCTGATACAAGATAAATGCACTGAGTGTTTAACAGAACACTATGATTTCATTTTCATGTCATGGTATGACTGTTTAATTAGCTCCTCAAGGACTCTCATATCAACGTCTTCGAGTTTGTTGATATACAGACACGAAACACTTGTTTTATGCTTACCGAGTGTCTTTAACAAGCCTTCGAAAGCCTTGAATCCGGGAGTGATATAGATGACGAGTTTGTGCTTCCTCGGGGACAGCCCTGTAACGAAGCTATCGCCCTCTCTGCCGCTTGCATACTTATAGTGGTATTCATCGAAGCCTATTATCTACCCGTATGAAAACTTTCCTGCAAACCATACACCGGCGTATCAATGCCCACGGCACGTGCTTTTAATTGCAGTGCAAGATATAAGGAATAATGACGCGACTGGTGCAGATTGCCGCCATGGAACCACAACCCAGACTGTTGGGTTGGTTTCCACATATTGCGCTGCTCCCCTTCCCATGGTCCGGGATCTTTCGGCGTATCAGAGCCCAACCCCCAGCATTTACCCACCTTGTCGGCAACTTCCTGACTGATCAGATCCGCAGCCCAACCGTTCATCGAACCGTAGCCGGTTGCAAAGACAATTACGTCAGCAGGCAAGGAGGTACCGTCATCAAATACAACAGAGTTTTCAGTAATCTCGCTAACTTGTCCCGCCTTGAGTTTTATCTCGCCGTCGATGATTAACTGGCTAGCTCCCACATCAATGTAATACCCTGATCCGCGACGCAGATATTTCAAAAACAAACCAGAGCCGTCGGCACCCCAATCCAGCTGGAAACCGGCCTTTTCCAGCCCGGCATAAAAATCGGCATCACGCTCACGCATCTGATCGTAAAGTGGTATTTGAAATTCGTGCAAGATTTTATAAGGAAGTGAGGCAAATATCATGTCGGCTTTTTGCGTGGTAACCCCGTTGGCAACCGCCTCTTCTGAGTAAAGTGAACCAAGCCCGATCTCCATCAACGTATCGGAGCGCACAATATGCGTACTGGAGCGTTGCACCATGGTGACATCAACATCATGCTCCCACAACGCAGCGCAGATGTCGTGTGCAGAATTATTAGAACCAATGACCACGACCTTTTTATCCTTGTAGCCATCAGGTCCAGGATGTCTGGATGAATGATGCTGGTCGCCTTTGAAACGTTCAGCGCCTTTGAACGTCGGCACATTGGCTTTTCCAGACATGCCCGTTGCCATGACCAGATTTTTAGGTGTAAGCGTAACCTGTTCGCCGTTACGATCAACAACGACAGTCCACTGCTCTGTGCTCTCATCGTAGCTTGCCGATTGAGCCGTGGTTTTCGTCCAGTAATTGAGCTCCATGACTTTGGTGTACATCTCCAGCCAGTCCCCCAATTTGTCTTTGGGTGCAAAAATTGGCCAGTTAGCGGGAAAAGGCAGATAGGGAAGATGGTCGTACCAAACTGGATCATGCAAACACAGGGACTTATAGCGGTTACGCCAGCTATCACCGGGACGTTCGTTTTTTTCGACAATAATAGTGGGAATTCCCAGCTGTCGTAACCGGGCACCCAACGCTATTCCTCCCTGGCCCCCGCCAATGATGAGAACCTCTGGCTGAGTTTTGTAGCCTAGCTCGGCAAGCTCTTGCTCGCGCTCTTCCGCCCAACTCTTGCGGTGCTTGCCCGCACCGTGTCTGGCACCTAGTGCACGCTCAAAGCCTGCCGGCTCCTCATGTCCTTTGATTTCTGTTGCCGAGGTGAGTAGGGTCCAGATTTTCCCCTCTTTCAGTCTGACAAGGCCATAGCCTCTCAGTACGGAAGTCTCAAACGTTATCCAGGCCGTAACAACCCCACCATCTTCTGTAGCAATTTCACCCTCAGCTATGGCCCAGTCTGATGTGCTGACGGAGGAAAGCTGTGACTCAAGCATGTGGCGGATGTCACTCTTACCTTCCATTGTCTTGATGTTCCAGGTAAATGACACCAGATCACGCCAGTAGCAATCGTCGACAAAAAAGCCGAGAACGGCATCAATGTCCTTGACGGATAATGCGCGTTCAAGCCCATTAAGAACTTTAGAAACTTCACCATTAAGCGTTACGTCCAGCATTGTTCCTTTCCAGTTTACAAACGGTAGGAGCATCAAAGCATGTATAGACGATTTTGTTTATGGCACTAAAGGTCAAGCTCCGGCCATAAGTTTACGATAATGCCGTCGACACTTTGATTCGTAGCGCTCGTTACCGCCTATCTGCACCTGCTCACCGGCTGCCACCACCTGGCCCTGTTCATCAAGTCGAACTGTCATCGTCGCTTTTCTGCCACATGAGCACACTGTTTTAAGCTCAGCCAGCTTGTCAGCGATCGCCAGCAAACGTGATGATCCGGGAAATAACTCGCCTTGAAAATCAGTCCTGATACCAAAACACAGCACTGGAACATTAAGTTCATCAACAACACGCGCTAGTTCATCAACTTGGCTTTTGGTTAGAAATTGCGCCTCATCCAGCAAAACGCAAGCTAGCGGATCTTGCTTGTGCAACTTTTTCAGTGGTGTAAAGAATTCAGTATCGATGTCAAATAGATGCGCAGATTCCTGTAGCCCGATACGAGAACGAATAACGCCTTTACCGTATCGATCATCCAGAGCAGCCGTATACAAGACCACCTTCATGCCATGCTCGCGATAGTTGTGCGCAGACTGCAACAGTGACGTTGACTTGCCTGCATTCATTGCAGAGTAGTAAAAATAAAGTTGAGCCACAGGCGTAAGTTTTATACTGGTGGGGGAAAAATAGCTTTGCCACTAGCCCAGACTATTTATGAAACGCGTAAGTTCGCCCTGACTACCCTAAACCCTACCCCAGGCTACGTCAACGCACAGTCACGACAACATCCATCGTGTCTGACAAACCTGATACTGTGTTATCAAGCGCAACAAATGTCAGTACACGTCTGCCAACATCCAACACTGTCGGTTGCCAGACGAAAGTACGTGTTCCATCCCCGTTATCGTTAAAGCTGGCATCCTGTGGAGCATTTAATATCAACAGCGCCGGTGGGACCCCATCAGCATCATCTGCAGCGATGTTGATTGATAGTACCTGCCCAACAGCAATAGATTGCGCGTCCACAGCACGCAGTACAGGCGCACTAGCGTTATTAAGAGAACGAACGATCAGGTTCTGTTGGTTTCGTACACCACTATCGAGCGGGTCGATAGCGATTAGTTCGACGGCGAACTGACCCGTAAAATCTGCTGGCACCTGCCAGGTAAGCTCCAGCACACCATTACCCAAACCATTGACCCTCATTCCCGCAGGCACCCGCCCCACGGTAACGCTGGGTGCAAGACCGCTATCATCGATAGCATGCAAGCGTAATCGCACTTGATTGCCAGGAGCAACCGACACGTTTGGTAGATCAATAAATCGGGGAGTGCCGTCAGGCAATGGCTGCTCTGGCACCGGTGCAGTATCCGGAATCTCTGGCGAAACAGCAGCAGGAGGTGTAGTACCTGCAACTTCTATTGTCATACGCTGGACCGAGATACGGCTGTCATCACGTGCGTCTTTTGCGATGAGTTCGACAACGGATTGCCTCGTCGCAGTGGCTGGAACCGTCCAGTCAATTTGAAGCCGTCCATTGCCAAGACTAGCCACCCGCATGCCGCCGGGTACTTGGCCAACGGTAACTACCGGGAAAGTACCGTCGCTGTCTGTTGCTGTCAAAGTGACGCTATAGCGTTGGCCAGGTACAACAATTGGTGATGGTATGTTTGTAAAACGCGGAGCTCCATTCGTCGCATCCTGCACTGGTGCATCTGAGGCTGCATTGACTGCAGAGATGATGGTGACCCAGTCTTCCCCGACACCTGCTGGTGGTGCCCCGAGAGCAAGCCGGCTAGAGCTTGCCAGATTGCTGCGACCCTCGTACATCTGACCGGTACGTGGATTAAACCAGCGCTGTTTGTAAATGACATCGGTACCACCGATATCCAGTGTCTCGTTGCCATTGGCTTGTGGCAGATAGATAGCGTACATATTGCCACGAAGTGCAAAGACTTCAGCGCCACCGAAGGCATCGCTATCGCCTTCTACAAGGCTATCAGCAGGTTCCATTTTCCAGAATGGTAATTCACGTTCCATCATCTGTCTGGCAAGGCGCATCTGTCTCCACATAGTCTCACGAAGACGAAAATTACCCGCTGTTATGTCGCCCCCTAGTGGCAGTGGGTAATAACCGAAATACCATTCAATATTGCCACCACTGAAAAGTACATCGTAGAGAATCTGCTTGCGTCGCTCATCGATACCGTCCGCACCCAGGCCGTTGGTGTTTTCATCCATATCGATAACCCAGGGATGTCCAGCTTTAGCAGAGTTTGCACGCCATTGTTCGACAAACTGTCCGGCGAACTGAGGATCGTACTGTATTGAACTTGCACTGAAGCGCGGGTCGCCGACGATCTCGCCATAGCGATAAAACTGGTTTATATGTGTATGAACGGCTATGGGTTTATTGCTCCAGTCCAGAGCGCGGATATAATCGGCGTGCTGCTGCAGTTGCTCCAGACGGAAGTCGTTCTCCTCACCCAGATTCCACTTCACAGCCAACAGATAGCCAAAGCGTGCAACTAACTCACGAAAAAACAATTTACGTTCAACACCCAGCTCACCGTTGTCCAACCAGCGCTCGTTGGCTTCCTCTGTCTCACTGAGAACAATATTGAGAGCGATTCCTTGCTTTTGCGCATGGTTAAGCACCATGTTCCACTGGTGCAACTTGCTGATATCGTAGTGAGTCTTGTCGAATCGATTATTACCAGCAGCAATGAAGGGATAAGTTTCCTGCCCATCACCACCCAGATTCATAGGAAGAAAATAAACAGAATTGACTCCTTGTTCACCCAGGTAATTAAGCGCACCAATAATTCCACGGCTGTCGACACCGTTGGACAGATTACTGAAAAGAGGATCCCCTAAAGACCAGTCATTACGATGGGCTTCGTAGTTATGCAGAAATAACGGGGCTATACCGCCTTGGTCAACGGTGCCATCAATGCCTGCGAAACCCAGCAGATTTTCAGGGCTGTCTGTACCACCCTTGATCCAGTAAGGCCCGTCACGAAATTTCATATAGTGCGCACCGATATACTCCAGACGTCCGTGGCGCAGAAATTCAGGCGCATCGCTACTGGCATTTGAAATATCAAACTCACCTGAGGCACCTTCGACAGTAACCTGACGTCCAGCGTTATCATCAAGACTGACGGCCACCTCGACGGACGCTCTTAATTCAGCACGGTAAAGCCATCGTCCGGTTTCGTCCGCTGAGAAAATCGCACGCCAAACGTCTCCACGCGAACCGCCCTGACCATCGCCTGCAAAAAACCCGGGCACCTGCGTGGTTTGTCCGGAGGGGCTGGTAAACGTCACCGTTAAACGGTAGTCCAGAAAAGGGTTGGGTGCGTTTGAGGTCTCATCAAGTAGCGGCCCTTTGAAATCCAGACTGACAGGGTGCCATTTGTATCTTTCTCCAGACAGGACTGCAGCTTGAGCAGCTGATGCACCGAGAAATATACATACGCAGATAAGCAATCGAAAGCAAAAGATAACTCGGCACATAAAAAACACCAGATACGATGAGAAGGAATTATTGCCGAATAGTATGCCGAAGCCTTCGGCCAACTTGAGCATATTTCGCAGGCTGTGACAAACCGGATTACTGATCTGTGAAACGTCTCTAAAGCTCTTGAAAATTAGATGACAACAAGCTCACAACAGCACCAAACGGTTTTAGTCAACTTGTTCGCAATTTCGCCGATATCAGTCAAAAGCAAAGCTCAAAAAATATTCAGTTCAAGTGCGCACTTTCGGCGCAAAGGTCAGCACCACGCTCATGAAAATACATTTAATCTCAGCTTATGAAGTACATCCCGGCCTCGACACTGTGTTGAGTAGTGCAATGCTGGATACTGTGAAATCACTCTCACTTTGCGAATCGCCGGAAATTGCTGATGTCATCGTTTTTGTAGAGAACACACAATTCGATGATTTGCTATTCAAGCGTTTGCTCGATCACGAATTAGTAAAAAAATATCCGAACAAAGTGTTTATGTATAACGAGATGGATCGACCCTGGGAGGTATTGCCAGGCCTATACACCTGCATGAGCAAAAAACATTTTGACATCACTCGGCAACGGGCATTTGCCTACCTTTCAACGCCTAACCCTCTCATCCGAAATATCTACAAAGAGAATGCCGAGAGACGTTGGCTATATAGCTTTATGGGTGCCATGAGTCACGCTTGTCGTCGTCAGATTATGCGCCTGCCCACAAGCAACGCCTTTCTGAAAGACACCTCTGAATTCAACGTCTGGAATGCCTCGGATGAGACAAAGGAGCAACGGGCAAAAGAGTATATCGACGTACTTGGCGGCAGCCACTTCGTGCTTTGCCCCAGAGGTATCGGCACCTCATCCATTCGCTTGTATGAAACTCTGGAGGCAGGGCGTGTTCCCGTTATTATTGCCGATCACTGGGTACCACCCGAAGAGACTGACTGGAGCTTTGCCATACAAGTAAAAGAAAACAATATAAGCTCTTTGCCCGGTCTTTTAAAAGCACTGGAAGCTGAGGCAGGCGAACGTGGTGAAGCTGCACGCCAGGCATGGTTGCAAAGCTACGCACCAGAAACACTGTTTAGTACTCTTGGAAACGCTATAGCAGAAATACACCATCAAAACTCTGAAACCGGCAGCTTTATGTCAGCTCGTAACAAGCGGATAGAATGGAATAAATGGCTAGCATCAAGTGGCCTGTACGCCCGAACTGCAGTTCAACGTTTACGTGGGCAGCGCTAGTCTGTCCGCCCGAAATATAAGGACTCTAATATTTCGGATGGACGGACTACAAAGTTTTCATATATTCAACCAACGCAAAGCGATCTGCATCACTGAACTGGTCTGCGCCGTACTGATGCCCGCTATTGCGATTGCCCTCAGGGGTTGTGTCAAGCAAAAATGCGTTTTTGTCTGCAGGTTCCTGGTTCAAATAGCCAACGCCAACAGGATCATATTCACGATTCCCGACCCAGAACTCTGGCAATCTTTCATCGGCTGGCAGAAGTAGCTCATATAGAGAGCTCACAGACCCATTGTGCAGATATGGTGCAGTGGCCCATATTCCGTCCAGTGGCCGCGCCTTATAGGCGAGGATATCAACACCTTGCGTTTGCAAGCAGATACTTCTCTCCCGTGCGCGCGGATCAAACGGGTCTTGCGCCCTATCAACCTCCGGTAAACGTCGGATGGATGCAAAATTGAGAACGCCCTCTTTCACAAGATCACCAGCATTTTGTATCAATGCACCTTTGACCGCTGTTGCCAGCATCGTTGCAACAGGTGAGACTTCTCCAAGAATATTGCCGTCGTTGTCTTTAGTGCCTTGCATCGGACCTGTAGGTCCGTCGTTGATATAAGCATTGCAGGCCATCCAGATATCTGTGAGATTTTCTTTGGATGTATCCTGAAAACTGAGCATCACCTCGGTAGGTTCATCACTAGATTGCAAGTCTGGAGTCAAGTGGCAGCTAGCGCAGTTTTGTTTGAAAAGCCCCTTACCCTGCTCTGCCAGTGATGTATCAATTGATGGAAAATGATCTGGCCAGGTCGGTGTGTCCAGGGATTGCAGCAAAAGCTCCATGCGCATCAGGTTACGCGTATCAACAGAGGACTCATAACCTTTGAACGCGCCCCCTGTGCCTTCTCTTGGGATAACATGCAAGTCTCCGAATACCCCCAGAACCTCACCTGTGTTTCTGCCTAAAGCACCGTATTCGATAGCATCTCCGGGGGTTTTTAATCGACTGTTTTCGGCAACCCCATTCCATTGCACCCGCTGCTGGCGCCAGATGTCCCACAGAAACGGATAGCTAACTGGTGCATTTGACGGGTTACCATTCGACTGATCGGCACCATTGAACATCAATATCTTGTTTAGTATATGACCCACTGCATCCAGGCGCCCATAGCCATAGCGCATGGGCGTCTCGTTCATCGCGTCGGTCAATGCCTGCCAGTCAAGTAGTTGCTCGAATGCATTGTTTAGCATAGCTCTGGCTTCCGGGCTATCCCGCTCAGTCAATACAGTGCTAGCGAATCGTTCCCATTTCTCGCCATCATTTTTTGTTGCTATCAACGAGGCGTCCAAGGCTTCAATGAACAGTTGAAAGTCGACAAGCCCAGGTCCACCATCGACAACGATTGAGGTGCCTTCATAGCTCATACTCGCTGTATGACATGCCGAACAGTTCAGTCCGATCCAGGGTTCCGCTGTTGTGTCCTGAGAGGGTTGTTCCGGATACCAGCGTAATTTTGAGTTTTGAAGTTTCTCATCAGATTGCCGGTCGACTGCAAACCCGATAGGTAGTGAAGTATCGTGGTTCGCTGGTGGGGCAAGAAACCCGAATTGCGCAAGATTATCTATGGAGGCAAAGGGTTGTTCGCTTTGTGCCTGCTCCAACGCATCGAACCATGATCTTGGCAGCAGCCTTGAGCCTTGTGTACCTTGATACCACGCCTTTCGCTGTTCATCTACCCACCCTTGAGTGGATGCAGATCCACCAGAGCCAGGCAATTTTTGACATCCTTCGACACTGAGCAAGAACGGAACGCTCAGTACAACCAGTCCAAACAATTGAATTCTTTGTAACAGCATGTTTTATCTCTCGGGTAAGGCTGACGCTAATAGGCCCGCGATTTCTCCAATTCCGCACTCAGGTTTTCAAGATCAAGCTTGTGACCTGTGTTCTGCTCGTATAGCTCAAGTGCTTTTCGCGTGAGAGGCCCCATAAGACCATCGACCGATCCCAATGGATAACCGTTTTCTGTCAGAAGACGTTGTAAGTCCCTGACTGCTGGATCACCTCTCAACTGAATGTCATCAGAAGTCGATGGCGGTTCATACCGGACGATCAACTTCAGATCCTCTGATGCCAGAAAAGCATATTGCCCTTGCGGCTGCATGACGAGCGATGTTGATGAAAATGTCGTGTTGATAAATCCGGTTGTCTCAATCGATCTGTATTCTTTGTTTACCGCATACTGAACCAAACGTTTTGAACGCTTGCTACCAAGAAAAATAGCTGATTGATCACAAGTGCTCGCAAGTAGTCCTGACGGCTTCATGATGCCCATACCGGGAATAAGATCGCGAAAACCAGCTCTGCCAGCACCAAGCGGTATATCTACGGTGGTCTGAATGTCCAGCGATCTGAATACAGGATCAAAATCTGCCAATGTCAACGACTCCCGTCGTGGATCATAAATAAGAAACGATGCACCAGTGGTGCTGTGACAAGGGAAACTTCCGGTAACACCCACGGTCTCATACGGCTCTATTTCAGTCCCTTTTAGGGTGTAGCCAATATTACCCAGTTGGCGCACTGAAGCGATATCGTAGGCAACCAGAGAAAGCTCGACACTCAAGTTGAGAAACAACGTTTCCCAATCGGTTGATATCCACGTTTGCCCTACTCCAATGGAAAAGCTCGGTGGTTTGAATGTCGCTGACACTCGCAGTTTGTCAGGCGTTAGTGTATCAATGACCAACATCGGGTGCTTCATGCTACCTACAATCAGGTTATCACCGCCCGGTAGCGACAAAATCGGAGCAACCAACGCTTGCCCGGTATCAAACGTACCCAGATCCTGAAGTGAGCTATTCATTGCCAACACTTGATGCTGCCCGCTGGCATTTACGCCAAGCACAAAAACCTGACCATTTTTATCGACTACCATATCCACCGGAATCACAGGCAGATTGCGGACTTTTCTTAGCTTGAGATCGGCGGCGCCCAGAATACTAACTTGCCCTCGAGAGGTCTCAGTACTGCCAAGAACAAACAGCTTGTCATCAGAGAGTCGCAATACCATCGGCGTCGAGTCAACCCAGGTTCTCTGAACTTCTTGAAATAGCGGGGCTGGAGCAAATGGTGTATCTAGTGATTCTGCATATGCAGGCGCTAAACCCAGGCACAAGGACGCTGTTAATATTCGTCGCCATCGCGCTCGAATAATAGGTTTAGCTACAGCATAAGCTAAAGTGAAGGCGTGGCATCTACTGTGCCTTTGTTCTGATTTCATAAGCTGGATTAAAAATCGTGTTGATCTGGTAGGTTCTGCTTCATCATTCGGAAGCTAAAGCCAGGTCTGTGTCTTCTATTTTTTGAAACTGATCCCAATTGAAATCCGGCACTATCTTCAGTTTACGCAACGCCAGTCTTTGACCATCAACAACAGGTATCAAAGAAATTTCAACGTCTCGGAAGGGTACGGGATACCCTACGGCACGGGCAGCAAGATCTACATGTTTCGCCAGCGATCTGGCAACATCTGGCACGACAAACTCTCCACTGCCTGTTTCTACATCAAGTGTGCTACGGTCAATCTGACCACTATTTGGCATTCGTAATTCCTGTATTTGATCGATAATGATTTTGCTTGCGTCCGCCTCATCAAAAACGCGCATAAATGGTGTCATGTTGACCAGAATTTGGTCTACCTGAGCCCCGCCACTGATGATTTTTTCGTAACTTATCGCGACAGATCCATCAGCCTGACTTACTGCCCGCCATGTAAAATGAGATCCGATTTCTGCAACATGCCCTTCAATATCTTGTACTCGCGTATTTATTGGATCATCGTTCTCGTTTATCTCACCAATGATTTTTATGAGTAAATCCAATTTGGCACTAAGCGTATCCATATTGTCGCTAAGCTCCTGAAACTTCAGATGCCCGATCAAAGGCATGGAAAACTCTATCGGTGTCATCAGTGTGAGCTCATCATCTTGTCTGGTCGTAGCTTTTACTATGCCTACCACCACCACACCAGAGTCAGTTTCTATAAACACCGGGCTGCCGCTTTGACCACTCACTGTTTTTGTTTTGATGGTCCATGCATAGGGCACATCGCTGCTACTTTTTTCGTTTAAGAGTGCCAGATCGTGCTCAAAATCATCACCTTGAAATCCCGCAGTAAGCAGCTTCTCCTCTCTTTTAAAACTATCATCAACCAGAGTAGAGCTACCAAGATCCAGCCCCGAAGACTGTGTACCAAAGGGAAGACTGACCTTGAGAAGCACCAGATCTAGACTGGGCAGTTCCGAGACAAATTGCACTTTCAAGGGTGTGGCACCGGGGTCCGCTACTCTGGCGTGTATTTCAATGTTAACCGCCTTAACTTTCTCCAGCGGGCGAAATACATGTTGTGTTGTGAGGATGAAACCATCATTAGAAACAAAAAAACCTGTTCCCTGACTTTTTACACCACCTGCAACGCTTGTATTGGCCCCTGACTGCGGAGTTCCACTCAGCTCAAGATGGAGTAGACTGCGCTGGACGACATCGACAGACTCTTCCTGCGCACTTACTGGCAGTTGGCCTAAGAGAAAAACCATCAATACGACCAGAAACCTTTTTGCGTTTTGAGATATTTCTGACATGTCAGTCCTCTCCATAAATATGCCTGACGGCGAGAATGTCGAAATCACTGAGATTCCCATTGTTACCATAAATCGGATTGCAGTAATTCATCACCGAATCCGGGTCCCAGGGTGTCAGCTCAATCGAATCACCATCACTGCCCTGCTGCTTGTCACAGTCACCCGGCGTATCGGGGCGATTCTGCTCATGAGCAAAGCCTATAGCGTGGCCAAATTCATGCACAGCAATCACCGTATTGCAGTATTCCTGTTTTTCCTGACAACCCTGTCCCCAGTTTTTGTAGTCAAAATTCAAAACCATACCGTCCTTGACCTTGTTGACAAACTTCCCCAGGAATTGCACGTGAGGACCCTCATCGCGAACGGCTATGCGAATGCCCTGAGACTGATCTGAACACAAACCCCATCCGAGAAACTCAAGACTGGATACGGCAGCCCAACTCTCGGCAACCGCCTCTTTAACGGTAGCCCTTGCTTCAATATGCTTATCGTCCAGGGTCTCCCAGCAGACAAAAATATTATTGAAGAGCCATTTTGCAGCTAATAAAGGAAAAGCACGATCAATGATGTTTTCTTGCTGTTCAGTTATCAGGTGTCTGAATATCTCCCGGTCATCAACCTCTCCACTCTCTACTACACCCTCCCCTTCTTCAACAACTATTTCTAATTCGGCATTTAGCAAAAAAGTGTCGAATAAAGACTCGTTACTTCGAGATTCCTGTGCATAAACTGCTTCGACATTGCAGACAAGCAGCACCGCCAAAACCAGACTGAAATTTTCTCCTGCCGCTGGTGACAGTAACCATCGAAACATCATCAAATTCATGTAATTCTATTACCTGACGCAGCGATTTCCATTTACTCACTTGCTATTTACTCACTTGCCATTTACTCACTAGCCATTTACTCACTAGGTAGAGTGACCCTTTGTGCAGGACGCCGATCTATTTACAGGCAATATGGAAAATCGCGAAACCGTATCTTCAACAAGTAAGTACGCTGACCTGGCCGGATACATTACAGATATTACATTTTCCATTTGCTGATAGCGATAAGTCAAAAGGCGAGTCTGTATTTTGACACCAGTCAGATACACACGCAGCTTGGCCGTTTAAAATGTCTGCAAAAAGCAATTCTTACCCCAGTAAAATTGTTGTAACAAATATCGCTGTAAATGTCGGCTAGCAAAGCGAAAACAAATCAGCTCTAGAGCGTGTCCGAGAATAACGATCGAAGCCGAAGGCGGCCCCGTGTGAACGTGTGAGCGTCTGAGCGTGTGAACGTGTGAACGTCTGAACGTCTGAACGTCTGAACGTCTGAACGTCTGAACGTCTGAACGTCTGAACGTCTGAACGTCTGAACGTCTGAACGTCTGAACGTCTGAACGTCTGAACGTCTGAACGTCTGATTTTGAGTAAAATTTTCGTGTTAATTGAGGTAAATAATTGTTCTATTCGCCGAGATTTACTCGAAAAGCTGGCTGGCGGCAGTCCCGCCAAAATATCGCGCTGTCGGGGGGCCGCCTCCGGTACGATCAGCTTATTCTCGGACAGCCTCCTGATTCCTGGAGGTAAAACCTGCTGGTAAAAACAGCAGGATGTAAAAATTTTCACGCAATACTGCCACTCTCTACTTCAGAACGCAGATCCTCCTGCAATGCAGTGAGTAATTCAATAAGCTCAGTCTTGCTAACAGGCTTGTGCAAGACATCGACGGACTCTGTCAGCCCATTCTCTTCAAGGTGCAAATAAGTCTCCCCGGTAACCATGACACGTTGCACCTTCGGACATAGTTCATTCATGGCATTGAGCGTTTTTATTCCGGAGTCATCACCACGTAATCTGTAGTCAACGAGTGCAATATCCGGTCTATTAGTTTCCATGAATTCTATGGTTTCGCTAGTCGACGATGTTGAAGTCACCAGGCAACCCATTTCCTCCAGCAATTTTCTTGTGCTCATCTGAACCGCTGGCTCGTCATCTACGAGATGCACCCAACAATTAAATATCACATCACTTGTTTGCTTAACTTGCGCGCTTTTAGAAAGCTGCCCCTCAATATTCGCCTGATCACACGCTGCAATTTTTATTGACACACAAGTCCCTTCACCCGCCTCTGATGTAATTGAAAGTTCGTGTGAAAGCCTTTTGGCCAGTCGATCAACGATAGACAATCCCAAACCTATGCCCTTATCCTTGCTTCTCTCAGGATTATCTATTTGAAAAAATTCTTCAAAAATATGTTGCTGTTCGACTTTACTCATCCCAATGCCAGTATCCAGAATGTCCAGTTTGACAAAGTCTCCAACGCGATTCGCTGACAGCTTCACACCCCCTTCAGTGGTGTATTTTATGGCGTTGCCAACCACATTCCTCAGTATCTGGGACAACAGTGCATTGTCTGAATACACATAAGTGCCTCTATCGACGGCATTGTGAAGCTCCAGTCCTTTCACCATTGCGTCGCCTCTTAATTCATCCATGACAAGGCCCACTGCACTTCTGAGTTCTAGTTGCCGTAGCTCTGGCGCAACTGTAATTGAATCAAGTTTTGCAATATCCAATAATTCATTCAGTTGTCTGGACAATGACTTGACTGCCTGATTCATATCGCGGACAACATCTTTTACACGTTCCTGTTTAACCATTGTTTCCAGCGCCGCTCCCAGCATAGAAACAACGTGCACTGGCTGACGTAAGTCGTGACTTGCAGCCGCAAGAAATCGTGTCTTGGACTGATTACTGGCTTCTGCATGCTTTTGTTGACTCTCCGCTTTATGCAGGGCTTTCGACAGCTCATCGGACATAGCACTTTGCTTATTGGAGAGTTCGATAAAGGCCGAAAATGTCGTGAAGTTTTCTCTGCCTAGTACCGTCATGAGTAATAGCTGCATGATGCACATCAAGCCCACTGCCATAGAAGCCACGCTGCTTAATTGGTCACCGGGGTTGATCATCCAGAAAATGGCAAGAGGGACCATACAAGGAACCACGAAGCCAAGATACAATAGTGGATACCCAGCATTGACGGCACTGGCTCCCCCACTTGTTCCCACAATAACGAGTGAAATAAGTAATCGATGATCGAGGCCTAATTCAGGGAAGAACAGAATGCTGGACCCTATCGCACAACCATTGACAACGCTGTTTATTGCTACGAGCGTCAATCTTGTCTTCACCGACAACCATACAGATCGTACAATGAGTTTCAGAATCAGCGGACGAAACAACTGTAGAGTTGCTGCAGTGAAAAACCAGTATAGCCATGCGTGTCCGGAGGTATGCAGTGACAGAATGTAGCCTATGAACAATACGACTACCAGGGCGGGTATGAACCCCCGAAGCGAATGTCGATAAACTAAGTCGAGTAGATTGTCACCTACTGAGAGATTCATTTCCAGACCCCGCAATAAATTTACAGTTGGAACTTGTATCGGTGGGCCGACAACTGAGTTGGGTTTTGACAATTGCCACCCCGCTGATGAACAACATTACTTACATATCAGACAGAGATATATGCAGCGTCTTCTGGTCAGGTTTTTTCGCCGCCACAGACGTGATGACCTAAAAATCTTAAGTTAACACGAATGGCGAATGGCACGTACATTACATCGTCATCTACACATAGGTAAGATCTAACGTCGAGACAGTCCGTAAATTCCCGCTTTCGCGAAAATGAAGTTTGCCAGTATTTTCGCTTAATCCCAAGCTGGGAGGCTGTCCGAGAATAACGATCGAAGCCGAAGGCGGCCCCGTCAAAATATCGTGCTGTCGAGGGGCCGCCTCCGGTACGATCAGCTTATTCTCGAACAGCCTCTAGGGCTTTTCCCATTCCGGAGGGGCAGCCTGCAACAATCCTTGCGCCATGCCACCCTGTCTAAGCCAGCTATTGATTGCCTGCTGTACTTCCCGTTCACCACGGCTGGATATCGGCACATCGTCAACATAAGCTACGATACTTGAGGGCAGCACAAAGGTGAGATTGGCACCGATAGAACTTGGTGCAGTACCAGGTGCCGGTTTCTCAACAATTTCTGCGATAAATTTATCGTTGATAAAGCGAAGGCTCGAACGCTCTGCCATCTCGTGCTCATTGAGCGATTTCATACTCACGGTAAGTTCGGCATCGTGTCCGGCATGAAAACCCAGTAGCTCACTGAAGAAAGAACGCGGCACCAGATAATCACTGGCGCTAAGAACAAATGAGTGCGACACTATGTCAGGGAATTGCTCAAGGGCACTCTCCAGGGCATTCGCAGTACCTGCCAAATGTGGTTGCAAAGCAACCCTGACCCTTTGGGCATGACTTGCACAACGAAGCATGGCGTACTGTTCTATCTGTTCGCTCAAATAGTTTGCCACCAGTACGATATCGCTGACGCCTGCCTCCAGCAATGAATCCAGAAGATAATCCAGTGTAGGCTTGCCACGATGGGCCAGTAGTGGTTTTGGAGTTGTATCCGTATAGGGCTGCAAACGGGCTCCACGACCTGCCGCCAGCAGAACGGCTCGCGTGACTGGTTCTTTCATATTCATGGCTGAAGAATCCTGACGGTACTTTCTGATTGAGCAATTCGAATGCGTGCAAGCGAAGAGAGTTCTGGAAACTTGCCCAGATATTTCTCAAATAATCGCTTTGCAATTAACTCTGATTTTTCAGTTTCGACGAGCATGAATAAACAACCACCAAACCCTCCACCGCTAAATCGGCTGCCATACACACCGTCAATGGAACTGGCCATTTCATGTAAATCTATCAGCCAGGGACTACCACTTTCGTAGTGGTTGATTGAGCTATGACAAGACTCGTTCATTAACTGACCAAAGCCTTCCCAGTCTCCTCGCTCCCAAGCGACACACCCTTGCTGTACGCGTTGCATTTCTCCAAAGACATGTGTGGCACGACGTCTGGCAACAAGTGGCAGGTTTTCCATAGCAACATCACTTCTCGCCAAGAGAGGTACCTGACCCAAATGCTGTGCCTCTTCATCCAGTAGTGCTGCGGCGGCTCTGCACTCCGCTACTCGCACGTTAAAATTGGAACCGGTTACCAGATCTCTTGAAACACCTGAATAGCACATGAGAAAGGTGACTCCATCAATATCGGGAGGGTCGGCTATTGTGGTTGCGGATACACTGGCAACATCGAGTACGGCAAGATGGTTTTTCTCACCGAACACAATGGACATCTGGTCCTGAACACCATTGTCTAGACCACGATAATCATTCTCGACACGTCTTACAAGCTCTACTAGTTGCACAGCACTAAGGCCAATGTGGTTAACGTCAGCCAGCGCTGTGAGGTAGGCCAGGATTACCGATGCTGAAGAACTCAGACCACCGCTCACCAGGGTACCGTACACCACTGCGTCATATCCATGCTGTATGCCATGCTCTGCACAAAATGCAGCAGTCGACGCTCGTGCCATGGAGTCCCAGCCGAAGTCATCTTTAAGTTGATCAGCCGTAAAGGTTGCGCACTGCCAGCGCTCGTCATTCAAACTGGAAAACACAGCGCAGCTTTTATCAGTTCGTGGCCAAAAGCACAGAATGGTGTACTGATCAAGACAACGTGCCAACACCTGCCCACCCTGGTGATCAATATGAGCTCCCAAAGGGTTGAACCGATACGGCGACACGACTACGCGGGGCTCATCACTCCTGCCTGCTGCCTTTTTGGCTTGCTGCTTACAGGACCCAACCAGAACATTTAACGGCTGCGACAGTAGCTCTACTGCTGATGTGGCACTACTGGGCATAACAGAGTCGTCTGGATCATAGGGCGTACATTTTGCCCCATGACCGTAAAGCTGGCAAACGCTTTGTGGCGTTCAGAACCAGTAAACTATTACCCCGCTCGTAGATGCCCGTGGTCTTCCTCTTTCTCATCCGCCAGACTCATGGTGTTGGCTATCATCTCGTCAACCGCTGCCGAATTGCCTCCTTCAAGCTTTATTCTCAATCGCAAGTCATTCACCGAGTCAGCATTACGCATGGCCTCCTCAATGGTGATGGCGTTTTGACCAAGCAATTCAAACAAGGCATGGTCAAACGTCTGCATGCCCTGCTCGCTACTCTTTTTCATCAGCTCCTTTATCTCATGTATCTCGCCTTTCATGATCAAATCTGCCATGAGTGGCGAGTTGAGCAATATCTCGACGGCCGCACGCCGACCTTTGCCGCTGGGCGTTGGCAAAAGTCTTTGTGAAATAAGCGCCTTGATGTTTAATGATAGATCCAATAGCAGCTGCTTATGACGTGCTTCCGGAAAAAAATTGATGATCCTGTCAAGCGCCTGATTCGTGTTGTTGGCGTGCAGCGTCGCCAGACATAAATGTCCTGTCTCGGCGAACGCAATAGCGTGCTCCATTGTCTTTGCATCACGGATCTCACCAATAAGTATAACGTCAGGTGCCTGACGCAGAGTATTTTTCAGGGCAATCTCAAATGACTCAGTGTCAGTACCCACTTCGCGCTGCGTGACGATACAGCTCTTGTGGTTGTGTACAAACTCTACAGGGTCTTCAATGGTGATGATATGTCCGTTGGAACTCTCATTGCGGTAATCGATCAGCGAGGCTAGACTCGTCGTCTTACCAGAGCCCGTGCCACCTACAAATATAACCAGTCCACGTTTTGTCATAGCTATTTGCGACAAAATGTCAGGCATATGTAAATCAGCGAATGAGGGTATTTCATTAGGAATGATTCGCACAACAAGGCCAGCACTACCACGCTGAACCAGAGCATTTACACGAAAACGCGAAATTTTTGGTAGCGCTATAGCGAAATTACATTCTTTCTTTTCCTTGAATTCGATCCGTTCATCTTGCGTCATCAAGCACTGCGTTAAAGCGAGTGTGTGCTCGGCAGAGAGTTTCTTGTCCATGACGGGAATCACCTTGCCATGCACACGCATGGAAGGTGCAGCACCTGCGATAATGAAGAGGTCCGAACCACCCTTCTTATGGAGGCTGACCAGTAACTCATCCATGAAACGCTTTGCGACTTTCAAATCCATAGGGAAATCTCTCTTTCAGATACAATGCAGATACAATGGCTAGGCGGAGCTTTTAGTTTGGGAAAAGCGCATCACTTACTGCGCCTCTCACTCAAACAAGCATTTACATCAGGCTATCGGGGTTCTGAGCTTTTTTGCGAGCCTCTGCAAGGTCAACGACACCACGATTAAGCAGCTCTTTCAGATTTTGATCCAGCGTCTGCATGCCATTGGCCTGACCAGTCTGGATGGCCGAGTACATTTGCGCAACCTTATCTTCGCGGATGAGATTTCGAATTGCGGGAGTACCTAACATGATTTCGTGGGCGGCTATCCGGCCACCACTCTTCTTTTTCAAAAGAGATTGTGAAATTACAGCGCGCAAGGATTCTGACAACATCGAACGTACCATGGGTTTTTCACCTGCCGGAAACACATCAACAATACGGTCAACGGTTTTTGCAGCAGAACTTGTATGCAATGTACCAAACACGAGATGACCCGTTTCAGCAGCTGTCAATGCGAGTGAAATGGTTTCCTTATCACGCATCTCACCGACCAGAATAACATCAGGATCTTCACGTAATGCCGAACGTAGCGCATTGGCGAATCCGTTAGTATCACGATGCACCTCGCGCTGGTTTATCAGGCATTTTTTACTTTCGTGCACAAATTCTATAGGATCTTCAATGGTTAGAATATGCCCAAGTTCGGATTCGTTTTTGTAGTCCATCATGGCGGCCAACGTGGTCGATTTACCTGAACCGGTAGGCCCGGTTACCAGCACGATACCTCGTGGCATGGCAGAGATTTCCTGAAATATCTTCGGTGCACCCAACTGCTCCAGAGACAATATTTCAGTGGGTATCGTTCTGAACACGGCGCCACACCCACGGTTCTGATTAAATGCGTTTACACGAAAACGCGCTGTTTCTGGAATTTCGAAAGAGAAATCAGTCTCAAGCTTCTCTTCGAAGTCTTTACGTTGCTTATCGTTCATTATGTCGTACACCATGGCCTGCACAGCGGCATGATCGAGTGCTGGAACGTTTACACGTCGCATATCGCCATCTACGCGTATCATGGGAGGGAGACCGGCGGAAAGGTGCAAATCGGAAGCACCGTTCTTTACACTAAACGTCAGTAGCTGAGCTATATCCATGGAACGTACCCTTTATAGATTTTCTGGCATGCAACAAGGCATGACGGAGGCATTCATGACAGACAGGCAGGCGTTCGATACAGATCAAAAGCCTAATATTTCCTGCCTTGAGTTACGTGTCGGCCGATTCCGGATTTTTCTTAGTCGGTTGCGAAACGTGGGAATCAAACAAGGGATAAACTGTGGAGTAGAGTACAGATAACGTGAACGGAACCACATTGAACATTGAGGCCGCACTGACGACAGTCAAATCACAAATAACGCGTTTTGAAGATCAATACGAGCGCCAGACCGGCAGCACACAACTATTGGCAGTGAGTAAAAAGAAACCGGCAAGCAGCATTCGTGTTGCCATTGCTGCGGGTCACAAGAATTTTGGCGAAAATTACGTTGAGGAAGGCGTTGCAAAAATCCGGGAAATCGATGACTCAACGTTAGTATGGCATTTTATCGGCGCTATCCAGTCTCGCAAAACGGGGTTAGTCTCAGAGCACTTTCATTGGGCGCACGGCGTTGACCGACTGAAAATCGCTCGCCGCCTGTCAGACCAACGACCCGCTCACCTGCCTGAATTAAATATCTGCTTGCAAGTCAATCTGGATAATGAAGAATCAAAGGCAGGCCTACCCATTGAAGAAGTAGCGACGCTGGCAGCAGAGTGCGCATCGCTGGAAAACATCAGATTGCGCGGGCTTATGGCCATTCCAGCTCCACGCGAAGCGCTTGCAGAACAACGCAAGGTGTTTGCACAGCTCCGCACCCTCCTGTCGCAATTGCAAGCTGAGCACCCCTCAATGGACACCCTGTCTATGGGCATGAGTGCAGATATCGAGGCTGCCATTGCCGAAGGGGCGACCATCGTACGTGTGGGTACCGCAATTTTTGGCGCTAGGGATATTTGATTGGTGGAATAATCAATTCAGAATAGTATGGTAGCAGCCTGCATGAGCCGCCATACTTCGCCCTTGTATCGCTGACTCGGCCGAACGGTTAATTTGACCCTAGTGTTGATTTAATCAAGCAAACTAACTTCTCGATATTGATAGACTCAATGTAATTAACAGGACAACATCGTAATGAGCACAAGCAACACCTCTAACTCCATGGCTGAAACCTATGCAATTGGTCAAAGCTTGTGGTTGGACTATATTCAAAAAAGCCTGCTAGACGGCGACCTGCAGAAAATGATCAAAGAAGATCGACTGATGGGACTCACCTCCAACCCGGCAATCTTCGAGCAGGCTATTGCCAAAACCGGTGAATACGATCAGGCCATTTCTGACATCGTGGCAGCGCAGCCAGAAATCAGTGAGCTTGAATTATTCAATCAGCTTGCCATACCTGATATTCAGGCGGCGGCAGATGCCTTCTCGGCAACCTATGAAGAAACAGACGGAGTCGACGGCATGGTAAGCCTGGAAGTCACGCCCGATCTGGCGCACGATGCAGCGGGCACCATTGCCATGGGCACAGATCTTCACGCACGAGTTAATCGACCCAATCTGATGATAAAAGTGCCAGGCACCAGTGAAGGCGTAAAAGCCTTTGAAGCGCTTACCGCACTTGGAATCAACGTCAATGTAACTTTGCTTTTTAGTGTAGCCAGGTATCGGGAGATCGCTCAGGCATATATAAGAGGCCTGGAGCGTCGTCATGCCGGCGGTCACTCTGTGGCAAGAATAGCCTCAGTCGCCAGCTTTTTCGTTAGCCGTGTTGATGTCAGTGCAGACAAAGCACTTGAAAGCCTCGGTGGCGAGGCGGCAAGTGCGCTCACAGGAAAGATTGCAATCGCCAATGCCAAAGTTGCCTACGGGCATTTTGTCAATCTCTTCGGCAGCGAACAATTTGGCAAACTCAAGGATCAAGGCGCCAGGCCCCAGCGATTATTGTGGGCCAGCACCGGAGTAAAGAATCCTGAATATTCTGATGTCATGTACATAGAGGAGCTTATCGGCCCTGATACAGTCAATACTGTGCCACCAAAAACCATGGAGGCCTTTAAGGATCATGGTGTTGCCCAATCCCGATTGACCGGTGGGCTAGCTCAGGCACATACGGACATTTCAACCCTGTCAGAACTTGGCATATCGCTGAATGACATCACCGATAAGCTGGAAGCTGACGGCATAACCTCATTCAGTGAGTCCTTCGATAGACTGCTAGGCGTTCTGGCCGAGAAGCGAAAGGCTGTTACAAACTGATGCATTGGCTATTTATCGGCGCTGGCAATATGGCGAGTAGCCTTGTCGGTGGCTTGCTCGGAGCACATGAGCGTCCTCAACACATCGCTGTTGTAGACCCCGACCAGGCAGTCTGTCAGCGCGCTGAGAGTGCATTCGGCATTCACAGCGCAACGACGGTGGATGCTGCTATTTCGATGTTGTTTTCAAAAAATGATCCCAATCGACAGCTCGGCGTGGTGATCGCGGTAAAGCCGCACATCGTTCAGACAGTGTGCAAGTCACTGAGCGAATATATGCAGAATACGGTCGCTGAGGGCGACAGAGGCGTAAAACCTGTATTTATTTCAGTGGCTGCAGGGGTACGTGAAAGCAGCATGAAGGCCTGGTTACCAGCAGGTTCAGCGCTGGTGCGGTGCATGCCTAATACGCCCGCATTACTGGGCCTCGGCGTAACGGCTCTATACGCCAATGCCCAATGCTCAGTCGAAGACAAATCACTTGCCGAGACTTTACTTGATAGTGCAGGCCTTACCCTTTGGGTGGAACATGAATCAGCTCTAGATGCGGTCACTGCTGTTTCGGGAAGCGGCCCGGCCTATTTTTTTTATCTGATCGAACACATGATCGATGCAGGTGTCAGCTTGGGTCTGACGCGAGATAGCGCGCAGACACTAGCTATAGAGACGGCTTTCGGCGCTGCCAGCATGGCACGTCACCGACAGCATACCCCGGCCGAATTACGTGAAAACGTAACGTCCAGAGGTGGCACAACTGCTGCTGCTTTACAAACATTCGACGACCATGAAACAGCTAAAATCATTCACCGGGCGCTTATGGCTGCACACGATAGAGCCATCGAGCTGGGTGATGAGCTATCGAACTGACAATTCACGAACTGACAATTCTCGGCAGTTTCAGTAATTCCCGCTAACCAACTCACACACTCCCAGGAGAACATCTATGGTTAATCCTGCACTTAATGCAATCGGCTTCATCCTTGGCATTCTATTTAACTTGTATGCAACGGTTGTCGCTGTGCGGTTTGTCATGCAGGTAGTTCGTGCGGACTACTACAATCCTGTTTCGCAGGCGATAGTCAAGCTGACTGATCCATTGCTTGTACCGCTACGCCGGGTAATCCCGAGCATCAAGCGCTATGACACGGCCTCACTCCTGCTTGTATTTGCCGTACTGCTGTTAAAGATTCTGGTATTCAAGTTCCTGAGTCTTGGCGCTGTGCCGGCTATAGGTGCGTCCGCGGTAGTCGCCCAACTGCCGATGGTAAAAATCATCATGCTGGCCTTGCTGGACGTCATCCATCAATTCTTCAATGTCTTTATATTCGCTCTTATCATTCAGGCTATTCTCAGCTGGATGCCCAATTCAGGCGGAAATCCAGTTCAGGGGTTAGTAGCAGCGATTGGTGAGCCCGTGCTACGTCCGATGCGCAAGATCATACCGCCATTGGGAGGTCTGGATCTGACGGTATTTTTTACGATTATAGGACTGTTTGCAATACGCATATTCCTCATTGAGACGCTTAGACAAATGTTTGGTCTGTAAACACGGATTTGAGAAAAACCCTGAAAATACAGATCAAAATGTATAAGGATGTAAATTTTTACTTAAAATACAGGGTTTTTTTAATATTTGTTCTATAACTTGCTGACGCACTGCAGTTACTTGTGTTAACTTGCGCCCGCTTCTAACGATGAGTCACGCGCATTGGGTTGTACTCATCGTGCCCTTATACACAAGTATTTTTATCAAATAGTTTTCAGCAGAGGAACAATTAATGGCGGCCAAGAAAAAAGCAGTAGCGAAGAAAAAGGCAGTGGGAAAAAAGAAAGCAACAGCCAAGAAGAAAGTAACAGCTGGCGCGGTAAAAAAACCACCCACCAAATCTGAAATAATGACCTCCATTGCCGAGACAACTGAACTGAGCCGTAAAGAAGTTGCGTCGGTTTTCGAGGCACTAAACGGCCTGATTCAAGACAACCTCAAGCCCCGTGGCCCAGGTGTATTCAGCGTGCCTGGTCTGATGAAAATCCGCGTTAACAAAAAACCTGCTACCAAAGCACGCAAAGGCATCAATCCTTTCACTGGCGAACCGACCATCTTCAAAGCAAAGCCTGCACGTAAGGTTGTAAAAGTTCTCCCTCTGAAAAACCTGAAAGACATGGTGTAAGTAGCGAGATCCATAACTGATACTGGTCAGCGTCTATCAAGCATAGGCGCTGCTTGGTCTGAGCCCGGTTTGACTTAAATTGAGGCAAATTCGATTACTAAAAGACATTGATCCGAGCAGTATGGCGCCTAACCCCAGACGAATAGTCCGCCAAATTTCACTCCCACCTGGATGGGGATCTCCATATGTTCTGTTACCTTGATCCGGCCCGCGTGTGAATAACAGGCTGAGGCAAATGCATTCGTTCGGAGCATAAAACTAAATTAGCTCACAAGCGTGCCGCTAGCTCTACTTGCCCCACAGTGCAAGTAAGCTCATTAGAAAGCGTAAAAAGATCGCAACCCCAAACCGTCACGCGATTGACGGATATACGTATTTTTTCGCAATTGATCAGATTCTTGTGCGGTAATACAGCCGCTCATAGAGAACCTGCGGAAGGAAAGATCATCGTATATCATTGCTCTGGTAGCGTTTGATAGAAGAACTAGGTTTTGAGGGGTAATGCGATTCACATGTTTGCATCCGAATTGCCTCAGAATATTGCAGCGCGGTCCCTCATCATTGGACATAGTCTTCTATTAGTGCACCATGCGACGTTGTAATACGATGAATGAGAACCATTGCCGGAATTTCTGATCAACAATTTACGTAAGGCTTTAAGATGTGCGAATAAACGGTATCACGGGCATTCAAATCTGGAAAAGGAACAGCAAAGGTCAATGAGCGTAAGCGCTTCAGCAATAGATACAGCAAAACTGCCTAGATTCGTCAACACCATCATGGTTGTGCTCTTGGGTCTGGCCTTGGCCGCGCTCGGCCTGAAGTTATTACCCCAGGGTACGGCATCCACCGCAACTAATGGACAACCATCGGCTTCACCGGCCGCTGCGGCAAACGCTGCGAGCGCCCCCAGCCCGACGGAATTAGCTCAGATTACTGCTTCCATACACCTGTTTGGCGATGCGTCTAAACGTGCCACGCCGGCAAAAGAGGCTCCAGACCCTGTCGAGCCCATTGAGGACACAAGCCTGAACCTTCAATTGGCAGGTGTTTTCGCTTTCGAACCGGCAGAAGATGCCATTGCTATTATCAGTGCAGGCTCTGCCGAGCAGAACGCCTACGGTATTGGTGACAAAATTAGCGGCGACACCTCGCTGGAGTCTGTCCACGCAGACCACGTTATACTCAGGAACCGCGGTAAACTCGAAAAGCTCTCTCTGCCAGAGAACGTTCAGCCAGTTGCCATGGCACCTGTCCGGGCAGCTCCGTCAAGCAATAGTGGACAATCTCAAAATGCCAGCCAACCCATAGAGCTTCCGACAAATCCACGACAGCTGCGAGACACGTTAGCGCGCAATCCTTCCATGTTAGGCAGAGTTGTTGCAGCTGAGCCCTATCAGGAAAATGGCAAGCTTGTAGGATATCGCATCACGCCAAAGCAAAACCCGGAAATTCTTGAGGCGCAAGGCATCGTCGCTGGCGATGTCATCACTCGCGTCAACAATATTCAACTAAACAGTCAGAAGCAAGGGATCAGAGCACTCCGCAACGCAGTCAAAGCAGATAATCTGGAAGTCACCATCCTGCGCGATGGTATTGAAGTACCCATTTCTATCTCTTTGGCACAGTAGCAAATCTTTTTTGAACCCTATAATTCTAACGTCGTTGACAGCCTGCCGAATTTCGACAGATCCAGCCTTCATCTTTTGCCCGGTACGAGACAATGCCTTGCAAACAACCCAAACTCAGGGCACGTCAAGTCCCCCATACACATCATGATTAAACGCCTAAAAGCACGGACGATCAGACGAGCAGCCTCCAAAACGGCCTTCTCACTTGGATTTTGTTTAACCATGGCGTTGCCCCTGACTTTGACGCTAGGTGTATCGACCAAGGCCGTTGCTCAGGAAGGCACATTTACGCTGAATCTGAAAAATGCAGATATTCACTCGCTAATTCAGACCGTATCGCGACAATCGGGACGGAATTTTGTCGTTGACCCTCGAGTGAAGGCGCGGGTCACCGTCATATCGTCTACACCGCTTAATGCTGACGAGCTCTACGAGACATTTTTATCCGTCTTGCAAGTTCATGGTTATGCGGCTGTCCCCAGTGGGGATCTGATAAAAATCGTACCTGATGTCAATGCCAAGCAAGGCCCGGTTCCGGCTTACTCCGACGATGACTCCGAATCCGACCAATTGGTTACACAGGTCATCAAGGTTCAAAATGTACCAGCAGCACAACTGGTCCCCATTTTACGCCCACTGGTCCCACAGCAAGGCCATCTTGCTGCCTATGCGGCGACCAACACGCTGATAGTGACTGACCGAGGCTCAAATATTGGCAGACTTATCACCATTATCGAGGGTATCGACCGACCAGACAACGATGAAGTAGAGCTGGTTCAACTTCGACACGCCTCTGCCAGCGAAGTGATTCGCATCGTCCAGTCTCTGCAAAGCCGTGCCGGCCAGATCGACGGCACTCCAGGTGCTGTGCGTTTTGCTGCAGACGATCGTACCAACAGCATTCTGCTTAGTGGCGACAAGCCAGCGCGAGCGCGCATGCGGGGGATAATTACGAACCTTGACACTCCAGTCGAGTCAGGTGGCAACACGCGCGTTGTGTACCTTCGTTACGCCAATGCTGCCGATCTACTTGCCATTTTAACGGGCGTCTCGGCTGGTCAGGCGAAGATCGGTACCGGCAGCGGCTCGGAAGAAGGCAGCACAGGATCAACCTCTGCTGCACCTTCGGTCGATGCCAATGGTGTGCAGATTCCTCAGCAGCCCGCCACTCCGACAGCTTCTCTGATTCCACGTGGGCCTCAGGATACCGATCGTCCCAATGTCGACATCCAGGCAGACGAGGATACCAATGCTTTGATCATTACTGCGCCACCCGATGAGATGCGCAGCGTTCTGGCGGTTATCGAGCAGTTGGACATCCGTCGAGCTCAGGTATTGGTGGAAGCCATCATTGCGGAGCTTTCAACGAACAACTCTTCTCAATTGGGTGTGAATTTCGCCGTTAATGGCGCAGAGTCGAATCGTCCTGCGGCCTACACCAATCTGGGTGGCGCCACTCAATCACTGGTTGGTACCGTCGCCAGTCAAGGTGCAGCGCTGAGTAACGGTTTGTCACTGGCCCTTGGCCGATTTGGTGGTGATGGCGTTGATTTCGGCTTTCTGCTTTCAGCGATTGCCTCAGACACGGACAATAATATTCTTTCTACGCCGACTCTCGTCACCATGGATAATCAGGAGGCCGAGATTGTGGTTGGCCAAAACGTCCCTTTTGTCACCGGTCGTCAATTGTCATCATCCAATAACAACCCGTTTCAGACTATCGAGCGTCAGGACATCGGTATCTCCTTGAAGGTAAAGCCGCAGATCAATGAGGGCGATAACATCAAGATGGATATAGAACAGGAAGTGTCTGATGTCAGTAATACATCGGTTACCGGTGCCTCCGACATTACGACTAACAAACGATCTATTAAAACCACGGTCCTGGTTGAAGATGGTCAAACGCTTGTACTGGGCGGACTAATTGATGACCAGGCCAAAGACTCTCGCGACAAAGTCCCCTTCCTGGGTGACATACCGCTGCTTGGCAGTTTGTTTCGTTATCGTACGTCGAGCAAGAGTAAGCGCAATCTGATGGTTTTTCTGCATCCCACTATTCTGCGCGACCCTGAAACCGCCGATTACTACAGCCGTAGTAAATATGATGACTTGCGATCTGCCCAGCTGGGTCTGTTCGACAGTGATGACGACAACTTGAAAGGCATCCGTCCTGAGCTTCCCGAACTACACATGTACTTTGGCGGAAAGCGCATATTTGACACGGGAAAGGACGCTATGGAAACCTTGGTCCCAACTAGCGAGACCGGGCCTGTCATCCTGCCGCGTGTGCGAACACCTGAACCAACACGTGAAGTAGGCGACGAAGATGTGCTTGGCGCTGCACCTGTGACCGATGAATTGTTACAGGCTGATGATGGTCTTGTCATCGGTGAACGGCTGATTGCATCAAGCGGTGGCGTATCCGGACCGGATTCACTACCCGCTAATACTCCTGGCCCCGAAGGCCCTTCTGCAAGTGCGAGATAAGCTGTGTCATCACCACCAAATTTTTTGGATATAGGCGAGCCAGCCGTCGGGCGAGCGGCAAACGACAACGATGAGCTATTTGGAGCGACTCCGGAAGCCGTGGAAGCCGCCGCCACTGTCGAGCCAAAGAAAGACCAGAGCTTTCAGGATATCCCCTATACCTTCGCCAAGCGTCATGGTGTGCTGATAGAACGCGATTCAGCAGACGATATGTTGTTGGTTCATCGTCCAGGAGTTCAGCTTCAGGCGTTGTCAGAGGCGCGTAGAAAAGCGGGACAGAAACTCAAACTCGAATCAGTGACATCTGATGAATTCGACGCAAGACTTACCCGTCACTACGAGGGCGAGACAGGTCAGGCCATGGATATCATGGATGATTTTGGTGACGAACTGAATCTGGAACAGCTCGCCGAGGCCCTGCCCGAGCCCGAAGACCTGCTCGAATCCACCGACGATGCTCCGGTTATTCGACTGATAAACGCCATGCTGACGGAAGCTGTCCGCAAAGGTGCATCAGATATCCATATAGAACCTTTCGAAAAACGTCTGGCGATACGCTATCGTGTTGATGGTGTCATGCAGAAGTTACTGGAACCCCCCAGACAGATTGCACCTCTGGTTATCTCTCGCCTGAAGGTCATGGCCAAGCTTGATATATCGGAAAGACGTTTGCCACAGGATGGTCGTATCAGCCTTAGAGTTGCAGGACGTCCCGTGGATGTCCGTGTGTCAACCTTGCCTTCCGGGCATGGTGAAAGAGTGGTTCTTCGTCTTCTGGACAAACAGGCAGGCAGACTCGATCTGGAACAAATGGGTATGCCACCAAAAGCCCTTAAAGACCTGCAGAGCGCTCTGGGACTCTCACACGGCATTATTCTGGTGACCGGGCCCACAGGGTCTGGTAAGACAACGACGCTTTATGCAGCGCTGGCTAAACTCAATACCTCACGATATTCCATACTCACCGTCGAAGATCCCATCGAGTACTATATCGACGGCATCGGCCAGACTCAGGTCAATAATAAAGTCGAACTGGATTTCGCGCGTGGTCTGCGAGCCATACTTCGTCAGGATCCTGACATCGTGATGGTCGGTGAAATACGTGATATGGAAACTGCAGAGATCGCGGTGCAAGCCTCTTTGACCGGTCATCTGGTGCTTTCTACCTTGCATACCAATACTGCAGTTGGCGCGGTAACACGACTACGCGACATGGGTATTGAGCCCTTCCTGCTCTCTTCAAGTCTGGTCGGTCTGGTTGCGCAGCGTCTGGTCCGTCTGCTGTGTGCTGACTGCAAACGTCCGCACATTCCTACTGATCCTGAACTGAAGACATTGAAGCGCACCGCAGATCAGGTAAGTGGTATGTGCGAAGCACACGGCTGCGAGAAATGTTCGCATACAGGTTACGTAGGACGACAGGGTATTTATGAGGTGGTCCTGGTCGATGAGGCAATGCGCACCATGATCCACGATGGCTCCTCGGAACACGAACTCGAAAACCACGCTCGTACTCAAAGCGCAGGTATTACCGATGACGGTATGCGATTAGTGATGGAAGGCAAGACATCTATTGAAGAGGTCATGCGTGTGACCCGAGAGGGCTAATGGCCGCGTACGAATATCTGGCGCTAGACGCTCGTGGTCGCGAGAAAAAAGGCGTTCTTGAAGCTGATACTGCGCGACTGGCTCGCCAAAGCCTGAGACAGCAGGAAATGACGCCATTGGAGGTCACCGAGACCTCTGGACGCGAGCGTTCGAAGAAAAGTGCGCGCAATGCCGGAAAAGCATCCACGGGTTCCGTGCCGACTTTTCGTGGTGGCATCAAAACCAACGATCTGGCTTTGGTGACGCGACAGATCGCAACGCTAAGCGCCGCCGGCACGCCACTGGAAGAGTCACTTTCAGCCGTCAGCCGGCAGACAGAGAAGCCGCGCATCAAGTCCTTACTCCTGTCGGTTCGTGCAAAGGTCATGGAAGGGCACACCTTTGCCTCCGCCTTGTCAGACTATCCGAAGGTATTCCCTGAAATCTATCAGGCCACCGTATCTGCTGGTGAACAATCCGGTCATCTGGATGCCGTACTTGAAAGGTTGGCGGATTACACAGAGGAGCGACAAGCTTCGAACGCGATCGTAAAAAAAGCCCTGATATATCCCAGCGTTCTGGTAGTTGCTTCTATTCTAATAGTCAGTTTTCTGCTTGCCTATGTGGTACCTCAAGTAGTACAGGTATTCGACGGTATGAATCAGGAACTACCAACACTGACGCAAGTAATGCTCGCCACCTCAGCCTTTGTCCGCGAGTGGGGGCTATTGATTGCCGGCATCACGGTTGTCATTGTCATAGCGTTTCAGAGGGCCATGAAAGGCGAGGCATTCAAGACGCGAGTGCATTCGTTCCTGCTTAGATTACCCTTGTTCAAACGTCTGATACGCGGGTTTAACACCACACAATTTGCTCGAACACTTAGCATACTGGCTGCCAGTGGCGTGCCTGTACTCGAGGCTCTGGACATCGGTGCTCAGGTTATAACCAACCGCCCTATGCGCAAGGCTGTCAACACAGCAGCTTCTCAAGTCAGGGAAGGATCAACGCTTAGCCAGGCACTGGAGCGCACAGGCTATTTTCCGCCCATGTTGCTACATCTAATTGCCAGTGGCGAGTCTTCTGGTCAGTTGGACTCCATGCTGGAGAAGGCTGCTACACATCAGGAACGTGAGCTGAATTCACTGATGTCAATATTTCTGGGTTTGTTTGAGCCTGTCGTTATTCTGATCATGGGCGGGGTCGTGCTGACGATTGTTCTTGGAATATTGTTACCGATATTCGAAATGAACCAGTTGGTGTAAAAAGACTGCTGTGGATTTCAACCCGTGCGGTAAAACAAGGGTCTGTGTTTTTTACAAATATTATAACTGTGAGTTAGCGTTTCGTCGCTCGAATGGCAGGATTGTGGCAGATCTTGTCGGCAACGTTCTCGCAGGCTTCATGTAGTTAACATCGGTGTACGGCCAGACTTGGTCTTTATCCATCTGCTCGCAAGCACGGCGTATCATTAGCTCCGTGATGACTTGTTCATGACCTGAGTCGTCGACTGTTGCACATACCGTCACCGAGTCTGGCAAGGCCTGCAAAGTATCTAATGCTGTTGCACTGCAATATTTCATCTTGATTCTCCGTCTGTCATACCACAGCCCATTAACTTGCAATCGCAAGACTCAGACTCCAAAATTGGCATGAACTAGCTCTCCTCACCGTTGAGTTGAGCAATGTGCTCCTCGAATAAAGCCACTTCTTTTTCTGTTTTCTCTGGATATCTCAGCGGCAGGGCCTCAAGCGTCTCCAGTACTGTTTGAGCCACGCTTAGACGCATATAACGTTTATCGTCGGCCGGTATGGCGAACCACGGAGCGTTCTCGCGTGAAGTCTCATTCAGCAGCGATTCGTAAGCTTCCATGTATTCGTCCCAACGAGCTCGTGTGGTGAGATCGCTTTTTGAAAATTTCCAGTACTTCTCGGGAGTTGTCAGGCGTTTAAGGAATCGCCTTTTCTGTTCATCTTTAGACACGTTTAACCAAAACTTCAAAACAATAGTGCCGTTGGAACTCAGATGTTTCTCGTGATCACGTATGGAACGAAAGCGATCGGCCCACAAATCGTCTAATTGATCTGGAGGCAGGCGCTGATTAGCAAGATACTCAGGGTGGACCCTGACCGCTAGCACCTCTTCATAATAACTGCGGTTAAAAATTCCGATGCGGCCTCGCTCGGGAAGTCGCTTGCTTGTGCGCCATAACCAGTCATGCTCAAGCTCCTCATCGGATGGAGACTTGAACGATGACACGTGGCACCCTGCAGGGTTGACTCCGCTCATTACGGCCCTGATAGTGCCGTCCTTGCCTGCAGCATCCATCGCCTGAAACACCAGCAAGAGTGCGTAACGATCATCAGCGTAGAGTTTTCGCTGCAATTCACTGATCCTGCCCACGCAGGATTTGAGCTCTTTCTCCAGCGCCTTTTTGCCTGGAACATCTTTCGGCGGCGTGTGCGCGCTATCCGTAATGGAAAAGCTACCGTCGAACGGCACACTGCATGGGTTTTGCGGTAGATTCATGCGCCTGTGTCCAACGCCTGTTGGATGGTTTTCGGGGTGCTAACCTCCGTCGGCAGCACACAATGGGCACCGGTACCGCGCATGCTGCAGTAGCCACCGGGATTTTTGTGCAGATATTGCTGGTGATAGTCCTCTGCATAATAAAATTCTGGCAAAGGCAAGATTTCTGTTGTTATCGGGCCGAAGCCTTTGTCAGCAAGCGCAGACTGAAATGCCTCTTTACTCAGAACCGCTTTTTCCTGTTGCTCCTCTGTACTGAAATACAAACCGGAGCGATACTGAGTACCCCGATCAGGCCCCTGCTGCATACCTTGTGACGGGTCATGGTTTTCCCAAAATAAAGTCAGAAGTTTTTCTGTGCCTAATATCGCAGGATCGTAGACCACAAGCACAACCTCATTGTGTCCAGTTTTGCCCGTACAGACTTCTTCGTACGTCGGGTTAGGTGTATGCCCGGCCGCATAGCCCACCGCGGTAGTGTAGACACCGGTTTGTTGATAAAAAAAACGCTCCACCCCCCAGAAACAGCCCATACCCACGACGATTTGTCGCAGATGCGCAGGGAAAGGTGCCACCATGGGATTTCCCGTAACGATATTTCGAGCTGCCACAGGAACAGGCTCGGATCGACCCGGAAGCGCATCCGAGGCGCCGGGTATTTCCGTTTTCCTGCCTAGTCCAAACATTTTTCAGCTCCGCATGATTTACTGCACAGGGCGAAAAAAGATGCTCCTGAGCAGACCAAGCATAAGCTCGGCCTTTGTCAAGCTGAACATTAGCTGACTATGCTTAAACGAAACTGAAAGGGACGACCAAACTTAACCCCAATTGCAAACTTCGGGCTATTTTCTCGCTGTGAGCGGTTAATTCTGTGGATTGGTCAAGCTGTAGATGTACTGGACACGGAAAACCGGGATCTTTCGCTGAAATAGTTATTATCCGATACCCCTGCAGTACAACTGTCAGGCAAAGAGGCCATACCTGCCAGCATACACAACAGCCATTAGCAAGAGCCCTGACACCAGATTAATCAGGATAATCTGTCGTATCCGGTTCAGTACAACACCTGCCTCAGACCAGGCTTCGCGAGAAACGTCATTTTTGAATATTCGATAGGGGTGGAGGTACATGTAGACGAAGAGCCCGATCATGACAAGACCCAGGAGGTGCATGATATGAACATACAAAGGACTTTCGGCAAACCCTCCCAGCGCATTGAATATCAGCCAGTAGCCAGTAATTGGCATAATCAGGACAGCCATCCAAACCCACGGGAAAAAACGTTTGAACACACCGGCAAATAACGCAAGTCGGCGGTGGGGCTCAAGAGTTGCAACACTCTGACGGAGCACCACATAGGCAAAGAACATTCCCCCCACCCAGATAGTGGCGAGAAGTCCATGCAGCGTTATGGCTAAGGCATTCATGGTGATAAGTTGTCAGGGCTGTAGAATACCGGCTCAGTGTACTCGATCATCTGCAACACTTGACCTGAGATGCTACTGATAGTTAAGTAAAAAATCATTAATAGTAGTACCAGCTACGGACACGGAATGATTTTCCAGCTTCACGTAATGGTCGCCCTGCAGGTAGGCGCCGTAGCCCCGCAGCATACCCGCAAGTGACCAACGCCCTCTTGAGCAGCTAAGCAGCCCTCCTCCAGACTGGCCGGAATCGATCGTCGCGCTGGTATATAGAGTGGTGTCGTTGACTTGCGTAAAAACACCTGCGGACATTTTCATCGCCTGAGCTCGTGGATAACCTGCTGCCCAAACCGTAGCTGATTGAATCGAGTTAAAACCTGAGATGACTAGTGGTTCTATCCAGGCGGTGTTCACCGCCAGTACTGCCAGATCGTGCGTGTGATCAACCATAATCAGATCGGCAGATCGATAACCGCCCTCTACATGAACAAAGAATTGACCGGCTCCCTGTATCGCATGAGCGGCTGTAAGAACACGGTTGTCATCAAAAACAACGCCGCTGGCACGGCTACCATGGTCGGTAGCAACTTGCACGATTGCGTCCAGCGTGCGTTCATCTGGTCGTTCGCATACCGTAGACAACGCAGCAGAAGGCAAATTGACTGGGGTATCTATCGATGGCGGGGCTGAGTACATCGAAGAGTCCGCTTGCGCTGTGAATGCGAGAACGGCAAGCAATACTAGACTGCAAATCGCAGATCCGGGAACTAGACTACCGTGTGGCATGTTTATCCGTTTGGCCATCTGTCGGTCGCCTCCCTCTTAACAGACGTCAATTTGTTCAATTGAAAAGTTCCCAGGTACGCTTCATATTCAGGCGACGTTTCCAACGGCCCCGGAGAAGCTAAGTCTATAACAAACACAACCCTGACTGCCACGCGGAAGCCGTCGGGTTGCTGACGCCCGGGCATGGATATCAGGAACCTCGGGAGCCTTTACAGCACCAGTTTTACTCAACCCCAGGAGCCTGTCCGAGAATAACGATCGAAGCCTAAAGGGGCCCGCCTCCGATACGATCAGCTTATTCTCCGACAGGCTCCTGAAGTTAACCGAGGACCCGATAGGATCTTATTGTCTGCGATGCGGTCGTCTGGGTGGAAAAGGATAGCGATGCGGCCAGGTGTCCCATCGGTCGTAAATTCGTGGTCGAAGATGGGTATTCCAATGAGGCAAATGCATTTGAGGGCGGGACTGGCTACGCTGTATTGGCCAATATTTGTACGATTCAGCCGCAACGATCGGGAACACATAGTCGGTTTCGCCCACTTTGCCTGACTGGCGATGGGTGATTGGTCCGACCACTGTGATATCTCTGCCAACCTTAACAATCACAGGATCCAGAAACTGCTTGACCAGGGCAATGTAACGTCCGGACGTACTGTCGTTGTGTAACGGTCGGCCGTTACTTCGCAAGGGACGCGCAACAATTTCGAGCACAGTGAGCTGATCAGGCCTGTTTTCGATGCGGGCGATTGTTCCTCCCCATCGCACACTCTTAACATCAGCGCTCTGCTCCAGCGCCTTAATGGTGCTTTCAGGAGATAAGGGCAGAGATTCATCTTGTTGTGCTTCACTCACACTGACCATGGGTTGGGAGGTTGCTGTCACATCAGGCTTGCTGGAGACACAGCCGCTGGTAAAAATACCAAGAGCAGCAATCGCCATGCATGCTGCATTGTGTTTAACAGGTTTAAATTTCATGTCATTTTCCAGTTATAGGACAGCTCGGCTATATCACTAAGGGTTCGACCCAGGCAACTTCCCTGAATGAAATTGTTCGGGGCGTTAACACGTATGTTTATGAAAAGCTAAGGGGGTAATGAATTTATTACAAGCGATGACACCAAGGTTTACATTCAATGAATAAATCTTTTTACCAGTTGGCTCGTTAAAGCAAAGATACCAACAACCACACATTAACAATGATTAAACCCTTGCATGGGTAAGGACTATCAGGCGTCTGCCGTTAGCCTTTTATTCGAAGATATTGCTAAGGAGCATGTAATCCGTCTCTGCATAAAAGTACATTTGCCGAGAGGGGCTTGTCTATTCGGATGTGATCAGTTGGTAGTTCTACACGTCAACAGATTTGCGAAGTAGCTCACGTTGAACTTTACTAAGTTGTTGTCCAACTATTGTTTAAAAAACTCAATAAACCCTTGGGATCATACCTTGTTAACTCAGGGTCTAACTCAGGGTCTAACTCAGGGTCTAA
>Ga0209828_1000178_pt1 | contig 59071 bp, 42 predicted proteins | sample MaitaG_FD_187429 | JGI IMG/M metagenome (GOLD analysis project Ga0209828, IMG submission 187429) | Marine algal microbial communities from Maine, USA - Maine_Asex2 metaG (SPAdes) (version 2) | ecosystem: Host-associated > Algae > Red algae > Unclassified | place: Maine, USA | collected 2015-01-05
CCTCGTGCTTGCGTAACGTATATATCTACTATGTTTACACTCTAAATTACCTCTTTTTTGATATTTCCTATCCATTGGACTCATCACAATTTTACTGTCTAAACAGACCACAGCTGTATATATTTCCGTCGCAGTAGATCCTAAATGCGCTAATAAAGACTGCACATATCTAAGATTGACACCATTTTGTATCAGATGCGTTTCAAATATTGAATATAAGAAATAGTGGCGGGAGGATAAAAAGTAATGTGTGCAAAGCACTCTTTTCTTTTTTCTGCGATTGCCTATACCAATGAGCTTGCATGTAATATTGCCATTGTTGTCCACTAATCTATCGCATTATATTCTCGAATTTGAAAAATTTGATATATGTCATGTTGTCGCTTAAATTCATATTTAGTATCGAGTTCCATACGTATATTATTATTTGGAAACGAGAAATCTGCAGCCGCACTTAGATAAACAATATGGTCAAAGTTCTTGTAATCTACTTCATTAATATGGTCAACTCCATATATCTGGTCTTTTTCTAACTCCTTACCTATTTTAAAATTGATATTATCAGTATAGTAATTTTTAAAGAGCGCATGGTCGTAGTAGTAGATAAAATTTAGCAGAAAATGTTTGGGACAAATAATAACAAGAGTATTCTCTTTTTTAAGAGCTTCAATATTTTCAACTACTTCTCTCACATTTCTTTTATTGCTAACATTCGGTTTAAGACTAAAAGTAAAAAGCAAACACATAAAGATTGGTAAAGCGTGTTTATACTTTAAATTTCCTGTTAGATAGTCCATCGCAATTGCAAGAACTAAACTAAATGCGATTGCGGCAGGCATTAAATACTTTGGTATAAACATGGGAAATCGATATGACACTAAGAACATAAATAAAAAGATGAAGGCAAACCAAAATACAATTAAAACTCTATTAAAGTCTTTCTTTCCATTTCCTCTAAAACGGAAATACTTAACGATTGCAAAAACAAATATTACAATGACAGCAACTGCAACGACTGGAGCATTTGAAAATTGGCGAATCATGTCGTAGAAAGTGTCCAGGCCGTTTGGGGGCTCCACCCATGTTCCTTTTTTCGTAGAATCCAGAAATCTCTTAAGAAACACATAGATGTTTGGCAGGTAAAGCAGCGCAACAATTGAACTAGATATCAAAGCTGGTTTCCAATATGTCTTTACAAGTTCTTTTCGGCTTAAGAAGAATAGAAGCTGGGTGAGTAAAATATAAAATCCAAAGTAATGGGCATATACCAAAACACTGTTCACTGCTATCCACTTTAACCATCCTACGTCTAGAGCAGAGTAGCGTGCTTTCCCTTTATGTTTCTTTTTATTTTTTGGTGCTATATTAATCAGGTCTAAATAATAATACATAGACATGATTGACAGCAAACCTAATAACGTATAGACTCTAGCTTGATGGGCAAATAATGTATGATAGTTTGATAAGATATAAATGACGCTAGAAAATACAGCAATCCTAAGATTGAGAAACTTGTTTGCAAGTCTAAAGATGTAAAAAACACTTATACAGCTAAATATTAAAGATGGAAACCTAACGGAATATTCAGAAATCCCAAATAATTCTATCCAATAATGCAGTATAATTTCATAGAGAGGTGGATTATTCCCTTCGGAAAGCAAACGTATTATTGACGCAATATCCATTTGTGCGTGATAAATACTAAAATGCTCATCTCCTCCTATCGAAGTATCTTGCAAATACATGCCTCTGACCGCAAAATTAATTACAACTAAGGTAATTGCAATACGTGCAGAATTAAATTTAAGATTTTTAAGCATTTTGAACGAATAGCTTATAATGCAACTTAATAAATTCAATTGGCTTATTCCATCAAAATTTCTAGAATGCCTTTTAAAGATGAAATTGCCTAAAGTATTTTTTTTAGGACATAGTTTTTGCACTAATTTTAGTTACACAACATGAAAGCACATCAGTTCTTTGCTTCTGTTTTCCAAAATAATCATAGCTTAGAAGGATTAAATAGACCAAATGAAAAAGTTATCCTTTATACTGCTTACACTCATCCTCATATGTCCTTTTATTATTGTTGCACAGGACAAAAAAGAGGACAAAGAGAAAAAAGAAAAAATTTACTCGGACATTATTACTGAAGAAGCGGTTAGCTCTCCAGGAATGATAACCCATCATGTAGTTGATGATACTAACTATCTCGAGATAAGTGCGGATGCCTTAGATCAAGAGATGCTCATAGTCACTCGTATTGCTGGATTTGTAAAAGGACTCAATTTCGGAGGTGCTGGTGTGCGCTCAAAACCGCAGCAGGTTATACGTTGGCAAAAACAAGGAAAGAAAATACTTCTACGATCCGTTTCTTATAATAGTGTTGCAAGTTTCGAAGACCCTATCTATGAATCTGTCAAGAACAACAACTTTGAACCTGTAGTACATGCTTTTGATATTGAGACAGAGGGTGAAAACAAAGATTCTTACGTTATAAAAGTAGATAAGTTCTTCACAAGTGACATCCCAATGATTAGCGCAGTAAGTGCAGGACAGAAAAAGGATTTTGGAATCAAAGGTGTGGACTCAGATAGAAGTTTTATTTCACAAATAAAAAGCTTTCCTGAAAACCTAGAAATCCGACACGTTGTAACTTACAAAGGCGGTGAAAAGCTTCCAGACAATCAGATTACGGAGACGATGTCAGTAGAATTAGCGCAGTCTATCATTATGCTACCTAAAGAACCAATGCGAAAACGCGAATACGATAACAGAGTAGGATACTTTAGTATTCGGCAAACAGACTATAGTTTAGATGAACAGAAAGCAGCAACCAAAAGATATATCACCCGCTGGAAACTAGAACCTAAAGACCCTGAGGCATTTGCGCGAGGTGAGTTATCAGAACCTATTAAACCCATTATCTATTACATAGATCCTGCAACTCCCACGCAATGGGTTCCCTATTTAAAACAAGGTGTAAACGATTGGCAGACTGCCTTTGAAAAAATAGGATTCAAAAATGCAATAATGGCAAAGGATGCTCCTACTAAGGAAGAAGATCCTGACTGGTCTCCTGAAGATGTACGCTATTCTGTCATTCGATATGTGAGTACTGACATTCAAAATGCTATGGGACCGCATGTACATGATCCACGGACTGGTGAAATTTTGGAATCAGATATTATCTGGTATCACAATGTGATGAAACTACTTAGAAACTGGTTCTTTATCCAAACTGCTGCCATCAACCCTGAAGCGAGAACACCTAAGTTCAAGACAGAGGTGATGGGTAGGCTGATTCGCTTTGTCTCTGCGCATGAAGTTGGACATACGTTAGGTCTTCCGCATAACATGGGAGCGTCTGTTGCCTATCCTGTAGACTCTTTGCGCTCAGTAAACTTTACCAAAAAAATGGGTACAGCGCCCTCAATCATGGATTATGCACGCTTTAATTATGTAGCACAACCTGAGGATGGAGATGTAGGCTTAATGCCAAATATAGGAACGTATGATGACTGGTCAATTAAATACGGTTATTCGTATTTTCCTGTAGCTCGATCAGAAGCTGAAGAAAAGAATACATTAAATGCATGGGTAAAAGAGCATGCGGATGATCCGTATTATCGCTATGGTCGACAAAGAGGCCTACCGCCTGATCACACATCTCAAACTGAAGATCTAGGTGATGACTCTATGCGTTCAAGTGAGTTTGGGATCCGTAATCTAAAGCGCGTTGTCCCTAACCTTATTGAATGGACTGCAGAGGAAGGTAAGAGTTTTGAAAACTTAGACGAGTTATATGGTCAAGTGATAGGTCAATATAGAAGATACATGGGCCATGTGATTGCAAATATTGGGGGATTGCGTGAAGTGTATAAAACCTATGACCAAAACGAAGCAACCTATAACCACGCGAGCATGGACAAGCAAAAAAGAGCGATGTCTTTCCTAAATTCCTATGTCTTCACTACACCGCATTGGTTAAATGATAAAGAAATTCTAGGAAGGATCACTCCGGGTGCTTACATGGACAAGCTCGGCAGCCTGCAAAGCTTTGTATTCCGTTCTTTGTTTAACAAAGACAGAATGAAGCGTATGGTAGAAAATGAAATTGCAAATCAATCTGAAGCTTATAAACTATCTAGTCTATTCTCAGATACGAAAAAAAGTATTTTCTCAAACAATCAAAATTTAGAAGATCCGTACATTCGGAATCTACAACGTGTGTATATTGAAAAACTGGGTGAACTTGTAAACAGTGAGGATAAAGAAATTATTATGTCGGATATTGCTGTTTTCGCAAGAGCCACATTAATGGATATTGCGAAAGAAACGAAGAAGCCAAAAGGGTCTACAACAGCGCAACAGCAATTGTCCTATATTCATCATAGAATACACAAGATTTTAGATATGGATTAAATAGAGGGACGTTAGACGTTAGATTGCAGATTTTGTATTTTGGGTTAAAATTAAAACTATGAGACCAGTTGATTATTTGTGGTTATTGGGAGGATTTTATTTTGGAGGAAGAGGCGTATCGGCTCTTGTAAATCCTGATGGTATGTACAATGTATTTGGAATTACTTTAAATAACTATGCCTTTGGAGCACTCTATTTAATAGTGGGTGGTTCGTTTCTTTTAGATTTTTATCGCAAGTGGCAGCGGTCGCGTAAGTAGCCTATTACGGTGTCACGCCTTCAGGGTGCCGTGATATTCATGGTATGACAACAAATAAATCCATCCTCAATTTTGGTCGTCATCTTTGTACGTTGCTATAAAGATTATCAATATACGATGTTCCATGCCTTTGTAATGTCAAAAAATCAGTAAGATGCTATAAGGCACTCTCCTACCAACAAACATATTATAATGACTTTTATTTTTTAAAGTCAACGTACCAGCTAAAATGTTTTTTTATAATGGCTTCTTTTTCGTTTCTAATAAAGTCTAAGTACGCAGTAGCGACAGGTGATAGTTTTTTACCCTTTAACCATATTAATCGCCAATACGTTAAGATAGGAAGTCCTTTTGAGGGTATAATATAAATATCTTTATTTTGCAACTCATTTCTCATTCCAATTAAAGGAATAATAGAATAACCAAGTCCTGCAACAACTGCTTGTTTAACAGCTTCATTTGAAGTTAATTCTAGGCTTTCTCGCTTGGTAGAATTACGAAAATACATGCTCATTGCATTTCTAGTAGCTGAACCTTGTTCACGATAAATTAATGGTCTAGATTTGATTATTTTTTTAGTATCACCAATCAGGTATAATTTATTTTCTAACAATAACTCATCATAAGTATCTAGTTTTTCTGGCAGAACAGAAACTAATGCAAAATCAATCTCACTATTTTGAAGTTGTTTTATTACTGTAGTCCTATTAGAGACATCCAGTGTTAGGTCTATACCTGGATATTTGTGAACAAATTCGCTTAAAAAATATGGAATAAGATACTTACCCGTTGAAGCGGAAGATATTCTGAGTTTACCTGTAAGCAGTCCTTCATATGCTTTAGTCTTGTATTTAAGTTCTTCAGCTCCGTTTAATATATTATTTGCAATCTCTGCAATTGATTGTCCAAAATCTGTAAGTTGAAATTTCTTTCCTACTTTTTCGATTAATGGAATATCAAATTGTTTTTGGAAATTTTTTAATTGTATAGAAAGCGCTGGTTGGGTCATGTGCATTGCTTCAGCAGCTCTTGTAATATTCTTGTGTCGGATGACTTCTGTGAAAATTTTTAATTGATGAAAAGTGACATTCATACGATAGGAATTTTGCTAGTATTTTAGTTCTATTTTTTCGATGTAAATTCTTTATAAATTTTTATGCGGTTGAGGTATAGACACAAGATATAAAAGATATAATAACTATAAATTTATTTTATAGCTATTATAAATATTATATACTATGATATATGCTATAAAAGCCCGATATTGGGATAAATAAATAGTAATCATGAAAAATAGACCAAATTCACTGAATTTAATCGTGCAAATAAAAAAGTTAATTAATTCTATAAAATCCAATGGAAACTATGATCGATTACAAGACCATCAACCAAGTTGGATGTATAGAAATGAGTAACATTCATTATTTTCTAAAAACATTTCACTGTACGATTGTATAAGATCAATAGTCGTAAAAAACTAGTTATCTGAAATAATTACAGCTGAGAATATTTTGCGGTTCAAACTGTCAGTTTAATATCTATAAATCAGGTCTTAGACGACGTGTTTTTTCCAATGCTTGGGCAATACGCCATTCATCAATCTTTGCATCGTGACCACTCAGTAATACATCCGGCACTTTATGGCCCTTGTACTCAGCTGGTCTGGAATAGATAGGAGGTGCTAACAAATTATCTTGGAAGCTATCGGTGAGTGCTGAGGTTCCGTCATTAAGTACACCAGGTAAAAGCCTACCAACAGAATCCACTAATACTGCAGCTGCTAATTCGCCTCCAGAGAGCACGTAATCCCCTATAGATATTTCCATAGTGCAGTGCATATCACGAATGCGTTGATCTATGCCTTTATAATGACCACAAATCAGTAATATATTTTTTTGAAGTGATAACTTATTGGCGATTGATTGAGTATACGGAGTTCCATCAGGGGTTAAAAAAATAATCGCGTCGTAATTGGTTTTAGATTTTAAATCTTCAATGCAATTATCTAGAGGTTCTACTGTCATTAGCATTCCTGCACCACCGCCATATTGATAATCATCTACTTGCTGGTGCTTTCCTTTTCCATAGTTACGTAGATTAATGAGATTCACATATAGAAGCCCTTTATCTTTGGCCCGTTTCATGATACTGTGATTTAGGGGACTTTCTAAAAGTTCTGGTAGGACGGTGATTATATCAAATTGCATAAATGAAGCTATAAAAAAGAAAAGAGACTGTCTCAGTTTGAGACAGTCTCTTTTCTTTTCTGAAGAAGATTATTTTTACTCTATTCCTAATAATTCCACTTCGAATACAAGCGCTGAGAATGGCTTAATAGCAGCTCCAGCTGCTCTTTCGCCATACGCAAGATTGTACGGGATGTAGAATTTATACTTTGATCCAACTGTCATGAGTTGAAGACCTTCTTGCCATCCTACGATAACACCATTTAATGGAAAAGAGATAGGCTCTCCTCTATCTACACTACTATCAAATGTTTCTCCTGTAATAAGAGTACCATGATAATGTACATTGACTTTATCTAGTAAACTAGGCTTAGCTCCTGTTCCTTCTGTGATAACTTCATATTGAAGTCCACTTGCAGTAGTTGAAACTTCTGATCTAGCTCCGTTAGTTGCTAAAAATTCTTCGCCCGCTGTTTTATTTCCTACGTGTGCCATTTCTTGTTGTTTTTTTGAGTAGTCCTGAAATATGCTATCCGCATCTTCAAAAGATATTTCTAGAGCATTTCCTGCTAATACATCTTTGATTGCTTTAGCAAATTTATCACCATCAAGATCTGTGATACCTTGTTTTTTCAAATTTTGTGCGACTATAACTCCAAGGCTATAGCTCATTTCAGCATTGTCTTGTGCTCCCATTGTTTGTGTTGTCATGATTATTGCCAATGCGGCAAAAAAAATATTTTTCATTTTTCTATAGTTTACTACGGAATAATCTCCGTAAAGCGAACGCGAAGGTAATCTAAAGCGTTCTGAAATAAGTAGAAATTGTGCTTCTTTTAACATAATACTAAAGGAATTCAAGCTTAAAGTGTCTTTGCTTCTACAATTTTTCTGCCTTGAAGCTACCATCCATTGCCCGTCGTATAGAGCCATTGGTTGTATGGACGACTTCAAACGAGAATGTACCTTCAATGAACTCCGTACTATTATCAATGACTTGTACAGTACCAGACCCATCAATGGAAGTTGCCCCCCATAGTTCCCCTGCATCAGATACAACTACAACAAGCTCAAGATCAGCTGTTGAAAAAGTCCCTTCCTGTGCGGGTCCTAGCATTCCCATTGTTACTAAAAGGCCATTTTCATTTAAACCTACACCTGATATGTGGTATTCGTTAGTACTAGCGGAATTGACACTGACAAATGCAGTTTCTGAAGAGTAATCTTGCCCGTCAATATTTATATTAAAATAAAACTCACTAGGCGCGTCATCGCCGCACCCAATTAATACAATCAGCATGCAAGAAGCATATATGATTCGTTTTACCATTATCATTGTTGTTAGGACTTTTTGGCTAAAGCCTAAGCATTTTTTGATTTTAAATCCGCATAGTATTGATAGAAATACGGTATCGTTTCTATTCCCTTGTAAAAATTAAATAGACCATAATGTTCGTTTGGCGAGTGAATATCATCTGTTGCTAGCCCAAATCCCAAAAGTACCGACTTAACACCAAACACCTCTTCGAACATAGAAACAATAGGAATACTCCCTCCCGATCTCTGCGGAATAGGTGCTTTCCCATACGTTTTCTCCATTGCCATATGTGCCGCTTTGTATTCTAACGTATCTGTAGGCGTCAAGGCTGGATATCCACCGTGATGAGGAGTGACCGTTACCTTGACACTGGCAGGCGCGAGACTTGTGAAATAATCTGTAAATAGCTTTGTGATTGTATCTGGATCTTGATTAGGAACAAGACGCATGCTGATTTTGGCTTGTGCTTTGGATGGTAAAACCGTTTTTGCGCCTTCACCAATGTATCCACCCCACATACCATTTACATCAAGAGTAGGTCGTATGGATGTTCGCTCCAATGTTGTGTAGCCCTTCTCTCCTTCTATCTCATCTATGTCTAAAAACTTTTTGTATTCATCTAGGCTAAATGGCGCCTTGTTCATCTCCGTACGTTCGCTATCAGAAACGGTTTCTACGTCGTCATAAAATCCTGGAATTGTTATTTTATTATTCTCATCCATCAAATTCGCAATCATCTTGCTGAGAATATTTAAAGGATTGGCTACTGCACCACCGTATACACCTGAGTGTAAATCTTTATTTGCCCCTACAACTTCTACTTCCAAGTATGATAGCCCTCGTAGACCTGTTGTGATAGATGGAGTATCATTTGCTATAACAGATGTATCAGACAATAGAACAACATCACAGGATAGCATATCCGCATATTTTTTGCAAAAGGGTTCTAAATGAGCAGAGCCAATTTCTTCTTCGCCTTCTATCATGAATTTTACATTACACGGAAGGGAACCGGTTTTCATCATAGCTTCAAAGGCTTTAAAATGCATATACATTTGTCCTTTATCGTCACAAGCACCTCTTGCATAGATCGCGCCATCTGGATGTCTCTCCGTTTTCTTAATGACTGGTTCAAAAGGAGGTGAATCCCATAAATCTAGCGGATCTGGTGGCTGCACATCATAATGTCCATACACGAGAACTGTAGGTAAGTCTGACGAAATTATCTTTTCGCCATACAATACTGGATGTCCTGGTGTTTCATAAATTTTCACTTGATCTGCTCCTGCTGCCTTCAGCTTTTCAGCTAGATATTCTGCTGTCATTCTAACATCACCTGCATAGGCAGAATCTGCACTAATAGATGGTATTTTTAGAAGTTCTAAAAGTTCGTTTAAATATCGATCTTTATTTTTTGTGATTGTATCTTGTACTGCATTCATGGGGTAAAAATACAGTTTAGTTTGAACTTTATTGAATCATGTTCTTTTAAAAACTTTCTGGCTGACAAGAGTTACATCTGGATTTATCTAAAAAACGAAAAATAATATCTGCCCTCTAAAAATTTGGGGAAATTTGAAGTTGCTCTAATTGGAATTAAAACAATACCCTGCAAATTTTGCAGATTCCAGCATGCAATTATATTTAACACGTAATACAATAGAGAATTCATTAACAACGCATCTACTATTGAACTATATGTGGTACAGAGTTTATCATTTCTCAACGCAAGAAAGCAGGGGTTAGAAAGGCGCATGAGTCATTTTCAAAATTTATCTTGGTAAGGTTTTGCGTTTTAGAGACCGACCGCCGTGAGGGGCTTATGCCCTACTGAGCAGAATACAAAAAGTCTGAAATGATTTTTTTGGCGTCTGTGTTGGAGATACCGCGCCGTATATTTCCTCGCAATGCAGACGAGATCTGCCCAGTCTCTTCAGAAACGATGATGGCAAGGGCGTTCGAGTTTTCAGTGATACCAATAGCTGCCCTGTGTCTCAAGCCTAATTCTTGTGAAATATCTCTGTTTTTTGAAACTGGAAGTATGCAACTGCCCGCACGAATTTTATCGCCACTTATAAGCACAGCGCCATCATGGAGAGGCGAATTTTTAAAGAAGATACTATCGAGCATTGGTGCTGAAATATCTGCATTGATGGAGACTCCTGTCGCTTCAATGGTATTCAGGGGCTCGCGTGAAAATACAATAAGTGCGCCTGTCTTAGACCTACTGAGATATGCCAAACTATCCTTAATAGCATCAAGCTGACTTACTTTTGCATCAGATAATTGTGCCTCATCTTGTGGGAAAAATCGTTGTAGAAATTTCAGTCGGCCTTTTAAAGTTGTATTACCCAAGACCAACAAAAATTCACGGACCTCAGGCTGAAAAATAATGATAAGTATAATCACACCAAAGGCTACAAACCTTCCCAATAACATGGAGAGTAAATTCATATCTAGTATTCCGACTAACCACCAAATCCCATACAGGAGCACGACGCCTACAAAAATATTGAAAGCTACAGTGCCCCGCAGTAATTTGTAAAGCACATACATGAGATAGCCTACTATGATAATATCAAGTACATCCCAAATCCTGATTTCCAGGGCTCCTATGTTTATAAGCGAACTAATTTTTATAATATTTTACGCCTTCATCCATGTTATGAAACATAAAGGCCAACAAATCTGCAGCCTCTTCAATACGTTTTGACGTAGGTTTTCCTGCTCCGTGACCTGCTGCCGTCTCAATTCTTATTAAAACAGGGTTTTCCCCAGTATGTTTATCCTGTAATTCTGAAATAAACTTAAATGAATGCGCGGGCACTACCCTGTCGTCGTGATCTGCTGTTGTAACCATCGTAGCAGGATAGTCAACTTCTTTTACATTATGCAATGGCGAATATTTTTTCAAATACTTGAATGCTTCTGGATCGTCACTTCTCCCATAGTCTCCAGCCCAAGCCCAACCAATTGTAAATTCATGATAACGTAACATATCTAACACACCTACATGCGGAAATGCCACCTTATACAAATCTGGTCTCTGTGTCATACATGCTCCTACGAGTAAACCGCCATTGGACCGCCCTTCTATGGCTAGTTTTTCTGAAGAAGTAAATTTTTCGTTTATCAAATATTCTGCTGCAGCTTGAAAATCATCAAATACATTCTGCTTGCGCTCTTTAGTCCCTGACTTGTGCCATTCTGAACCAAATTCTCCTCCACCTCTAATATTTGCTACTGCATAGACACCCCCGTTTTCTAGAAGTGGCAATCGTGTCACATTAAAAGATGGTAAAATAGGAATATCAAATCCTCCATAACCATAAAGTAATGTGGGTCTTGCCCCATCTTTCTTAATGCCTTTCTTGTAGGTTAGAAACATGGGCACTTTTGTTCCATCATAACTGTCATACCAGACTTGTTCTGTTACATAATCTTCGAGAGGAAAATTAATTTTTGGTTGGCTATAAATAGTACTTTCCAATGTCTGCGGATCTAGGGAATAAATCGTGCCGGGTGACGTGAAGCTTGTAAAGCTGTAGAAGATCTTGTCGCCTGCTTTGTTTCCATTCAGGCCACCTATGCTTCCGACTCCTGGTAGTGGCATATTTTGCTCAAATTTTCCGTTTTTTTCATAGATCTTTATCTGTGAACTTGCATCAACCATGTAGTTTGCAAAAAACCTATCTCCTATCTTCTCAACGCTGCGCAAGGTGTTTTTTTGTTCTGGAATAAAGTCAGAAAAGCCTGCCTTTGGGTTTCTCATATCTAACTTTACAACTTTTAGATTGGGCGCACCTGCATTAGTTTGCACATATAAAATGGGACCATCATTATCCACTAAGGTATAATCCGCATCAAAGCCTGTTATGACATCAATGATAGGATTATTCATATTGGAAAGGTCTTTTACACTAAATGCATTGCCACTTGTGGTTTCTACCTTATTTAGAACAAGATATTTCTCATCACTTGTCGTGCTAGCATATACATTCCTGTTCGGGTGTTTATCATCTTTATAAATGAGTTTATCTTCTGACTGATCCGTTCCTAATTTGTGATAGTATAATTTGTGAAATTCGTTTGCTCCCGATAATGCTTGATCATCAGAAGGTTCTGGATATCTGCCATAAAAGAATCCATCTTTATACCAGGATAATCCTGAAAATTTTAACCAATCTACCGCATCTGATGTCTCCTTACCAGTTTCTAAATCTAAGACGTTCACAGATCGCCAATCCGAACCTCCTTCAGAAATTTGATACGCTAAATATTTTCCATCATCACTGATAGAAGTTGCTCCTAAGGAAGCAGTTCCGTCATCCGAAAATTTATTAGGATCTAGGACCTCAGTAAGCTCCTTAGATTCTGTATTTAATGCATACATGACAGATTGGTTCTGCAGTCCATCATTCTTAAACTGATAATATTTACCACCACTTTCAAAGGGTGTAGATAAACGCTCATAGTTCCATAATTCCTCTAATCTCTCCTTAAATGCATCTCTAAATGGAATACCGTCTAAATAATCAAATGTAACTGCATTCTGTCTTTTCACCCAATCTACAGTCTCCTCAGAATTATCATCTTCTAACCATCTATATGGGTCTGAGATAGATGTTCCATGATAATCTTCAATCACGGTAGTATCCTTATGCGTAGTTGCGTATTTGATTTCTTTAGGCATTTCAGTGGTACATGAACTAATCAAGATTACGATAAAAAGTAGAGGAAAGATGTGTCTCATAATTAAGGCTATTTCTTAAGATAAAATTAGTAAAAATTACCATATGTATTGATTTTGAGTGTCAAGCAGATATGATTTAAAGACAAATCTTACAAAAGCAGTGGTAAATATGGGAATCACTATTGGGAATCGACTGTTGTAATCCTATATTTGCAGAGAATTTATTCAAACCATGAGAAATTACATTCTAATCTTCAGTCTTGCTTTTTTGTTTTCGTGTGGAAAAAAATCAGTAGATCCACTCACCCAATTGGGTCAACCTTCAAAGCCTACTATGATTGAGACATCTAAATTCCCTTGCAAGGTGATTCAAGATGGTTTAGATCAACAAACGGGATATTATAAGAAAGATATAGCGTATGATAAATTATTTGAATTTACACCTGAGAAATTGGTGGGTTACTATAAAGAACGTGATTTCTTGACGTGCTATAGTTCGGTTGGAATCCTCGATGATACCCAATATTTGTACTTAAAATTAATTTTTGATTCTAAGGATGCTCCTAAAGCCTATGGCAGTATTCAAAAAGAGCAAGAAATCCGAATTACTTTGATCGATGGTTCTCAAACACGGCTTAAAACAGCAATCAATGTGAATGCAAAACCAGACCCTAAGACTAAGCGTGTAATTTACGATGGTATTTTTGAGATGAATGGTTCTAATAAAAAGAAACTGAAGGATACAGAATTGGACCAAATTGAAATAATATGGTCTTCCGGTTTTGAAGCATACGAAATTTTTAATGTAGATCTTCTTATGAACCAATTAAAATGTCTTGAAAGATAATGTTAGGACTTAAACTACCTACTGATCCCCGTTGGGTTAATCTTGCTGAAAAAGATCTTGAAGAAATACTTACAGATCATGCCTATTGCGAATTAAAAGCTGCGACTTCCTGCATTACACTTATTCAAGGGTTTCCTGACAAAACAGAATTGGTTAAAGAGCTCTCCCCTATTGTAACTGAAGAATGGGGACACTTCAGACTTGTTATAAGAGAACTAGAAAAAAGAAATCTCACATTGGGTTATCAACGCAAGGATGAGTATGTAAACAAGCTCCTTGCCTTTCAAAAAGGGGGCGGTAGTAGAGAAGACAGATTGTTAGAAAAGCTGTTAACCTTCGCTCTTATCGAAGCTAGAAGCTGTGAACGTTTTAGGCTACTCTCTCTTCATATCGCTGAAGACGCATTAAAAACTTTCTACCATGGTTTTATGGTTTCTGAAGCTGGACATTATCGCCTTTTCATAGATCTATGCAATTTGTATTTTGACAAGGAAAGAGTAAAGACGCGGTGGAACGAGTACCTAGATCGTGAAAAAGAGATTATGGGAGAATTGGAAGTACGCGGGGATAGGATGCATTAGTACAATGCTAATTAAAAATGGACAACTAAAAACGGAAGGATGGAATTAATGAGGAATAATTAATAATTATTTTTTTCTCTAATTCTACCTATAATTGAGAAACGGTGATGCCTTGAAGTCTACTTTTATAATCATGGTAGTAATATTTTTTCCTGTACAACACAAGAATTCCTGAATATTAATTTAGTCCATTTAGTCCTGTTTAAAATCTCATCTAATTTTATGTTTACAAAATAAAAAAGGGCTCACATTTCTGTAAGCCCTTTGGTGTTATATATGTGTCTATCAACTGCGTGTTTATGTGCTAATTACTGCTAAGTTTCTCCAATATTCCATTATTATCGATCACCACACTCGCATCTCTAAAGCCTCTGTTATACGACTTAATACGTGCATTCTCTGCATCCTCATAGCTATTGAATCCGCTAAGAACAAATATTGTCCAATTATTTTTTGACCACTGCTCTATCTCACCTAAATCTTTAACTTTTTTAAGGTCGAACCAGATTGGATCTTCGTATGATGCCAGTCTTACTTTGTATACCACACTAGAAGAGGGAGCGTAAGGTTCTACGTATGAGTTCGTGTTCTGATTAGCCTCATAGTATGAACTATGTGTATCATGCTGTGTACTTGGAGTATAGCTAGTCGTTTCAGGACTTGTGTAGGTGGAATAACTACCTGCATTACTCGTGCTTAAGCCTGTATCAGAAAGCGCCAGTTCCATACTTCCCGTGTTTAATTTTTCATGTGTTACGAATGCATCTCCGAAACCGTTTGCTCTTACTTGTGCAAGAATTTGATTCGCTTGAGATCTATCGTAAAAATATCCTAGTTTAATCTTTGTACTATTCGTCTGATAGATTCTATAGATATTACCAAACTGTGCTACATTTTGAAACTTATCCATGTTTCCTGAAGTCGAGAAGAATGCAGCTAACTGAATAAAAAATACTTTTTCACCATCATTAAAAATAACTTCACCATCCGTCACTTTTCTTGCTGACATACTCTCCGCTTCTACCGCTACAGTTTTTGCTATTGCGATTTCTTCTGAAATTACATTTTTCACTGCAGTTTCATTTACGTGAGAAACAGAAACGATATTATCCAATGGAATATCTACCGTATTCTTTACAACCAGTGTATTTAGATTTAATGCTTCCGGTATTTCTACAGTTGCAACATCTGAAACAGTTGCAGTCTCTATTGCGATATTAGACAAATAATTGTTAGTGTTTACACCGTAAGCAATGTAGATATCATGCTTGCCTTTCCCTCCTATTCTATTAGAAGTAAAATACATCGCGTCTTCTTCCGCTAAGTATACTGGGAAAAGATCATCTTCTGGAGAGTTTATACCTTTTCCAAGGTTAGACGCCTTAGCAAAAAGTCCATCCACTTCTTCAGATTTAAAAATATCCATTCCGCCTATTCCCATGATAAAGTCAGAAGAGAAATACAAAGTTTTGTCCGTAACAAAAGGAGTAATTTCGTTGCCTTGTGTATTAATATTGGCCCCTAAGTTAATAGGCTCTGACCATCTTCCGTTTTCGTTGTACGAAACATACAGATCAAAACCTCCAAAGCCTCCAGGCATATTAGAAGCAAAAAACAATGCGTTTCCATTGTCAGCAAAGGCTGGGTAGGCGTTTGCGTAACCAATAGAATTGTATGAAAATGGTGTTTCGTTTCTTAGAATTCCATCTTCATCTAAAGTAGCCAAGAATATACCCAGATCCATCTCGTCTGCATCTGTTTGAGTATATCCATTTACAAAATTATGCTTGATATAAGCACAATAATAATCATCGGTAATTGAAATGGCCGTTATGTTATTTTGGGAAAGTCGGGATTCATTTAAAAATTCAAAATTAGAAATTGTACCTACGCCGTTAGCAGCGCAGCTATAATTTACTGTTTTGTGGTTATTCACTAATGGCAGATCAGCGTTTTGGTAGGACGAGAATAGAATTCTATCTCTAAAAATGGAAGGGGAAAAATCGGATTCCTTTGTATTCCATTCGGCAAGACTCACTTTATACTTGTCTGATTCTTTTAATTGAGCTTGCGCAAAATCGCAACTCATTGCGTAATGATCCCCTAATAAAGGATCAAATTCACTATATTTTTGAAAATATTCCTTGGCTACATTTAATTTGCCTAGTTCTTTTAGTACTTGTGCATACTGAAAATAAAATTGAGGCTCGGAATAGACGTCCTCTAATTCGCTAAACCAATTATATGCTTCCATATTTTTGTTCATCATCTTATTAGACATCGCCAAACCGTATATACAGTTTAAACAATCTTTATTTTCAGATAATGCACGTTCATAGTTGTCAGCGGCAAGATCATATGCCTTTAACTGAAACTGTTTTTCTGCCTTAAAATAAGCTTTCTGTCCAAACATTGTGAGACTAGACAATACACAAACCAGTGTCAAGCTTAGGCTACTTAGTTTTATGAGACCCATAGTTTCCAATTTTGATATATTACAATTATCAAATATATGAATATCCTTGGGATTGAGGTACAAATATATATGATTTTTTTATAATATGTAATTTTGAGCTATATCTGGGCAAATATGGCCTCTTCTTACTCCATTATTATTTTTGTTCTGATGAAGGTTTATGTCTTCAACCACCTTGCAGTAAGGACTTACATGAGCAAGTCGCTAGCTTGGAAGAGCATGCTTATATAGTTTCGTTCTTAAGTATGTTTTTTCTCGATTCTGCGATAAGGATGGTAAGGGCCGTAAGGGTCCTAGTTCTGTGTACAGGACTAGGACGGAACCCCTGCACAGCCTGACCATTATGTCACATATTGTGCCATAATGGGATCGCCCAAAACAATTTTATTTCGAGAACCTGAGATAAATAAGTAGACATAAAAAAAGGAGGGTGCTATATGAACATCCTCCTTGTGTATTTTTATAATTGTTATGCGGTGCTACTTTACAACACTAAATTTCTTGGTTGCATGGTCGCCTTCATAGTTGATATTTAATAAATAAATACCATTCGTTAAACCCGCTACATTTATGGATTGCGTATTTGTTCTTGTATTCATCATTACCTTTCCTTGCAGGTCTACTACTTTTACAGAATAGTTTCCTTGTAAATCCGTCTGTAAGAACAATACATCATTTGTTGGATTAGGATATACTGCAAACTGAGAAGCGATAAATTCATCTTTCGCTGAAGAAACAGCATCATTTATAAATCCTGGTGTTCCTTTCTGGGTGAAATCCCCTTCTGTATCATACACATTTGAAGAAAAAATCCAATTCGTGGCAATATCATTTCCCGCAGATGTCATTGCTGACGGCACTGGAAGCAACGCAAATGAAATTCTAGAAGAACTATTCATCCCTGGAATTCCAACTACTTCTGTATTTGTATTGCAACTACCTGCATCTTCATTTCCTATGTAATTGCCGTATCCATAATCGTAGGTCACCTGATCTACAAGCGTACCATCTTCTTTCTGAATTATAACACCATCAGGACAAGCCGTATCACCTTCATCTGCATAACTACTCTCATTATTAAAACTTGGTTCTTCATAATCATAGAAGTAGTCAAACTGTATCCCTCCATGCGCTTCTGGGATATCGAATCCTGAGAAAACTGCATATGAATTAGCGGGTAATACATAATCCTCAACGGTAGATACGCGTGAACTAGACGATCCATCTGTAAGAGTCCACCCATCCATATCTATATCTTCATCCGTCGTATTGTATACTTCAAACCATTCTGTGTGGCCTTCATCAGGTGTCGTATCTGCACCTGCAGGATTGTTAGGTAATGCTGCTGCGAGCTCTTCCTCCGTTGGTTTTAATGGACGATTATAGATTTCCGTGATAATTACCTCACCTGTTCCTGCTGCACCGCCTGTGCCTGTGCTTCCATCATTTGCAAGACCTGGGGTGCCTATCTGACCACCATCCGCATCGTAGGTCAAGGTGGAATACGTCCAGTTTTCTGAAAGATCATTGGCTGCTGATGTCATTGCATCTTCATCGGGTAACAACATAATAGATACTCTAGAGGAACTACCTGCTGGCGGTATACCCACTGCTTCCGTCTGGTCCATACAATCTGGAGAATCAGCATTTCCTATATATTCACCGTAGCCATAATCATAGACTGCTTCATCTACGAGATCTCCAGAAGAATTTAACAATATGACTCCATCTGGGCAAGCTGAATCTCCTGCATCTGCATAGCTACTTTCATTATTAAAGCTCGGCATTTCATAGTCAAAGAAATAATCAAATACTACCCCACCGTGCGCTTCTGGAATATTGAATCCAGCAAATACAGCATAGGATTTCGCTGCAAGCGTAAATGATTCTATAACGGAAGATCTAGAAGCAGCCGAAGCATCTTGAATTGTCCAATTATCCATAACTACAGGTGCATCTGTTGTGTTGTAGATTTCAAACCACTCTGTATGCCCTTCATCTGGATCTAAATCAATATCTGGGTTGTTTGGGTTATTGGGTAATGCTACATCCAATTGTTCTTGTGTTGGTTTCAACGGTCGATTGTAAATCTCGGTTATTATTACTTCCCCAGAGCCTTGCGCAAATCCAGAAATGACCATTGTAAAAAGTAAGAATGTAAACGTATATTTCATAAGCATTTTTTATTTTATCAATTAAAATAAGAAACTCTTGCAACAATATGTACATCCGAAATCCAAAAGATTGAAATGAATTTTTAGTCTTAAATTGGTTGTATTGGTTGGAATTGGTTCCGTATGTTTTGTGATATTATAATACGAGCTTTGTCATTCTACTTTTGGCAAATTAATAATAGGATTTATTAAAAAGACGTTACTGTCTATTCAACTATTAATTACATTTAAAGTAAGCATGGAATAGAGCGCAAGTTTTTACTCAGACTGCAGATAATCCCGTTATCTTCTCTTAATTTTTATTTCTATATTATGAAGCTCCGTTTGAAAATATATTTCATTCGGTTTTATTATTCATCATTAAAAATAGGCAGCCCGAAATATTTTACGCGCATGCAAACGTTAAAATATCATTTATCTAGCAAATTTATTAACAAGAAGAGTATTTTAGGCTGCAATAGTTTTTCTTGTTGAGACCTTTTTCTTCAAAATTTTGAGGTCTTTACAATTTTTTTTTCATATCAAGAGTGTTTTTTGTGCGTTGCACTTTTATCTCAGCATAGCTGTTTCTCTTACTGCTATGTAAACATCTATTAGACGCATCTTTTAACAATTAAATACTTAAAAATGAAGATTTAAAAAAATAATTCACTTCCACAACGAAAGATTTTACTAACCAAACACTTTTAACAATGAAATACATTTCAACAATTTTTTATTTTTATTTATCGCTCGCATGCATGCCTGCATTGCTCGGTCAGAACATTTATAATTTTAGCTCCATACCAGATGAAGCCCAAGATGAAAACTTCAAAATACCAAGTACACATAATTTTCAATATATCGTCTCAGAAGGCGAATTTGGAACTCTAGGAAATTATGATTTTACAGCATTTGTACCTAACGAAGGATCCAGTAACAACGGACACCTCAGTCTTAACCATGAGCTCTCATCTGGAGGGATAACCGTATTTGATATTGCTCAGAGCCCTTCTCTAAAGGAATGGACTGTTGCCAATGCAAAAGCTGTTGAGTATGGATTATTAAATAGACCCTGTAGTGGCGCAGTTACCAGTTGGGGCTCTGTACTTGCTGGAGAAGAATCCGCTTTCGGGGAGGTAATAGAAGTAGACCCTATTTCAGGAGAAGCTATTTATCGCTACCAGCTAGGAAGACTTGCACATGAAAATGTAGTTGAGAACATCTCCAACAACCGCACCTTTTATACAGGAGAAGATACGAACAATGGTGTCGTACTAAAGTTTGTTGCGGATACTCCTGGGGATGTAAGTTCTGGATCACTCTATGCACTTAGTGTCGACATTGAGGCTGGAACTGGAAATTGGGTTTCTATTCCAAATGCACCAGATACAGATACACACGCAGAAGCAGTTGGATTAGAAGCAACTACATTTAATGGTGTTGAAGATATTGAAATTAGTCCAATTGATGGCAAGGTGTATTTTGCTGTAAAAAACATTGGAACAATCTACCGATTTACAGAAAATGATCCACTCGGAGGAGGTACAATAAGTGACTTTGAAGTATATGTATCGAATACAGACTATGACATCGGAAATGAAAACGCTCAATTTGGCAATGGTGTAGACAACCTTGCTTTTGATAATCAAGGGAATCTTTGGGCCTTACAAGATGGTGGTCAAAATCAGATTTGGGTGATCTATGAAGGACACACTGAAGCAGCTCCTCAGGTCAGCTTGTTTGGACAAGTACCGACAGGTGCTGAACCCACTGGTATAACATTTACTCCCGATTATAATTATCTGTTCATGTCGATTCAGGAACCCGATGATAATAATAGCGCTGCTCAAGTCGATGTATTTGGCAATACCGTCCCAAATAATCAAAGTTTTGCTGTAGCAATTGCACGTAATGAGCAATGGTTAGAAAATAACATACTGCTCGTGGACCTTGATCAATTTAACGCTTCCTGTACAATTGAAGCTATAACAAATGGAATAGAAGTTTCAGGTGCTGCGTATGATCCTAATTCAGAAAGAATACTTGCGCTATCGAATGGCAATATACCAGCTGATAGATATTTAAATATACTTCAACTAAACGGAAGCATTAATCCAACTGACGGTGGAACAATTGATTTGGAAGGATTCGGTGATCCTGAAGCAATCACACATATGTCTGGAGACATCTTTGTTATTGCAGATGAGAGCAATAATTCTGTGTATCGGGTATTCATTGATGGATCTACCCAAGTAGTGAGCATCCTTAATGGTGGTGTTGACGAAGTAAACATCTCAAATGTTGATTTTGGAACAAATCAAGGCATTGAAGGACTCGCATATTCAGAGTTTGATGATAGATTATACTTTGTAGAAGAGGGGAATGAAACAAATAATGGCTTGAATCCTCCACAACTATATTATATAGAAGACTTTAGTGAAACAAGCTTTTCAGCGCCAGCAATAACAGTAAACCTAAATCAAGAAGATTTCTTTTGTGGTGGAGCAAATTTAGATTTTTCTGGTATGTCTATTCTCCCAGATGGTACTCTACTTGTCACCAGCGATGTATGCGCGCAACTCTATGCCCTGGAAGTAACTGGAACCATAGTTACCTCGGTTACTAATTTAGAATTGGACTTGACTCAGACGGAAGCTGTAACTGTAGTTTCCGATACTGAAGTATGGGTAGCAGGAGAAGATGATGAACTTCAGCTCCTGTATATTCCAGGCATTACTATGTGTAATGATGGTAATCCAATCACTGAAATTGATACATATGATGAGGAATGCATTTGTGGAGAAGGAATTATTATGGATATCGATGATGATGGGATCGTAGATGCAGAGGATAATTGTCCTGAAATCTTTAACCCTGAGCAAGAAGATAATGACGAAGATGACATTGGCGATGTTTGTGATGCCGATGATGATAACGACGGCGTGCCAGATGATATGGATAATTGTCCGTTCACCTTTAATATCGATCAAGAAGATATTGACTTTGACAATATTGGAGATGCATGTGACGACGACGACGACGGCGATGGTATATTGGATGTAGTAGATAACTGTCCTTCTCAATCGAATACGGATCAAGCAAATAACGATCAAGATGCTTTAGGTGATATCTGCGATCCAGATGATGACAACGATGGTGTTCCAGATGATATGGATAATTGTCCATTGGTATTCAATCCAGATCAAGAAAATAACGATCAAGATTCAGAAGGTGACATTTGTGACGACGACGATGACAATGATGGCATTCCTGACATTGTCGATAACTGTCCTTTTACGGCAAACCTAGACCAAGCTGATAATGATTTGGATTTTGTAGGCGACGTATGTGATCCAGATGATGACAACGATGGCGTTCTAGACGAAGTAGATAATTGCCCTTTTGAGTTTAATCCAGGGCAAGAAGATTTTAATGAAAATAATATTGGGGATGCCTGCGATGATATAAGTTGTGATGATGGCATTCAAAATGGAGATGAAGAAGGTATAGATTGTGGCGGTGATTTCTGCCCGCCTTGTGAAACTTGTAATGATGGTATACTCAACAATGGAGAAGAATTTGTCGATTGCGGTGGAGACTTCTGTGCCCCATGTCCTTGTGTTAATGCAGCACAAGTAGATATCGAAAATGTATGTCCGCTCATATTTGATCCCGTCTGCGGTTGTGATGGTGTTACCTATGGAAATGATTGCGAAGCCGAATTCTTTGGTGGCGTTACATCATGGACGCAAGGTGCCTGTCCTACATGTGAGGACGGCGTCCAAAATGGTGACGAAGTAGGTATAGATTGTGGTGGTGCATTATGTTCTCCTTGCGAAGCTTGTAATGATGGCATACTCAATAACGGAGAAGAATTTGTCGATTGCGGTGGAGACTTCTGTGACCCATGTCCATGTGTTAATGATCCACAAGTAGATACCGAAATAATTTGCCCAGCTGTCGTGGAGCCAGTTTGTGGGTGTAATCAAGTCACGTATGTAAATGAATGTGAGGCCGTTAATTACGGTGGAGTCACTTCTTGGACAGAGGGGCCTTGTGATACTTGTAATGATGGCATGCTCAATAACGGAGAAGAATTTGTCGATTGCGGTGGAGACTTCTGTGACCCATGTCCATGTGTTAATGATCCACAAGTAGATACCGAAATAATTTGCCCAGCTGTCGTGGAGCCAGTTTGTGGGTGTAATCAAGTCACGTATGTAAATGAATGTGAGGCCGTAAATTACGGTGGAGTCACTTCTTGGACAGAGGGGCCTTGTGAAACTTGTAATGATGGCATACTCAATAACGGAGAAGAATTTGTCGATTGCGGTGGAGACTTCTGTGACCCATGTCCTTGTGTTAATGAAGCACAAGTAGATACCGAAAATGTATGTCCGCTCATATTTGATCCCGTCTGCGGTTGTGATGGTGTTACCTATGGAAATGATTGCGAAGCCGAATTTATCGGTGGCGTTACATCATGGACGCAAGGTGCCTGTCCTACATGTGAGGATGGTATACAAAATGGTGATGAAGTAGGTATAGATTGTGGTGGTGCATTATGTTCTCCTTGCGAAGCTTGTAATGATGGCATACTCAACAACGGAGAAGAATTTGTCGATTGCGGTGGAGACTTCTGTGACCCATGTCCTTGTGTTAATGATCCACAAGTAGATACCGAAATAATTTGCCCGGCTGTCGTGGAGCCAGTTTGTGGGTGTAATCAAGTCACGTATGTAAATGAATGTGAGGCCGTAAATTACGGTGGAGTTACTTCTTGGACAGAGGGGCCTTGTGAAACTTGTAATGATGGCATACTCAATAACGGAGAAGAATTCGTCGATTGCGGTGGAGACTTCTGTACGCCATGTCCTTGTGTTAATGCAGCACAAGTAGATCCCGAAAATGTATGTCCGCTCATATTTGATCCCGTCTGCGGTTGTGATGGTGTTACCTATGGAAATGATTGCGAAGCCGAATTTATCGGTGGCGTTACATCATGGACGCAAGGTGCCTGTCCTACATGTGAGGATGGTATACAAAATGGTGATGAAGAAGGTATAGATTGTGGTGGATCAGAATGTTTACCATGCGAAGAGACTCCATGTTCTGAGTTCTACTTTACGGATTTTGAAGTTGGATTTGGAGATTTCAATGATGGTGGTTCAGATTGTAGAAGAAGCATAAACGATGCGGCATTTGCAAACAGTGGTGACTATTGTATACGTCTAAGAGACAACACGAGCACATCCAATACTTTCTCTGAAATTTATGACTTTACTGTATTTGATGGTATCCAAGTATCCTTTACTTATATAGCTGACAAAATGGAGCCCGGTGAAGATTTCTGGCTTCAATTCTCAACGGACGCTGGAGATACATATACAACCGTAGCCGACTACGATAGCGGAGATGAATTTTTGAATGGTATTCGAGAATTTGAAAGCGTTTACATTCCAGGACCATTTTCTGCGAACTGCAGAATCCGTTTTGCGCTCGATGCATCTAACAATGGAGACTTTGTTTATTTGGATGATGTGCTCATAGAGACATGTAGTGAAGGAACCTGCAGTGATGGCATCCAGAACAATGGAGAAACATTCGTCGATTGTGGCGGACCTAATTGTGATCCGTGCCCATGTGTCAATGAAGCGCAAAAAGATGATGCTGCAATTTGTAATGCGGTTATTGAACCTGTTTGTGGTTGTGACGGCCTTACCTATACGAATGCATGTGAAGCAATTAATTTTGGTGGTGTGACTTCATGGATTCCAGGAGCATGTGTAACTATTCCATGTACTGACTTTTATGCAAACAACTTTGAAGTCGGTTTTGGAGAGTTCAACGATGGTGGGTCTGATTGTAGAAGAAGCATCACGGATGCTGCTTTTGCTAACAGTGGTGAATACTGTGTGCGACTTAGAGATAATTCTAGCACATCGAATGTAACATCGAATCCTTTTGATTTCAGTTCTTACGAAGGTGTGACTGTATCTTTTAATTTCATAGGAGATAATATGGAATTCGGTGAGGATCTTTGGTTACAAATATCTACCGACGGAGGAGATAGTTATACGACTGTAGCTGATTATGACAGTGGTGAAGAATTCATCAATGGAATTAGAGAATTTGAATCTGTCTTTATCGAAGGGCCTTTTAGTACCAATACGATTATACGATTTACATTAGACGCATCTAATAATGGAGACTATGTCTATATAGATGATGTATTCATAGAAACGTGTGGCGAACCAGTAGTTGCCACCTGCGATGATGGCATCTTAAACAATGGAGAAACATTTGTTGATTGCGGCGGACCTAATTGTGATCCTTGTCCATGTGTCAATGAGGCGCAAATTGACGATGACGCAGTCTGTGTTGACGAATTTGCACCTGTGTGTGGTTGCGATGGCATCACGTATTTAAACGAATGTGAAGCTATCGTTTACGGAGGAGTTACGGAATGGACTGTAGGTGAGTGTGATATGACACCATGTGTAGAATTTGTTTTTACAGACTTTGAAAGTGGTTTTGGTGAATTTAATGACGGTGGGTCCGATTGTAGAATCAGTATCAACGATGCAGGCTTTGCCAATAGCGGTGATTTCTGTGTAAGATTAAGAGACAATTCGTCCACATCAAACACATTCAGTGAACTTTATGATTTCTCTAGCTTTGAATCAATACTTGTAACATTTACCTACATTGCGGATAATATGGAGTTCGGAGAAGACCTTTGGCTGCAAATTTCTCAGGATGGTGGGGCTAGTTATACCACTATTGCAGAATACACCAGCGGAGAAGAGTTTGTAAATGGTACAAGAGAGTTTGAATCTCAAACGATTGAAGGACCGTTTACTGCGAATTGCATCATACGGTTTGAACTAAACGCCTCAAACAATGGAGACTTTGTTTATTTGGACGATGTCCTTATCGAAACATGTAGTGAAAATGCTGGTGGGACGTGCAATGATGGAATTTTAAACAATGGAGAAATTGAGATTGACTGTGGAGGACCAAATTGTGACCCTTGTGAATCTTCAGATTGTAATGAATTTGAATATAATGATCTGGAAGACGGTTTAGGAGGATGGATCGATGGCGGTTCAGATTGTAGAAGCGACATTGATGATACGGCATTTGCAAACAGTGGTGACTATTGTGTAAGACTAAGAGATAATTCAAGTACTTCAGTCTTTACGTCTCCATTATACACGATACCGACAAGTACCTTTACTGCTTTATCTTTCTCCTATATTTCTGACAATATGGAGTTTGGAGAATCATTCCTTTTCGAAATCTCCTTAGATGATGGTGATAGTTGGTCTACCCTCTTAACTTATGTAAATGGAACAAATTTCATCAATGGGCAGCGCAAATTTGAAATTGTTGCATTGCCTACAACAGCTGGTGATGAAGTTAGATTTAGATTTAGATGTGATGCTAGCAACAATGGAGACTTTGTTTACATTGATGATATTCAGCTAGAGGCTTGTGAAATAGATATTTCTGGTTTCAAGGATGATTCTGCCCATGCATCAAAGATGGCAGATAAATATACGGAAAAACTGTCCACCTTACGTGACCAAGAAAGCATAAATGGATTAGCCAATTTCAAGCTATACCCTAACCCTATTAGCAGCATGGGACTACTCCAATTGGAATTTGAGGAGGAACAAGCAATTGTTACTACACAGATCTATGGTCTGGAAGGCAACCTCATTACAGAACGTGATTGGACTAATAACAATCGTGTAATTAAGTTTCCAGTGTTTGACTTGAGCCCTGGTACTTACTTACTAAAAGTATCAACCGACACATATATCGCTGTAAAACGATTTGTTGTAATTCGGTAAGTATATTAAGTGGTTTCTTTGAGACCACTTAATAATAGCAAAAAAGAGATCGCACCGTATGGTGGGGTCTCTTTTTGTTGTTAATGGCAGTAGAGAAAGTTCGAGAAGTAAAGAATATCATCATTAAGGGATTATGTAAGATGATAGTTAGCAAAACGAACGACTTGCCAGCGAGAACAACGAGCGATCTAACAGTGGGAAAAGCGAACGATCCAACAGCGAGAGCAATGAACGACCTGCCTGCGTTCCTTGGAAAGCAGGTCTAACACTGAGCAACGCGAACGATCTAATTATCCCTAAACCGCAGCATCAAAAAGATAAGACCAAAACCTAAAGCAAAACTCAACCCCACAGCAAAAACCCTTGGATCTCCAATATAATCGCTCGGCATAACTGTAACCTCCTGAATTAATTTATACAAATCATTTTGAGGATCAGCTATAAATGTATTTATATCAATCGCATCACCTGTTATTTTGTTAATTGCGTCGGTGGGGTTTCTCCAAGGCCATATTTTTTTAAGAGATCCTAACATAAAACCAGCCATCAATGCTATTGTAGGTTTCTCATAGTTCTTAAAGGTATACGAAAGCACCCTAGAGAATAATAGAATCCCTGTCAAACAACCAAATGCGAAAACGATAATTATTATTAAAGTCTCACTATTAAAATCAGTTGCCAAGCTCTTCAAGCCAGGAATAATTACCGTGTACATACCTAACAATAATAAGATAAAGCTTCCAGAAATACCTGGGAGGATTAAAGCACAAATAGCTACCGCTCCACTGAAAAACACATACATCAGATTTTCTGAACCGCGCACAGGGCTTATTGCAACAATCATAAAGGCAATTACGCAACCTAACAAAAACAATATGATATTGATTAGATTTCCACCTATTGACTCGCGTATAAAATAGATTGCAGAAGCTAAAATCAATCCAAAGAAAAATGCCCATAAAGGCTCTGGATAATTAACTAATAAGTAGCTCACTCCTAATATGCCTGACACTACCCCAAAGAGCATACCTCCAAATAAAAAAAGCAAAAATCTACCATTAATGCGTTCCCATACTCCGCTAATTCCATTCTCTTTGAAAGTCTTTATTAATGAAAGGTCAAACCTTGTTATTGTTGCTAACAGCTTTTCATAGATTCCTGTAATAAATGCTATAGTTCCGCCAGACACTCCTGGAATAACTTCCGCAACACCCATTGCCATTCCTCGTAACATTAGAGCAAGCTTCCCAAATATAATATGCTCTCTAGTGTTCTCGCCCATATATATTTCCTTGTCTATACTGTTGATCCAATTTCTTTTGATCCTCTGATTTTTCCACTGTAAGCTTATCCCAGTTTGAAAAATCAGGACTCCCACCTTCTACCCATGCTGAATACCAAACAGAACCAAGGGACTTCACTGCATCACGCATTCTTTGCTCCACCATGCCGTCCATCTCCGCTTGATACGCAGCTGCATATTCTGGGCACTGCACGCGGACAGTACGTTCTAAGCGTTCATCATAACAAAATTGTAGGTTTTCTGGAAAATGTATACTTAGTCTTTTTTCAATCGACAATACACTATCCAATAACGCATGACTGTCTTCTATCACACTCCACATATACCCATGCATATCTTTTTTATAGTCTGCCTTCCCAACGAAGAAATTATAATCATCATCCGCAAATAATTCTGGTATTCTACTCTCCCAAAATGCATGAATCCCTAACTGATCCGTGAGTTGTCCATTATAATTTTCTGTTGTGTGTAGCGGGACATGCGCATCGCCTATATAGTGTCCCATCTCCGCTGAAAATCGAAGTATATTTTCTTTGTTTTTATTCCTAAACGCATTCGCTAAGCGCCAATAAAAATCATCCAGATGGTAAGGCAGTATTCCGTACCCAGAAAACTTATCTTCTACATGCAGTTCTGAACCGCGTGTCTTTAGTGCAAGAATTTCTTTAAACACTTTGTACGGTTCACCTCTAAAGACCCATTTCCCTTCCTGCTTAGTTTCATAAATATAATCATTGTAAAACTGCTCCAAAGCTGAAAATTGGGGATGTGTGTCTAATTCTATTATTTGTTTTATTGTGTCTTTTCCGTCTAATATATGCACTACAGCATATTTCCAAAATGCTTTTTCAAATTTTCTTGGAACAGTTTCAAATGGATCTTCTCCCCAATGATCAATATCGATGTAGTGCCGCACTGCCTCTTCCTTAATTGCATATCTACGCTTGTCAGGATCTACAGCATGCTCTGTTATAAACTCTATATTTCTTTTATAAAAGCCGAGCATATCTTGCGGCAAGGTAAAGACTGCCATGCGGTTAATCTTTCTATGACCATAGAACCCCCACACATCGTCCTCTGCCTTGGTAAAACCCATTTCTAAACAGGCAAAACATAAAAGTAGTAGATATGATATTACGTATTTCATTCTTCTAAAAAATAACTTTTGCGCATAAGTAATTTCTCAATCAAGGGTTGCTGGATCAAATAGAAGTCTCCCCAACTTGCCAAGCCAAAGAACCGAGGTAACTCCTTTAGAGACTCATATTCTTGAGGATCCGAATTGTACTTCATCACTTCAAGTACTGGATATAGCTTTAAGTCTTTATAACCACCATCCTCAAATTTTAAAGAAATATGACAGAATGGTAAAAGTTGACTAATAGAATCTTTCCTAGGATGTTCATTCTCAATGTATTCTGCCATTAAGAATCTATAGTCCTTAAGATATGTGTCTACGAGTTTTTGATTCGTTTTTGCTCCAGTGGCAGGCGCATTTTTGTTTACCGATTCTACTCTGTAATCACCATCTTTGATTATTCGGAATGAATTTGTTTGGTCTTTAGGATACTCTACCGAAAGCTCAACAATTTTGGAATCGTCCTCTTTAAAAATCGTATAATCTCTCCATTCCAAATATTTTCTAGCAAATTTTTCTCTTAAAATACTTTCTTCAAAAGGGAGCTCAAGGACATAAGGCTGAGCTGCATGTTCCATTAGGAAGTAAGTACCATACGCGTCATGTGTGTTTCCTCCAATATAGAAGCTTGTTAGCTTATTATTATTTTTGTCAAATGCCTCTACCTTAATGCCATTTTTAGCAATTCCTTTAATTATATTTTTGGTGGCATTCTTTGAGGGAATAAACTTAACCCGTGCATGTTCTAAGACGGCAAGAACACCGTTGATCGCGCCTTCTTTCACTTTATGTTTATCATCTAAAAGCCAATGGTTACCATTCCGAGTAAGAGTAATATCATCCTTGTTTTTATAAGCAACAAAGACTTTGTAGACTGCATCAATATCGTCTACTGTGAACGCTCTATCACTTCCATCTGCAGAGTTTATACGTTTCGTAGATAAGGCTTGGAATGCAAAGAAGCCAAGCACTAACAAAACAAGTAGTAAGATCAAATTTCTTTTCATCGTTATTGTGCGTATTTTCTTTTTCTAACAAATAAATATATAAACGCAAACAGCCCTAAAAACAAAAGAGGCAAACCAACATTTATAAATTTCCAAAAGCCACTCTCCTCTTGTGCTTTAATCGTATTCAATAAATGTAACTTTATTTCCTTTGATCGTGCATCTGCCAGACCATAGTCATCTACCATATAGTCAATAGCATTTACAATAAAATCTAAATTTCCTTTATATGCTTTCTCCTCCCAACGATTGTATCCAGTAGGACTTATTTGGTTTGTTTCGGGGTTGTAGCTATTTTTGATAAAATCTGCATCACTCACAAACAGCTGCTTACTTGGTGGGCTTTTCTCTACAAATTCAGCATCTATTTTTGAGAGTGTAGTCCGCATAGACTCAGATACTCTGTTCTTAAAATAAGAATCAAATTCTCCTTCTACGAGCATAGCCACAGTCTGTGGCCCTTTATCAAAATTATCTGGCTCTGGCTCATATCTTAGAATATCAAAGTTTAATCGCATCGGGAACATTTGATATCTTGAGTATTGCGATGATTGTAGCAATGGTGTGTGTGTGATATTTGCTTTGGATTTTACCTGTTCTATCGTACTTGGAAAAAGCACATTCACTCTATCTAGGTTTTTCACAATCGGATGTCCAGATCCTGCCTGCAACAAGGGGTGGTAACTGTATTTAAAAAAGTCAATCTGCGGTTGCCCACCTTGGTCTCCTACTACTTGAGGAATTGTACTACTTTCTAGATCCAAAACTAGGTTGTCTTTAAACTTAACACCATACCGGAAAAACATATCATCAAGACCTGTTTCTAAGGGTCTTGGAACAAAAAACTGGTACTGCGCTACACTATCTACATTTACAAAAAACTTCTCGATCAGCCATATGACATTCCCACCATTCATTATGTATTGGTCTATGATAAACTGGCTTCGTTGCGAAATTTCTTTCTGTGGACGAGCAACAATCAAAACATCTGCGTCTTGATCAATTTTATACAAACTATCCAAGTTTATTCTGCCCGTATCATAATATTCACGCAAATTGCGCTCTAAAAATGCTGTTTCCAAATTTTCAAGTTCACCATTACCAGTGGTCAGCACAATATTAGGCTTGACTTCATTCCATACTTTGAAAATCCCATTGGTCAATTTATACTCTAACATACTCACAGAATTATTGAGTATAAGTTCATTGGAAATACCCAACCTTTGTTCTTCTAAAAGGCTAACAATTGTCCTTCTATCTCCTTGACTAATCAGTGCGTATGGGTAAATATATTTTTCTACCGTCTCCTTCCCATCCATGATACTAACACGCGTTGGGGTTAAGCCGATTTGCCTTAATTCTTCTCTTGTTCTGTTTATCTTTTCTAAATTTCCAGAGGAAGGGTCAACAAATTCGTAATCTATATTGGTATTTATACTATTGAATTCTGAAAGCATATCTCCTGTTGCGTTTCTTAGCCGTTTAAATCCAGCTTCTAATTCACCATCAAGTAATACTTGCACAAATATGTTATCATCAATTTCGCTAATCATATTAACTGAAGAATCACTAAGTGTAAATCGCTTATCCTCGGTAAGATCCAAATGTGTATAGAAAAACGATGCCAAAACATTGACAACAATGAGCACAGCTAAGACCAACACTATTTCTACCAACTTCTTACTCATGCCCATTTTCGTTTACTTAATGAAACATGTGTTAGGTAGATAAAAAATCCTATCACACTTAAAAAATAGATCATGTCTCTCGAATCGATCTTTCCCTTACTCATGGAGATATAATGATTATTGACCCCCAAATCCTTAACTATACTATCAGTCTTGCCAAAAAATATCGGCAACTTGCTCAGATACTGAAAAGCGAGGTACATAAAAAAGCAAAAAAAGACTGCCATAATAAAAGAGACAATCTGATTTGTACTGAGCGACGAGGCAAAAAAACCGATCGCCGTAAATACAGCAGCGAGAAAAAACAAACCTATGTATGATCCTAGAATAGCGCCAGAATCTATATTCCCTACTGGACTTCCTAACTGATGCACCGTGTAATAATAAATCACTGTGGGTAATAACGAAAAGAAGACAAGCACCAGGCAGGCAAAGTATTTCCCTAAAATTATATGCCATTCCGATACCGGTTTCGTGTATAAGAATTCCAGTGTTCCGTTTTGCTTCTCTTCTGCAAACGTTCGCATTGTAATAGCTGGAATTAAGAACATAAACACAAAAGGCGCCATAGAAAATAACTGGTCCAAATTTGCATAGCGTCCATCTAATATGGAGGTGTCCGTAAAGACCCACGAAAACAAACCGATTACAATTAAGAATATTGCAATACTAAGGTATCCCATGATCGAACTAAAAAAACTGTGTATTTCTTTAAAAAAGATACTCTTCATACGGACTATTCTTTAGTAAGTTTTTGAAATACATCTTCCACTCCTATTTTCTCCGTACGCAATTCAAGTATTTTATTTCCTTCCTTGACTACAAGATCAAATAGCTCAGGTCGTACATCATTTTCTTTGGAAACGAACAATTTGAACATATTCCTTCCGTCGGGTATTGTTTTTTCTATTCCTTGCAATTTTTCAAAATGCTTTACATCGAAATCTTTCATCAATTCGATATAGATAATATCATTGACTTTATCTGAACTCACTAATTTAGTAGTCTGCTCATCCGCTACAATTTTCCCTCTGTCAATAACAATAATTCTGTCACAGATGGCTTCTACTTCTTGCATAATGTGCGTCGAGAGAATAACCGTCTTTTCTTTCCCCAAACTGTGAATAAGACTGCGTATCTCGACTAACTGATTAGGATCCAATCCTGATGTAGGTTCGTCTAAGATGAGTACCTCAGGATCATGCAAAATCGATTGTGCAATTCCTACACGTTGCTTATACCCTTTTGATAGAGCTGCAATTCTCTTATTCTGCTCTAGTCCTAATCCTACTTGTTCAATCACATTCTTAATACGCGCGGTCTTATTATCTAATTTGTGAATATCCGCAACAAAGTTTAGATACTCTTTAACATACATCTGATAATAAAGCGGATTGTTTTCCGGAAGATAGCCTAGCTTCTTCTTGATTTCCATGTCTTGCGTCTTGACATCTAAGCCACATACTTCGACACTTCCTTCATTTGCCGGGAGATACGATGAAATAATCTTCATTGTTGTACTCTTCCCAGCACCGTTTGGGCCAAGTAAAGCGACTATTTCACCCTTATTAGCTTCAAAACTAATAGAATCTAGCGCTTTTTGCTCGCCGTATACTTTGGTGATATTCTCTAATTTTATTGACACTCAGTAGTCTAGTTTAATTAAGCTCCGCTAAAATCGATTAGAAAGCTTGTATTCGACCCTTCTAAAACGCTGCAAGATAATTAACTATTTCCTCTATTGATAACGCATCTTCAACATTGAATGCCTCAATTGTCGTGCGGCGCAACGCACTCAAATAGCCACCACAGCCTAATTCTTGGCCTATATCGTGCGCCAACGATCTGATATAGGTGCCTTTACCGCAGGAAACGTCTAGATAGAGCTGTTGTCCTTCCACTTTTTCTTTTATAATATGATGAATAACGATGGGCCGTGGCGGACGTTCTATCTCAATTCCTTTTCTAGCAAGTTTATAGAGTTTTTGACCATCTTTTTTTATGGCTGAGAACATCGGTGGAAGCTGATCAATGTTACCGGTAAATCCTTCTAGTATCTTATCTAAATTTGATAGATCTATAGTACTTGGATCTACTATATTCTCTTCTGGTAATTCGGCATCATAGGAAGGCGTAGTTGCACCTAATTTAATAACACATTTATATGTTTTATCCTTCGTTTGAAGCTCTCCCAGTTTTTTAGTATACTTCCCAGTACAGATAAGTAGTAAGCCGGTAGCTAATGGGTCCAATGTGCCAGCATGCCCAACTTTCATACGCTTGACCCCTACTTTTCTACTAACGTTGTAACGTAGTTTGTTCACTGCATCAAACGATGTCCACTCGAGCGGTTTGTCCACAAGTATCATACATCCTGCCTGGAAGTCTATGTCTGTACCAATTGTTTTTTTAGAAAGAATTGTTTCTATCATTAGGAGAAAAGGTGATATGCTATTGCAATAGTTCCTACCAAGAAACAGTAATACGAGAAGTATTCTAACTTACTTCTTTTTACAATTCCTATCATTAATTTACATGCTATAATGCCTGTAATAAACGCTGCTATAAATCCACAAATGAGTGGTGTACTACTTGATTCTATCGCAGTAAACGATCCATCTAAAAGGTCTTTTGCCATCTTTCCAAATATTAACGGGATGACCATTAAGAATGAAAACCGTGCGGATGCTTCTCTATCAATTCCTAATATTACTGATGTAGATATGGTTGCTCCAGACCTTGAAATACCAGGCAATATCGCGATCGCTTGGGCAATACCGATGAGTAGCGCATCTTTGAACCCCACCTTTCTGTCTGTTCGTTTTGTTTTATCAGCAATAAAGAGTATGCCCCCAGTCACTAGCAACATCAAACCAACTAGTAAAATATTGCGTGAAAAAAGCGACTCAATAAAGTCTTCAAAGAAAAGCCCAATACACACAGCTGGAATCATGGACAAAATGATTTTGAGCACATAGTTTCTTTGCTCAGTCCCCTCTTTATTAAATACACCGAAAAATATAGTTTTAATTTCTTTCCAGAATACGAACATCGTACTGAGTGCGGTAGCAGCGTGCAAACTTACAGTCATTAACATGCTTTGCTCAGAAACGCTATCATCTCCAAGCATGACTTTTGCCAACTCTAAATGACCACTACTACTGACCGGTAAAAACTCCGTTAATCCCTGAATGACTCCAAGGACAATCGCTTCCACTAATTCTGACAGCATTTATGTTATTTCTTGAAAATTGCGTAGACTTCCACACCTAGACCTGCTAGTATAACTATCGGTGCAAGAACAGTCCTACGCGCGCTGTAGATCAGACTTTCATCCCAAACATTTGGGTCAGGCATATGCCCACCCAACATTAGGAGCATACCGAGTACGATAAGTGCCAAACCTATAAATACATACATATAATTCCCCTTATTAAAAACAAAATCACTCGGGGCAACCGCTGCAGCTGAAGACGCTTTTCTTTTCTTAGAAAGTGCGGGCGTAAGCTTTTGCTTCTTTTCAGTATTTACAACAACTGTTTTCTTTTTATTTTTCTTACTCATGATGAGTTGAGTTTACTTAAAGGTATTGTATTTCCTCAAAAGTACTTTCATTCGTACTACTAATTATATAAATCTCTGATTTGTTTCGATAAATAGCGCTTAATAAGATACTTATTGGACATAGTCAAGAAGAGCATTGCTACTAAACTGATAATAACTATTGTCAAAAACATCCATTGGAATTGTAAAATTTCCGCAAAAAATCCTGAACTGGCACCCGTCACCACATAAAAGATAATTAAGAATATGGCTGCTATTAAACTTGAAAGGAAACCAACTCTCAGTGATTGTGCAATGTAAGGTTTTACTATAAAGTCATCTTCAGCACCTACTAACTCCATTGTTTTAATCTCAAAACGATCAGAATAGAGCTGCAAATTTAAGGTACTATAGATAAGCGCAAATGCAAGTACCCCAAATATGATAGCTAAGATTAAAAGAACCCAACCTAATCGAAGCAGATTTGTCTTGATTTGTTCGTAGAAGATATTTTGTGAATAGTGCTTTTCTACTCCATTAAGAACTTGTAATTCTTGCTTTAATTTATCGCGATCACTAAATGTGCTTAGCAATTGATATGAGATGACATCCGAAAATGGATTGAGACCACCATTCAGAGAGGTATTCTCTTCCGTAAGTCCTAGACTCTTGTAGGCTTCTTCTTTTGGAATAAAGCCAACACTGCTCGGAACAATATATTCTTGCGCTTCTAAAAACGAGAGAATCTCAGCCTTTTCACTATCCGATATGGTATTCTTTAACTCTACTACATGAATAGCCTTTTCCTTTAGAATATCGACGAGATGCTGCGAATGCAGCAAAACAAGCAGAAATAGCCCTAAAAAGAACAAGACTATGCTCGTAGATAGTATGACATAAAAATGATTACCCTTACTTTTGTATTCCAAAGCTTCTAATTATATGACAAATGTAAAAAAAGGATATATATCATTTTTCCTAATATGTATATTTTCTATATTTTTTATTTCTTACTCGTCTGCACAGATATTTTTACAAAACCCATCATTCGAGGATCAACCAGCAGATGCAACTACACCACAAGGCTGGATTCCTTGTGCACCCTACACCACTCCCGACATCTTTCCAGGCTATTGGGGCGTCTATAATGAGTCAACTGAGGGCGAAACTTTTGTAGGCCTTATAACGCGAGAAGACGGATCATTTGAGAGTATATCCGCAAGACTGACAGCAGACCTAGAAGCTGGACTGTGTTATAACATTAATATAGACCTTGCCCATTCCAAAACCTATGCAGGCTACAATGGAGCTATTAAAATCAAAATCTACATAGGAGACTCTAAATGTTCGACAGAGCAATTAATTTATGAAACGGAAATTATAGAGCACCCGGAATGGCGCACATATCCGATACAATTTTTTGCAAAAGAAAATGCACGCTACATACATATCGAAGCAGCGTACACCAAAAAACGTTTTTCGCATAAAGGGAATATCTTAATAGATAATATTTCCCCAATTATTAATTGTAATAAGGCATAAGTTGGGTGTTTAGAAAAACACACCGGCCCCTAAAGCAAACCCATCAAAATCAGAAACCAGAATCAGTTTCGGTTCTACATAGAGCGTTAGCGATTCACCTATGGGTGCCTGTACATGTAGCCCTATGTTTATACCTATCTCCGAAGTTCCAGAATCTATAATATTTAATCCTGCAAATGGATTTAAGAGGACCTCATCATTCAGCACTAACCCTGTGTAATGTACATCAGCGTCTATTGCGTAAACAGTACCATCTTCGAAATAATAATGAAAGGATGGATTGAGCACAAAATTTTCATTTGCTGGAATCATTATTTCTGCTCCTATTCCTAGTGAACTCCCTCCACTTGGCTTTAAGAATTGTAAACCTCCACCAACTTGCCATTGTGCTTGACAAAAACAGACAGCACAAAACATCATAACAAAACTGAGTAATACTTTTTTCATAGTTCCTAACTTTAAATGATTTGTAATTTTTATAAATATATAAATTCTCATGGAACAGGAAGGTATTTTTTCTTATTTGCTTCTTTTTCTTAGCCCAATAAGCCTATCAGGATAATCAGTTGTTATCCCCGTGACTCCTAAGTTTATTAAGTTTTTCATTTCCTCGACCGTATTGGCCGTCCAACAAACAATATCTATATCATTTGCTTTACAATAGCTTACCGTCTTCTTATTCAGCAGTGAGTGCTTGGGCCCATATACATCTGGCTTAAAACTAAGACGCTTCATGTTCCTTTCTACTGAAAAGAAGTTATCCACCAAATACACTAATTCTATATCAGGCGCTTTTTTATGCATAAACTCCAACACCTCTAAATCAAAACAGAGTAAACTCATACGATCTCTTATTTGCAATTCTGTCACAGCCTCTAGCACCAGATCCACAAAGGGTTCAGCTTTTGGATGAAATTTGTCATCCCATTTTTTCTTTCGTTTTATCTCTATGCTATAGTGCATCGGTTCTTGATTCGCATCATGCCTGATATTATCAATGTACGATACTGCCTCTTTCAAGGTAGGTTTGTTAGTCGCCAGTTCTTTCTGAGAAGCGAATTCCGCATGTCCTCTTGCCCCTACATCATACGTTTGTATCTCCTCCGTTGTTAACTGATAAAGATTGTGCTTCTTTTCATTCCATTTGCTGATTGCATTCCCATGTGGATCTGTGGAAAAATGGTGCGAAAAATAAGGTTCATGCGATACGATCACTTCCCTATCTTTAGAAATAACAACATCTAACTCTATGGCGTCCACGCCTAATTTGTTTGCATGCCCAAAAGCAGGTATCGTATTTTCCGGCAGTAAGCCTCTACAACCTCTATGGCCATGTATTTGAAAATTAGGATTTGGTTTCATCTTTACTGAATCGTTACAAGATAGCAGGATGAACAAAAACAAACATGTTCGTAGGCTCATCTTTCTGGTTTAATAAAAGCTTTAAAATAAAAAATTGATCGCACTTATCATATGCTATTAAATTGCACTTTGTCCCTTATGTATCCTTCGTTTTCATGGAGGGCGAGTAGAATAATTTGGGTGTCTCCCCATTCTTCGCCTCTGGCTCATCATGGGGCCGTTCCCTTCCGTACGCCGCTATTCGCTTGGTCTTTCCTGCCTGCATACGCAAGCAGTTAGACTCAGCCGTTGGCTGACACTTCAGGCAACTGACACGGAAACCTGCTGAAAATTAAACGAAAACACCTTCCTGACAAGCAAATCAAAAAAAATTGAAGAAAATTGACAAACTAAATAAAAAGGAGTAGCTTTGGTGTACTACTACACTAATACACTAAAACTTTTAATAATGATTATAGCTGAGAATGTACACTTTTCCTACAGTCGTAAGAAGCCATTGTTCAAAGATTTGAATCTTAGTTTAAAGAAAAATAAGATCTATGGCCTCTTGGGACGGAACGGTATGGGCAAGTCTACTTTAATGAAGCTTTTGGCGGGGTTTCTACCTGCAAAGGAAGGGAAATTAAAAGTAGGCGCATACAACCCTATCCATAGAGAAACTAGGTTCATGGAAAATATCTTTTTCTTGAATGAGGACTTTGATCTCCCTGCTATTTCATTGTCAAACTATGAAAAAGCGTATTCAGGGTTCTACCCTAAATTTGACCAAGAGAAGTTTCACGCTATTCTAACTGAATTTGAAGTCCCTAGAGATCAAAAGTTAACTAAACTATCATACGGACAGAAAAAGAAAATTATCATCGCTTTTGGAATAGCTACCAATGTGGATTATGTATTCTTAGACGAGCCTACTAATGGTCTGGATATTCCTTCTAAGTCGCAGTTCAGAAAACTATTAGCCAAGAATTTTTCGGAAAATCAATCCATTATAATTTCAACACATCAAATCAGAGATTTAGCAAATCTATTGGACTCAATCATAATTATAGACAATGGAGAAATCCAGTCATCTATGGATCTCGGGCAAATTGAAGACAAATTGCTCTTCGCAACATACAAACTAGATGATCAATCACCCATATACTCGGAAATGCATGCTGGTGGATCCATACACATCTACCCAAATCTAGAAAAGTGCGATTCACAAATCGAAATTGAAACGTTTTTTAATGCTTTCATAGCCCAACCCCAAATCATTTTAAACACCTTAAACGCATAATATGGAATTCTCAATGCCTCGTTTCATAAACCTTTTACGTAGAGACTATATACTCCATGGCAAGAAAGTACTCTATGCATTTCTATTAGTTATTTTAGTACTGACTATCCTCACCTTAATAGGACACCGTTTAATAAGCCCTAATGCCGGTGGTGGAATTCAAGTTATAATGATATGCTTTTTTGGATTCTTAATATTTGGAGGTGGCTTTTTGACAAGTAGTAATTTGGGCGATTTGAATTCCGCAGCAAAACGAACACAATATTTATCAATTCCGGCTAGTACATTTGAAAAAGTGTTAAGTAAATGGTTCTATACGCTTGTGTTATTCTTATCCATTTCTTATCTGATCTTTTATGGTTTTGCAGCAGGATACACTTCCATGTTTGCTGATAAAATACCTCCTGAAGCCCAAGGATTCATGGATCACATTACAGCCCGTATGTTTCCATTCTTTTCAATGCTTTACATCATAGGGCATTCTATCGCTTTCTTTTTCTCATTTGTATTCAATTCATTCGTAGCTGTAAAAGGAGGGCTAGTTACAATCGTCATTTTCCTTGTCCTCAGTTTGATTGTAGCATTATTCAACCTAGGTGGCGAACATTCTTTTGACAGGATCTGGGGAGATGCAATCTTTAATATTATGGTTTTACTCCAAGAAAATCTGAAACGCTTTTTACTGATAGCCCCGGTGTTTTGGGTACTCGCCTATTATGTATTTGCAAGAAAAACTGCCTAATGGAATTCAATAAAAATAAATCCATATATCTTCAGATCGTTGACTATATCAGTGAAAATATTCTTACTGGAGAATTCCCAGAAGGCTCTAAAATATTATCTGTACGCGAATTGGCTGGTCAAATTGGAGTTAACCCCAACACTGTCATGCGCAGTTACGCGCAGTTACAGGAAGATGAAATAATTTTTCTTAAGCGAGGAATTGGTGTCTTTGTAAATGATAAAGCTTCTGCAAAAATAAGAAGAAAACTAAAAGCAAATTTCCTAAAAAATGAACTGCCCATTGTTATAAAGAAAATGCAAATGCTCGACATTGATTTAGCAGACCTAGAAAAAATATATAATAAACTTAAAAATTAGACTAATGAACATTATTAAAACCCTTGCTTTCATCTTTCTGCTATGCTCCAACCTCCAAGGACAGGACATGACCGCTCAACTTGACAGTATTGTAAATGCATCCTATAACGATGTCGGCCCAGGCTACGCTATTCAGATTGACCAAAACGGAGAGAACCTATACAGAAAATCTGTTGGTTACGCTAGCTTAGAATTGGATGTCCCTTTGAGAAATGATCACATATTCAGAATAGGATCAATAACCAAACAATTCACCGCAGCAGCGATTATACAACTAGAAGAAGTTGGAAAACTTACGCTTGATGATCCTATAGAGACATTTATTCCCGATTACCCTACCCTCGGCAAAACAATAACCGTAGAGCATCTGCTGACACATACCTCTGGGATCAAGTCCTACACAAGCATGAAGAAATTTGACGCAGAATTCAGAAAAAAAGATATGACAGTCCTAGATCTCATTGACTTTTTCAAGAATGAACCTATGGACTTTGACCCTGGCGAAAGTTTTCGCTACAACAATTCAGGATACATACTATTAGGTCATATTATTGAAGTCCTGAGTGGCAATACCTATGCTGAATATATTCAGAAAAACATTTTTACTCCATTAGGCATGAAAAATAGTTCTTACGGAGATCCTATGAAGCTCGTTAAAAACAGAGCATCTGGATATCGTAGAGACAATAATGAAAATATTCAAAATGCTGCCTATATGAGTATGACGCTACCCTATGCTGCTGGCTCTTTACTTTCTACCACCAATGATTTAAGCAAATGGTATCACGCTGTATTTTCGGACAAAGTCATTTCAAAAGCAAATCGTGAAAAAGCCCATAGCACTTATGTACTTAACAACGGTGAAGAGACAGGTTATGGGTACGGATGGACAATCATAGATTACGAAGGAAACAAGGTCATACAACATGGAGGAGGCATCAATGGGTTTTCTACATCATCTGCCTATATTCCCAGCAAAAACACGTTTGTTACAGTTCTCGCAAACTGTAATTGCTTATCTCCTACCAAGTTACTGCAAAAATTAGGCGCTACTGCAATCGGAAATCCACCAACACAAACAAAAAAAATTGATGTACCTCTTGCGCAACTCAAACAATATGAAGGGGACTATAAACTTTCACCTAAACTTACCATTCACATTTCAGTAAAAGATGGCAAACTATTGGGAGTAGCTACGGGCCAACCGGAAGTTGAACTTGTACCTGTAGATAAACATAGATTCATAGTGGAAGCAATTGATGCTAAAATTGAATTTAATGTTGACAATAAAGAAGTCATTTCTTTAACCTTATATCAAGGTGGCCCGCATAATGCGCCTAAGGTGAAATAGCTATTCTTTAAAGTTAGCTGTCCGTTTTATCACAAGGTGCTACATTTGCTAATGCCTTGTGCATTTCTTTTACAATTACGGCGAATACTATAATCAATTATTACATTTTGAAAAACGTCCAATTCGTCCAGCTCCCATTTTTTATGTATCGCATTTTATTGTCTTTCATCTCTTGAATCAATACACCCTTTCCATTAAATATTTTACCCTCTCCAGATCTCTTATAACTACATGCAGACAAAGTTCCATTTTCTTTTTCAGGTAGGTAACTGTACATAGATTCTCTTTTCTCATCAAGTGTTCCAGTTGTAAATTTATTCAAAGTTTCATTTTCCACTAATCCGTAACTATTGTATGTATATGCAGTGATTTCTTGTTTGTCAGGATTGTTTGGACTTTTTGAGGACTTTGTCATCTTAGTCACCTTGTTTTTCTCATCGTATTCGTACTCCCAAATATCGGTATAAATGTCTTTCACCATTTTTTTACGAGTAAGGTTTCCTCCTTGGTCATAAGAATAAGAGGTATTTTCAATATATGTTTTATCAAAGTCTTTACCAGACTTTGTTACAGCATCCCATTTATTTACACCTTCCTTTTCATAAATGGTGTAATGCTTAACATCAATTGTAGTACTCTTTTTTCCATCATTTTTATAACGTGTGATATTCATCTCAATATTCTCTTCATTATACACTATGCCCATTTCCCAATCGTTAAATATCTTAGTTTCCTTTAACTTTTCTCTCTTTTTACCTTTGTGATGTTGTATTTTCTTGACCATTGATGTTACTCTATTTTCTCCATCATAGGCAAGGCAATAATATGTTCTAATCCATACTTTTTTCTTATTCTTTCTTGTTGTTGCCAATCCATTATCAAAGCATTCCACTAAACTGTCTTCATTATAAGAAATTATGCCATCTACATTAAGACCAAGCCCTGAAGAAGAAACTCTTAATGGTTTTTCATTTTCCCACTCCGTAACACGTATTACCCCTATACTCTTGCAGTCGTTATAAAGATTTACTGTATTTTGCTCAGTATTCACTTCATAGTATAGAGTATTATCACCGGCTAATACATCAGATAACTCTTTTGCGTGGCGTTTCGGAACAATTTTAATTATGCCATCTTCAGAACGCTCAAAAGCATATTCATTAATATCAAAGTAATATGGGTTGCTATTATTAGAAAAGTGTTTTATAGTTTTTACTAGTTCAAACAATTGAGATTCCTTCTCCGTCAATTCATTTTGAGCCGAGATTGATATACAATTAAAGCATGCAAAAATTAGGGTAAATAAAATCGTCTTTTTCATCGGTTAATATTTAGTTCTAAATAGCGCAATATAAGTTCTTTATATGAATTCGCTAGAACAAGCACTGCTATGAATTGTCAAGGATCTTGCAATTTTATAATCTCTTTTAAATAAATAAAAAAACGGATGTATAATGCATCTGCTTTTTTATGTCTTAAAAGTAGAAGTGTTTTTATAACCCTTTATACCGTATATGGAAGCTCGCCCCAACTCTCAATTGCTCTAAGATTAAGAGATTTGAATTGGGTGCTATATCGTTTCTGTTCTCAGCGTGAGCAAGTCTCTCCTTCTTCAGTAGAGTCAACATCTCACTTAGATGTTGACTTGTGAGCGATTGCTTTTCATCAATAAAATTCTCAGGAGTTTTCTCCCAATCGGATAAATTAACTAGTAATGTTTCTAATTCTAGAAAGGTAAAAGATCTTACTTCTTCCAAAATTTTAACGTCAAAATGATTAGACCTTTTCGTAATATCGATATCAATCAACATACCATCGTCTAGAAAATCACATTCCACACACCCTGCATCAAGTATATCGATAAAAACAAGGCTATCACATCCATTAACACCTGTAAGATTCACTGTATAATTCCCTGGTGCATCAAATTCTTGACCTGCAATTAAAACAGGTTCACCTGCGCATATGGTGGTCTCTAAATTCGTTGTAACAACATCAATAGTCAGTATTGTAACATTGAGTACACTATCACAACCTACAGCATTTTCAAGTATCTGCTCATACATTCCAGCCGTAGTATAGGATTCACCATTAACTACGACTATTTCCCCTTCACAGATGGAAAATTCGACCATACCAGTGGAGCTTTCTAACAATGAGATCTCTACAAAAAGCGTACTATCACAACCAGAAACATTTGTTAATAATTGCTCAAAAGTACCTTGAGAACCATAAGAAACTCCATTTAAATTTATTGAGTCTCCTTCGCATATAGAGAATGTTTCCGCGCCTTCTGTACTGTCTAAAAACAATAGATCAATAAGTAGTATGCTATCACAACCAGAAACGCTGACGAATTCTTGCTCATACATACCCTCCACTGTATAACTTATATCATTGATTACTACAGAATCTCCTTCACAAGCATTTAAGGAAAGGCTTTCTTCCATAAGTTCTACAACTGAAACTTCAATTTCATCTGTGAATACATTTCCACATTTGTCAGTAACAGTCAATGCATAAGTGTCAGCAATAGTTACATCTATACTTGCAGATTGCTCTGATGTTGACCATTGGTAAGAGTCATACGCTTCCATTGTTCCTATCGTTACAATTTCTTCTGCACAAATATCAATATCAATACCTAAATCTAATTCTACTGGTATAAAACAGCAGCAACTATCTAGCAGATCAGGATCATCACAATCCACGAGCCCATCATTATCATCATCTATATCATTATCACAGATTTCCATTTCATTTATGCAATTTACTGTTGTTTGGTAATTTAAATCTACAAACGCAAGCTCTTGCTCAGGTATTGGAGTGGTATAGTCAGCCCAAGAAATACTGACAGTATTCAGATCAAAACCTGCACCGATTCCACCAATCGTAGTATCTTGAAAACAGCTGTTATTTATATCAAAGTCCAGTTTACCAAAAAAAATGTCAGAATTTCCAAAACCATTTTCATAACCTACCAGAGCTGCGGCATAAAACAAATCTGACCCGGTATTACTTAAAACAGGAAATATCTCAAGGGTCTGGTCACCTAATTGTGTCTTTGCTGTTTCTATTTGAATAAGATTATTATCTATTGTAAACTTGATTACAACAGGCCGACCATCTGCTAAATTTCCAGTTACAAAATAACTTCCCTGGCCATCGTCAACAATTCTGCGAACATTATTGACATTCGGATTATCAAGGTCGATACTGTGAATAATATTCCAATTACTATCCAAAAGAGCAAGCAAACTTCCACTCGGGTCGTTTGGTGTTTTGACTCCAGACAAAATATATCTGCCATCATTCAAATCAATCAAATCAGTAAACTTTATGACTGCACTTGTTTGAAAAGAACGAATTACAGCACCGTTCCCACCATCAAGCTCCATCATTACTCCAAAATTACCCTGACCTACGTCTCCTACAGCTAAAATATTACCATTCATTCTAGGACGATTTGCAAGATTTATTTGATCATCGGCTGTATGGGAATATACCGTTGACCACATAATATTTCCGTTGACATCTAAATTATATAAAACATTTTCGTCGAAAAAAGATGGATTGGAAGACGTATTATTGGATGCTAGTATATAATAAGGAGCAGCTGCAGAAACAGGATTTGGATGTTTCATTATACTTATAAAAAATTCACGTGCATCATTTTCATACGAATTAATAAATTGCACTTGCCCATCCTTATCAATCTTTATTAAGATAGATTTATTATTGCTTGGAGGACTAACTGGTTCCGTCCTACCTAAAATAAAGAAGGCATCATCATCCGTTTCAATAAAATCCACAAGTAAGCTCTCATCATCCAATATATATTGCCACACAATAGTATTGTCTGCGTCTACTTTAATAAAGGTCCCAAAATTCTGATTATTTACTCTGGTACTACCAGAGAGGTAGGTGAAACCGTCTGAGGATACTATTTTTCTGACTTGGTTGGTATTCTCATCCCCTATCAAAGCAAAATTTTCGCAGCATATAGTATTTTGTCCAATAGCTGTAAAATATAGCCCAAGGAATAGAGCAATAAGGCATGATCTCATGGTAAGTTGGTTTAGTACTGTGGAAACAAGAATACGAAAAAAACAGAAATATAGGAATACAACACACTTTGAATTCTAAGGTATGCAATTAGTAAACTAGGATAAACCCTATTCTCGAAAACAAGTTACACTCGAGCACTAAAATTGAGATATGGTTCTACTTACCCATATCAATCAACTCGCCAAAACAGTACAATATAAATCCCTAGCACTAGCTACAAATTCACTAGTTCTGGCTATAAGTGTTAATCATTAATACTAGTTAAAAATCCATTTAGATATAAATATAATTTTCGGCTGCTTTAAAGTAAGCAATATGGGACATGATGAAATACTTCTCTCCTATCGTGGAAGGATACATTTTTCTGACTCCCTTTGACTTAAACATCTTTTTTTTAACAAAATAAATTTTATCAATTATGAAACTCAAACAGCATTTATCAATCTTAGCATGTTTATTTATAACACATTTAACCTTCGGACAAACAATTTCAAATGACTACTACAATGTAAAAGCTGGACATGGCAAGGGAGTAAAATTCTGGAGTAGTGATTATTACAAAATTCACATGGGAAACTCCAACGTTTACCATTATGGACCTGTCACTGATTATAGCATTAAGACGAACATGCATAGCGGCGCTGGTAGAGGATGGACTTGGGGATTACTGGATCAAGCACCTGTCTATGCTGTAAGTAATACTGGAAAAGTACAAAGCAAAGGGACGATCCGCACTATGGCAAGACAATTATTTTTGGGAAGTAAGCAAAATCTTTATGGCGATAATAGCTCAGCTCTTTATTACACAAGCAATAATAGCACCTACTCTCAAATGATTCTAAGAGATAAGGAAAATGTAATATATGGACGTCTTTACGGCTCTTCAAATGGTACTTATTTTGGACTCAAAGATGGAAACAATGAATGGTCTTACCTCTCTGCCAAAGGAAATTATGTTGCTTTAAGAGTGAGTGATGACAATAAAATGATTTTAAGAAATAATGGTCAAGTAGATATAATTAACAATAGAGATGCAAGTGGCACACCAGGCTCAGGTGCATTAGAAATTGCCAACGGATTAAGACTCGACAACAATGAAATCATTACCAATACCGGTGCAACCTTACACTTAAATAATGACAATAATGGGAATGTACATATTGACAATACTACATTCAGAGTGATATCAAATCAAAACTGTGTTAAAATAGGTAACGTATCTACATCTTCATTTAATAATTATAAACTATTTGTAGAGAAAGGAATTCTAACCGAGAAAGTAAAAGTCGCAGTTAAGAATACAGCAGACTGGAGTGACTATGTATTCGAGGAGGATTATGAAATGATGCCTATTGATCAGCTAGAAGATTTTGTAAATACCAACAAACATCTTCCTAATGTTCCTTCAGCTCAAGAAATGGTAGATGAAGGCTTAGACGTTGCTACAATGGATGCTAAATTATTAGAAAAAATTGAAGAAGCGCACTTGTATATTATAGAATTACACAAAGAACTGAAAGAATTGAAAGTTCAGTTAAATGAAAAGAATTAAGATTATCACACTATTTAAAAATTCCTAAAATTATATTATGAAGAATATATATAGTGGTAAATCTATTGCATATTCATTTGCGCATTATCACAATAAAAAAATAAAAATTTACAAAAGAATAAAGTGGACAATCACTTTAACTATGATCTCGATGTTCACTTTGATTTCGTCTATTAGTTTTGGGCAACAAGGTGATGACTTAACAAATTTCTATTATCACAATGGAGAAAGAGTTTACTTAGACTTAGATACACGTTATATCCATGTTTCTGGCGAAAGCGCAAGTAGCATTGAGGATACTGATTTTTCTGCACTTGTAAATAGCCAAAAAGTATCAGATATATTACAAGACAATACGAGAGAAAAACTAGAAAAGCCTATAAACTTTCAAGGCGATACTTCTCCGAGATTCAATTCAAAAATTGAGCTGTCTGGAGGACTTTCGCAAGATGATTATTTACTAAAGATAGACGACATTCGTAGATCTACAGAACTTCTAGTTGCTCCCTCATTCAAATTTCAAAATGAGAAAGAGGTAGGATTATCAAATTACTTTTATGTTAAACTAAAAGACGAAAGCGATTTTGATGCAATGATGGAAATGCTTGCAGAAAATCAAGTGGATCTAATTGGTTACAATAGATACATGCCATTGTGGTTTACGATAAGTACTACCGAAGAATCCGCAAATGCAATGGTGATGGCCAATATTTTTCACGAGTCTAGACTTTTTGATTATGCACAACCTTCTTTTATTGTAAACATGCTTCAAGAGGCACCTGTGAGTGCTGATCAATTTTTTCCAGATCAATGGGGTATGTTAAACACGGGCCAATATGGTGGTTGGGCAGGAATTGATATAAATGCAGAAACTGCATGGGGAATAGAAAAAGGGAATTCTAGCATAATTGTATCAGTAATCGACGAAGGAATTGATTTATCTCATCCAGATTTGGCAGCTAATATTCTTGGAAGTCATAATGCTGTTACCGGCACATCTCCAAGTACAATATATGGACCTCATGGCAATGCTTGTGCTGGCATTGTTGCAGCTATTGACGATAATGGCATAGGTATTACAGGAGTAGCTCCAAATGCAGGCCTATACTCAGTTAGCATCACCTTCGGAAGTGCTAACCTCTATCAAGATTTAGCAGATGCCATGAATTGGAGTTGGATAAATGGATCTTCTGTAATAAGTAATTCATGGGGCGGAGGTCCACCGAACACATTAGTAAATAATGCAATCACTGCCGCACTGGCAAATGGCAGAGGTGGACTTGGCTCAGTCGTGGTATTTGCAACAGGTAACGATAATAATCTTTATGGTGGTGTATCTTGGCCTGCAAATTCAGATCCCGATATTCTTGCTGTAGGTGCAATGAGCCCTTGTGGTGAGAGGAAAAATCCGTCTTCATGTGATGGTGAAGGATGGGGATCAAATTATGGGAATGAGTTAGATATAATTGCACCAGGCGTATTTATCTCGACAACAGATATTCAAGGTGATATAGCTGGATGTGGTGATTATAGTCCTGCGCCACCGGAATGTGGAATTACTCCCAATACATACACTAACAATAACTACACAAGTTCGTTTAATGGTACTTCATCAGCTACACCAGCTGCAGCAGGAGTTGCTGCCTTAATGCTAAGTATAAATCCTTCACTTACCGTCTTGGAGGTAAATAACCTCATTGAGCAAACGGGACAAAAAGTTAGAACGGATTTATATGGGTATTCTAACGTAGCAGGTCGCCCAAATGGGACTTGGAATAATCAGGTGGGGTATGGCCTCATCGATGCTTCAGCTGCTGTTTTGGCAGCAGAAAACTTCGGAGGAGCCGGTGGTTGTTCTGTTGAGAATTGGTTTATTCCACATTTAAATTTTCCAGGACTGTACGCTGCAGAAATCAGAGTTATTGCTTCTGTAAACATTAACCCTAATTTTGATTTCGTCGCTTTTACTGCAGAAGATTACATATTACTAGAACCTGGCTTCGAAACCAAGCCAAACACGGGAAATTATTTTGTTGGAAAGATTGAAGAATGTACATCTTTTGGCCCTGGAGAAGATGAGGAAGACGCAATCGCTTATGCATTTGATGATCCAACCTACATTATATACGATGACTACACCTCGCATACTGAATCTAGGGAAAAAGAAATAATACAAGCTTCAACTCAGAGTGATTCAAAATTTAGTGTAAGAAATTACCCTAATCCATTTAATACCAAGACACAAATTGAGTTGATTTTAAAAGAGTCTCAACAAGTCTCTCTTATTATATCTGACATGAATGGTAAAAAGATTTCCAGCTTACAAGAACCTAGAGTGCTTGACGCTGGAAAACATGAATTTTCATTTAATGCTCAAAACTTACGTGCAGGTGTATATTACTACACACTCATAGTAGGCGAAGAACTTAAAACTGGAAAACTATTCTTAACTAATTAATAGATTAACAGAAATAAAACACTTTAGAGCTTTACAGGGAAAGAGCGGTGCTTTAATGCATCGCTCTTTTATTATATTTAATTTAATTTAGTCAACTTCAGGACGTATTTTTCAAAACTAGAGATTCCGTGGATGTGGACATGGTAATTATCTCTATCTTAGACCTACAAATTAAAGGAGATGAATATAAAGTCTAAGGCATTAATCATTTTATTATCATTCGGATACTTTTTCAATGCTATTAGTCAAGATAATGCAAACTGTGATGGTCAAAGGTATTTAGAGGAAGTATTCACAGAAGTTTCTGTACTAACGGGTGTAAAATTTGGCGAAGGAACGACTATCGCAGGCAATCAGCAAGAGCTTTTTATGGATGTATATGAGCCCGTTGATGATACCGCTGAAACAAGACCTGCGGTTGTTTTGGCTTTTGGGGGAAGTTTCATTGGAGGCGAACGACAGGACTTAGATTGGTTGTGTGAAGCCTATGCACGCCGAGGATTTGTTGCCGTCACGATTGATTATAGGTTATACGATCTTCCGCTATTTCCATTGCCTTCAGAAATTGAAATAACGGAGGTAGTTATAAAGTCAATTTCTGATATGAAAGCTGCTATCCGCCTTCTAAGGGAAGATGCAGATACGGAAAACACCTTCAAGATAGATCCTGAATTAATCTTTATTGGTGGCATTTCTGCTGGTGCAATCACAGCAGCCCATACCGCTTTTCTTGATGATACAGATATTGTCACCGATGAAATCGCGGCACTCATAGAAGCCAATGGCGGTCTTGAAGGCAATAGTAGCAACAACTTCCAATATAGCTCTGAGGTCCAAGGCCTTATTAATTATTCTGGAGGTATCGCAAATAAAGATTGGATAGATGCCGATGATCCTATCTTCATTAGTTTCCATGACGATAACGACCCGATTGTACCCTACGAAGATGACTTTGCAGTTATTTTTGGTTTCGACATTATCTTTATGTCTGGAAGCAAATCGTGTTCAGACAAAGCAAATGACGCAGGGCTGTTTAACGAACTGCATACCATAGAAAATAGTGAGTCACATGTCAGTTATTTGTTTAACGACACTGATATTAAAGAAGTACTTGATACCACTAGTTTATTTTTATCGCATATTATCTGCGGAGATGCGATTTCAAGTACCACAAATAATTCAATAGAAAATCTTGTCAGCTTCCCGAATCCAAGTTCGGAATATGTACATTTTCAAAGTAAATCAAATAAGAATTTTGATGTTCGCGTGTTTGACAATTTTGGGAAACAAATAAACTATTGGCAAAACACTATAAAAATCAATATTTCGAATCTTGCTCCAGGCATGTATTTACTTCAGGTTTCAGAACGTAGTACAGGTAGACTTTCTAACGTAAAACTGATAAAAACAGATTAGGATGTTAAGTCTTGAAGAAAAAACTACCGCGCTAAAAGGCTATATGGACGCAGACGGTAAATTTGAACGTTTTCCAGGCAAGCGCCAAAAGAAAAAACAAGCTTGGATGCTTGAAATCCTTTCTTCAAAATTTAACTTCGGCCAGACGTATTCAGAGCAAGAAGTAAATGAAATATTAAATGCCTATCACAGTTTTAATGACCCTGCCTCTTTGCGCAGATTCATGTTTGGTTGCGGACTATTCGATAGAACAATCGATGGAAATGCGTATCGTCTTTTAAATAAAACTAGCAATTTTAGCTTCTAATTTATAAATTTGCAGCTTTAATTGCAGAAATGAGTTCTTACAAACCGATTTTCCCATTTACGGGTGCTAAGGTAAGCACCATATATCCATTCTTGTTCAGACCAAAGGGCAAAGATTTGTATTCGCGCAAGAGAATCACTATGCCTGATGAAGACTTTCTAGATCTTGATCTGGTTCAAAATAATCATAAAGAATTAGTAATTCTATGTCATGGCTTGGAGGGCGACACAGGCTCTAAGTACCTACGTAGATTAGCTGGACATCTCGTCGAAAATAAATTTGATATTGTAGCTATAAACTTTAGAAGTTGCAGCGGTGAGATGAATCTAGCAAAGCGACTATATCATTCTGGGGAGACTGGAGATGTAAATCATATCATATCCCTATATGAAGATGATTATGACACAATTCATCTCGTGGGCTTTAGTCTAGGAGGCAATGTTGTTCTCAAACTTGCGGGAGAAAACCCACATGGTATTTCAAAAAAAATAAAATCAGTGCAAGGCATATCTGTACCTGTAGATCTTGCTTCTGCGGCTGCGGAAATTGTAAAACCGCATAATCATATATTTGAAAAACGATTTATTGCAGATCTCAGTCATAAAGCGATGTTGAAAAACCAGCAATATCCAGGCTTATTCGATATGGAAAAGGTGGCAGCTGTAAAAAACCTAATGGAGTTAGATGATCTTTGCACAGCCCCACTGCACGGCTTTATTGATGGGCAGGATTATTATGCAAAAAGTAGCGCAAAGCAGTTTATCAAAGATTTAGAGATACCTGCTCAACTTATCAACGCACAGAATGATTCATTTCTTGGCGAGCAATGCTACCCGTATGAAGATGCACGGGAAAATCCACTATTTACATTATTAGACCCGAAGCATGGCGGGCATGTAGGCTTTGTACGGCCTGGGAGAAAGTGGTATTGGCATGAATTGAAAATTATCGATTTCTTACAAAGCCATAGATAAAAGCCTTGCTGCCCCAATTTTTAGTTGATTTTACTATTGCATTCTTCGTTTATATGCCTACACTAGACTAATTTTACGGCTCAATTTAAAATAATGAATTTTAGATCACTTGCTGTAGTTTTCTTTTGCTGTTTTTGCCTCTTGTCCTGCACACAAGATCGTGTGTATACTGAAGAGATCATGGAGATCCATAGTGTTATTCAAGGCGAAACGGAAAATAAAATTGGTGAATTGATGTTCTCAGAGTCAGAGCTATATTCACCTGATAATAAATTAGAGCAAAAAATACAATACAATAAAGACAAGAGTATCAAGGGTATTGAAAAGTTTGTTGTAAAAAACCTAAATAATACACCAGAGAAATCAAATTTTTACAACGGAAGAGATTCTCTGTTAAGCTATTACAAAATGCTTTATGAGGATGATAAAATGATTCGCAAAATTGGATTCGACGCATCGAATGATGCTATGTTGCGCATTGAGGAATTTGACTATGATAAAGATGGTAACCGAAGAGCGAAATATTTGAAGTCTTCTGACAATTTCATGCAACGTCAATACATATTTACATTTGACGAATTCGGAAATGAAACTTCCGTAACAACGAAGGATGGCAGCGGTAAAGTTATTGTTCAAGAATTTTTTAACATATCCCAAAAAGACAAAGCGGGGAAGTGGGTGGAAAAATGGGGGTTTGTAGATGATAAACCTACACGCTATTATATCAAATCAAGAAGAATATTAAAAAAGAAGAAAAGCACGGAGTAGATGGAATACAAGCACATAGAAACTGAGGCAAAGTGGAGAAAAAATTGGGAAGAGACTGGTATTTATAAAGTCTTTGAGGATTCTGATAAACCAAAATATTATGTACTGGATATGTTTCCCTATCCATCCGGTGCAGGTCTCCATGTAGGCCACCCTCTAGGATATATCGCTTCTGATATATATGCACGGTTTAAGCGACTGAAAGGGTTTAATGTACTTCACCCTATAGGTTTTGATGCTTTTGGTCTTCCTGCTGAAGAATATGCATTGCAAACAGGGATACACCCTGCTGTTTCCACCTCTCAAAATATGGTGCGCTACAAAGAGCAGCTCAATAAATTAGGATTCTCGTTCGATTGGAGTCGTGAGGTGTGTACTTGCAAACCGGACTATTACAAATGGACCCAATGGATATTCACAGAACTATTCGCACATTACTATGACAAAAGTGCTGATAAATCACTTCCAATCACTACTCTCATCGAAGAGTTTAGCAAAAATGGAAACACACAAGTGCAAGCAGCACATGAACATCCAGATGAATTTACATCGGAGAAATGGAATGCCTATACAGCTAAAGAAAAAGAAGAAGTACTTGCAAATTATAGACTTGCCTATAGAAAAGTAGGGTATGTTAATTGGTGCGAAGAGCTTGGAACCGTCTTGGCGAATGATCAAGTAAAAGATGGTCTATCTGAACGCGGAGGACACCCTGTGGAGCAAAAAGCGATGACACAATGGTATTTGAGAATTACGGCGTACGCAGAACGCTTACTAAATGATCTAAACCCTCTTGATTGGTCTGATGCATTAAAAACAATTCAGAGAAACTGGATAGGAAGATCAGAAGGAGCCAGTATGTCTTTTCAAGTCGTAGATTCAGATGCAGAGATAGAAATATTCACAACCCGCCCTGACACTATTTTTGGTGCAACCTATATGGTACTTGCTCCCAAGCATCCTTTAGTAAAAGAACTTACACATGCCGATCATGCAGCAGATGTAGAAAAATATGTAAACTATGTTAGCTCAAAGACTGAGCTTGAAAGAATGAGCAACAAAGAGGTGACTGGTGTGCCACTTGGTTCATATGCAATCAATCCTATTTCAAAGGCTAAGGTTCCCATTTGGATCGCAGAATATGTACTAAAGGACTATGGCACTGGAGCAATCATGGCCGTACCTAGCGATGATGAACGCGATAATGCCTTTGCTCAGAAATTCAACTTAGAAATTATACCTGTTGTTGACAAATCTGACTTTCCCGATGCAGGTATGTCTGACAAATTAGGAAAAATGATAAATTCTGATTTCCTGAATGGTCTGTCTGTCAAAGAGGCTATTCCTACTATGATACAAAAACTGGAATCAGATAAAATCGGTAAGAGAAGAATCAATTACAAGCTCAGAGATGCAAACTTTTCTCGCCAAAGGTATTGGGGTGAACCCTTCCCTATCGTTTATAACACAGATGACATTCCAGAAACAATTCCACTCGATAAACTTCCAGTTTTACTTCCAGATACGAATGATTTCAAACCAGGTAAAGGTGGAGAAGCTCCCCTTTCTAGGCTAAATGACTGGGTGGCATTAGAGAATGGATACACTAGGGAAACAGATGTGATGCCAGCTGTCGCAGGGTCTTCGTGGTATTATTTAAGATATATGGATCCGGAAAATCCTAATGAGTTTGCAAATGCAGATAAGGTAAACTACTGGCAAGATGTAGACCTTTACATAGGCGGTGCTGAACATGCAGTTGCACATCTTATGTATGCGCGCTTCTGGCATAAGTTTTTATATGACAAAGGCCTTGTCCCCACCATAGAACCATTCAAGAAATTAATCAATCAGGGAATGATTCAAGGTGTGATAGAACTCCTATATATGTTAAAAGAAAAAGAAGGAGGAGAAAGCATTTTTCATTGCGCTGGGATTGCAGCAAAACACCCTGAAAATAATTATGTGAAAATCCCTATCCATGTTGACTTTGTTTCGGAATATGGTTCTCAAAATTCATATTTAAATAGAGAAGGAATAGATAAATTTATAGCGTGGCGACCTGCTTATGCCAATGCTAAGTTTGTATGTTCAAAAGGTATTTATCAGTCAGGAAAATTCACACCAAATGACAACGCTGAAGGTAGCCATCTCAATACGCATTCAGAGGTAGGTAAAATGTCTAAATCAAAATTTAATGTAATCAACCCTGATCATGTTGTGGAAGAATATGGCGCTGACTGCTTTAGAATGTATGAAATGTTCTTAGGTCCCATTGAACAATCAAAGCCATGGGATATAAAAGGTATTGAAGGCGTATCCAAGTTTATAAAGAAGTACTGGCGTTTGTTCCATAACAAAGAGAACAGTTGGAGTATTTCTGACGAAGCCGCAAATGAAGACGAACTAAAAATCCTTCATAAAACAATCAAGAAAGTAAATTACGATATTGAGAAATTCTCTTTTAATACTTCGGTGAGCCAATTTATGATTTGTGTAAATAAATTGAAAAAACTAAATTGTAACAAAAAAGAGATACTCTACCCTCTCAATATATTACTGGCACCTTTCGCTCCATATATGACAGAAGAGCTGCATGCAAAGTTTGGTGAAACGGGTTCAGTACACACGTCAAATTATCCAATGCATGAGGAGAAGTATTTAACATCAAATTCCGTTGCTATTCCATTATGTGTCAATGGAAAAAAACGATCAGAGTTAGTGATATCTCCCGACATGGCAAAACCAGAACTGGAAGTTGCCGCAAAAGCGGATGCACAAATAATCAAATGGACAGAGGGTAAGAATATTGTTAAGGTGATTGTGATTCCAGGAAAAATGGTGAACATTGTCGTCAAGGGTTAAATAAGGGATATAAGTCTTTCCCTGAAAATACGTATCTTCAGGGAAAATAAAGCTTAAATTACTTGCTCTGCAGTTTTTCTATTGACTTCTTTCCAAGCATTATCATTATGAAAAAAATATCTACAATTATCCTATTCTTTTCGTTTTATTTAAACGCAAATCTGGTTGCTCAAACAACAGATTCAGATTTCTTTCTGAACATTTTCTCTCCAATCAACTTGTCCATACCATCCAGTGAAATAGGAGGTGCAGATTGGGGTGGAAGTTTTGACAATGCATTAGTTGGAGAATTGGAGCCCGCAATAAATATAGATGGGACAGACACACTTGCTTGTGAACAAGTAAATGATCTTACAGGAAAAATAGCGTTAATTGACAGAGGAGAATGTGAGTTTGGCACTAAGGCATTAACTGCAGAGGTCTCAGGCGCTATTGCTGTAGTTTTTTGTAGTAATTTGGATGAAGTCACAGACATGGGCGAAGGAGTAGAAGGTTCTCTCGTTAACATCCCTGTCATATTATTGCGATCAAGTCATTGTGACATCATTAAATTTCATTTAAGTAACGATGAAGATTTTCTAATCGGTATCTCAGAAGAAGCTTCGGCTTTGGCTCTTATAGTAGGAAATATTGCACATGATGAAAATCTTAATTGCAGTATTGATGCAGGCGAAAATAGCTTAGCTGGATTTCAGGTAAATGCTACAAGTACAAACAGCATCAACACAACATATAGTGATCTTGATGGAAACTACTATTTCTATCTAGATACGGGAACCTATGAAATACAATTGTTCCCTCCGCAAGATATCTGGGAAAGCTGCAATGATCCTATAGACGTAACTTTGGCTAATTATGAAGATGAAGCAACCGTAGATTTACCAGCAGTTGCTGTGGTAGATTGCGCATTACTTACGGTAGATCTTGCAAGCCCTCGACTCAGGCGTTGTTTTGAAAACTTTTATGTTGTAAACTACTGTAACATTGGTACTGATTCTGCTCAGGATGCTTTTGTTGTAATAGAATTAAGTCCATTTTTTACTGTTCTTTCTAGTACTTTACCGTACGATGAGGACAATGGCATCTTAATATTTGAACTCGGAGATTTGGAATCCGGTGCATGTGGTCAATTTAGCTATGTTGCGGAATTGAGCTGTGATGCTGAACTAGGAATGACAGTGTGCACAGAAGCGAATATATTTCCTGTGGACAGAAGCTGCTTAATATTTCCTGCTAATTGGGATGGTTCTGAAGTCTTCGTTGAAGGGCTATGCAACACAGATGAAGTCGAGTTCACTATTCATAATCTGGGAGAGAATGACATGAGTACAAGTCAGCTTTATACTTTGTTAAGGGAGGGCAAAACTTTTGAGAGCGGAAACTTCCTTTTAGCCACAGGTGAATCACGAACATTTAGTTTCCCTGCTGACGGTGCTACATACAGAATGGAAGCCAATCAAACTGACGCGCATCCTTGGAATAATATGCCAAGTGCCACAGTAGAAGCGTGTAGTCAAAATGGAGAATTTTCAACGGGTTTTCACGGACAATTTCCAGTAGCTGATTATGGTGAAAACTACGATGAACTCTGCCAAGAAGTTATAGGATCATTTGACCCCAACGATAAACAAGGTTTTCCATTTGGTTATGGTGACGAGCATTATATAAATAGAGGAGTTGATCTTTCCTATCTAATACGCTTTCAAAACACGGGAACAGATACAGCTTTTAAAGTCGTTGTTACTGACGAGATTTCTGAGCATCTTGATATGCGTACGTTTATTCCTGGCGCAAGCAGTCATGCTTACACATTGGATATAACGGATAACATTCTTAGGTTTACATTTGATAATATTATGCTTCCAGATAGTTTTGTAAACGAACCAGCTTCAAATGGTTGGTTTGAGTATAAAATAGCGCAAAAAATAAATCTACCTTTGGAAACAGTGGTAGAAAATAATGCTGCTATCTATTTTGATTTCAATGAACCGATTATCACAAATACCACTTTACATACTGTTGGAGAGAATTTCCTTCCTACAAATACGAAGGAAACTTTAATTGCTGGTAATACATTACAGCTGCGACCCAATCCAATAAGCAGTAACAGATATCTTTATCTGGATGATTTACAAGGTAACAGCTTGATATATACGGTTTACAATATTCAAGGGCAAGAGGTTTTAGTGGGTCAATTAGGTGCATCGCGTATTAAGATTCCGGAAAATTTCCAAACGGGTATATACATATTAAAAACCACAGACACAGAAGGGCGTATTCAGACTGGTCGGTTAGTGATCCAATAGTGTTTACTCTTTAAAATGTAAGTACCTAAGAATAATTCATAAAACTATAAATAATGGCAATGTCTAAATTTTTATGGACTATAGCAACGCTATTTCTTTCTCTAACAATACAAGCACAGGAAGGAGAAATAAAAACCAATTTCATAGTTGGAGGTTCGGTAAATTTTATTCACCAAAACAACACGTATCCCTTATCAAGTTTAGGAATAAACTCTAGTATCGGAGGTATATTTTCGAATAGTA
>Ga0209828_1000179_pt1 | contig 59014 bp, 55 predicted proteins | sample MaitaG_FD_187429 | JGI IMG/M metagenome (GOLD analysis project Ga0209828, IMG submission 187429) | Marine algal microbial communities from Maine, USA - Maine_Asex2 metaG (SPAdes) (version 2) | ecosystem: Host-associated > Algae > Red algae > Unclassified | place: Maine, USA | collected 2015-01-05
GCAAGTGCTTATTTGGAAAATTCCTTCGGAATTTTCTCGCGTTCGTTTTTGTTTACTAAATTAGTTGCTGAAACACGCAACTAACCATACACAAAACCGATAAGCGAAATATTAAAAAACTATATTAATTTCATAGTTATCTTTTCAATTTCAACTTCATTACCTTTGCAAAATCAATTTTAAGATTACTACTTATGCAACTGCAAGACATACCTAAAATAAAACACACAAATTCTAAAAATTTCTTCCTTTTATGTGGTCCATGTGCCATCGAAAGTGAAGACATGGCATTTAGAATTGCCGAACGTGTAGTAAAAATTACTAATAAATTAGAAATTCCTTACATATTTAAAGGCAGTTTTAAAAAAGCAAACAGAAGTAGAATAGACAGTTTTACAGGCATTGGAGATGAAAAAGCTTTAAAGATTTTAGCTAAAGTATCAGAGAAATTTGATGTTCCAACAGTAACAGATATTCATGAAGTTAGTGATGCTGCAAAAGCTGCACAATATGTAGATGTTTTACAAATACCTGCTTTTTTAGTACGCCAAACAGATTTAGTTGTTGCGGCTGCTAAAACTGGAAAAGTGGTGAACTTGAAAAAAGGACAATTTATGAGTCCTGAAGCCATGAAACACGCAGTGCAAAAAGTAAAAGACGCAGGAAGCGATAAAGCTTGGATTACAGATCGTGGCACCATGTTTGGCTACCAAGACATGATTGTCGATTTTAGAGGTATACCAACCATGCGCGAATTTGCTCCTACAGTTTTAGATGTTACACATTCGCTACAACAGCCAAACCAAAGTGCTGGTGTTACTGGCGGAAGACCAGATATGATAGAAACAATTGCTCGTGCAGGTATTGTAAATAATGTAGATGGTTTATTTATAGAAACTCATTTCGATCCTGCTAACGCAAAAAGCGATGGTGCAAACATGTTGCATTTAGATAATTTAGAAGGTTTATTAACTAATTTAGTTGCTATTAGGAAGTTGGTTAATAAGTTATAGCTCTATTATTACTACGAAGGCAAAATCCATAAAAAAAAGCATACAACTTAAAATGTATTTTTGTGTTCTCAAAAAATAACAAAAAAGCTTAATTTATTATGAAAGAAAACAATATAAGAGGTGGAGATACTCCAATAAAATGTGAATTAGAAGCAGGCAAAAATTACGCTTGGTGTACATGTGGTCATGGAGATACACAGCCATTTTGTAATGGTTCGCATAAAGAAGCAGAAGCGACACTTTCGTTAAAATTTTCTGTAGAAGAAAATGAAACAGCCTTTTTATGTACTTGCAAACTGACTAAAAATCCACCTTATTGCGATGGATCGCATAGTTAATTTTTTTTATAAAAACCTTTTTCTTTATTGCTATTAACTTCTTTTAAAATAGAGATTAAAACAGTATCATTAACGGCTTCTAAAGTTTTATAGCGCAACGATCTTACAACTTTACGGTTTTTGCTAACCAAAAATTCTGTATATTTTGTAATGTAGCTTGAATGCCAAAAAGCTATATCTACATATTTGTTTTTATGGCTCGCATTAAAATAGCAAATAGGACGTTTACCCACATAGTAACAGGGAATTCGCCATTTGTATTTTAACTCTGCATTAGGAATATTGTGTTCTATAATAACTTGAACGTGCAGTAATATAGAGCGATATGGTTCTGGTTGATTTAGAATATAATCTTCGGCTGGATTCAAAATTAAAAATATTTTAAAACAAAGTAACTAACAATTAAAGCAATACCAATAAATGCACCATATAATTACAGGTTTTTTTAATTTAAATAGAAGCGCCTCTAATAATATTTGGACAGACACTTTTGTTATCTGTACATTTGCTATAACTGGAACACTTCTGTTCTATTTTTCTTTGTTTCAAATTAAAAAATTACTCTTAAAATTTTCAGTAAAAAAAATCTGAAGCATTAATTTTAATCATCATGTTTCTATCTGCTTTCGGAGTTTGTATCGGTTATTTTTTCTTTACAATTCTTGGAAAATATTGAGTAATCCGCTACATCTAATTAATGCTATTTTTAATATAATTATCTATCCTGTAGAAAATAAAGACGTTTGATTATTTACAGTTTTTTTGGTTTATTTCTATGTGTTGGTTTTTATGTCTTTAAACATTAACTAAGATTAAAATAAATGTGTCGCGTTCATAAGTTTAATACAGCTAAGATTGTAATTTTATATTTGTTAAGAACGACACCGCTAGACCTTAATAACAGATTGTGTGCATTCTAAATAATACCATTTAAAAAGCAAAAGCCACAGTCTTCATTGTGGCTTTTGCTTTTAATTTTGATTTTGACATGCTTTCGAATTAAAAATCTAAAGGATCGTTTGGATCAGTTCCATTTATAGTTTCAACACCATCATCAACACCATCGCCATCTGTATCTGGATTGTTAGGATCTGTTATTGTGTTTCCGGAAGGCTCAGGGTTTGGCGGTGTATTTGGATTATCAATTCCTGTTGTTTCCTCGCAATCTGTTAGGCCATCTCCATCTGAATCTGTTTCGTTTACACCTAACAAATAAATCTCACCAACTGAAAATTGATTTGAAACTGTATTTGTAGCACGAACATAAATTTGTTCTAACACGTTTGTGTCTGTATAGTTACTTGGGTTTACAATTGGGTTTGTATTTGTATCTGCTTCAATTTGAGTTACAAAATACAAAAAGGTAGTATTTGTATAGGTCTGCCCATAAGTTTCTGTTAAATCATAATTTAATGCAGAGGTATCACAATTAGATGCATAAATTTCTGAAACAAAATCAATAACATCTTGTTCATCTAAATAATCTGCTATACCATCACCATCACTATCTTCATTCATTGGGTTGCCATCATTATCATAATCTTCATCAGCTGTGTTTACACCATCTCCATCATCGTCTTCATCTTGATAATTTGGTATCTCGTCTCCATCTGTATCATCATCATCTAAATTATTATTTCCGTTTAAGTCTTCATCTATATCAATTACACCATCACTGTCTGTATCTGTTAAATCGGTACAAGACATTTGGGTTCCTAAAGCTGTAGTTGGCGTTGTAAATACACCGTTGAAAACAGTTGTAGATTGATTATTAGTTATATCTACAGCTTGTGCAGTGTATGCAATATCTGTGTTACAATAATCTATAACTTGAGAAATGTTTCCATCTGTAATTGGGATTATTTGCGACTCGTTATTATAGAATAACTGCAAGTATCCATTTGTAATTGCATCACCATTACAATCGTTAAAAGTTGCTGTAAAATTTGTTATTAATGCATTAGTGCTTTGAGCGGTAACTGATATGTTTTGGTTTTCGGTATAAGGTCCTAAAGCTATTAAAAGATCATTATTTACACACCCAAAATCTGGAACAATTAAAGTTAAAGTTTCATTTGCAGGAGCTAAACCACAAACTAAACCATCGGTATCTGTGTAACCAGATGTTATAGAAGACCATCCAGAGACATCTCTTTCAAGTTGTACTACTATATTAGAAATAGGATTATTATTTTCATCTACAATGGTTACACAGAAATCTACAGTTTCGAAAGAAGCATCGCAATTCCAGAAACTAAAATGCGATACTTCACCTTCGTATCTATTACCAACTAATGTTGCAAAACCTTCTTCTTTCCAATAACCATTATCTTCATCGAAAAACCAAAGTGAAATTGTAGCTGGTGGATTTGTAACAGTGCTACCCACTGGAATTTTAATAATTGCTGGAGTTTCTGGAGCAATATTTAATTCTTCTCCTCCTTCTCCTCTCAACTCTACTGCAATCATTCCGTAGGATTCTAAAACTCTTAAATCTCCATCTGTATTTTCTGCCGTTAAATTTCCAGGCATTTTTGATGCAAAATCCTCATCGTCTACATTTAAAGGTTTAATAATAACATCTACCTCTCCTTGATAAGGACCACCAAACTCATTTACAAAATCGCCTGGCAATTCTACTTCTGTGCCATCTGGCAAGTCTATGGTTAATGCTTGACCTGATATTACTGTAGCTATTGGATCTAAATCTAAAAGCATAATTTTTACTTGATTAACACCACTTGTAGGCACAATGGATCGCGAACCGTCTATAAAACCAGATTTTGTTGCTTTTATATGAGCAAAATCTTGAAAAACAGTTGCATTAATAATTGAGAACACACCGTTAGCATCTGTAGTGGTAAACGTAGAACCAATGTTAATAGTGACTCCAGAAATTGGATAATTTTCTTCGTTTACAACTGTGCCAATAAAGCGCGACTGAAAGGCATCTCCAAAGTTTTGCAAAAACGGATTAGTTTCACCAACCTCAGAATTTTCGTTTAATGGTATATTATTATCATTTTCGCAAGCGTAAAGTGATACTAATAGTAATAACGCAATTAAATTTCTAAATAATTTCATATTTATTCTGTTTGATGTTGATATAACAATTTATACTATAAAACTTCCAACTGTAGATTTATTCTTTTCCATCTACATAATCTTGCAAATAAGCGAATCTTGGTGTTAGTTTTCCATAACTAGTAGTTATTTTAGAGCGTTCTAAGATTCCTTTATTATCACCATTAAAAAAAGCTGGAATAACATGTTTTAAAAACATTTTTCCAAAACCTTGACTAGCATCTTTTGGCAATTCGCAAGGTAGATTATCTACAGCCATAACTGTTATAGCCTCTTTTGTATCGAAAGCGACTTCTTGTTCTGTTTTTGCATCGTAGCCATAAAATGGGTCTGCAATTGTAGATGACCTTATGGTACTTGCTACTGGACCATTAACATCGCAAGAAATGTCTGCCACTAAATTTATTTTAAATTCTGGATTTTTAGCATCTTCTCTTGTAAATAAATAAGGTGCTCCATTTCCATAAAAATGACCTGCAATAAAAAAATCTGTTACTTTGGCGTAAGGCATAAAATTACTTTGGTAACCAGAGGCGTCTTTATAAAAGGCAAACTTATCTCCAACTTTACCGTCTTTACGTTTTGCATACTCCATAACGTCTGCAAGGCAATATACAGGCTCTGTAAAATCGCTTGTTAAATATAGTGCATCGCTTACTTCTTTTATTTTTAAATAGTCTAATATTTCCTTGGCTCCTTTTGCTACTTTCCCAGTTCCAGTAAGTAATATTTTAATGTTAGGTAATGTAATTTTATCGAGTTCTGTCTTTACTGCATCTAAGTCTCTAAGCGTTTCTACTTTTGGTAAGTTAAATATTTTATCGCGTAAACCTAATGCTCTAAAACCATTGTATGTACCAACTAATCCTGCATAAAATCCAAAACCAATTAGTCTCGAACCATCTTGCTTAACTATAGTTTCGTGATCGTATAATTCTATGTTCTTTTCTAAAATTGCTTTTAGTAGTTTTCTATTATATGCTTGTTTTTTAATAGTATGTGAAAAGAAAAAATATTTTTTATTTGGAATTAAATGTTCCGTTGGCACTTCCTTTACACCAAACATAACGTCTGCATCTGTAACATCTTCTGAAACGTTTATTCCTAATTCTCTATATTCTGAATCACTAAACACTCTAATATTTGAAGATTCTACAACTAAATCTAACTTTGGAAATTTATCTTTTAGTGTTTTTAAATCCTGAGGTGAAAAAACCACGCGACGATCTGGTGGGTTTTTACGTTCTTTTATAATGGCGAATTTCATGGAAATGTTTGAATTAGATTTCCGCTAAATTACTTTTATTAACAGGCATTAGCAAATAAATTTAATCGTCTCTTGAAACTTCGCTTTCTAGTTTTAAAACAAAATCTCCATCGTCTTGCTTTATATATAATGCTTTGTTGTTTTCCTCTCCATTTCTGGTAACTTCTGTACCTTTAATTGTTCTGGTAATAGATTTAGTGTATGTGTTTTTTACTTTACCTTTTGCAGTACCATTTCCCCAATTCCATTTTACTTGTGTTCCTGTTTTAATCATATTTTTTGTTTAAAAATACAATTTGATTTTATATTTATTCTTAAATGTTTTATAAAATTGACTTTGGAGTGGTTTTTGGGTTAACAAATTTAGTAAATTCGCATTATTATTTAAGCAAGCACTATAGTTTGTAGATTGCTGCGTTAAGGATTGAGGCATTATTGAAGCTCATTTTTATTTTTCTCAAAAAAAGCAACTGCCAAAAGCCTTAAGCATTTTGCAATTTTAGCAAAAATGGGTATCGCTATAAAAATTAATAAAATTATTTTTGGGGTCGACTGGTTTTGACAGCGAGATTAATGGATTAGTAAGCACGTCGTGTAATGATTTTGAAACACGTTAAAGGCTAAGTCAACTTTTTAAACGGCGAGAATAACTACGCTTTAGCTGCCTAATCTGAATTATAGTAGGATTAAGCCTCGGCTCACAAGGTGAGCAAGCTTTATGTCTCCGGAAAGCCTTGATTGACGGCGTTCCATTTGAGATATCGTAAAAGTCAAGATAGATTAGGTAGTGCTTTGTTGCCTTTTCGAGATCAAGAAGATAAGGTTTAAGTGGGTTGTTTCTAACCAGCTTAAGCTCGAAAAATCAAGAAGAAAATAAACGTGTAGAAAGCTACTGTATTACTTGTTTGGACGAGAGTTCGATTCTCTCCGACTCCACATTAAAAAACCTCAACTTATTGTTAATCAATTTGTTGAGGTTTTTTTTATTATTCTAGTCAATATATAGCCAACAATCAAAGAATAACTACTTTTTTACAACTTTTACCCTTATTGCAATCTTGTTGTTTTTGCAATAAAAGAATTGATTATATATGCTTTAGTAATGCGTTGCCAGTATTACTAACATTTGAACAAAACAAAAGAGGACTATACACATCCTCTTTTTTATTGCCCTTTATTTAAGTAGGTTTAATCTTCTACTGGATAAAATATTTTAGATAGCATCATATTTATATTTGGATCGTACAAACTATTATAGTTTTTATTTTTACTCAATGGTATATTATCAATCAAATCCGAAAGTTCGCCTTTAGGTTCATCAATAAAATCATTCAATACATTCTTTAATTTTATACTGTAATTATCGTTATAATCTTTTAATCGAGGTAGTAATTTTTTTGCCAATTCAATATTATTTTTGTTAATGTAATTTTTTATCGTAGTTTCTTATTTGATTAATAAACAGTTACTTTCTTTATAACAATATAGGCACTTACTCATAGCTTTCATTTACAGGTTCAACACTTACTGCATCAATACAGTTTTTACAACACGCTAACAGTAATCCCATTCGATCATTTCTATTAATCTTCCAGCTTTTGGAGGCAATATCTAATAACCAAACTTCTGGAATTAAGCCTTAAAAAAAGTAAATAAACGCTTGTTTTTATATTCTGTATTATTAACAGGCATTGTAAAGGTTATAAAATGGTCGGGATATTGATTCACATAATCGTCATTATACTTAAATGTAAAATCACCATCATTCGTCTCAGTTAAAAGACCACAAAACACGGCATCATGATATATTCTAGCTTGCCTCATTATCTTCTAATTCTTTTAAACTTATAGGCGCAAGCTTATGACCAAACATTCTTAAAACTTGATTTACTTTTTCTAAGCTTAAATTGGTTTTGTTCTACTCTATTTTTCGGATTACGGTTAGCGCCACTCCTGCTCTATCTGCAAACTCTTCTTGGGTTAAACCTACTTCTTTTCTGCGCTCTTTTAAAAATTCTGATAACTCTTTCATTATATGTAATTAAATATAATTTTAACCAAAACACTACTTTTATATGTAATTGCATATAAATTTAATAAAATCTTAACTGTATAATTTTTTTAGATTGTAATTATTTAGAAACTAGTTTGTAAATCGTGAACTACATATCATTAAAAATAAAACTCGATGTGATTTGATCTATTTTGATAAAATAACTAAAATCCAAATGTTAGAAAATGTAGCTTAAAAAATAATACCAAATTTAGTAGATAGTGCAACCAATAAGAAGGCTCTTCTAGTAGAAGAGCCTTCTTATTAATAAAGTTTCTGGGAAAATTTGATTTATTTTTATAATATATTAAAACTAACGTCTTCCTCCCATTCTATTATTTCTGTATTCTTTCATTTTCTTTATTACAACATCTTGGTATTTTTTTTTAGTTACAACATCTCCTTTTGTTGGTGGGTTGATAACAATTTTTTCTTTTGGGTTAATTACTATTTTAGAACATAATAAGGTTGTGTTATCTGCACTTACCTCCAAAATTAAACCTGGTAAACCCCAATATTCTAATGGTCCATGACCAACAGGAATCTGTAAAGTATACCAAGCTTCAACCGCTGTCATTTTAACCTTTTTCTCTGTATTTTCTTTATCTATAATTTCCTTATCGTTACTTAGTTTACTCCACGAAAAAGAGTACCATGTTAATTCGTTTGTTGGAATTAAAGCAGTTGCTTTCATGCAAGTATAATTACCAATAGTCTTACTATCACTACTCATCTCCCACTTGATAGTTTGCAAACTATCTTTCACTAGAAATTTTTTGCCATAAATTTCTTGATTTTGAATTTGGTTATTAGTCTTAATATTTTTGTATTGTTTTCCCGGACTAAAGTTTTTTCCCCAAGAATCTGTTGCGCCAGAAAGTGCATCTAGTTTTTCCTCTTCATAAAAAAAAGATTCCTCTCTATTAAAATCTAAAACATAAGTTTTTTCGAGTCTATTTTTTAATCGTGCTGCAACGTCTTTTTTCTGTGCTTCGCTTAATCTTGACCCCCAATTTCCAAGTTCCATTTTAGACTTAGAAAAATAAAATGCTTTGGCGCTAAAATTATCAAATTCAATATTTTCTTTTACACCAGTTGAGGTTAATAAAATTAAAATAACTACTATAGTGTAAATAATATTTTTCTTCATAGTTTGGTGCTTTTTGTGATAAAGTTAATCAAAAATTAAGTAAAGTTGTCTAATTTGTAAAACATTAACTATATTTTAATCAAAGTATTAGATAAACGTAAATAGCCAAATTATTTTTTTAAAGATTAATAGTAATATATTTTTTCCTTTAAAAAAATTCTCATGCAAAGAGATACTATTAGAGCTATTAAAATAAAAAAAATATCTTAGGCACTATCCTTGTAAAAAAATCTTGAAAAATTAACTCTTAAAAGTTTTTCGAAATATTAGAGATTTAAATTTACGTGTTCCCATTCTGAAAAACCACCTTTTAAATCGTAAATTTTCTTGAAACCTGCTTCTAGCATTTTTTTGGCACATTTAGCACTTCTTCCACCAAATTTACAATATAATACAACAGGTTTTTCCTTATCTAGCTTAGCTATATCTGCTTCAAAAGTGGGCGAGTTAAAATCTATATTTTGGGAATTAGTAATGTGCCCAGCTTTGTGTTCTCTAGGAGTTCTTACGTCTAACAATTGTACATTGTCTAAATCTATTAGAGTTTGCATCTCTTCAACAGAAACTAATGTAATACCTTTTTTGGTTTTTGTATTACAGCTTAACATACTTATTATTAAACTTAAGAAAATTAATATTATAGGTTTTTTCATGATGGTAATTTTAAATTAATTATTTTTTTATTTATCTACTTCTCCTGTCCATTCTTGAAAACCTCCTATTAAATTGTAAGCATTTTTAAAACCCATCTGGTTCATGATAGCACATGCTTGGCCACTTCTTCCTCCAGCTTTACAGTACACGTAATAGTTTTTATTTTTATCTAAGGCCTCTAATTCATAAATAAAAGCTTGCCCTTTAAGTATGTTTATATTCTTTGCATTTGGTATAAAACCATCAGCCACTTCTTCTTCTGTTCTCACGTCTAACAAATAAGCATTGTTATCTGCTTTTAATTGCTGAGTCCATTGTTTTTGTGATAAATTTGACATTGTTTTTTTAGAGCACAAAGTTAATCAATTTAACGTTTCGTTATGATATAGAAGAAGAAAAACCTGAAATTTTACAATTTCAAGTTTATTTTAAAAGTTTAAACAATTATTACACTTTTATTGAGCATCCTATTGCCTTAGTTTTAGTTACATCGATAGCTTTGCCATCAAGTAATGCATTAACAGCATCCTCAACGTACTTATTTTTTACCTCAGCAGCATTCTGAAAATTATCGTCTATAGCACCTATGTATTTAACAACATTACCTTTTGCTGTTTTTTGCACAACGTAGACGTGAGGTGTTTTTGTTGCTCCAAATTGAGGATAAACATATTGTCCTTCGTCCATTAAATATGGAAAAGTAAATCCTTTCTGTTCGGCACGTTCTTTCATGTATTTCATACCATCTGCTGGTTTCGCTTTAACACTATTAGGCATTATTGCTATTACTGGATAACCTTTTCCTGCATACATTTTGTTAAGCGCCTCTACTCTATCTTCGTATGCTACTGCATACGGACAAGTATTACAAGTAAACGTTATAATAAAGCCTTTAGCGTTATCGAAAGAAGCCATAGAAACCATTTTACCATCTATATTCTCCAGTTTAAAATCTAAAACTACGTCCCCTATTTTATAACCATTGTTCTCTGTTTCTTCTACGTTAGTAAAAGACCAAACACCTAACACTATTGCTGTAAGCAAGAGTAATTTTACTACTTTTTTCATCTTATTTTAATTTAAAAATTTATTAACTTCTGTTTTTAATTCTTCTAAGTTAAACGATTTTTCGTAAAACTTTCGATTCTCATTTTTATAAATAACCGTCGCTGGTATTGCTCCAGACCAATCTTCACTAACTTTAGGTATCCAATAATTAGAATCTACATCGTTTAACACAACAATTCTAGATTTTAATTTATGCTTAGATATAAAAGGTTTTAGTTTAGTTTCATACTGTTTAGGGAAATCTAAACTCACCAAAATAACTTTAACATTTTTAGATTTATAGTTTTCGTTTATAGCTTCAAAATACGGTAACTCTTTAATACAAGGAGCACACCAAGTTGCCCAGAAATTTACAACATAAATTGTATTGTCACTTTTATTTAAAAGTGGTTCAAGCTCATTAAAATTATAGACTTCTAATTCTAAACTATTAATGTTACCCAATCCTACCTTAGTATCCAATTCTGTTTGTGCACTACGGCTTTCTTTTTGGTTACATGCTAAAATTAAAACCAATAGAATTAACAATCTGTATTTCATTTTATAAAAATAACCACATTAATATTTATAAAATTAATTTTAACAAATATTTACGTTTGAATTAATTTGATATTTAATATATGATTTCTATATTTGAACTTTAAAATTTAATATGAAATTAAATCTGAATAATACGTGGTGGTGGAAATCTCGAAACTTAAAATCGTGAACTAACCCTATACGTATTATTTAAATAACTATACAAAAAGGCTTGTCTCACGACAAGCCTTTTCGCATTCTTAAAAATTTTAGAATATTAAAATAAAATAACATCTCTATTATTAAGAGATACTGAAATAAATTCAGCATTAAATGAAGACTTTTAGCCTTTACACAAATTATAAAAAAATTCTCGCAGATACTATAACACCTGTAAGTATTTACTTAAAAATACGAGATAAATTTCCAAATAGTATTCTATTAGAGAGTAGCGATTATCATGCAAACCACAATAGTTTTTCCTACATTTGTTTTAATCCTATTGCCTCTATAAAAGTTTTGGGAGACACTATAGAGCAAACGTTTCCAGATGGCAGTATACTAAGAAATAGAACAACAGATGTTCCAAAAACAATTCATAAATTTACCAAGCGTTTTAAATTAAATTCTGATAAAAAATTCAAGTTTATAAACAACGGCATCTTTGGTTACACCTCTTATGATGCAGTTAAGTATTTTGAAGATATAGACATTCCTAAAAAACCAAATTCTATAGATATTCCAGAAATTTATTATGCAGTTTACCAAAATATAATAGCCATTAATCATTTTAAAAACGAAGCTTATATTTTTGCGCATTGTTTTAATGATAGTGCGAGAAATATCGATGAAATTTTACATTTAATAAAATCTAAAAACTTTGCTCAATACGAGTTTTCCACAAATTCTAATATCGAATCCAACTTAACAGACAACGAATATAAAGCGCAAGTAGAACTAGCAAAACAGCACTGTGCCAGAGGAGATGTTTTTCAGCTTGTACTCTCAAAAAAATTCTCTCAAAAATTTAAGGGAGACGAATTTAATGTTTATCGTGCCTTACGTAGCATTAATCCTTCACCTTACTTATTTTATTTCGATTATGGTAATTTTAAAATCTTTGGTAGTTCACCAGAAGCCCAATTAGTAGTCAAAAACGGTATTGCAGAAATCCATCCAATTGCAGGAACTTTTAAACGAACTGGAAACGATGAAAAAGATGCAGAACTAGCAAAAGAATTGGCAGCAGACGAAAAAGAAAATGCAGAACATGTAATGCTAGTAGATTTAGCAAGAAACGACCTAAGCAGGCACGGAAGCCAAGTAAAAGTCGAAACCTATAGAGAAGCTCAATTTTTCTCACACGTTATCCATTTAGTAAGTAAAGTAACAGGAAAAGTACACCATAACACACCCACTATGCAAGTAGTGGCAGATACATTTCCAGCAGGAACTTTAAGCGGTGCACCAAAATATAATGCCATGCAACTTATAGAAAAATACGAAAAAACCAGTCGTACATTTTACGGTGGAGCCATTGGTTTTATGGATTTTAATGGCAACTATAATCACGCAATTATGATTAGAACATTTTTAAGTAAAAACCACGAATTGCATTGGCAAGCCGGAGCAGGAATAGTATCAAAATCCCATCCAGAAAGCGAATTACAAGAAGTCTATAACAAATTAGGAGCATTAACAAAAGCTATAGAATTAGCAAAAAATATTTAAAATTATGGCGTTACCACAAGGGTCAGGCTTTCAAGGCTCGCTATCAAAGATGAGCTCAAACAAACCTTTCAATCCTTAACGCGCCACTCAGTTTGCAGTATCGAATTTTAATTAACAGTAAGCAATAAAGAATAAAGAAGCTAAAATAAATTCACAGAATTTAACGTCAAGGCGAAGAATAGATAAAAAAATCTCCGAGAACAGGAGTTCAAATTTTAAAAAATCCTTGAACTGACTGTGATTTTTTGGTTTGTTTTGTATAAACACAAAATGAACATAAACAAATGAGTAAACAGTAAAAATAATTAAACATACACTTGCTCTAGCAAGAAAAATCATGAAAATATTAGTAATAGACAATTACGACAGCTTTACATACAATTTAGTCCACTACTTAGAAGACTTAGATTGCGAAGTAACCGTAAAACGAAATAATAAACTACGCCTAGAACAAGCCGAAGCTTTCGATAAAATAGTATTATCACCAGGACCAGGAATTCCAGACGAAGCCGGACTTTTAAAAGCCATTATAAAACACTATGCATCATCAAAAAGTATTCTTGGCGTTTGTTTAGGACAACAAGCAATTGCAGAAGTTTTTGGTGGGAAGTTAATAAATTTAAACACCGTATTCCATGGCGTCGCAACCAAAGTTAAAATAAGTGTTGATGATGAGGAACTATTTAAAAATATGGATAAAACAATAGAAGTTGGCAGATACCACTCTTGGGTCGTAGACCCTAATTTACCTGAGCAATTAGAAGCCACTTCTTTCGATGAAAACGGGCAAGTGATGTCCCTAAGACATAAAATTTACGACGTAAAAGGTGTACAATACCATCCAGAGAGTGTATTAACACCAAATGGAAAACAAATTTTAGAAAATTGGATCAAGAGTTAATATTTAGTTTGCATTAGCAATAGGCAGTATATACTCGAATGAACAAAAAGTAAAGAATAGATATTAACATAACAGTGCTCTTTCCTTTAAAAGAGTTATAGATAGGAATGAAACATATACTAAACAGATTAATAAACCACGAAAACATCTCAAGCGTAGAAGCAAGAAATGTATTGGTAAATATTTCCAGAGGACTATACAACCAAAGTCAAATCGCATCATTTCTAACCGTTTTCATGATGCGCAGTATCACATTAGAAGAACTACAAGGCTTTCGTGATGCACTTTTAGAGTTATGTTTGCCTGTAGATTTGTCAAATTTTAATGCTATAGATTTATGCGGTACAGGAGGAGACAGAAAAGACACCTTTAATATTTCAACACTATCTTCTTTTGTAACTGCAGGTGCAGGAGTTAAGGTTGCAAAACATGGTAATTATGGTGTTTCCTCTGCTTCAGGATCATCAAATGTTATGGAAGCTTTAGGTATTCATTTTTCAAATAAACCAGATTTTTTAAAATATGCAATAGACCAGGCAGGAATATGTGTTTTACATGCACCATTATTTCATCCAGCCATGAAAAACGTTGCACCAATTAGAAAAGAACTTGGTGTTAAAACCTTTTTTAATATGTTAGGACCAATGGTAAATCCAGCATTCCCAAAAAACCAAATGGTTGGTGTTTTTAACTTAGAATTACAGAGATTATACGGCTATTTATACCAAAATACAAATAAAAATTACAGTATAGTCCACTCCTTAGACGGGTACGACGAAATTTCCTTAACAGGAAAAACCAAGATTATTTCTAACCGTTCTGAAACTATTTTTAGTCCTTCAGATTTAAACGTAGAACAAATAGAGCAATCGGATATTTTTGGAGGTTCCTCTGTAAAAGAAGCTGCCAAAATTTTTAAAACTATTATTAAAGGTAAAGGAACAGATGCTCAAAACAACGTGGTCTACGCTAATGCTGGATTGGCCATTGCAACGGTTAACAACATTTCGCATTTAGAAGGATTTCAATTAGCTAAAGAAAGCCTAGAAAGCGGAAGAGCAAAAGCAAGTTTAGAACGTTTAATTGAATTAAGTAAATAATCCCATCTAAATCATTTCCTAAAAGGAAGACTTTAAACACAACAATACTCTTTCCTCTGGAATGAGTTAGAGAAAGCTAAAATGAACATATTAGATAAAATAACTAGAGACAAACGTATAGAAGTCAACCTTCGAAAGCAACTTATTCCTACAAAACAATTAGAACAATCTGTTTTGTTTGAGCGTAAAACCATTTCTCTTGCAAAAAAATTAAAAAATAGCACAACAGGAATTATTGCAGAACACAAACGTCGTTCGCCTTCAAAACATGTTATAAATCACGATTTAAACGTTTTCGATGTTTCTAAAGGTTATCAAGAAGCTGGAGTTTGTGGCATGTCAATTTTAACAGATAGCAAATATTTTGGTGGATCGCTAGACGATTTATTAACTGCTCGTTCAAGTTGTAATCTTCCATTATTACGTAAAGAGTTTATAATAGATCAATATCAAATTCTTGAAGCCAAAGCCTACGGAGCCGATGTTATTTTATTAATAGCAGCAATTTTAACTAAAAATGAAATTAAACAGTTTTCAGAATTTGCAAAAAGCCTTAATTTAGAAGTCCTTTTAGAAGTGCATAATGAAACAGAATTAAACAAATCTATAATGCCAAGTTTAGATATGCTTGGTGTAAACAATAGAAATTTAAAGACTTTTAAAGTCAGTTTAGAAACTAGCAAACAAATAAGTGCACTTATTCCAAACGATTTTTTAAAAATTTCAGAAAGTGGCATTAGTAATATTAAAGCTATCAAAACATTACAACCTTATGGTTATAAAGGATTTTTAATTGGAGAAAATTTTATGAAAACAGATAATGCCGGAGAAAGTGCAAAACAGTTTATAAAAAATTTAAAATAAATTAGTCACTTCTAGTAATTTTTGAGATACACTAAAATAATATCGAGAAATAATAATAAAACGTTCGCGATACAATTTTAGAGAAATCGAAATTACTCAAACTAACAGAAAATAAGATGATATGAAACTAAAAATATGTGGAATGAAAAATGAAAACAACATCCTCGATGTTGCAGAACTTAAACCAGATTATATGGGTTTCATTTTTTACGAAAAATCACCACGTTACTATAATAGTGTTATTCCAGAAATTTCAGAAGATATAAAAAAAATTGGTGTTTTCGTAAATTCAACATTCGATTATATTAGGGGAAAAGTAGAAAAACACAATTTGCAAGGTGTGCAACTCCACGGTGAAGAATTGCCAGAATTATGCGAGCGATTAAAAGCTTTGGGATTAATTGTTATTAAAGTATTTTCTATAAAAAACCAATTCGATTTTAAAATTTTAGAACCTTTTGAGGACGTTTGCAATTATTATTTATTCGACACCAAAGGCAAAGAGCCTGGTGGAAACGGCTATACTTTTAACTGGAATGTTTTAAAAAAATATCCATCTATAAAACCTTATTTTTTAAGTGGTGGTATTGGTCCAAAAGAAATGGATTCAATATTATTATTCTTAAAAAGACCTGAGTCTGATTTATGCTGTACACTAGATTTAAACAGCAAATTTGAAACAGCTGCTAAATTAAAAGATACAACAAAACTTAAGGCATTTAAACAAAAATTAATACAAACTAATTATATTCTATAAAATCGATATATCATTAAGTATTTATAACGGAAAGCATTATTTATTAAAACAAACATGAAATACAACATAAACAATAAAGGCTATTATGGAGAATTTGGAGGCGCCTACATTCCAGAAATGCTATATCCAAATGTAGAAGAACTAAGACAAAATTATCTAAAAATAATGGCAGAACCATCTTTTAAAGAGGAATTCGACCAGCTATTAAAAGATTACGTTGGCAGACCATCACCACTCTATTTCGCTAAACGCTTAAGCGAAAAATACAAAACAAAAATCTACTTAAAACGAGAAGATTTAAACCACACTGGCGCACACAAAGTAAACAATACTATTGGTCAAATTTTAATGGCACAACGTTTAGGCAAAAAACGAATTATTGCCGAAACTGGAGCTGGACAACACGGTGTAGCAACAGCAACAGTTTGTGCATTAATGGGCATGGAATGCATTGTTTACATGGGAGAAATTGATATTGCGCGTCAAGCTCCAAACGTGGCTAGAATGAAAATGCTAGGTGCTAAAGTAGTACCTGCGCTATCTGGAAGTCGCACTCTAAAAGACGCTACAAACGAAGCCATTAGAGATTGGATTAATAATCCTGTAAACACTCATTACATTATTGGCAGTGTAGTTGGACCACATCCCTATCCAGATATGGTTGCGCGTTTTCAGGCCGTAGTTTCAGAGGAAATACAATGGCAATTACAAGAAAAAGAAAACAAAACTTCTCCAGATTATGTGGTAGCTTGCGTGGGTGGAGGAAGTAATGCTGCGGGCGCTTATTATCATTTTTTAGAAAATACAGACGTAAAACTAATTGCAGTAGAAGCCGCAGGAAAAGGTATACATTCTGGAGAAAGCGCGGCAACATCAGCATTAGGAAAAGATGGTATTATTCATGGTAGCAAAACACTTTTAATGCAAACAAAAGACGGGCAAATTACAGAGCCTTATTCCATTTCTGCTGGGTTAGATTATCCAGGTGTTGGCCCAATGCATGCTCATTTATACAAAACTGGTCGTGCAGAATTTATTTCTATTACAGACGACGAGGCTATGAAAGCTGGCCTAGAGTTAAGCAAATTAGAAGGTATTATTCCAGCAATCGAAACCTCACATGCTTTGGCTATTTTCGACCGTAAAAAATTTAAGGAAGATAATATAATTGTGATAAATTTATCTGGTCGTGGAGATAAGGATTTACAAAATTATATTAAGTATTTTAAATTGTAGCATATTTTGGGCGTTACCACAAGGGTCAGGCTTTCACGGCTCGCTCTCTGCGAGGAGCTCAAACAAACCGCTCAATCCTTAACGCAGCACTCAATTGGCAGTATGTAGTTTTAATTCACAGTAAAAAGTGAAAATTTAAAATTAAATTAAGTTATAATAAACAAAAAAGCTCGAAAATTGAACGTCAAGGCGAAGAATAGATAAAAAACTCCTTGACTTGACGGTGGTTTTTTTGTTCGTTTTGCATCAAGGCAAAATAAACATAAAGTAAAACATATACAGTTAAAACTAACACTTTACTAAAAAAATGAACAGAATAAACCAAAAACTCGAAGAAAAAAAGAAGTTTTTAAGCATTTATTTCTCCGCAGGCTATCCTAGTCTAAACGACACCGTTACAATTATAGAAAACCTAGAAAAAAATGGTGTAGATATCATTGAAATAGGATTACCCTTTAGCGATCCTTTAGCAGATGGACCAACAATACAAGCCAGTTCTACCAAAGCCTTAAAAAACGGAATGACTACCGAAGTGCTGTTTAAACAATTAAAAGATATTCGCAAAACGGTTTCTATTCCGCTAATAATAATGGGTTATTTTAATCCTATCCTGCAATATGGTGTTAAAGCATTTTGCAAAAAATGTGAAGAAATAGGTATAGATGGCTTAATAATTCCAGATTTACCAGTCGATATTTACAACGAAGATTACAAAGCAACTTTCGAAAAATACGGATTAATAAATGTGTTTTTAATAACACCACAAACAAGTTTAGACCGCATTCATTTTATAGATTCTATATCAAATGGGTTTATATACATGGTAAGTAGTGCAAGTGTAACAGGAAGCAATTCTGGTTTTGGTAAAGATCAAACCAATTACTTTAAACGTATTGCAGACCTAAAATTAGAAAACCCTCAAATTGTTGGTTTTGGTATTAGCGATAACGAAACATTTACACAAGCTACAGAATACGGAATAGGCGCTATTATTGGAAGTGCATTTATTAAACACTTAACCAAATTTGGCGTTAATAAAATTGATGGTTTTGTAAATTCAATACTAAAATAATATTATATATTGCCCAAAACTAATAGATTAACAAACTGAAATTATGAAATGGTATTTAAAAGTAGTGAAAGACAATTATGCAAATTTTGAAGGAAGAGCAAGACGAAAAGAATATTGGATGTTTGCTCTTTTTCACATGATTTTTATTTATGGAGGCATGATTTTATTGGGATTAGCTGCTTATGCAATGGATAGTCCTGCTATAATAGCGCTAATATATATTTATATTTTAGTAACAATGGTACCTGCACTTGCTGTTAATTGTAGAAGAATGCACGATGTTGGAAAAAGTGGATGGTATCAATTAATTCCAATTTACAGTTTAGTATTAGCTGTAACAGAAGGAGATAAAGGGTCCAACGAATATGGAGCAGATTCAAAAGCAGATACTCAGGAAATAAAAAAAATTAAAATAAAAGATATTGACTAATAACAAACTAAAACTATTATAATCCAGTACTATAAAACCTATTCTTAAACGAATAGGTTTTTATATTAAAAAAATAAATACTAAAACGTTTAAAAAAATGGCATTAAACATTGTTTTAATAGAACCAGAAATACCTAACAATACAGGAAATATTGGCAGACTAGCACTAGCATCTGGCTCAAACTTACATTTAGTAAAACCATTTGGATTCGAAATTACAGACAGCAGACTAAAACGAGCGGGATTAGATTATTGGCAGCACCTAAACTTACGTTACTACGATGGCATTAATGATTTTTTTAATAAAAATTCAGACAAAAAAATGGTGTTTTTATCCAGTCATGGTACAAAAAAACATTGGGATATTGAATTTGAAGACGATATGTTTTTAGTTTTTGGAAAAGAATCTAAAGGACTGCCAAATGCTATAAGAGAAGAACACTTATACAAATTATTTAAAATTCCATTATACAGCAATCACGTTCGAAGTTTAAATTTAGCAAATGCAGTAAGCATTGTTGTTTATGAAGGTTTAAGACATTTAAAATGAATGAACCCTTAAATTCAACCTTATAATTTAAAACCAATTTTGTATGAAAGTAAAAACAATGAAAAAAAAAATCAAAGGAAAAAATTACTTTTAAAATTAACCTAAACCTTAATCGCCTTAACCTCAAAAATTAAAGGATACAATTTATCTTTGGTAACAAACAGTCCTTCTTTTGTTTCTTCTAAATTTGGCAACACATTATAAGGTGCAGCATCATATTCGTTTAAATACTCGATATGTAAACCAGCTTCAGTTAATGCATTAACAACTTCACTTAATCCATGATTCCAACCATATTCTTTGGTTATCATTTTTGAGTCTTGGTTAGCATAAGTACCTTCATATTCTTCATATATAACTTCGTCTTGCATATAGCCATATTTTAGAATTGGCTTTTCTTCTAAATAATCGAACATCCAAACAATTGGGTGAAATTCTACCATGTAAAATGTGCCGCCTTTTTTTAGTTTATCGGCTATCATTCTTCCCCAAGGCTTTAAATCTGGCAACCAACCAATAACACCGTAACTTGTAAATACAATATCGAAACTGTCTTTAACAAATTTTGAAGTCTCTAAAACATTACAACACACAAACTTAGCATCTAAGTTTAATTCGGTATTTAACTCTTGAGCTAATGTAATGCCTTCATCGCTTAAATCTACGCCAACGCATTTTGCACCCAATCGACTCCAACTCAAAGTATCTTGCCCAAAATGACATTGTAAATGCAATAAGGATTGTCCAGAAACATCACCAAGCGCTTCGGTTTCATATTTCATTAAAGAAGATTTACCATTTTTAAATGCTTGCATATTGTACATAGCGCTTTTGGCATGCACTTTTACTTTAGCATTCCAAGTAGCCCTATTAACTTTAAAATAGTCAGAATTTGCACTCATATCTATTGTTGTATTTTACCAAAACTAATTATTATTTCTTAGCTTTGAAAGAAAACCAAAGACCATGTATAGAATACTTATTATTTGCTTACTTATTTTTACTTCTTGTAAGCAAGAAAACCCTCAAAAAGAAGACACACTTTCTAAAAAAATTGCAAACGCCCATGGTTTAAAACATTGGGATAAGGTTTTAGAGTTTCATTTTACGTTTAATGTCGATAAAGACAGTTCTAACTTTCAACGTTCTTGGATATGGAAACCAAAAACTAATAAAGTAACAATGCTTACTAAAAGAGATACTATTACATACAGCACATATAAAATTGAACAGGAAAGTTTAAATGCAGATCGTGCTTTCACTAACGATAAATACTGGGCATTATTTCCATTTCAATTGGTTTGGGACTCAAGTGCTACGCTTGGTGAAACCTCTTTAGCCGAAGCGCCAATTAGCAAAAAACAACTAAATAAAGTAACATTAACCTATCCTGCAAAAGGAGGTTATACACCAGGTGATGCTTACGATATTTACTATGATGGTAACTACGCTATTCAAGAATGGGTATTTAGAGAGGGCAATGCCACAGAACCTTCAATGATTAATACTTTTGAAAATTATAAAGATTACAATGGTATTAAAATTGCCCAAGACCACAAAAAAGCTAAAGGTAATTGGAATCTAAACTTCACAAATATTAAAGTAATTACTCAATAATATATAAAATACAAAAAGTGTCAAACTATAAACTAGGTATCGACTATGCTAAGCAATTAGACAAAGAAGATAAATTATCACACTACAAAAATCAATTCCATATTCCTAAAGACAAAGATGGAAATAATTGGTTGTACTTTACAGGTAACTCACTTGGTCTACAACCAAAATCTACTCAAAAATACATTCAGCAAGAATTAGAAGATTGGGCAAATTTTGGAGTGGAAGGTCATTTTGAAGCTAAAAATCCTTGGATGCCTTATCATGAATTCTTAACGGAATCCATGGCAAAAATTGTTGGTGCAAAACCAATAGAAGTGGTTATAATGAATACCTTAACCACAAACCTACATTTGCTAATGGTAAGTTTTTACCAACCCACAAAAACAAAATATAAAATAGTAATTGAAAGTGATGCTTTTCCAAGCGATCGCTATGCAGTACAAACCCAATTAGATTTTCATGGTTTTGATGCAAACACAGGTGTAATAGAATGGAAACCTAGAAAAGGTGAAGAACTCTTAAATATCGAAGACTTAGAAACCATTCTTGAAGAACAAGGAGACGAAATAGCATTACTACTTATTGGTGGTGTAAATTATTATACTGGCCAATATTTAGATTTAAAGAAAATAGCAGCACTCGGGCATGCTAAAAACTGTATGGTTGGTATCGATTTAGCACATGGCGTTGGCAATATAAAACCAGATTTTCATAACTCTGGTGTGGACTTCGCTGCTTGGTGTACTTACAAATATTTAAATTCTGGGCCTGGAAGTTTAGGCGGTTTGTTTGTACACGAAAAACATGCAAATAACAAAAATTTAAAACGCTTTGCGGGTTGGTGGAGCCATAATAAAAAAACGAGATTTAATATGCGGCAACCACTAGATGTTATTCCTGGCGCAGAAGGTTGGCAACTTAGTAATCCGCCAATATTATCTATGGCAGCAATTAGAGCATCTTTAGATATGTTTAATGACGTTGGAATGGATGCACTTCGTGGAAAATCTAAAAAACTAACAGGTTATTTTGAGTTTTTATTAAATGAATTAAATAATGATAAAATAAAAATTATAACGCCATCTAATCCAAAAGATCGAGGCTGCCAATTATCTATCCAAGTTAAGGATGCGGATAAAAGTTTGCATAAAAAATTAACAGAGACTCACATCATTACAGATTGGCGAGAACCAGACGTAATACGCTGTGCTCCTGTTCCATTATATAATACCTTTGAAGATGTTTATAGAATGGTGGAAACCTTAAAAACACTACTCTAAAAATGCTAAAAAAAATTGGTCTAATTTTAATATCTATTTTCTTAGTATGGCAATCTTATAGTATACTAAGTATTTTAAGTGAAATAAAGATAAATTCGTTTTGGCTTACATTACTATTAGCATTTATAATTAATTTATTCGTTACAGGAATTTTTGCTTTTCTAGGTTTTGCATTACCAACGCAAAAACTAGCACCAAATACTTATTACACCGTTAAGGATCCCAAAAGATTGAAAAAAATATATAATTTTTTAAAAGTAGATGCCTTTAGAAAATTTTTATTAGCCACATTTTGGAGAAATAAAGCCCAAAGAAAAAGATACTTTAATGGCAAACCAGAAGGCATTTTAATATTAGAAATACAATCTAAAAAATCGGAATTTGGACATTTAATACCATTTATATTTATAATAGCAGTCTGTATATATTTAATTATTATAGGTTTAATTACACTAGCAATTATAACCTTTATAATAAATATAATAGGTAACTTTTATCCTATTATATTACAAAGGCATCATAGAATGAGAATTCAACTACTAAGAAAAAGAATGCAATGAGTAAAAAAGACAACATATTAATAATAGGCGCTGGACTTTGTGGTTCTCTCCTAGCCTTACGTTTAGCACAAAGAGGCTATACAGTAAACGTGTACGAAAGTAAACCAGATTTACGCACCACAGATATTTCTGCAGGACGATCCATAAACCTAGCTTTATCAAATCGCGGATTAAAAGCTATGAGATTAGCTGGTGTCGAAGACAAGGTGAAACCATTATGTATACCAATGAAAGGCCGCTTAATTCATGATGTGGAAGGCAATACTTTTCCTTCAAATTATTCTGGTCGCGAAGAAGAATATATAAACTCTATTTCCAGAGGAAAATTAAATGGTTTACTGCTAACGGAAGCGGATAAATATGATAATCTAACCATTCATTTCAATAAAAAATGTAATAGTATTAATATTGAAAATAATACTGCAAAACTTTACGATTATGTAACCAAAATAGAATCTGAAGTCCAAGGAGATGTTTTATTTGGAACAGATGGCGCAGGATCTTCACTACGTAAAGCCTATTATTTAGAACGTAAATTTTTGTTTAGTTTTTCGCAAAACTACCTCACGCATGGTTATAAAGAATTAGAAATTCCAGCTTCAAAAGAAGGCAATCATTTAATTAGCAAAGAGTATTTACATATTTGGCCAAGAGGCGAATACATGCTCATAGCCTTACCAAACTTAGACGGAAGTTTTACAGTTACACTCTTTTTAAGCTATAATGAAGGTAAATACAATTTTAAAAAGTTAAAAACTGAAGCAACTATAAAAGCATTTTTTAAATCTCAATTTCCGGATGCTTTGGCATTAATTCCAAACATTTTAGAAGCATTTACAAATAACCCAACAGGACCGTTAGGCACCATAAAATGTTCGCCTTGGCATTATAAAAATAAAAATGCATTATTAGGCGATTCTGCACACGCTATTGTTCCTTTTTACGGACAAGGCATGAATGCGTCTTTTGAAGATGTCACTGTTTTTGATGCTATTTTAGATCAGCATGAAGACGATTGGGAAACTATTTTTAAAACATACGAAAATAATCGTAAAGCAGACACAGATGCTATTGCAGATTTAGCAATAGATAATTACTACGAAATGCGTGACCATGTGGCAAACCCAATATTTAAAGAAAAGCGTATTTTAGAAATGGCTTTAGAAAAAGCATTTCCAAAAACCTATTTTTCTAAGTATTCTATGGTTACTTTTAAAGAAGATATACCTTATAGTCAAGCAATGAAAAAAGGAAGAGCGCAAGACAAAGCGATTTTAAATATGATTACAGATAAGACAATTAATATAAATGGTGATTTAGAAACGCTACTTAAAAAAGTACAACAAGAAACCGAAGCTATTCTGGCTGACGATAGAGTTGCTGGATTAAAATAGTTAGCAGTTAGCAGTTAGCAAAAACAAAATAGTTAGGAAGATACTAAAACTTAATAATAGTGAAAGTCCTAAATCAATTCACAGAATTGGATCGTCAAGGCGAAGAATAGATGAAGAAAAGCTCCGAGAACAGGAGTTCAGACTTTAAAAAGTCTGAACGACGCGGAGTTTTCAAATCGATTTTCAGTTTTTACTGAAAAATTCCTTGACTTGACTGTGATTTTTTGGTTCGTTTTGTATCAAGACAAAATGAACACGAAAATAAAAAAACAGATTGCCACATAATGTAAAAAAAAAAATCGCAATAACGTAAACAAGAATATTATGAGTAAAAAAGATAAGATTACTACTTCCGAAGGAACAAAAGTAACACCAAGAGGAGCATATCCACACGTGAAACAAGTGGGCGATTTTATTTTTGTTTCAGGCACAAGTTCACGTAGAGCAGACAATACCATAGCAGGAGTAGATATTATTGACAACATGGGAACCAAGCGTTTAAACGCAGAAGTGCAAACAAGAGAAGTTTTAAAAAATATAGACACCAACCTTAAAAAAGTAGGCGCAAGTTTAAAAGACGTTGTCGATGTTACCTCTTTTTTAGTAAATATGAATGACTTTGCAGGTTACAACAAAGCCTATGCCGAGTTTTTCGATAAAGAAACTGGACCAACCAGAACAACCGTGGCAGTACACCAATTACCACATCCAGATTTGGTAGTTGAGATTAAGGTCATGGCATTTAAAAAACAATAATAACATTCGTGAATTCGTGACAAAAATAAAAAACTACATCAACGGAAAATTTATGTCTCCCATTGCTAATGGGTGGATAGACAACTACAATCCTAGTAACGGAAAAGTTTATAGCAAAACACCTAACTCCAACAATGAAGACGTGGAAAGGGCATACAAAGCTGCTAAATCCGCTTTTAAGCAGTGGTCACAAACCGGTGTAGAAGCACGAAGTAGAATTTTAATAAAAATTTCACAATTATTAGAAGCCAATTTACAACGGTTTGCAGAAGCAGAAAGTAAAGACAATGGCAAACCTATTAGCCTAGCAAAAACGGTAGATATTCCAAGAGCGGCAAGCAACTTTCGTTTTTTCGGGAATGCTATTACACAATTTGCCAGCGAGAGCCACGAAAGCATTGGTGAAGCCATTAATTACACTTTACGTCAACCTATTGGCGTCGTTGGCTGTATTTCTCCATGGAATTTGCCACTCTATTTATTTACATGGAAAATTGCACCAGCAATTGCAGCAGGAAACTGCGTAATAGCAAAACCAAGTGAAGTGACACCAATGACAGCTTATCTTTTAGGAGAGATTTGTAATAAAGCAGGCTTGCCAAAAGGCGTTTTAAATATTGTGCATGGTTTAGGAGGTTCTACAGGACAAGCCATTGTGGAGCATCCAGAAATTAAAGCGATTAGTTTTACAGGAGGAACCGCAACAGGAGCACATATTGCAAAAGTGGCTGCACCACTATTTAAAAAATTGTCTTTAGAATTAGGCGGAAAAAACCCAAACATCATTTTTGCAGATTGTAATTATGATGATATGTTGGAAACAACTGTACGGTCGTCTTTCGCTAATCAAGGACAGATTTGTTTATGTGGAAGCCGTATTTTTGTAGAAGCGTCTATTTATAAAAAGTTTAAAAAAGATTTTGTAGCAAAAATAAAGGCTCTTAAAGTTGGTCATCCATCTAAAGAAGATACTAATATTGGTGCTCTAGTATCCAAAACACATTTAGAAAAAGTAAAAGAATATATAGAAATCGCAAAAAATGAAAGTGGAATCATACTTTGTGGCGGAAACCAAGTAATAGTAAAAGGTTACGAAAACGGTTACTATTTAGAGCCAACTGTAATAGAAGTACCATCTAATGAATGCCGCGTAAACCAAGAAGAAATTTTTGGACCAGTGGTAACTATTATGCCATTTAACACAGAAGACGAAGTTTTACAAATGGCAAACAAAGTAAAATATGGTTTATCTGCCACATTATGGACTAATAATTTAAAACGCACCATGAGAATGAGCAACCAATTACAAACAGGAATTGTCTGGGTTAATACATGGATGCTACGCGATTTACGCACACCTTTTGGTGGTGCAAAAGCCTCTGGAATTGGGCGTGAAGGTGGTTTTGAAGCCTTGCGCTTTTTTACTGAAGCTAAGAATGTTTGTATAAAATATTAAAAAAAATATAGAGCATAGACAAAAGAAAATAGACTTACTCAAGCCTCTATACTCTTTATTCTTTTCTCTTTAATTGTATAAAAATGGATTTAAATTTAAACAACAAATACGCATTAGTTTGCGGAAGTACCGCAGGAATAGGTAAAGCAACTGCTATGACATTAGCCCAAGAGGGTGTACAAGTAACCCTTATTGCTAGAAACGAAGACAAATTAAAGGCAACTCTTACAGAGTTACCGCAACACAGAAATCACGATTATATAGTGGCAGATTTCTCGAATCCTATAAAATTAAAAGCTAAAGTTTTAAACTATGTTTCTAAAAATCATGGCTTCCATATTTTAGTAAATAATACAGGTGGGCCAAAAGGTGGCCCTGTATTTTCGGCGGAGGTACATGAATTTGAAAATGCATTTACGCAACATTTAATATGTAATCATGTGTTGGCTCAGGTAGTTGTCCCTTTTATGAAAAACGAAAATTATGGTAGAATTGTAAATGTTATTTCTACTTCGGTTAAACAACCATTAGATGGTTTAGGCGTTAGCAATACTATTCGTGGTGCCGTTGCAAATTGGAGCAAAACGTTGGCTAACGAACTTGGACAGTTTGGTGTTACGGTAAACAATGTTTTACCAGGAGCCACTGGAACAGATCGCTTAGCTGAAATTATTAAAAATAAATCTGCTAAATCTGGAAACACAGAAGAGGCTTCTGCAAATGCTATGAAAAATGCTGTACCTGCAAAACGTTTTGCAAAGCCAGAAGAGTTGGCAGATGCTATTACATTTTTAGCAAGTGAGCGTGCAAGTTATATTAACGGAATTAATTTGCCTGTAGATGGCGGCAGAACGAAGTCTTTATAATTTTAAAGCAAATCATTACTAAACGGGAGGGCTTTTTAAGTAATAAATTCGTTTTTTATTCCTATTTTTATTGGATTGATAAATTCGCGTTAAGGATTGATGCGACATCCTTTTTTTTGCTGCCATAAATGGCAAAAAAAAGATATAGCGGAAAGCCTGACCAATACATGCTTTTTTTTGCATGTATTGGTAACGCCAAAAGAGTATAATAATATGAGTAATTTAGTTTCGCCTTTAAATTTTAAAGCATGGATTGAAGAAAATAGACACCTTTTAAGACCTCCTGTTGGCAATAAATGTGTGTGGAAAGATGGCGATTTTATTGTAATGGTTGTTGGCGGTCCAAATAATAGAAAGGACTATCATTATAACGAAACACCTGAATTTTTCTATCAAGTAGAAGGAGATATTGTTTTAAAAATTATAGACAAAGGCCTACCAAAAGATGTGCATATTAAAGAAGGTGATATTTATTTATTACCTCCAAAAGTACCACACTCACCGCAACGTGGTGCAAATACTGTTGGCTTAGTTATAGAATACAAAAGACCAGAAGGCATGCGAGATGCGCTACTTTGGTTTTGCGAAAATTGCGTAACGAAATTGTACGAAGAAGATTTTACAGTAGAAAATATTGAAACAGATATGCCTAAGATTTTCGATAAATATTACAACGATAAGAGCAAGCGCAGTTGTCCCAACTGTCGAGAAATTATGCAGCCACCAACAAAAGTGAAGATTGAATAGGAAGCAGGAATAGTAAAAAATAATTATAAAAATAGTCGTCATTGTGTGCCTTTTTGGCGTGGCAATCTGTTTAATATAACGGAAGACATTAATAAGATTCCTTTTTTTGTAGGAATGACAAATATGACAAAACGTAAATTAAGAATAAACGGTCACTCACACCTACTGCCCTATCCAGAAGAAATACCTCAATTTATGCAGGATAAAGGGATTTTTTGGGTAGATAAAGACCGAAAATTCATGCTTCAGAAAGATTGGAGTCGTCCAGTTACAGATTCTAGTTTTTTTCTTTATGAAAAGTTAGAGTGGATGGAACGTAACAAACTCGACCATGCAGTAGTGCTTAATTTATCTCAATTATATGGTAATGGATTACGTGTAGAGGAAATGAAGCAGGCTTTACGTTTTCAAAACGATTTTAACGCTAAAGTGCAACGCGAAAACCCAAGTAAATTTACGTGTGGTTTTGTAGTGCATCCTGGATTTGTACGCGGTGCGTGCTGGGAAATAGAGCGTTGTGTTGAAGAGTTAGGTATGCAATTACTTTGTTTACCTACCCATTATATGGACACTATTGGCACTTGGCGTTGTATTTTTGACGAGGAAAATGAGCCTATTTTTGAGCTTGCTAACAAATATAATTTAGCAGTAGAGGTACATCCTTACGATGGCGAAAAATTTATTAAATTAGAAAACACCTCATGGCGTTTTCACTTAATTTGGATGTTAGCACAATGTGCAGATGCGTACCATTTTTTAACTTTAAACGGTTACCAAGATAAGTATACAAACATGCGCACATGCTTTGCTCATGGTGGACAACTAGCACAAATAAACTTGGGACGACGTATTCAAGGTTTTGATGGCAGACCAGATTTATTTGAAGGCAAAAGCCACCCAAGAAAAGCGGTTGGACATAAAAATATATTTTTCGATACATTGGTACATGACACTGGAGGACTAGAATTACTAATAAGAAATCAAGGTTCTAAACAAGTATTAATGGGACTTGACGATCCTTATCCTTTAGGAGAAATGGAAAGTGAAAAACAAAGTTCTTATCCTGGCAAAATTCTAGATTTGGCAATGAAAAGAAAAATTATTACAGAAACGCAACGTGATGCTATTTGGGAAGATAACGTTATACAATGGTTGTGTGGCGATGATCAAGTTGCTAAAGATAAATTAGTAAAACGTATTTTAAGATAATAAAAATAATTTTTGGGTATTACTTTAAATTATATAAAAATTAAAACCATAGTTTCTGCTATTATTTTAATTGTAGTTGCAATTGTTTTAATAGCTAGTGTTGTTTTTGATGAAATTTAATGTTTAATACTATCATTTTAATTGTGTAGAGAAATCAATTTTTTTCTTTGATTTATAAAATTTTTCAATGATACTTTCTTCGAAATAACAATTAAATTAACACTACAACTCAACAAAAAATAGCTTAGCACAAATGCATTTTATACCAGAAAAACTTGATGATTACATTGTTGCGCATTCTGAGAGCGAACCAGAAATATTGCAAAAACTCACGCGCGAAACATTTCAAAAGGTTCTGCAACCACGCATGTCTAGTGGGCCATACCAAGGTCGTGTGTTGAGTATGGTTTCTAAGTTAATAAACCCAAAGCACATACTTGAAATAGGAACATTTACTGGCTATTCTACACTTTGTTTAGCTGAAGGATTGCAATCTAAAGGCACTATAGATACAATTGATATAAATGAAGAGCTTTTTGATTTTCAACGTGCTTTTTTTGATAAATCTTATTATGGAAAACAAATTACTCAGCATTTAGGAAATGCATTAAACGTTATACAAAAACTTAACAAAACCTTTGATTTGGTTTTTATTGATGCAGATAAGGATAACTATATTAACTATTTCAATCTGGTTATAGATAAGATGGCAACTGGAGGCATAATTTTATCCGACAATGTTTTATGGAGTGGGAAAGTGATTGAAACACTAGATCCTAAAGATAAAATGACGAAGGCAGTTTTAGACTATAATTCGCTTTTAAAAAATGATAAAAGCGTTGAAACTGTTGTGCTGCCAATTCGTGATGGATTGAGTATTAGCAGGAAGATTTAGACTTGTATTTGGTGTTTATTTAAACTAAGTTTAGCATATGGCATAACACCAATTTAGTTATCTAGTACCGCATATTTTTGTATGGTAAAGAGCGCATATTTAGAGATTTCAGAATCATTTTTAGAATTAAATTAATTGCGATTAAAGCAGAGAAGTTTAAAATCTAAAAAATGTATAAAACGTCTTATAGATATTAAAACAGGAAGCTTTGATACTCGTTAAAAACTTGTCGATTATTTATCGGTACACATTAGAATAATAGAAAGATTGTTGGTAGATTACAAAACAGGTGGTATTGTCTCGATACTGACTGATAAGCCTAAAAATAAGTAATCAAAAAATTATAAGCGCTGAAATTCATAAAGATCTTGAACAGAGCGTAAATGACCCAGATAATCCATTTTTAGGGTATTAAGATGCCCAATTATGGATCTTTGAGCAATATGGTGTAGCGGTAAAATATCAGCGTATTCGTGAGTATATGATACAACATTTAAGTACAAACCCAAAGAATATAAAAGCGTAGTCATTGATAATGCAGGATTTCATTCTACAAAAAAAATCGAGATTCCAGATAATATATATATCTTCTAAGAATTCCACCATATAATCCATAATTGAATTTGTGCGAAGAAATATGGCAGTATATTAAAAATAGATTTTAAAAAACGTTTTAAATTAATACAAGAGGTTAAAGAATGGTGGCATAATACTATTAACAAAATGCAAGAACAGACAATAAAATCAATTACCGGGAATCATTGTTATTTAAATACATTTAATAGCTAAATTGGTATTATGCTTCAATTTTTTTCATAACCAAAACTTTAAATGTTGTTTCCAATTGAGTACGGCTCCTGCAAAGAAAATGGTTGGATTCGTTTTTCTATTAAAATGTTTCGCCTTTGTTTATTTGTCTTTCAATTTAAGCATTAATTTCTTTAATTAATAATGGCTTAGATTGGTCTATAAGTTGTTGTTGTTCTTTATGAGAATCTGTTGTAGTATCCTTTAAACAAGAATAAAAAGTTACGGGTGCTACTAAGAACAGTTTATGGGTTTTGTTTTTATTTAAATATATTTTGTTGATTAAAAACTAAACATATTAAATATTTCACAATTTACTATTAATTAAAATGTGGAGGTCGTAAAATAAGGTATTTACATCTTTCGGCTTATTGAACCCGTAAAATCTTCAAATTCATCTTTTACCTTTTTTAGCTCTTCTTGTACATCTTTGGTAATGCTTGTATCTAAGCCCTGTTTTTCTGCGGTTTTAGTAATTTCAGTTTTAATATCGTTACTTGCATCTTTAAGCATGCGCATGCCTTTGCCAAGACCACGTGCTATCTCAGGAATGTTTTTGGCACCAAAAATCATAACTATAGCTAGTATAATTAATATGGCTTCTTGACCACCAATAAATAAAAATGTTGCTAACTGTATCACACTACAAATATAGTAAGTTGTTTTGTGTTTAAAACATTTTCAAAGTAAAAAAAGCCATTAGAAACTAATTTCTAAAAGGCTTTTGTAAGTATTAAGAACAATAACTAAATTTTAAAAGTATCATTTTTTTTGTGTTCACTATTTTCGTAGCGCTCGATACATTCGGTTATAATTTCGTAAGCTTCAATTGCATCTCCCCAACGACCTATGTTTACTTTCTTCTTTTCTAAATCTTTATAAACTTCGAAAAAGTGAGTAATTTCGTGAATACGGTGAGGATTTATATCTTTTAAATCTTTCTTAGAAGTCCAAATCGGGTCTGAAACAGGAACACAAATTATCTTCTCGTCTGGTCCTTTTTCGTCTGTCATGTGGAAAACGCCAATAGGCTTTACTTCTACAACGCACAAAGGTATTGTTGGTTCATGACCTAAAACTAACACATCTAAAGGGTCGCCATCTAATGCTAATGTTTCTGGAAAAAAACCATAATCTCCAGGATACATCATCGATGAAAATAGCATACGATCGAATCGTATTTTATTTAATTTAAAATCGTATTCATATTTATTTCTGCTGCCTTTTGGTATTTCTATTAAAACGTCGAACGTTAATTTTTCTGCTAGACTCATTCTTATTATTTTTTTTCAATTATATTTATTAAAAATCGAAGCATATTTATTGATTGTTTACTTTAGAAAAAACCAATCGTTTTTAGGGCTGCAAAAATACACCATTATTTACGGCTTCTACAAAAAATGAGTTTAAATATTGAGTTAACAAAATTACAATTAATGTTTTCTTGGTAGGTACACGACTTTTTTGGTTTTGAAAAATGCTTCAGAATAAAATTCTGAAATATTATATTGTGTAGCAGTAGTATAACCTTTAAGTTCTTCACTTAAATCGCCTCCTTTTAAATATAGGATTCCATTTTTAAGGTCGTTGTGTTGGTATTTGGATACTTTTCCTTTAATCCAATGTACAAAAGTTGGCATCGCTGCCACTGCTCTGCTTATTATAAAATCGTAAGTCTCATTTATTTCTTCGACTCTACTGTGTGTTGTTTTTACATTTGCCAGCCCTAAACCCTCTACCACTTCATTGACTACTTTTATTTTTTTAGCAATACTATCTACCAAATGAAAATCGCACTCTGGAAATAAAATAGCTAAAGGAATTCCAGGAAACCCACCTCCTGTTCCAACATCTATAATCTTGGTATCTTCTTTAAAATCTATAACCTTTGCTATGGCAAGAGCGTGGAGAACGTGGCGTAAATACAACTCGTCTATATCTTTTCTAGACACTACATTTATCTTTAAATTCCAGTCCTGATATAAGCCTTCAAGTTTAGTAAACTTTTTAATTTGATCTTGTGTTAGGTTTGGGAAATATTTTAATAGGAGTTTCATCTAGTAATAAAATTTATGTAAAAATAGATATTAATCTAAAATAATTTTATCAATTTCTCTATAAGTTAGCAAGCAATTATTAATTATATTTGTAGAATAATACGATTAGTACTTTGTACGTTATTATACTAATCTAAAATATGAATATGACAAAGCAAACATTAACCTTTTCAAGAACTGATTCTGCTAAGTTTTTTAAGACACTAAATAAACGAGTTAATAATTATTTCAAAGAAAATAATATTAAAAAAACGGGAAACTGGAAATTATACGCTAAAGCTATAATAATGTTTACATTATTATTTGGCCCATTAGTGCTGTTACTAACTTTAGATTTATCAACTTGGTTACAAATAATCTGTTTAATAGTAATAGGTATTGGTATGGCTGGTGTAGGAATGAATGTGATGCACGACGCTAATCATGGTTCTTTTTCAAGTAAAAAATGGGTAAATAAACTAATGGGAAGTAGTATTCATATTATCTCTGGTAACGATTATAATTGGAAAGTACAGCATAATGTTTTACACCACACTTACACTAATATACAAGGTCATGACGAGGATATTGATGCAGGAAGAATAATACGTTTTTCGAAACATTCTAAATGGTTAAAAATTCATCAATATCAAAAATACTATGCCTTTTTACTATATGGTTTACTCACTGTAAATTGGGCAATTACTACAGATTTTATACAAACCTATAATTACTTAAAAAGAAAATTGTCTTACGGTAAATTGCCTAAGCCTGCAACGCAATGGACAAAATTAATTATTGGCAAAATTATCTATTATTCTATTTGGGTAGTTTTACCTATTGCTTTAGGCTATGCTTGGTGGCAAGTTTTAATAGGGTTCCTTATAATGCATTACACCGCAGGTATTATTTTAAGTGTTATTTTTCAATTGGCTCATGTAATGCCAAATACAGATATGCCACTTCCAGATAAAGCTGGTAATATGAAAAATACTTGGGCAATCCACCAACTATTTACTACCTCTAATTTTTCACCTAAAAATTGGTTAGTAGAATTTTATACAGGTGGCTTAAACCGGCAAGTGGAACACCATTTATTTTCACATATTAGCCATGTTCACTATAAAAACATAGCAAAAATTGTAAAAGAAACTGCACAAGAATTTAGTTTACCATATAATGAATATAACAGTATCTGGAAAGCTATTGGAGAACACTACCAACAACTAAAAGTATTAGGCCAAAAGCCTAGTATGGCATAAACCAAATAAAATTTATAATGAATCAACTTTCAGATAGAATAACAAATATGTCTACTTCTGCCACTTTAGCGATGGCAGCAAAAGCTAGAGAACTTAGAGCAGAAGGCAAAGATATTATAGGTCTAAGTCTAGGAGAACCAGATTTTAATACTCCAGATTTTATTAAAAATGCAGCTATAGATGCTGTAAACCAAAATTATAATTCTTACTCACCAGTAGATGGTTACGTAGATTTAAAAGAAGCTGTTATTACTAAATTTAAGCGCGATAACAATTTAACATACACGTTGCCGCAAATAGTTGTTTCTACAGGCGCAAAACAATCTTTATACAACATTGCGCAAGTTATGTTAAATAAAGGTGACGAGGTTATTTTGCCGTGTCCGTATTGGGTTAGTTACAGTGATATTGTAAAAGTTGCCGAAGGTGTTCCAGTAGAGGTTAAAACATCTATTGATACCAATTTTAAAATGACTGCCTCACAACTTGAAGCCGCTATTACACCAAAAACAAAAATGCTTTGGTTTAGTTCACCTTGTAACCCAAGTGGTTCTTTATACAGTAAAGAAGAATTACAAGCTTTAGCTAAAATTCTAAAAAAGCATCCAAATATCTATGTTGTTTCAGATGAAATTTATGAACATATAAATTACACAGGACAGCCACATGCAAGTATGGCTGGAATAGATGGAATGTTCGATAATACAATTACCGTAAATGGGGTTTCTAAAGCTTTTGCTATGACTGGTTGGAGAGTTGGTTTTATTGGTGCTCCAAATTGGATTGCGCGTGCATGTAACAAAATACAAGGCCAAGTAACTAGTGGAACAAATTGTATTGCACAACGCGCAGTTATTACTGCTTTAAATGCAAAACCAAGTGTTGTAGGTTTCATGATTGATGAGTTTAAAATTCGTAGAGATTTAATTTTAAATTTACTTGAAGATATCGAGGGTTTTAAAACAAATACGCCTGAAGGTGCTTTTTATGTGTTTCCAAATATTTCTTTTTTCTTTGGAAAAATGTTGCGTGGAAAAACCATTAATAATGCTACAGATTTCTCGCTGTACTTATTGGAAGAGGCGCTTGTTGCTACTGTAACTGGTGAAGCTTTTGGAAATCCAGATTGTGTTAGAATTAGTTATGCTGCAAGCCAAGAGCAGATTAAAGAAGCCGTAAATAGAATTAAAGCTGCTTTAATTTAAGACTATTAATTTATAAAAACAATAAACAAGGCCAGTGATTGATTATCAGAGGCTTTTTTTTATGGTATAAAATTTTATTTGTTAAATCTAGCATTAGAATGAGACACTAAAATTGGAGTTAATGGAATTAATTTAAATTTTTTGTCGAAATATTATAGTTATACTATTAGAACCACCTAATTCTAAAATTGTAAGACTGATTATTTAAAAATCATTAGAATAAAAAATTATCTGTTTCGCCAAAAAAATGGTGTTAACAATATTAACACGGTAAACAACTCTAGTCTTCCAATAAGCATTAAAAAAGAAGACCACCATTTACCTATTGTTGGCAATGCAGAATAATTATTAACCGGACCAAAATCGCCTAATGCAGGACCAACGTTTCCTAAACTTGAAGCTGCCAAACCAATAGCAGACTCGAAGTCGATTTTCATCATCGAAAAACCTAAAGCACCAACTATAAACGCTAGTAGATATAAAATAAAAAAGCCAAGAATATTAAATACAATCTCTCCAGAAACCGAACGTTTATTATAACGAACAGGTAATATTGCGCTTGGATGTAGTGTACGCTTAAATTCTAAAAAACCATTTTTAATAGTTATTAAATGACGTACTATTTTTATACCTCCAGAGGTACTACCTGCAGAACCTCCCAAAAACATCATCCCAAAAAAGAAGAGGGTTAAAAAAGGAGTCCATAGAGTGTAATCTGCAGTTACAAATCCTGTAGTAGTTACGATGGCTAATACTTGAAATAAACTATGTCTAAAAGCACTTTCTCCTACTCCAAAAACTTGAGGATGTTCTATAGAAGATGTACTCATATCTGCGTTAAAATATATAATAACGGCTGCAACCATTGTAAAAATGGCTATAAACTTAAAGTAGAGTTTAAACTCTTCGTCATGTATAGCTTTAGAAACTTTACCTTTAAAAGCAAAATAGCTTAATACAAAGTTTGTTCCAGCCAAAAACATAAATAGTATAATAATGTATTGTATTAATGGTACATCGTTCCAATATGCAACACTAGCATTTTTTGTAGAAAAACCTCCTGTAGATAACGTAGAAAGCGAATGGTTTATGGCATCGAAAAAAGACATTCCTGCAGCTTTAAGCAAAATAGTTTCGGCTGCTGTGTAACTAAAATAAATTAACCACAATCGTTTTGCTGTATCGGTAATTCTTGGGTGTAGTTTGTCTGCATTTGGTCCTGGCGCCTCCGCTGCGAAGAGCTGCATACCTCCAATTCCTAATAATGGTAATATAGCTACTGCAAGAACAATAATTCCCATACCACCAATCCAGTGGGTTAAACTCCTCCAAAATAAAATACCTTCTGGTACAACTTCAATATCGTTTAAAATAGAAGCTCCAGTAGTTGTAAAACCAGACATCGTTTCGAAAAAAGCGTCTGTAAAATCTGGTATTGATTGTGTAAAAATATAAGGAAGAGAACCAGAAAGTGCCATTACAATCCAACCAAAAGCAACCACTATGTAACCTTCGCGTTTATTCATTTCCTTTTTATGGTTTCTGGTATAAATCATTGTAAAACCACCAATGAGCACTGTTACAAATCCAGATATAAACAACTTAAAAGTGACACCATCATTATAAATTAAACTTACAAGAGACGATAAAAGTATAAAACCACCATTAAACAGGAATAACAACCCAAAAAAATGGAAAATTATTTTATAATTTAGTTTTAAACTTTTAGACATTGTAATACCACTTTAATTTCGACATATTATATTTTTAATTTGAATTATTTTTATTTAAATGAAATAAAAAATTGAAACATAGCCTCAATCACAGTTTTAACTCATTCTAAAATTGAAGCGAAAAAAAATATACATTTTTTTAAGTTAAACTGGTATAAATTTATAGAAACAGTTTTTCAACTTGTTTAATAGATCTTGGCAAACAGCATACTACTATTAAATCGCCTATTTCAACAATAAAACTCCCCAAGGCAATTAAACCTTTACCATCTCTAATAACACCTCCAATAATTGCAGATCTTGGAAATGCTATATTTTTAATTTGTTTGTTACAAATTTTAGAATCGCTTTTTACTTTAAACTCTAGCAACTCGGCATTCATATTGTTTAGCTTAGTCATTGCAACAACCTCACCTTTTCTTATGTATCTAAAAATATTATTGGCTGCCAGTAGTTTTTTATTTACTAAAGTGTCAATACCAATAGATTGAGACAGCTCGAAATAATCCATATTCTCTACTAATGCTATTGTCTTTTTAACACCTTTAGATTTTGCTACGAGGCAAGACATAATGTTGGTTTCAGAATTTTCGGTTACAGAAATAAAGGCATCCATATCACTTATATTTTCTTCACCTAAAAGCTCTACATTTCTACCATCACCATTAATTACAAGCACTTTTTCAAGTTCGTCGGCGAGTTCTAAAGCAACCTCCCTGTTTTTTTCAATTAATTTAACATTAAATTGATTTTTACTCAAATCGCGAGCTGTCTTGTAGCCTATTTTACTACCACCAAGAATCATAACATCTTTAATTGCAGTGTTCGATTTACCTGTCATTTTACACAACTCTTCACTACCTCCTGCACATGTAATAAATACAACAGTATCGCTTTCTTTAAACAGCGTGTCTCCTCTTGGAATAATTGTATACTGAGTGCCAAAACGCTGGATTGCAATTGGCACAAAGTGGATTTCTGGAAAATATTGTGCTGCTTCTTTAACCGACTTTCCAACAAAAGAAGCCGTTTTTGCTAAGTTTAAACTCACCATAGTTAGCGCACCATCTTCAAACTCGTAACTTTCGTTAAAAGCAGACTGATTTAATAATAATTGAATTTCTGATGCTGCTAGCGCTTCAGGAGAAATTAATTCGTCTATTCCAAAGCGTGTAAAACCAACCTCATCTTTATATGTTATAAATTCTGTATTAGAAATACGTGCAATCGTACGTTTAGAACCTAATTGTTTAGCTAAAACGCAAACGGTAATATTTGTAGTTTCAGAGGCTGTTACAGCAATTACAAGGTCGCTACCTTCTACTTTTGCTTCTTTCAACATAGCAATTGAAGTAGCATCTCCTTTTAAAACTTTTATGTCTAAATGGTTGTCTGCGTAAGAAAGACTTTCTTTATTGGTATCTATTAAAGTTATTTCTTGCGATTCGTAAGACAATAATTTTGCCAAATGAAATCCTACTTCACCAGCACCAGCAATGATTATTTTCATTCTATAAATTATATAAAAGAGAATGCAAAGGTAATTAATTAATTGTTTTCTTGTTTCGAAAAGGAAAAGCAATGTATTATCTTTGTAAAAAAAAAAATTGACAAAAGTAAATCCTTATAAAAACAGTAGCCTTGGCAAAAAGGAGCAGGTTACAAAAATGTTCGATACTATCTCTGGAGAATACGACGACCTAAATCGTGTAATCTCTTTTGGCATAGATATTAAATGGAGGAAAAAAGTTGTAGAAATTGTAAAAGCTACCCATCCAAAAACGGTTTTAGATATTGCTACAGGAACTGGAGATTTAGCTATAAATTTAGCTGAAACGAGTGCAGTTAAAATTATAGGTTTAGATATTAGTACTGGTATGCTTGAAGTTGGTAAAACTAAAATTGCTGCAAAAAATCTTGACAATAAAATTGAAATGATTATTGGAGATAGTGAAAGTATGCCTTTTAAAGATAATACGTTTGATGCTATTACAGTAGCTTTTGGTGTTCGTAACTTTGAAACATTAGAAAAAGGATTAAAAGATATTTTACGCGTGCTTAAACCAGGTGGTACTTTTGTTATTCTTGAAACCTCTGTTCCAACAAAATTTCCTTTTAAACAAGGTTATAAATTTTACTCTAAAGTAATATTGCCATCCGTTGGGAGATTATTTTCTAAAGACAAAATGGCATACAAATATTTAAGCGATAGTGCCTCCGTTTTTCCTTATGGTGAGGCTCTAAACAATATTTTACGTAATACTGGGTTTATAAATGTAAAAGATTTACCACAAACTTTTGGAGTGGCTACAATTTATACAGCATCAAAACAGTAATATGAATAAACTAATTACATTATTTCTATGTGTTACTGCAAACACTTTGTGTTCTGCACAACTATTTAGTAAGGAAAAAGTACAGAATAACCAAAATATGGATAAACAAACCCTAAGTTGGGGGTATTATTTTGGCACAAACAATCTGGACTACAAAATAGATTATAATGATAATATAGGAGATATTGAAAACATAACAACCTATGGCTTTAATGTTGGTTTAGTTGGAGATGTTCGTGTAAACGATTATATAAATTTTAGATTAGAACCAGGTTTAATTATTGCTTCAAGAACACTAAATTATCCAGAAAATTATTTTGAAGGTATTCCTGCAGACGATTTAAATAGTTCAGATTTTATACGTGAAGTAAAATCTACTTACATCTATATTCCTTTATTAATGAGGGTTTGTACAATGCGCATTAATAATTTTAAACCATTTATTACAGTAGGTATTGCAACATCTTTAAACTTATCGAGTAACGAAAAAAATCCTGAAGATAATAGTGGTGGCGAATTTAGAACCACCAAAAGCACTCAGTTTTTAGACCTAGGCTTTGGTATCGACTTTTATTTATATTGGTTTAAATTTACACCTTCTATTCGTGGTGTTTTTGCTTTAAACGATGAATTAGTTAGAGATACAGACCCTAATAGTCCATGGACAGGAAATATTAATTCTATGAAAACACGTGGTGTTTTTATTAATTTTACGTTTAGGTAGAGAATAACTACTCAGTGCTTAGTTGCAGTTTTAAGAATGCAACAGGATAAAAAAAAATCCAACACTATATAATTTTTTCTCTTTTTATAAAAAAAGATTAAGCCTTTTTTAACTAAATATAGAAAGGTTTTTAAGAGATAAATTTATATTTTTTAGCAATTAAACATTAGAGTTAGTACCCTTAAATGCTTTTAACCTTTAAACGCTTTTTAACTATTTCTCCTAAACTCACTCAATAAAATAGCTGTTGCAGTAGCAACATTTAAACTTTCAGTGGTTTGTAAATTGCCAAAACGTGGAATAGTAATACGTTGTGTTACTTGTTTTTCGACAGCTTCAGAAATACCTTTAGCTTCATTACCTAAAACTATTATGCCTGCTTTGGGCAATTCACTTTTATAAATATTTTCTCCATACATAAAAGCGCCATAAATTGGTGTTTTAACTTCAGCTAAAAAAAAATTTAAATTTAAATAGTTTATGTTAACTCTTGTAATCGAGCCCATTGTAGCTTGTACTACTTTAGGGTTATAACAATCTACGGTATTCTTGCTACACACCAATTCTTTTATTCCAAACCAGTCGCACAATCTAATAATAGTACCTAAATTTCCAGGATCACGAATACTGTCTAGCACTACTATTAAACCTTGAGAATCAATATGTCTTTGTGTAGGAATTTTAAAAACTGCCAGAGCCTTATTTGGTGTCGTTAAAAAACTAATTTTCTTTAATTCAGCTTCTGTAATTATAGTTTCGTTTTTGGTATAACTATTGAAAGATTTAGTAGTAAATAAATAATGCAACTCTAATGAAGAGTCTAAAAGTTCATTAATTAGCTTAACACCTTCGGCTATAAAAAGACCATCAGCAATTCTATATTTTTTTTGTTTAAGTCGTGTTATTAATTTTATTTGGTTTTTTGATAGCATTTAAAAATGTATTTTTGAATCTTGATGATTCAAAATTAGAGTTTAGAGTTGAAAACAAATCCTTTTAAAGATTGTTTAGTTGAAAATACAACATCCAAAAATACTACTTATTATTTTAACTTTAGGTTTTTTAACCTCGTGTAACTCTGTTAGACACGTACCTAAAAACGCGCATTTACTTACAAAAACGACTGTAAAAGTAAACCAGGAAAATGAGGAAAGTGAAATTGTAGCAAACCTTATATACCAAAAACCAAATAGTAGTATTCCATACACAAATATTAAAACACGGCTTTATATCCACAATTTGGCACGACCAAATTTAGATTCTGTTATAAATGCTAGAATTAAGAACAATCCAAAAAAAACGGCAAGACAAATTAAATTTTTATCTAAAAAGCAATTTGCACAGCGCCAAAAAAATAAACTAACTTTTAATAATTGGTTAAAAAAAACAGGAGAAGCTCCTGTAATTGTTAACGATACACTTTCTAAAAAATCTATAAAGAGATTAGAAGATTATTATTATCATAATGGTTGGCTTGATGTTAAAGCAGATTTTAAAACCATTAGAAACGACGACCAAAGAGCTACTGTAGATTACCAAGTAACTACTGGAATACCGTACCAAATAGGCTCACTTTCTACAAAAATTGCGACTCCAGTTATTGACTCTCTATATCAAAAAACAAAAGCTAACTCGCTATTAAAACAAAAAATGCAATACAAAACCAACAATGTTTTGGATGAAAGAGATCGTATTACCGAAATGCTTAGAAATTCTGGCGTTTACCATTTCTCTCAAGATAACATCTATTTTGAAATGGATAGCATTAGAAAAACTAAAAAAATTAATATCGATTTACAAATAAGCGAAAAAATTATAAGAGAGCAGGATACAGTTTTGTACGAACCTTTTAAAATTTTTAAAGTAAAAGATGTAAATATACATACCAATAGTTCTTTCGAAAATAAAGACAAACCCATTACAGACTCTATAGCTTATAATGGTTACAACATCTACAGTAAAGAAAAATTACGCTACAATAGTAAGATGTTAACTGATGCTGTTTTTATTAAACCAAATACTATTTTTAAAGATAAAAACAAACCCCTAACCTCAAGGCGGATTAGTAATTTAAAAACGTTTAAATATCCAAAAATCGATTATGTAGAAAATGCAGATACAACCTTAACTGCCAATATCTATTTAACTCCATTAAAACGATTTTCGGTTGGTTTTAGTGCCGAAGCCTCGCAGAGTAACATACAAACCATTGGTTTATCTTTAAACCCAAGTATATTAATGCGTAATGTATTTAAAGGAGCAGAAACACTTGAACTTTCTGGAATTGCTTCTATTGGTGCTTCTAAAGATGGTGCTAACGATCGTGACCAATTTTTCGACATTAACGAGATAGGAGCTAATTTAAGATTAACAATACCAAGGCTATTTTCTCCTTTTAATACCGAAAAAATAATACCTAGTTCCATGTTTCCATCTACTAGAATTAGTCTAGCTACAACAAGCCAAACTAATGTAGGTTTAGACAAGCAAACTGCTACCGGAACTTTTAATTACAGATGGTTTCCAAATAATAAAGTTACCAATAGATTTGATATTTTTAATATTCAATTTGTAAAAAACTTAAATACAGGAAATTATTTTAACGTTTACGAAAATTCTTTTAATAGCTTAAATAACATTGCAATAAATTCTGGTTACATAAATAACGGCGAGACTTTATCACTACCTGCACAAGCAAACCAATTTATAGCAGACGCTACTAATGGAGTTGTAACTGGAATAACTACGGAAGACTTACAAACTGTAAATTCTATAAATGAAAGAAAAGAAAGACTAACCGAAGACAACCTTATTCTAGCAACAAATTTTAGCTTTACTAAAGATAGACGTGATAATTTATTTGATAATGATTTCTCAATTTTTAGATTAAGATTAGAGGTCGCAGGAAATGTATTCTCTGCAGCATCAAATATTTTAGGCCTTCAAAAAAACAACAACGATAAATACGAATTATTTAACGTTGCTTTTTCACAATACGTAAAAACAGAATTAGATTATGTAAAGTATTGGGATTTAGGAAAAAAAAACGTCGTAGCGATACGTACTTTTTTTGGGATTGCTATTCCTTATAGCAACTCTACAAATATACCGTTTTCTAAAAGTTTTTTTGGTGGTGGAGCAAACGATAATCGTGCTTGGTCTGCCTATAATCTAGGCCCAGGAAGCACGCAATCTATAAACGAATTTAATGAAGCAAATATGAAAATTGCTTTAAGTGCCGAAAACCGGTTTAACCTTTTTGGTGCACTAAATGGCGCTTTATTTATAGACGCTGGAAATATATGGAATGTATTAGATGATGTTAATGACGATGCTGCAACATTTAACTCCTTTGCCTCTATTAAAGACATCGCTATTGGTTCTGGTTTTGGTTTAAGGTACGATTTTGGTTTCTTCGTACTAAGAGGAGATATTGGCTTTAAAACTTACAATCCTGCTTACAACAAAGGTAACAAGTGGTTTAAAGATTATAACTTTGCCAATGCTGTTTACAATATAGGTATTAACTATCCTTTTTAAGTATTAATAAAACTATTTGTAATGCAAAAACTAGAATTAAATTTCTCTTATTTTACTATATCGTTTTCGGTGTTTTATTGTTTAATTTAATAACAAATATTTAAAATTTGATTACTTTTGAATCTTAATTTTTAACTAAAATATTAGATATATATGTCACATAATATTAAACCAGGAGTAGCTACAGGAAAAGAAGTTCAAGCTATATTTAATTTAGCAAAAGAAAATGGATTTGCCTTACCAGCAGTTAACGTTATTGGCTCGAACTCTATTAACGGAGTTTTAGAAACTGCCGCAGCATTAAATGCTCCAGTAATTATTCAGTTTTCTAATGGTGGCGCACAATTTAATGCAGGAAAATCCTTAAGCAACGAAAACCAAAAAGCAGCAATTGCTGGATCTATTGCAGGTGCAAAACACGTGCATTTAATGGCAAAAGCTTATGGCGTACCTGTAATTTTACATACAGACCATTGCGCTAAAAAATTATTACCGTGGATAGATGGTTTACTTGATGCAAGTGAAGCACATTTTAAAGAAACAGGAAAATCGCTTTACAGTTCCCACATGATTGATTTAAGTGAAGAGCCTTTAGAAGAAAATATAGAAATTTGTAAAACATACCTTGAGCGTATGAGTAAAATGGGTATGACTTTAGAAATTGAGCTAGGTATAACTGGTGGTGAAGAAGATGGTGTGGACAATAGTGATGTAGACGAATCTAAACTATACACCCAACCAGAAGAAGTAGCTTATGCCTATGAAGAATTAAGTAAAGTTAGCGACCAGTTTACAATTGCAGCAGCTTTTGGAAATGTACACGGTGTTTACAAGCCAGGAAATGTAAAATTAACACCAAAAATATTAAAGAACTCTCAAGAGCATATTTCTAAAAAATATGGTGTTAAACATAACCATATCGATTTTGTGTTTCATGGTGGTTCTGGTTCTACAGAACCAGAAATACAAGAAGCTATTGGTTATGGTGTAATTAAAATGAATATTGATACAGACATGCAGTACGCATTTATGTCTGGTGTTCGTGATTATATGGGCAATAAAGTGGACTATTTAAAACAACAAATTGGTTCTCCAGATGGACCAGAATCTCCAAATAAAAAGCATTACGATCCAAGAAAATGGTTAAGAGAAGGAGAGCTTACTTTTGTAGAAAGACTAAAGAAAGCTTTTAAAGATTTAAATAATGTAAATACTTTATAGTCTTATAAAATATTTAAAAATAGTTTTTTAAAGTCCCATTTTAACGCAGTTAGAGTGGGACTTTTTTATTTTAAAAAAAACTAAAACGATATACCGCAACCAAATGTTGAGTTGTATCGATAAAAATAGTAATTTTGTTATCTTGTGTTTTCACACAACCAAAACTAACTAATAGCAATTATTCTAGCTTATGCTAGAATTTCTAACTAAAAAAATAAATCAATATGGCTTGGTTTAAAAGAACAAATAAAGGTATTCAAACCTCTACTGAAGACAAAAAAGACATCCCAAAAGGCTTGTGGTATAAGTCTCCAACTGGAAAAGTTGTGGATTCTGAAGAATTAGCAAAAAATTTCTACGTTAGCCCAGAAGATGGTTACCACGTAAGAATAGGAAGTAAGGAGTATTTCGAAATACTATTTGACGATAATAAATTTAAAGAATTAGATGCCAAATTAGAATCTAAAGATCCTTTAAAATTTGTGGATACCAAAAAATATCCAGACCGTTTAAAAGCAGCTCAAGAAAAAACCAAACTAAAAGATGCGGTACGCTGTGCTGTTGGAAAATCTAAAGGAAAAGAATTAGTTGTAGCTGCAATGGATTTTGCGTTTATTGGCGGTTCTATGGGATCTGTAGTGGGCGAGAAAATCGCACGTGCAGCAAATTATGCTTTAAAAAACAAGTTGCCTTTTATGATTATTTCAAAATCTGGAGGTGCCCGTATGATGGAAGCAGCATTGTCTTTAATGCAGTTGGTAAAAACATCTTCCAAATTGGCACAATTAGCAAACGCTGGTTTACCGTATATTTCGTTATGTACAGACCCAACAACTGGAGGTACAACAGCTTCTTTTGCAATGTTGGGAGATATTAACATTGCAGAACCTGGTGCTTTAATTGGTTTTGCTGGCCCTAGAATTGTTAGAGATACTACTGGAAAAGAATTGCCAGAAGGTTTCCAAACATCGGAATTTTTATTAGATCATGGTTTTCTAGATTTTATTACATTAAGAAAAGACTTAAAAAACAAGGTAAATTTATATATCGATTTAATAATGAATCAACCATTAAGAGATTAAATATTAGGTTTTGTTCCTAATAAAAAGCCTTTCAATTTAATACTAAAAGGCTTTTTTTTCCTTTTAATTAGTCTCGTTAATTTCCTTTTCAAGATGATCTAAATAAAGAATACCATTTAAATGGTCTATTTCATGCTGAAAAATAATAGAAGTGAATTCACTTATTGATTCCGTTATATGCTTACCTTCCATAGTATCATATTCGATATCTATAATTTTAGAGCGTATTTTTAAAGTATCAGTTCGGTTTGGTATAGACAAACAGCCTTCTCTTCTGGTTAGTTTTTTTTCAGAATAATTTATAATTTTAGGATTTAAATACACTTCAAAAGGAAATTCATCTTTATCAAAACGTTGAACCCATATTATATTTTTTAAAATACCAACTTGCGGTGCAGCAATACCAACGCCCATAGACATACTGTCTCGAACAGTAGCAAATAGCCTATCTACAAATGTTTTTAAAACTAAATCTTTACTATCTGGTTTTACATAAGAACTTTTCATTCTTAATAACAGTGAATCTTCTCTATTGTTAATTTTAAAAACGCGCATTGGTTTTACGTTTTCTTGATTCAATATAATATCAAGCTGTGCAATGGTAAAATTCTTTGTCTTTTTAGTTTTAAGACTAGAGCAGCCCAAAACTAATATTATAAGTAATAGAGTATATAAGGTTTTTTTCATTTAAAAATCTTTATTAATTGAAGTTAAGGAAAGATAAGAAAAACACGATAAGTCTTTTTCTTAAAGTATTTGCAATTCAATTAAAATAGTTATATTTGCCGCTCGAAAGATTTACTTTCGTGTACATAACAATCATTTACAAAAATATTAGAATGTATTTATCAAAAGAAGAAAAAGAGAAACTCTTTAAAAAACACGGTAAAAATGCAAAAGACACTGGTTCTACAGAAGGACAGATTGCAATTTTTACGCAAAGAATTGAGCATTTAACACAACACTTAAAAAGTAACCGTAAAGATTATAATACAGAGCGTTCGTTAGTAATGTTAGTAGGTAAAAGAAGAAGCTTACTAGACTACCTAACTAAGAAAGATATCTTAAGATATCGTGCAATAGTTAAAGAATTAGGATTAAGAAAATAATCTCAACAAATAGACCACGCCTAACAGCGTGGTTTTTTGTTATAAATTAACTCGCTTTGGAAGAGTAAAAACTCCAAAATTGAAGAAGCTAGATCCTGAATCGAGTTCAGGATACACAGTTTTTCATTGGACTAATACTACAATACAACTACCAATGTTTAACAAAGTATTATAGAGCTACTACCTCTATATTACAATTATTAAAACTTATTTATGATTCCAAAAGTTTTTAAAGAGGTCATTGACCTAGGTGATGGAAGAGAAATTTCTATCGAAACCGGAAAATTAGCAAAACAAGCTCATGGTAGTGTTGTTGTGCAATCTGGAAAATGTATGTTATTATGTACAGTAGTTTCCAATTACGAACAAAAAGATCTTAACTTTTTACCATTAACAGTAGACTATAGAGAAAAATTTGCTGCTGCAGGACGTTATCCCGGAGGTTTCTTTAAAAGAGAAGCAAGACCAAGTGATGGTGAAGTATTAACAATGCGGTTGGTGGACAGAGTATTACGTCCATTATTTCCAAAGGATTACCACTCTGAAACTCAGGTAATGATTCAGTTAATGTCTCATGATCCAGAGGTTATGCCAGATGCAATGGCAGGATTAGCAGCTTCTGCTGCAATTCAATTATCAGACTTCCCTTTTGAATGTGCCATCTCTGAAGCTAGAGTTGGACGTGTAAATGGTGAATTTGTAATTAATCCAACACCTACGCAAATGGCAGAATCTGATTTAGATATGATGATTGGTGCTTCTGCAGACTCAGTAATGATGGTAGAAGGAGAAATGGATGAAATTTCTGAAGAAGAAATGGCAGACGCTATTAAGTTTGCTCACGAAGCAATTAAAGTACAATGTGCTGCGCAAGTAAAATTAGCTGAAGCCTTTGGGAAGAAGCCCGTTCGTGAATATGAGCCAGAAAGAGAAGATTCTGCTTTAGAGAAGAAAGTTCATGATATGGCTTACGATAAGGTCTATGCTATTGCAAAAGCTGGTTCTGCTAAACATGAAAGAAGTGCTGCATTTCAACAAATTAAAGAAGATATTAAGTCCACATTTTCTGAAGAAGAAACAGAAGATTACGGTGGTTTAATTTCTGATTATTATAGAAAAGCTGAAAAAGCTGCTATTAGAGATTTAACCTTAAATGAAGGTTTACGATTAGATGGTAGACAAACAAACGAGATTAGACCAATCTGGTGTGAGGTAGATTACTTACCATCAACACACGGTTCTGCAGTATTTACACGTGGAGAAACTCAAGCTTTAGCAACCGTTACTTTAGGTACGTCTAGAGATGCAAACCAAATAGATATGCCATCTCAAGAAGGTGAAGAGCGTTTCTATTTACACTATAACTTCCCTCCTTTTTGTACAGGTGAAGCTAGACCAATTCGTGGAACGTCTCGAAGAGAAGTTGGACATGGTAACTTAGCGCAACGTGCTTTAAAAGGAATGGTGCCAGATGAAAGCCCGTACACAGTACGTGTGGTTTCTGAGGTTTTAGAATCTAACGGTTCGTCTTCAATGGCTACTGTTTGTGCTGGAACAATGGCATTAATGGATGCTGGTGTACAAATGACGAAGCCAGTATCTGGTATTGCCATGGGATTAATTTCTGATGGAGATTCTGGAAAGTATGCTGTATTATCTGATATTTTAGGAGACGAAGATCACCTTGGAGATATGGATTTTAAAGTGACTGGTACTGCAGATGGTATTACGGCTTGCCAAATGGATATTAAAGTAAAAGGATTAAGCTACGAAATTTTAGTAAATGCTTTGCAACAAGCACGTGCTGGACGTTTACATATCTTAGAGAAATTAACAGATACTATTGCTAAGCCTAATACAGATGTTAAAGAGCATGCGCCAACAATGGTTACAAGACGTGTTCCTAACGAATTTATTGGAGCCTTAATTGGTCCTGGCGGTAAGGTAATTCAGGAAATGCAAAAAGAAACAGAAACCACTATTGTTATAAACGAAGATCCAGTAACTGAAGAAGGTATTGTTGAGATTTTAGGTGTAGGTAAAACTGGTATCGAAGCTGTTATGGCAAAAATTGATGCTATTTTATTTAAACCAAAAGTTGGCAACACCTACGAAGTTAAAGTTATTAAGATGTTAGATTTTGGTGCTGTTGTTGAGTATATGGATGCGCCTGGAAACGAAGTGTTGTTGCATGTTAGCGAATTAGCTTGGGAACGTACAGAAAATGTAACAGATGTTGTTAATATGGGTGACGTTTTTAATGTAAAGTACTTTGGTCAAGACCCAAGAACTCGTAAAGAAAAAGTCTCTAGAAAAGCTTTGTTAGAAAAGCCCGAAGGTTATGTTGCTAGACCACCTAGAGATAGCAACAGATCTGGTGGACGCGATAATAGAGGTTCTAGAGATAATAGAGGTCGTGATAAAAGACGTGACGATAGAAAACCAAGAGAAGATAAAAAAGAAGATTAGTTTTTTAAATCTTATTACTACAAAAAAGCCCAACAGAGATGTTGGGTTTTTTTTAAACATATGTCGTCTTTAAATTAGTTGACACAAAATAAACTTATATAGTCAGTCTTCAATTACATATTTTAAAAGCCAACAAATATAGTGTTATTACAAAAAAATTTAAAGAAGAAAACCTTCTAATGTTGTCTGATAGGCTTAAAAAAAATAAGGATTGCAAGATTATTACTTGGCAAATATTAAATAGAAAGATGGCTTTTAAATTTATTAAATACTAACATATAAAAACTTAAATATCAAAAGATTTTGTTCTGACTTATACGTTTGCTCTTACAAGCTCGAATTGGTGTAGAATCTATAAAAGAAATACCCGTACATTTGCTTAGACAGCAGATTTCATAAATAAGGTTAATAGTAATATATTAGCTTGCAAAAGTGCTACAAAACGATTATATGAAACCATGTTTGGAAACTCTTGTTTGAGTTGGTCTTGAACATAATGAATATAGAAATGTTTGAAAGTTTTTATACTACTTAAATGGAATAAAACAGTAATGGTTACTATCCCACTGGTAGACATTATTAATTTGCGTTTTCTAGTCTTTTTTTTCCTGTAGAAAATTGTCGTTTTTGTAAAGCAGAATCAAAAACAAGGCAAAAATCATCGATAGAAAATAATATTTGTATAATTTTATATTTAGAAATCATAAGGCAGATTGCTTTTAATATATTGAATTTCAATACTTTAATATACTAAATATTCTGCTTTTTCTATACTAAAAACTTAATCTTCTTACGTCGAACTCAGGTTATTAGATATTTCTGAAAATTTCTTTGAATGCATTCAAAAAAAGACATCCAAATTTTCCTAAGCATCAATTAATTTTAGGTGTTTTTTAATCACGAGATTACTTATGATTTAATTATAGAAGAAACATTTTTCTGTTCTTTTCCTGCTCTTAATAAAACTAGAAAAGCTTATGCTAAACAAATGTACAAACTGCTAAAAATAAATGGAAGATTAGTTGGTTTTGTGGCTTGATATACCGCTAAAAGATGATTTAGAAAAACATTCTTTTCGTTGAGATAGCGCTTTGTGTTATTTTATTTGGAACAGTGCTTTATGCCTAAAACATTCGAAAATTGCTAAAATTCTGATCCAAATAGAAATATAATGTTTGGCATTTTCTTAAAATTAGATAATACTACTCTATCTTAAACACTAAACTACATATAAAAACAAATTTTTAGCACCAATTTAATGTCCATTTATATAATCTGTATTGCAAAAAGGTGTAATTATAAATTCACCAAATATTTTAGTATTTATTAAAAACAAAAACCATCTCTTTTTAGAAATGGTTTTAATTTAAATTCTATAAATTTTAGCTACTACATTTTAACTATAATAAACTCAGAACGTCTGTTTAATTGATGTTGTGCTTCAGAGCAAGGCACTCCATTTTTACAATTATTAACCGTTTGCGTTTCTCCATAGCCAATAGCGCTTAGTATTCTGTCTGCGCTTATACCTTGAGCTATTATATAATTTCTTGCTTCTTTTGCTCTTCTGTCTGACAGTTTTAAATTATAATCGTCTGGTGAACGAGAATCTGTGTGCGACTCTATATTAACTATCATATTTGGGTACTGCGTCATTAACAAGACTACTTTATTTAATTCTATAGAGGCATCATTTCTTATAAATGATTTATCTAAATCAAAATAAATAATACCTATTTTAATTTTTACTAATCCGCGGTTATTCTCTACTATACGCTCATCAACAATTTTTAATCCAAGTGGTACAATAACCTCAGATGTAGTTGTTTTAAAAGGCTTTTCGTTTGGATTATAACCAATCTTATTTACTTTAACATCGTAACGTGTATTACAATCTAAACCACCTCTAAAACTATAATTTCCGTTAAGATTTGTTTTGGTTGTTGCTAATAGTTTTCCGCTTTCATCAAATAAAGTAACATTAGCATTTACAATACGTTCTCCAGTAATTGTATTGGAAACATAACCGTTTACAAATGGATTACAATTGTCTTCTGCCTCAATTAGACTTACAGGATTTCTATTAAAAGAATAAATATCGTCATCTCCTTTACCTCCTGCTCTGTTTGAGCATACAAATCCAAGTTTGGTGTCTTCATTTGTAATAAATCCAAAATCATCAAGATCACTATTTAATGGTGCTCCAAGATTTATTGGAGTTTCAAAAACATCACTATTTTTTACTTCAAAAACATCTAAACCGCCTAAGCCCAAGTGTCCATCTGATGCAAAATAGAGTTTCTTGTCCGTAATATAAGGAAACATTTCGCGACCTGCTGTATTTATTTTTGGTCCTAAATTACGTGGTTGAGAATAGGAATCATCATCTAAAATATCGACAACGTAAATATCTGTTGCACCAATAGATCCTGGCATATCGGACACAAAATATAATTGTTTACCATCTTTACTAACGGTTGGATGTCCTACCGAATAATCTGAACTATTAAAAGGCAATTCTCTTATATTCTTCCATTCTACTTTTTCGTTTAAACCAATATTTAAATCTGCAGTATAAAGTTTTAAATGGTTTACACCTTCTCCATCTCTTTCTAATTTACCATCATAATTATTTCTTGTAAAATAGACTTTATTTTCATCTGGAGAAAAAGCTAAAGTTGCCTCATGATATTTTGTATTTATTTCTTCAGAAAACTCATTTAAGTATTCGACATCGGTATCTGTAGCATTAATTCTTCCTAATTGAAAGTTTAAAAAAGGTTGCTCGTTCCAATTGTAAGTCCTTGTATGAAAGTGTGAAGTGTCTATAGCTGAAGAATACACAAGTCTATTATCAAAATACATTGGTCCAAAATCTGAATTTTCTGTATTTATAGCTAGATTTTTAAGTTTAAATTGAGGTGTTATGTTTAAAATATCTTCAATAGTGATGTCTTTTTGCGCATATTTATCTGCTCTCGCATCTTTTTGAAGTGTTCTTTTCGAAAATTCTTTCATCCACTTTTTAGCCAATTTATCCTCTCCCATACCTTGTAAAGTATGTGAATACTTAAATATATATTCTGGATCTATTTCATTTAAATGATCTGATATTAAAATATCGTACCATTTATTGGCTCTTTTCATATCTGTATTAAAATAATAGGCATCACCAGCTTTTTGTAAAACTTCCATTGATCGGTCTCCTTTATCTATAGATTTTTCGTATTCTGCAGCGGCTTCAACATACCACATTCTGTCAAAAAGTCGGTCGGCTTTTTTGTATTTACTTTGTCCGTAACATGTTACCGATAGTAAAATAATAGTTAGTGTAATTATATTTTTCATTTGGTATTTTATTAGAAAAATCTAGGCGATTTTAATTTTGTAGTTTTAGATATTAACTCGTAACGTAACATTATTTCATGACTTCCGCTAGTTACTCTTTGTAATTCTGTATTTGTATAATCGTAAGCGTAGCCTATAAGTAGTTTTCGATTAATTTGAAAACCTACTAAACCACTAAAAGCATCATCCCAACGGTAGGCAACACCTAGTCTTAATTTATCATTAAACATAAAATTTGCAGACAAATCAACAATTACTGGAGCTCCTGTAACGTGCTTAAATAAAAATGCAGGCTTAAATTTTATTGTATCGCTCAAGTCTGTTACTATTCCACCAATAACAAAGAGGTGTAAACGTTCTGCAGCGACAGATTGCTGTATATCGTCGTAGTGTTGGTCTGTAAAGAAATTAGGAATGGAAACACCTAAATAGCTTTTTTCACTATGGTAATAGAGACCTGCTCCAACTGTTGGTAATATTCTACTTATATTTTCTTTAAATAGATTATCATTACTTGTTTGTCGTATTCCACGAGACCAATCTACATCGAATAAACGTGCACCACCTTTTATACCAAACGATAGTTTGTGTGTTTTAGATGTTTTGATAGAGTAAGAAAAATTAGCATCAAAATACGTTTCGTGAGAAGGACCTAATTTATCGTTGACAATAGAAATTCCTAAACCTATGTTTTTTCCTATTGGCGAATCGAAACTTAGTGTTTGAGTTTCTGGTGCGCCATCAATTCCAACCCATTGTGTTCTATGAATTCCTGTAATTGCAATATGACCTCTTGATCCTGCATAAGCCGAGTTTACAGATAATGTATTATACATGTACTGCGTAAACTGTGGATCTTGTTGAGCGTAGCTTTCGCTTCCTAAAAAAAGGAGAAACAAACCTATTATCGTTTTTAAATTTAATTTCATATTAAAATTTATTTTGAAGGCGTTTTACACGCCTTCATTTTATAATTTATTTTTTAAACCTATCTATTAATATACAACCATCCTGCTTTAGGATTAGATCCATCGCCTAAATCTAATAGGTAGTAATAAGTACCAACTGGTAACTTATCATCTTTCTTAGAGGTTGCTCTACCTTCTGATATCCCTTGGAAGTTGTTTTGATATCTATACTTCTCATAAACAACGTTACCCCAACGGTTGTAGATACGTAATGTATTGTCTGGATAATTCTGTAATCCTTGAATTACAAAGTTGTCATTATTTCCATCTCCATTAGGCGAAATTTCATTAAAAATAACTAAATCACTTTCTGTCTCTAACAAGGTTATTGTTGGATCATCTGGCTCTGCATCTCCATTAACATCTATATCTGATGGATTGTTAGGATCATCTGACACATCGCTTACGATGTTACCATTTATATCTTGTCCTGTAGCAGTAGCAGTATTCTCCACCATTCCTGCTTGTAAATCTGCTATGGTTAAAGTGTACACTGCTGTAAAAGTTGTGTCGTCTACTTCACCTACTAGAAGATTAATTGGTCCACCATCAACATCAACTAAATCATCATTTATAGTTACGTCAAATAGATTAACGTTTCCTGTATTAGTTACTGTAAATGTGTAATTAATGGTATCTCCTTCATCCACTATATCATTATTATTAGCATCTACATACTCTGCTGCTTTTAATAACGAAAGTCTAGCAATTTCAAATTCTGTAACCGTAGGATCATCACCGGCTCCAGTATCGTCTGAAGGATTGGCACTGTCAGAAATATCTGTAACAGGATTACCCATAGCATCTATTCCACTAGTAATTGCAGAATTTACAATTAAACCATTTTCTATGTCTTCTTGTGTAAGCACGTAATTGCTAATTACTTCACCAATTTCATTAGGGTTTAATGTTGAAGGTGCAACAGCTAAATTTGTTATACCTATAGTTGTATCATCAATAGTAATATTACTTACTGTAACATTTCCATTATTAGTAACTGTAAAGGTGTAAGCAATCTGGTCTCCAGCTTCAATCAAACCATTTCCGTTAGCATCTACAATTGTTGCACTTTTAATCAAGACTAAACTTGGAAGATCATCTATTGTAAAGATTACCGTATCTGTAGATGTTACATCGTTATCAAAAGGATCATTACCTACAGCTGTAGCTGTGTTAGTGACCTCTCCTGCATCAATATCTGCTTGTGTAAGGTTGTATGTTGCTATAACATTACCCGTATCTGATGGTGTTAATACATCAATAACACCTACGATACCCCCAAGTAACGGATCGTTAATAACAACATCAGTAATTGTTGTATTACCATTGTTTACCACTACAAAATTATATTGTAATTGGTCTCCAAAATCTATTTCTCCATTTCCATTTGTATCTAAATACACGAATGTTTTAGTTAATTCGATTACAGGATTTTGCTGAAGGAAAACCTCAGTATCATTATCTGGATCACCGTCACCATCCGAGTCTACTAATACATCATTTGTTGGGTCACCATCTGCATCGGAATCTACTCCACTAGTTGCAAAATCTCTATCATGAGATAAATCTCTTACTTTGTCACAATCTGTTCCAACTGGATCTGCAACAATAAATGCTGTATTTAATACATAACCTGTATCTATATCTTCTTGCGTGATTACATAAGCTTGTGTAGTTATTAATGACTCTCCAACAAGAATTTCTTCAAATTCACCTACAAATCCACCAAGTAAAGCATCAAATATTTCTGCATTTAATAGTGTAATATTTCCTGTATTTACTGCTGTAAATTGGAATGTAATTATATCACCTGGTACTGGATTACTCTCGTTTCCTGAGAAAGAGATATCCTCTTTAAACAATGAAATATCTGGAGAGCATCCAAAGTCTATAACTGTTGGATCATCTGGATTACCATCACCATTACTATCACTGTTATTACCATTGTTTGGATCATCAGAGATATCTGATATTGGTGCTCCATTTGGAGCTTCTCCAGTTGCGGTTGCTGTATTTTCTACCATTCCAGCATCAATATCTGACTGTAGTAATGTGTAAGTGGCAGTGTAAATCCAAGTTTCGTCTAAATCTAAGATTGCGTCTGCATTAATATCACCAGAAGCAGGTCCAGAAATTACACCTCCTAATAATGGATCATTTAAAATTAGTGAATTAACTGTAGTATTACCCGTATTTGTCAAAGTGAAAGTATAGTCAATGGTGTCACCAGGTTGTAATCCATCACCTCCATCTACCAACACTCCTGTTTTATTCAAGTTTATGCTTTCGTCTTGAGGAATAAAAGTATTAGTTGGATCGTTATCATTACCTGTATCATCGCCATTATTTCCAGAGTCTGAAGTATCACTTACGTCTGCTCCACTTGGATCGGTTCCGTTAGCTTCTGCTTGGTTGGTTACGATACCTGCATCAATATCTGCTTGCGTTAAAGTATAAGTTGCTGTAAACTGTAGTACATCTCCTGGATTAGCATCAAAATCATCAGCATCGCCATCTAAATCACTTCCACCGCCTGTGTAGACTGGAACTGGTGTTACACCTGTCCCTGAAAACGCAGTCTCTGTAATTGTTATGTCATTTACTGTCGTGTTTCCTGTGTTTTCTACTGTGTAGGTGTATGTAATACTGTTAGTTGCTGCATCATATACAGAACTTTTAGTTAACGTAAGCTCTGGTGATAACGGTAACGGTGTCACGGTATCATCATCATCTGCGCCAGAATCATCTCCTGGGTTACCAGAATCTGAATCATCGCTAACAGGATTGCCATTTGGATCTTCACCTTCTGCTACAGCTGTATTTATAACTTGACCTGCATTAATATCAGCTTGTGTTATGGTATAACTTGCTGTTAATGTTTGGTTAGCCATTGGTGCTAAACTTGCAATTGTACCTACTAAGTTTGGCGTAAGTAAGCTATCGGTTACATCTATACTTGTTACGGTAACATTTCCTGTGTTAGTGACAACAAAGGTGTAGTTAATTACATCTCCTGGACTTACAAATCCATCGCCATTTGTATCGCTATAAGCACTAGACTTGGTTAAGTCTAATTCTGGCGTTGCTGGTATTGGCAGGTTTGTAGGGTCATTACTATCATCGTTATCTGCATCAGAGTTTCCTGGCTGACCTTCATCGTCGTTTGGATTATCACTATCGGATGTATCATTTACAGGATTACCATCAGGATCTGTACCACTAGTGGTTGCTGTATTTTCTACATTTCCTGCGTTAACATCTGCTTGCGTTAAGGTATAAGTTGCAGTAACAGTACCCGTTTCCGTTGGTAGTAATGTTGCTGGCGTTACTGTGGCATTCGATATGCCTATGGTAGCATCTGTTACTGTAATATTACTTACTGTTGTGTTTCCAGTATTTTCTACAGTAAAAGTATATATAACATCATCTCCTGCTCCAATTAAACCATCGCCATTAGTATCTGACAGTCCGCTTACAGATTTTATAAGTGTAATATTGCTTTCTGCTGGTAACGGACTATTAGTTGGGTCGTCATCTTCTCCTGTATCATCTGCTGGATTACCAGAATCTGAATCGTCTGTAACATCATCTCCATTAGGACCTGTTCCATCTGCCTGCGCTTCGTTTGTAACACCACCAGCATCGATATCTGCCTGGGTAATGATATAACTTGCTGTAAAGGTAATAGTCTCTGTTGGTGCGATATCTAATAAATCACCTTCACCATCTAAGTCTGAACCTCCCATACTATAAACAGGTGTTGGCGTTGTGCCTGTTCCTGTAAAGCTAGTTTCGGTAACTGAAATATCATTAACTGATACGTTTCCAGTGTTTTCCACAATATATACGTAGTCTAACTGGTCGCCAGCATTTAAACCCATTGGCGCATTATCTACATATGTACTGCTTTTAATTAAACTAAGCTCTGGAATAGCAGGTATTGGTGTTGCTGTCGGATCGTCTCCGGCACCTGTATCGTCACCATCATTTCCAGAGTCTGAAGTATCACTTACGTCTGCTCCACTTGGATCGGTTCCGTTTGCTTCTGCTTGGTTGGTTACAATTCCTGCATCAATATCGGCTTGCGTTAAAGTATAAGTTGCTGTAAACTGTAGTACATCTCCTGGATTAGCATCAAAATCATCAGCATCGCCATCTAAATCACTTCCACCGCCTGTGTAGACTGGAACTGGTGTTACACCTGTCCCTGAAAACGCAGTCTCTGTAATTGTTATGTCATTTACTGTCGTGTTTCCTGTGTTTTCTACTGTGTAGGTGTATGTAATACTGTTAGTTGCTGCATCATATACAGAACTTTTAGTTAACGTAAGCTCTGGTGATAACGGTAACGGTGTCACGGTATCATCATCATCTGCGCCAGAATCATCTCCTGGGTTACCAGAATCTGAATCATCGCTAACAGGATTGCCATTTGGATCTTCACCTTCTGCTACAGCTGTATTTATAACTTGACCTGCATTAATATCAGCTTGTGTTATGGTATAACTTGCTGTTAATGTTTGGTTAGCCATTGGTGCTAAACTTGCAATTGTACCTACTAAGTTTGGCGTAAGTAAGCTATCGGTTACATCTATACTTGTTAC
>Ga0209828_1000180_pt1 | contig 58926 bp, 46 predicted proteins | sample MaitaG_FD_187429 | JGI IMG/M metagenome (GOLD analysis project Ga0209828, IMG submission 187429) | Marine algal microbial communities from Maine, USA - Maine_Asex2 metaG (SPAdes) (version 2) | ecosystem: Host-associated > Algae > Red algae > Unclassified | place: Maine, USA | collected 2015-01-05
CGGGCCGATCGCGACCAGTTCGAGCATGCGCGCGAGTTCTTTGGGCGATTGCCGCAACGCACGCGTATCTTGTGGAACGACGGGCCCCGGCTGCGGGCGGTCGACGAACGGTTCATCGAGCACTCGCTCGGACCGGTTGAGCCGGGCAAGGGTCGCAATGTTTGGTTCTGTATTGGCTACTTCCTTGCACACGGGCACGGCCAGGTGTTGGGGCTCCATGACGCCGACATCGTCACCTATGACCGGTCGATGATGGCGCGGCTGTTCTATCCCGTTGTTCACCCCACGTTTGGCTACGCCTTCTCAAAGGGCTATTACTTTCGCACTGATGGCGAACGCCTTAACGGCCGAGTCGCCAGGTTGCTGGTGTCGCCGCTCATTCGGGCGCTGCGTCAATCGTTGGGGTCTTCGGACTATCTCGATTACCTCGACAGCTTCCGCTACCCGCTGGCAGGCGAGTTCGCCATGCACGTGAACGTGGTGCGCAACATTCGCATACCCAGCGACTGGGGTCTCGAAATCGGGGTGCTTAGCGAGGTTCATCGTCGCTACACCACACAACGCATCTGCCAGGTCGACCTTGCTGATGCCTATGACCACAAGCATCAACAGGTGTCGTTCGATGACCCATCGACCGGGCTGCACAAGATGAGCCTCGACATCACCAAGGCGATGTACCGCAAGCTTGCGATTGGCGGCGCCGTGCTGTCACCAGAGATCTTCCGCACGATCAAGGCGAGCTATTACCGCATCGCTCTCGACATGGTCGAACGATACGGCAACGTTGCGGTGATGAATGGTCTGAACTTTGACAGTCACAACGAAGAGCAGTTGGTCGAAGTGTTCGCGCAAGCAATCATGGAAGCCGGCGACGACTTTTTGACCTACCCGATGGAGTCACCGTTCATCGCGAGCTGGGCTCGGGTGCAGAGCGCAGTACCTGATGCATTCGCGCAGATCTACGAGGCGGTCGAGGCCGACAACGCCTGAGTCTCGACATGGACCTACACGACACGGGGCTGCCAATCGAGCAGGTCGCTGACGAGCTGCGGTTCGCGTTGGCCGAGCGCAAGTGCGCGGTCTTGACCGCGGAACCGGGTGCGGGAAAAACCACCGTGGTGCCGCTGCGGCTTCTCGGTGAGCCATGGCTAGATGATCGGCGTATCACCATGCTCGAGCCCCGACGGCTCGCCGCTCGGGCGTCGGCGGCCCGCATGGCCTCGATGCTCGGTGAGTCGGTGGGCGAGACAGTTGGCGTCACGACTCGCGATGACCGCCGTGTTAGCGCAGCCACTCGCATCGAGGTTGTGACCGAAGGGGTGCTGACTCGCCGCTTGCAGAACGATCCGACCCTTGAAGGCGTTGGGCTGGTGATCTTTGATGAGTTCCACGAACGAAGCCAGCAAGCCGAGCTCGGACTCGCCTTGTTGCTTGATGCTCGCAGTGCCTTCGGGGCCGATCTCGGCGTGTTGGTGATGTCGGCGACGATCGACGCGCCCCGAGTTGCCGAAATTCTTGACCCGATCGACCCCGCTCCGATCATCGAGTGCGCCGGCCGAACCTTCCCTATCGACGTTCGTTGGCGGCCGCGGAATCGGCGCGATCACATCGAACCCGCGGTTGCTGATGCGGTCGAGTGGGTCGTCAGCCATGTTCCCGAGGGCGACGTGCTGGTGTTTCTGCCTGGCATGGCCGAGATCCGCCGGGTGCAAGACAAGCTTCGCTCGCTCGATCCTCGCTTCGCAATCCACGTTCTGCATGGGTCGCTGCCGCTCGAAGACCAAGATCGGGCGGTTGCCCCAGCCGAGCCCGGGTTTCGCAAGGTCGTGTTGAGTACCGACATCGCCGAAAGCAGTCTCACCGTCGAGGGCGTTACGGCAGTGGTTGACTCGGGCTTGGCCCGAGCGCCTCGTTTCGACCCCGCTAGTGGGCTGACGCGATTGACAACCGTGTCGATCTCGCGGGCCTCGGCTGATCAACGGGCGGGGCGCGCCGGCCGAGTTCGTGAAGGCACAGCGGTGCGGCTGTGGTCAAAGATCGAGCACGGGACACGCTCAGCGTTTCAGGCCGCGGAGCTGACCAAGATCGATCTCGCCGGGGTGCGTCTCGAACTGGCGGCCTGGGGTGTACTCGAACCCGACGAGCTCGCCTTTCTCGACCCGATGCCCCAGGCGGCCTGGTCTGAGGCCGGTGAGATTCTGCAGATGCTCAATGCCCTCGACGCCACCGGCCGCATCACCGCTCGGGGCCACGAATTGGTCAATCTTCCGCTGCACCCACGCCTGGCATCGATCGCCGTCACAGGGGCCCACAACGGCATGACTGAAATGGCGAGCATGGTGGCTGCGCTGATCGACGAGCGAGATGTGCTGCGCGGCCGACCAGCCGAGGTGCCGGTTGACTTGAGCCTGCGCGTTGCGCTACTGGCAGATCGGTCACGTCAGCACCCGTTGGCTTCGGGGCGCTCGATCGCAGTTGTGCGGCAACGGGCCAGAGATCTCGAGCGTCGGGTGGCTCATTCGGTCTCAGGAGCCGCCTCAGGCGGACCGATTGACCGAGACAGTCTTGGCCTGCTGGTCGCCGCAGGATTCCCCGACCGGGTCGCCCAGCGTCGCGGAGCGTCACGCGGTCGCTTCCGCCTGCGCAACGGTGCGGGCATTCGCATGCCGGAATCCGATGAGCTCGCCGGCGAAGACTTTGTTGTGGCCGTCGACGTCGCGGGCCCGCGCAAAGACGCTCGTGTTCGTCTCGCAGCGGCCGTTGATCTTGATCAATTGCTCGTGACCCCAGGGTTCACGCCCGAGGTCACCGAGCGGATTCTCTGGGATAAGGGTCGCAACGACCTCACCCTTCGTGCCGATCGGCATCTCGGTTCGCTCGATCTCGGCTCGACGAATCGGCGTCCTGAACCAAGTGACGAGGTGACCAAGCTCCTCGTCGAACATGTGCGCCGCAAGAAGCTCAAGCCGCTTGCGTGGACCGACTCAGCGCGTTCGATGCAACAGCGGGTCCAGTTTCTTCATACCCATCGTGTTGATGACCAATGGCCAGCGGTCGATGACCAAGCATTGCTGGCGACGTTGAATGACTGGCTTGCACCCTTGCTCGCTGGGGCCACCGGCCGCTCAGACCTCGAGGTCCTGTCGATGATGACTGCGTTTGACGTGATCATCGGACACGGTCGCAGGCATGAGCTCGACCGCCTCGTTCCCTCACATGTCGAACTGGCAGGCCGCAGACGCTGCCCGATTCGCTATCAAGGGGATCTGGCACTTGTGTCGTCACGGGCCCAAGACTTCTTTGGTATGTCTCAGCACCCGACTGTGCTCGATGGCGCACTGCCGCTCACGGTCGAGTTGTTGTCACCGGCAAACCGTCCGATTCAACGAACCGCAGACTTGCCCGGATTCTGGTCCGGAAGCTGGAGTGAGGTGCGCAAGGACATGGCAGGCCGCTATCCCAAGCACTCTTGGCCAGTCGACCCCAGCGTTTCGAGCTGATCGATCGTGATGGGTCGGCTGATATGGAAACCTTGCCCAAACAACACACCGATGTCGTTGAGCAGTTCGAGCTGCATTTCGGTCTCGATTCCTTCTGCGACGATCGAGAAGCCAATGTCTCGGGCCATTCTGGTCAAGCTTCGAACAACCGCGAGCGCTGGTGAATGTGGTGCCACCTGTGCAATCAGACTGAGGTCGAGCTTGAGTACGTCAAATGGGAGCATCGTGAGGTAGCCCAGGCTTGAGTACCCTGTGCCAAAGTCGTCGATTGCGAGACCAAACCCATAGCTCGTCAGTTGCTTAATGCGGCTCGCTGCGGCCGGGATTTGCGTGATCGGAACCGATTCGGTGAGCTCAAAGCGAAGTTGGCGCGGGTGCAAGCCAAAGTGCTCAAGAGATGCCAGGCTGCTGGTGGCCAGTGATGCCACATCGTTGAACTGGTGCGTTGACGCGTTGATACTCATCACAAATGACGGGTCGACCGAGCTTGCTGCGAGCAATCGATCAAGGTCGGTACAAGCCTGGCTTACGACCCACTCACCGACATCGCTGATCAGGCCAATCTCTTCGGCGAGCGGAACGAAGACATCGGGGCCGATGCAACCCATGGTCGGATGCTCCCAGCGCACGAGCGCTTCGGCACCGACGATCGAACCGCTGTCGAGCTCGATGATTGGTTGGTAGTCGAGACGCAGCTCGCAACGCCGCCGCGCGTGGCGCAGATCGGCAGTCATGTTGAAGCGCTTTGACGCGCGGGCGCGCAGTGTGGCATCGAACAGGCTGGTCTGGTTGCGGCCCGCAGCTTTGGCTTCGTACATCGCAATATCGGCATTGCCGATGAGTTCTTCGGAGGTGGCGCCATCGCTATCGGCCAGAGCGATCCCGATTGACGTATTGACGTTGATGATGCGCCCTTCGGCGCGCACCCGGGTCTCGAGCACATCGTGCAATCGGCGGGCAAGGCCCATTGCATCGTTCTCGTCGGCGAGATCGCTGGCAACGACTACAAACTCGTCACCCCCGAATCGCCCGATCAGGTCGCGCGGTCGCACCGATCGGCGGAACCGCCGCGCTACCTCTATCAGCACTGAGTCCCCAACGCTATGGCCCTGGCTGTCGTTGATGAGCTTGAAACCGTCAAGGTCGACGAAGAGCACTGCGGTAAGGCTGCGATCAGCATGTTCGCTGCCGAGCCGCTGGGTGAGTTCGTCAACGATGGTGATCCGGTTCGGAAGCCCGGTCAGCGAGTCGAAACTTGCTTGGTGTTCGATCCTTTGTTGGAGCTCGCGACGCTCTTCGATGTCTTCGACGAAGCCGACGACGCATTTCAGCAGCCCATCGGGGTCGCGCATATCGGAACCCGCCAGGCGAAACCAGCCAACAGTGCCGTCGAGGCGATAGCAACGAAGCTCGATGCTGAACTGGTGAATCGACGGAAGATCGGTGACCGCGGTTTCGAGCAAGTGGCGGTCTTGTTCGTGTACGACGTTGACCCAGTCCCACTCTGAAGCGACGATCGGGGCGAGCATGTCGCGGAGCCGATCACTCGTGAACGTCATGCGTCCGCCCGTGCCGACTACGAACACGCCGACCGGAAGGGTTTCGGAGAGTTGATTGAACTGGGTCTGGCTGCGCTGCAACGCAGAGAGAGTCTGATTTCGCAGCGATCGGTCAAAGAAGTCGATCACCAGAGTTGCACCTTGTGACACGACTACGATCTCGAAGGCGAGGTCGTTGGTTCGCCCTTTGACCAGAACACGGGCATAGGGTTCACCGCGCACGACACTGGCGATTGCCTCAAGATAGGCAGGACGGTCAACCTCGTGGACCAATTGGTGGGCCCACTCGCCCGACTGAGCCCCAAGCGCCGGGTGGTTGGGATCGGCCACATCGGTCGACAGCAGCGTTCCGTTGAGGTCGCAAATGAGTCGGGCCCGTTCGGAGCCCTTGTCGACGATGAGGTCGACCGAGTACCCGTCGCCGTCGAACACTGCGATTGCCTGATCGGTGCGGGGGCCAAAGCAGACCAAGGTGACCTGGTTAACGGCGCCGCCCGCAAGCTGGGCGCTGGTGCGGCCCACGCCGATGGACGTGGCCCGGTCGATGGTTGCTCGCAGTGGTTCGTGATAGGTCGCGTCGATGAGGTCGAAGAGCGACAACCCGCGGCGCTCATGCTGGGTGTCGAGTGCCCACGGCAAGTCGCCAAGGGCGACCTCGACGCTGTCGACAAGGGAGAAGTCAGAACGGTTGAAGACCACGGCAACGCCTGTCGGGGCGACCGCAAACGCGGCTTTCATCTGCTCAGCGAGACCAAGCGCGGCGCTCAGGTCGTCGACGCTTGAGGCTTGTTCGGGCGCTGCAACCATGGGGACGCCCAGGATAACGGCCACGAGGTGTGTAGCGCCAGCCACACTATGCGTTTGCGCGGTCTCGCCGCCGACCGGACCGGCGATGTGGTGCTGACCGACAAGGTGTGGTTCTATGGCGAAATGGCAAAGAATGTGCTTGGAACTGACCTGCAATCGTGCAGCACGGACCCCATGACGGGGTTCTATCGAAACGGCTGCTGCGACACGGGGGCTGGCGACACCGGCGTGCACACGGTGTGCGCAGTGATGACTGCAGAGTTCCTGTCCTATTCGAAGTCGGTCGGCAACGATCTGTCGACGCCGATGCCGCAGTTCGGCTTCGCCGGCCTGCAGCCTGGTGATCAGTGGTGCCTATGCGCGCCTCGATGGAAGGAGGCGCACGACGCAGGTGCTGCACCTCGGGTGGTCCTTGAAGCAACACATGCGGGATCTCTCGAATGGATGAGCCTTCACGAGCTTGAGGCGTTTGCGGCCAATGACTGATCAGATGCTGTCGGGCTTACGAGTCGTCGAAGGTTCAGCGTTTGTGGCGGCTCCTTCGGGCGGTATGCATTTGGCGCTGCTCGGCGCCGATGTGATTCGGTTTGATCCCATCGGCGGCAGCATCGACTTCACTCGATGGCCCATCGCGCCGTCGGGAACCTCAATCTATTGGACTGCCCTGAACAAGGGAAAGCGTTCGATTCAGCTCGATGTTCGAAGCGACGAAGGTCGCGAGCTGGCTCAAGGCATCATCACCGCGCCTGGGAGCGATCGTGGCATATTCTTGACGAACTTTCCGGCCCGCGGCTGGCTTAGTTACGACGAATTGGCTGCCAAGCGCGCCGATCTGATTATGGTCGCGATCACCGGCAGTCCTGATGGCGCGACCGCCGTCGACTACACGGTAAACGCAGCAGTCGGCTATCCGTTGGTCACTGGCCCAGCGGCGCACACCGACCCGGTCAATCACGTCCTGCCAGCGTGGGACGTGATCTGCGGTCAGCAGGCCGCTCTTGGCATCCTTGCCGCCGAGCGCTACCGCAATCTCCACGGTGCTGGTCAACTCGTCACCCTTGCGCTCAGCGATGTTGCAATGTCAACCGCCGCGAACTTGGGCCACGTAGCAGAAGCCGAGATTCTGGGCGAGCAACGGCCCCGGCTCGGCAACGATCTCTACGGCGCGTTCGGTCGTGACTTTGTCACCAGCGATGGCGAACGAGTGATCATCATCGCCATCAGCCCAAAGCAGTGGACCTCGATGCTCGCAGCGACCGATACCACTGAGCAGGTCGACGCGCTAGCCGCCGAACTTTCGGTGGACTTCGGTGACGAGGGTGAGCGCTTTGAACATCGAGGTCGCTTGTTCGCCCTCATCGAATCCTGGGTTGGGTCCCACGACCTCGCCACGGTTGGTGCTGCGCTTGAGTCCCACCGGTGCTGCTGGGGTCAGTACCGCGACTTCCTCGGCATGGTCAGCAACGACCCTCGGTGCTCGGTTGCCAACCCGATGTTCCAGCAAGTTGACCAGCCTGGCGTCGGCTCGGTGCTCAGTGCTGGCTCGCCGCTGCGCTTCGCAGCCACCGGCGATGTCGCGGTTCCCCCGGCGCCGGTGCTTGGTGCCCACACCGATGAAGTGCTTACCGAGCTGCTTGGCTTGTCAACGAGCGAGATCGCCGATCTTCACGATCGGGGCGTGGTCGCAGGAGCGTGAGCGGCTCCGCTGGCGAGCAGAGCGGCCAGCTCGTCGGCAACCGTTTCGAGATCCTCGTCGACGTGAACAATGCGATCGGCAAAGGCCCGGCTCGGCTCAACCAGGGCGTCGTGCATGGGGGCGACCGTCAAAGCCCATTGCGCTCGAACGCTTTCTTCGGAGCGGCCGCGTTCGACAACGTCGCGTTGAATGCGTCGTTCGAGTCGAGTCTCAGCGGGGACGTCGATGAAAACCGCGATATCGCAGAGCTCACGCACCGCTGCGAGCCCCAACAAGTGGATACCTTCGGTCACAACCGTGGGCGCTGGTTCGACCGTCAAGGTCTGGTCGGTACGGGTGTGGGTGGCGAAGTCGTAAATCGGTGCCTCAATCGTGCAGGCTTGGGTCAGCGCTGCAAGGTGTTCTACGAAGAGCTCGACTTCGAGCGAAGCGGGGTCATCGAAGTTCACGGCATCTCGAGCTGACGGCGTCAGGTGCCCGAGGTCGCGGTAGTACCAGTCGATGGTGCAATGAGTCGCCGCGGGCCGCATGCGGTCGAGCAATTTCATTGCGAGCGTCGTCTTTCCGGCTCCCGAGCCGCCTGCGATTGCGCAGACGCCCCCCTGCTTGGCATAATCCGCGTCGTTCATTCGGTAACAGAATACGCTCGTCAACAGAGGATGGAGTTGTGCGATGCAAGCTGACTGGTACGTCGACCCACTCGGCCGTTACGAGGGTCGGTTTTTCGATGGCAACGACTGGACCGACCAGGTAAAGGAAAATGGCCGTCTTGCCCTAGATCCAGACTGGAATCGCCCAACGGCGGCGCCTGACTCAACCAATGACACCGTGCGTGCCGAGCCAGCGGACCAGCCGGTTGATCAGGTCGTCGACGAAGTCGACCCGGTCGACGCCGAAATCGCTCCGCCAACATTCGATGCTCGCAGCCCGCGTGCGGTCGAACCCGTTATCTCAAATACCTTCGCAACGGCAACACAACGATCTAATTTTGACACCGACTTCACCTCAGAATCGCCGACTCGTCAGGTTGCGGTGTTTGACGCTGAGGTGCCTGGTAAGAGCCACGCGATGGATCTCGGTGGCGAAGCGAGGTCGAAACGCTCGATGTTCGTGTTCGGGGCTCTCCTGCTTGCTGTCGCGCTGGCGGTCGTGCTGTTACCTCGCGTGTTCAGCGGCGATGAGGATCTCGCAGACCCGGTTGTCGGCACCGAAGAAGTGGGCACTGAACAAGTCGGCACCGAAGAAGTGGGCACTGAACAAGTCGGCACTGAAGAAGTGGGCACTGAAGAAGTGGGCACTGACGAAGCGAATACGGTCGAGCAATCAGACACCGCCGAACCAACAGCAAGCGACGACGAAGCCGATGTTGGCCTCCTTCCGTCGAGGGTCGATGACGAAGAAGCGCCGACGGCTGATGACGCTGCCGGCACTCGGGTACTTGCCGGTCCCGACTCGATCGCTGCAGGCGGCCTTGAAGTGCTCAACGGCAAGCCTTCGCTAATAGATCTGGCTGCTTGGCATCGCAGCAGTCTCGGCGCAGCGGCAACGTCGCTACCCGACGGTGCGACGTGCTGGTTTGGACGGCTCGGCGAAGCGGTGGTGCAGAACGCTCACTGCGGTCCGGTCGCGGCCAGCACACCCGAAGAGGTCCGCTTTGATCTGATCCCACTGAAGTTCGAAGACATCTCCGAAGGTCTCATTCAGGTGCGAGCTCTCACCGATGCAACTATCACCGACGCGGTGCTGCCGAACGGTCTGATCTTGGTTGGCCTCGACGGCGAACTTGATCCCAGCACGTTCGAAACTGCGCCGATCGAAGGTGATCCAGCCGAAGAACAACCAACGCGTGTCGAAGACGATGAGGCCGGCGAGGCTGAGCTAGACGGCGATCGCGGTCAGCGCACTCTCGACGAAGACGAGTAACTCAGCTGTAGTACGGGGTTTCGCCAGCGTTGTGGTCGGTCGTGTCGATGACTTCAGTGACCTCAGGGATGAGTTCGCTGATCATGACCGTGATGCCTTCGCGGAGCGTCGCCGCACTCATCGCACAGCCCTGACAGCCGCCGCCCATGGTCAGGTGCACGACGGTCTCTTCGACCTTGACGAGTTCAGCCCAGCCGCCGTGTGCGGCAAGCGAAGGGTTGATCTGTTGAGTCAGTAGCTGTGAGACCTTTTCGCTGAGTGATCCGGTGAGCTCGATCGAATCGGTGTCGCCGAGCGGGTTCGGACGATTCGGATTGCGAATCACGAGACCACCCTGCATGGGGTTGCTCGGCAGGTCGAGCGTCGCGCCCCGGAGCTTGTCGGTGCTGTTCTCGGGAACGATCAGGGTCAGCTCGCCGATCGTGTAGATCGCGTCGGTGTCGTCAGCCTCGGCGATGGGTTCAAATGCGAGGTCGTAGCTGTAGTCGACACCCTGCACGCCGGTGACTTCGACACGAAGCGCAAGCGCTGCGCCCTCTTCTTCGGCTGCCCGCACGTCGAGAACTTTGAACAAGGCTTCGTCGGACACGTCGAGAACGATCTCATCGGTCACTACGTCGGCGCTCACGTCAGTCATGAGCCCATCGTATTCGGCCCAGCGTCGATTGCGGGTCGAGCCAACGGTTCAGGGTCGACGAATCGGCGCAACTCAGCGTTGGATCCCCAACTCGCCCATCAACGTCGCCGCGACCTGGCGTGCCACCGAGAACGAGCTGGTCGAGCGGGCAGCTCGCGGCCTAACCGGCAAGCTTCAGGCTTCTTCGATTGCCTCAGAGATTTCGAGCCACGATTCTTCGAAACTGTCGAGCTCACCTTGGGCACCCGCCAATGCCTGGCCGAGACGGGCCATGTCATCGTGGCCAAGCGCTGCTTCGAGCTCACCCGTCAGCGCATCGACCTGCTTTTGCGCCTTGCGCATCGCTCGTTCGGTCTCTTTGAGTCGGTGTCGCAGGGTCGATCTCGATGGAGTCGACTGCGAAGTTTTCGACGACGCACTGGGCGTAGGCGAAGCGCCTCGCTTCGGTGCCCCCTTGGCGACTGAGTTGGCCTTGGTGGCGGCATGGCCCTTGCGTCGCTGAGAACGGCGAGTCTCGAGCCATCCAGCGAAGCCTCCGGGGACGCGGCCAGCACTGGTCGATTCGTCGACCACTATCACATCGGTCATCGCACGCTCAAGGAATGCGCGATCGTGGCTGACCGCGACCACCGCGCCTGGCCAATCATCAAGGAAGTCCTCGAGCGCTCGTAGCGTGTCAAGATCGAGGTCGTTGGTTGGCTCATCGAGCAGCAACACGTTGGGGTTCTCGGCGAGCACAAGCACCAGTTGCAGCCGTCGCCGCTCGCCGCCTGAGAGGTCACCAATCGGCGAATACTGGGTGGCGCGATCGAACCAGAACCGTTCGAGCATCGCCCGGTCCCGCCAGTCGGGCTCGTCCGCGGCGAAGACATCGATCACCCGCGCTGACATGTCGAGCTCACGGCCGAGCTGGTCGAAGTATCCAAGCTTGACGGTGCTGCCGTGTTCGACCGAACCCGCGGCGGGTGGCACGCGCCCGGCCATTGCGTCGAGCAGCGTCGACTTGCCGGTGCCGTTGGGCCCAACGATGCCAAGGCGTTCTTGGGGATCGAGTTCGAGTGTGAAATTCTCGACGAGCGTGCGGTCGCCGGCTTGCACTGAGACGTTGTGTAACTCGATCACGCGATCGCCGAGCCGCGGCGTGTCGGCATGTAACAGCAGCGGGTCATCACGCAGCTCGCTGCGAGCGCTCGACTCTTGCAGCTTCTCGGCCCGGCGGATGTGCGCCTTGGGCTTGCGGGTGCGCGCTGGCGCCCCTCGCAGCAACCATTCGCGTTCGCGTTGAGCCAAGTTGCGACGTACCTGCTCGGCTTGTTCGGTCGCTTCACTGCGCGCCTCGCGCCCCGCGAGGTACGTGCGGTACCCGCCATCATGCACATGGAGCTTGCCAGCGTCGACTTCGAGCATGCGCGTGGTTATCGCATCAAGCAGATGGCGGTCGTGCGATACGCACAAGAGACCGCCGGTGAAGCCGCTGAGACGTTCCTCGAGCCAGTCGATCGCGTCGATATCGAGATGGTTTGTCGGCTCGTCGAGGACCAGCAGATCGGCAGGAGCAACCAGCGTCTGGGCGAGTGCAACCCGGCGCTGCTCGCCGCCGCTCATTCGAAGAACCGGGTCTGCGGCTCGGTGTCCGAGGCCAAGCTGGTCAAGCACCGCGGCGGCCTCCCAAGAGTCGCCGACGGCCTCAATTGCGGAAACGTCATCAAAGATCGGATTCTGTGGCAGCGTCGCAATTCGCACACCACCTTCGTGGCGAACCACGCCAGCATCGGGTTCGAGCTGGCCGGTGAGGACTCGCAACAAGGTGCTCTTGCCAGCGCCATTGTGGCCTACCACGCCGAATCTCTGCCCACTATCGAGCGTTATCGAGACATCGTCGAGCACGACCCCCCGGGGATGGTCGACGGTGATGCCGCGGGCATCTACAAGAATCACAGGCGCTAGTGTTGCCGAACATGAGCACGATTGAACAGATCGATTTCTATTGGCGCCCAGGGTGCCCGTTCTGTATGGGCCTTGAGCGCGATCTCGACGCTGCGGGCGTGCCGATGACGAAACTCAACATCTGGGAAGACGCCGATCATGCGGCCTTCGTTCGGTCGGTGGCCGATGGCAACGAAACGGTGCCGACGGTTCGCATCGGCGAGATTTCGCTGGTGAATCCCAGCCCGGCTCAGGTCATCGAGGCAATGCGCACTCAGACACCACACCTCGTACCCGACGGCGAGTGAGTCGCCGCGGTCTGGCCCGCTACGGGCTGGTCCTGATCTTGCTGCTTGGTTTCGTTCTGCGCGCCTGGAATCTTGACTGGGATCGCGGTTCAAAGCTGCAGCCCGATGAACGGTTCTGGAGCGATGTTGCAGCCAATGTGCAGAATCCCGATGACTGGAGCTGGTCAGAGATCACCAATCCGGAGATCTCGCCGCTGAACCCTCGGGTGTACAAGCCCAATTATGTCTACGGCACGTTGCCGCTCTGGGCCTCAGAGGCTGCGGCTGGCGTGTTGATGACCAACAACATGGCATGGGCTGTGTCGTTGCTTGATAGCGCAGGTGTCAACGTCGCTCATGATGACCCTGGCGATGTGCCTGTGCAGGACCGACTGCGGTTCAATACCGGTTACGACGTCACGATCATCGGCCGGTTGATGAGCGCGCTGATCGACACCGCCACGATCGGCGTCGTCTACCTCATTGGTTTCCAACTCGGCGATCGCAGGACCGGTCTGCTCGCAGCGCTCTTGCAAGCGTTGACCGTGCTGCATATTCAGTATTCGCACTTTCTCGGCAGCGAGCCGTGGGTCGCATTCTTTGTCGCGGTGGTTGTCTGGGGCTCGATCAAGCTCGCACGCGGGGGTGGTGGGTGGAAAACCAGGCTGTTGACCGGGGTCGCGCTCGGTTGCGCCATTGGTTCAAAGCTCAGCGGTGTGGCTGGGGTCGCGGCCCCGATCGCGGCTGCGTTGATCGCGGCGGCTCCCGATCTGCGCTTGCTGCTCGCCGGCCGCGCCAAGCATGGCACGCTCGAACGAGTCTGGCGCGGTGTTGAGCCGTGGGTAGTCACGGCTCTGGTGGCCGTGGTCGCATACCGGATTGTGCAGCCCTATGACTTCAGGGCGGGGGTATCGCTGCAGTTCAACGAGCGCTTTACCAGCGATGTCGAGTATCTGAGCAACATCAACCAGGGCGGCAACTGGCCATGGGTGCAGCCACTTGTCGGGGCGACACCGCTCATTCATCCGCTTAAACAGGTTTTCTTGTGGGGCATGGGGCCGGGGTTGGCCTTGGCCGCTGCCTTTGGTGGGTTTCGAGCGATGTGGCGCTTCCGTCAGGGTGAGTGGTTCTGGGCGATTCCATTGGCGGTGGTCGGTGCCTACTTCGTGCTGGTGTCGCAGCAGTTCTACGCCATCGTTCGCTACCTGCAGCCGGCCTATCCAGTCATGGTCGCACTGGCGGCCACCGGTCTGGTGGCCGCGTGGCGATGGGCGGCAGCGCTCGAAACTGATAAGGCAACGATTCGTAACGTCGTCCGGCTGTTGGTCGCGCTTTCGATCGGGGCCACCATGTTTTGGGCTGGCGCGTTCGTCAACGGCGTCTACAACAATGACAACGCCCGGCTGGCCGCCAGTGACTGGATGATCGAGAACATCGATCAAGACGCCGTTGTCAGCCAGCAAGCGTGGGACGACGGCATTCCGTGGGGGCAACCGTCGAACTACGGCCGAGTGACGCTCGAGCCGTTTTCGTTTGGTGGCGACGCGCCTGACCGCATCGAACTGCTGATTCAGGGGCTCGATCAGGTCGACTATGTCATTGAGACGAGCAACAAGTTTTACGACTCACTGCCGAAAACCCCAGCTCGCTTCCCGCAGATGACCGAGTACTACGAGCGGTTGTTCGACGAAACGCTCGGGTTCGAGCTCGTCAAGAAGTTCCGTAACCCGCCGTCTCTGTTCGGTATCACGATCGACGACTCTTGGGCCGAAGAGGCGTTCACGGTCTATGACCATCCAGAGGTCCACATCTGGAAGAAGACCGACGATTTCAGCGTCGCCAGAGCGTGGCAGCTGCTCGAACCCGATCGGGCCAGAGTCGCCGTGAACGTTGAACCCAAGGACGGCGCAGCTAACGCCGCGATGCTGCGGCCGGCCGCGTACGAAACCCAGCAAGCCGGTTCGTCGTTTCGCGATGTTCACCCGAGCGAAGCGAGCAGCACGGTGTCAGCTGTCTCGTGGTTTGTGCTGATCCAGCTGGCTTCGTTTGCCTCCGCGAACTTTGTGGTAGCTCGCGTCGGTAGCAGCGTTGGTGCCGCGTGGGGACTCACCAAGATCGTTGGATTGCTCGTGTTGGCGATCCCTATCTGGTTGGTGGTGTCGTGGGGCTGGTTCACGATGTCGACACGCCTTGTGTGGTTCTGGCTGATCGCGCTGGGGGTGGCCGGCGTTGTGGCGCCAGCTCGCCGCCCAGATCGATGGCGCCAACTCTGGCGCGACCATCGTCGGCTCATCATTGCTACCGAAGTGTTGTTCATCGGCGTGTTCCTTGCAATCGTCGCATTGCGCGCTGCAAACCCCGACCTGTGGCATCCGTGGCGCGGCGGTGAGAAGCCCATGGAGCTCGCGTACTTCACCGCGGTGACCGGCTCGACGACCTTGCCGCCCTATGACCCGTGGCTGGCGGGCGGTTCGCTCAACTACTACTACCTCGGTTGGTTCCTGCTCGCAGTACCCACGCGTATCTTGGGCATCCAACCCGATATCGCGTTCAACCTCGGTGTGGCGACCTACGCAGCGATCGCCGCAGTCACCGTGTTTTCGCTCGCAGCGCTGCTCGCCGATCTCGCGAATCGTCGCTCAGAGCGCAGCGCGACTGTTCAACTGCCGCTCGTGAAGACTGGCGCATTGGCCACGCTGATGTTCCTGATCATGGGCAACCTCGATGCGTTTCGCCAGGTTGTAACCCGACTACGCAACGATCTTCCCCTTGGCGACTTCGACTGGTGGGACCCAAGCCGCGTCAACAAGAACGGACCTGGCCTCGAGGTCACTGAGTTCCCGGCCTTCACCGTGCTGTTCGCTGATTTGCATCCGCACTTTATGGCCATGGGCGTGTTCGGTCTGGGGCTTGCCCTGTGCGTAGGTCTGCTCGATCGGCTGCGGGCCGGGCGCCGCAGCGAGGCGCTGATACTGGCAGCGCTGCTCGGCGCAGTCTCGGGCATTGTGCGCATGGTGCACACCTGGGATCTGCCCACGATCGTCGTCGCTGCGGGCGGTGCCGTTGTCTTCGGAAGCATCGCAGCGCGGGGTCCCGGCTGGTGGCGGGCACGGGCTGCGACGGGCTACCTCGCAGTGATCGCAGTCGCCCATCTGTTCGTCACGGCGCCGTATCGAGCGTCGAATCAGGTCGCCGATTCAGGCTTCAATCGCAACGAGTGGACCACGAACCTCGACGACTGGATCGCCCATTGGGGCGTCTTCTTGTTCATCGCCATTTCCTATCTCGCCACCCGCTTGTGGCAGCATCGAGCCCGTTTCGCAGCGAGCAGCACCCGACCCGCAGCGCTGGTGGTCGGCCTTGCCGGGTTCGCCGCATTGCATGTCGGTGTGGGTTCGGTCGCTGCATGGGCATGGTTGGGGCTCGTCGCTGCCATCGTCGTTGTTTGGGGCGAACTAGCCAGCACCAACGTGTCGACCGGACACGTCATGGCCGCAGCATGCTGGACGCTCGGGTTCGCGGTCCTGCTCGCCGTCGAACTGTTCACGCAGAACGCCGACATCCAACGCCTAAACACGGTCTTCAAGTTCTGGCTGCAGGTGTGGCACCTCTTCGCCGTCGCAGGCGCCTTTGGTGCGATGTGGGTGCTAGCAGCGCTGCGTCAGCGCCACGACGCGCACGCGAAAACTTGGGCGGATTCTGGCCAACAGAACATGTCACCCAGCCCGGTGCTTCGTCGGGTCTTTGCGGGTGGTCTCGCGATGCTGCTTGTGGCGTCGCTGCTCTACCCCGTGTTGTCGGTCGCCCCTCGCAGCTCGAACAGGTTCAGCACCGCCTACGGGCCATCGCTTGAGGGTCACTTGTGGCTCGAACCCGGCGTTACGCGACTTGGGGTGCGCGACGCGTTCGGCCAGGACTACGAGATCGACCCGGGTCTCGACCGACCAGTGATCGAATGGTTGCGAGCCAACGTAGACGGGCGCCCCACGATTGTCGAAGCGGTCGGCGGCGCCGAGTACCAATGGTGGGGTCGCATCAGCATTACGACTGGGCTTCCGACTGTCGTGGGATGGCGTTGGCATCAGTCCCAGCAGCGGCACCTGTTCAACGGCAAGGTCAACGAACGCAAAGACGACGTTGCGGCGTTTTACACCGCTGGTTCGCACGCTGACATCGATCGCTTCTTACGCACCTACGACGTCAGTTACGTCGTGGTCGGATCGCTCGAAGCAGCAGTGGCGTCGCCGGCAACTCTCGCGTTGTTCGACCAGAACGTCGCCCTCGTGCCGGTGTTCCGCCAGGGTCCAACGGTTGTCTATGAGGTGGCTAAGAGATCGCTTGCGCAGTCGAGTGGGCCCATCGAGGCGATCGGGGCGGGGTAGACCTGGCGCTCAACCTCAGCGAGTTCGCGGCGCACCATAAACCACTGGTCGACTGACCCGCAGCCATCGCGACCGTCATCAGGCTCGATGAACGCATCAGAGTCAAGGTCGATCACCATGTTGTCGTCGGCCCCGGTGAATGAGACGAAGCCTTCAGAGACCGAGTTCGCGCTGTCGCGAATGCGGGTGAGCTTCTCGACCAGGCCGATCTCTTCGTCGACTGCCGGGGTCTCACCGACGCCGACAAAGTTCGGGTTGGGGTTCTGTTCCCAGAGTTCTCGGTTGCGTACCCAGCTCAGCCAGCCCAACGGCCCGGCGTCGTTGTAGACCGGCACCCACCATGAACGCATTGCGAAGAGGGTCGCTTCGAACTCGGGATACTCGGCGAGGTCGATCTGGCCGAAGTCGGCGATGATCACATCGATCGTGGGATCGTCAGGCACGCCGTTGGCATTGTCGAACCACAACACGTTGGGTCGCTCACGCAGGTACCAGCTATAGGGCCAGGCCGTGTCGGTGCTCGAGATTGCCAACACTGCGGGTTCACCAGTTGACTGGCGCGAAAGGCGGTCGATGTTGTCGAGCCGTTCGAGCGCCGACACCAGATGGGGTGTGGCTTGGCCCGCCTGGCTCAGAATCTCGCGGCTATCAGCACCGTTCGGAAAGCTCGCCCGCCACGAGGTCGCGCTTGTGAGCAGCAGACCAAGCATGCACGCCGTTGCGATCGCCGGCATGAGTCGATGATCTCGGTGCTGCCACAACTGTTGGGTGCCAAACCCGGCGAGAATCAAGATCGGCAGCAAGGGGTGGGCGATCAGCCAGGGCATGCGTTCGCCGGCGTAGCTGTAGAGCACGAGCGAGGCGATCGCGAACCAGACGAAGATGCCCGACATAAACGTCGGGCGCCGCAGAGCCCGCCACGAGCCAATCGAGGCCAGGATGACAAAGAACCACTCGTAGGCCGGCAGTGCGTAGAAGTAGTAGTACCAGGGTTGACCGCCGCGGTTTACCTCTTGCTGGCTATCCCAGTAGCTGATCGCCCGAGTAAAGCCGCTTGCCCAATCGTTCTTCACCCGGCCGAAAATGGTGAAACACAGCCACCAGGTGATGACAAAGACACCGAGAGCGATGAGCCACCCGATCCAACCAATGCGCCCGATAGCGCGCAGCGAAGCCGGCCACACGAACTCGGGGTTGGTCGTGCGCGGTAGCGACCGAACAAGAACGTGGAACCCCCCAACAAAGAGAAACAGCGCTGCGGCCGCCGCCAGTCGGTTCGCCTCAGACTCGGTGTATTCGTTAGCGAGCAGCAGCAGGCCGCCGATCAAGGTCGTGCCAGCAACCGTGCGGGCGAGATCGGTACTGAGCTGTTCAGGGAGCTCGATGCCGTCGAGCTGGCCAATCACTACTACGAACGCGCCCAACGTGATCGTGCACGCGATCGCTAGTGCGGGTATCGAAATCTGCCAAACGCTGGTGGCCGTTTCGGCGCCAGCGATGTCGGTGACTGCCCCAGCGCCCATGGCCACGCGTTCGAGGGCTTCGTGTCCGAACAACGCCCCAGCACCGATGAGCAGCGCGATCGACCAGGTCCTCGATTCACGAATCGACGAGAGCGCCGGCATCACGGTGATGGCGACCGCCAAAAGCATCAGCACAATGGCGACCGCGATGGCAACCGGGTTGATGCTGAATGTGCCCGGATCGACCCTATAGGCCTGCACGACGGCGCCGACTGCGCCAACACCGGCAAGCATCCGCCCGGCGCGAGCGATTGACCAGTTGATGTTGGCTGCCCGAAGCCGGGGCATCGCAATGGCCAGGCCAAGCAGCGAGAGCACTGCGATGTAGAGCGCAAGCATCGTAAAGAGTTCGTCGGCCGCTGCGCCGACCACAACGGCGAGCACCAGGCCTGCGCTAGCTGCCAGCAGGCCGGTTGCAAAGAACGACCGGTCGAACTCGCCCCGCCCGCCGAGCGGGCGACCGATGTCGCGACGGTGTTGAGCATCAAACTGAGCGCTGAGCGCAACGATCAGATAGACGACCAGCATGAGCGCGAACATGTAGGTTGACTCTTTGATCGCGAAGCTGGCAGCGAGCGTGAATGCCAACCCGGCGGCGGTAGCGGTGCGTGGACGGCGCAGGAACGAAATGCCCAAGACCAGGCTGAGTAGCGTCAGAAACACCATCTGGGCGTCTTCTCGCCCAAACCGTGAGTAGTACAGCATCGTGGGCGAAACGCATAGAGCCACGCTCGCAGCGATGGTGCCCATGCGGCCGAGTTCGCGCCGCAAGAACCACGGCAACCCGACTGCCGCAGTGCCGCTTAGCGCAGCGAAGAGTCGAGCGGTTGCTTCGGATTCGCCGAAGAGCTCGTAGAAGCCGGCGGTGATGTAGAAGCGCAGGGGCCCGTGGTAGACCGGGTCATAGCGGTCGTAGGTTCCATTGCGGAACCGCCAGCTCCACCAGGCATCGAGACTCTCGTCGTGATGGAACGCCCGATCGCCGAGCTCCCAGAGGCGCAGACCAAGAGCGATCGCAACGATCGCGATGACGATGGTGCCGAGTCCGATCCGAGGCCAGCCGTTGGCGCCAGAAGCGGGCCCGTCAGACTTCGTAGACGGTCCAGCCGCCATGTCGGTAAACGACATTTGCTGCCTCTTCCCAGAAAGCGAGGTTCGGATCCCACGCGGGTGTTCGTTCGGATGGTCCTACGACCAGGTAGTCGACATCGTAGGTTTCGATGAGCTCTTGATGACCGTCACCTGCCTCAAGAATGATGCGCGAGTGTTCTTTTCGCTGGCTCCAATCGGCGATGCCGAGGTCAAAGACCCAACCATCGGATCCAACAACAACCGAGCGTCCGCTCAAGGCGGGCACCGGGTGCTGGTGTGACGACAGGTACCCGCCCTGCCAGCCGAGTTCGATGACGAAGACCGAATCAGGGTCGGTGCTACGAGCCCATTCGCCCACCGCAACGCCGGGGCCATCCATGGCCAGGACCGGGTACGGATTGGCGACATGGCCGTTGCTGGCCACGACGTCGAGCACGCCAGCGAACATCATCGTCGCAGCGAGCGGAACGGCGATGAACGCGCTGAACGGCACCCGTCGCACCATGTTGACGAGCAGGGCTGCGACCGGCAGCGCACCGAGCAGCAGCACAAACACGAAGTAGTGCGTGTTGTTGCCGTTCCACGGGTGTGGCTTGATGGCATTGGGCACGATGAAGAACAACCACACCGGCACCAGACCGACGGCGATATGGCGGGGCAGCACGCCGCGCACTACCTGCGCCACTGCCAAAAGTGGCAAGAAGAAGCCAAGGTTCTTCGCCCAGAAAATGAACCAATCGCTGACCCGGGTTGCGAGGCTGAGGTCGTCGGGGATTCCGGCCGGATGCAGAATGTGCGCCACCCAGTCGTAGGGAACCTCAAGGCTGCTAGTTGGGGGCCTGAGGAACTGCACCATGGGGAGCGCAAGGACTGCGGCCGGAACCAGAAACCACAGCCACCGGCGGTCGAGGCGGGTCATGAGCCACCACATGCCAACAAAGGCCAGTGGGGTACCGAATGCGAACAGGTTGAAGAACGGCATCACGCCAACGATGACGCCACAGAAAACAAAGGGCCGCATCGATGATCGTGGGCTGTCTTCGGACGTGTCGCGCCAGGCTGTAGTGAGCCAACCGAGCACGAGCAACACGATCGGGAAGCCGATCAGCGTCGGTCGCTGGGGGAAGAAGTGGCCAACGATGGGGTTCTCCATCAGCCAGCTGCCTTCGTCGGGTGCTGGTAACCGGGTATAGGTGCGAGGAAAGCGGGGCCATACGTCGATGTCGTCGCTCGTGACGTCGGAAATGAACTCGGTGAATCCCCAGCCGCCGAAGAACAGAAACAGTGCGGTGCCAAGCAGCGCTACTGCCTGGTTCTTGAACACCCGGATGCCGATGCTGTACATCACGCCCGGAAAGGCGAACAGCGTAAAGGCGCCGCCGAGCTGAAGTGAACCGGGTAACGACGCTCCGGCGGGAACGAGCAGTGCCGAAAAGAAGTTGGCGCCAGCGTGGTAGCCAATGTTGTTGCCCGCAGCGAGGGGCAAGTTGAGGGCAGTGTTGTCGGCGTACGCGAACGACGACGTGTACGTCAGGTGCGCTTGCCAGTCTGAGAATGATGCGAGGTGGCCGACGAAGATTGCACCGTCGTCGCCGACGCTGTAGGCGTTGAGGAACAGGCGCCCGACAAGAATCCACACCGGTATGAGTAGTGCAGCCAACAGCACCGGGTTCTCACCGCTTGCCAACGGCGCTCCGAGGCGGCGCCGCAGATCGCGAGTCTCTTCGGTCCACATCGGCGAACTCGAAGCCTTGGATGGGTCTGCCATCCAGGCTCGACGCCAACCCGTTAGCGAGCCGAGAGCGAGCGCAATGGCTGCGATTGCAACTGCTGGACCACTAAAGGTGAACAGCCTTGTGGTGACCATGCCAGTGATGGTGAATCCCACGATGCCCAGGATCCAGCCCGCAAAGAAACGTTCTTCGGCGCGCATCGCAAGGCCGCTGTGGAACGTGAGCCCTGTGCCCGCGATGATGCAGGTCAAAAAGATTGCGACAACGCCAACTGTCACAGGACGAGCTCAGAGCCAGGATGCAGCTCACAGACAGGATGCAGCTCACAGGCGTGATTCATGGTGCTGTCACAGAAATTCGGTGGGGCGAGACGGGGGAGGTGTCGCGGTCAGCGGATGTGTCGACCACAGATCGGCCACGGCTGAGAACCCCGACGGGCATACAGTAGTCGCGCTCGCGCGTCTTGTTCCGCCGGTGCTGCGTTGGCAGGGACCCCGATGCCGCCAACTGTTTCCCAGGTCTCGATTTCGAACTGGTAGGCGCCAAAGGCGTTGGGGTCGCTAACAAAGCTGGTACGTGCTTCGTAGTTGTCTGTTGACTCACAAAAGCGAAGCTTCTGCCATTGCTCGGCCGTTGGGTCGCGGCGTCCGTTCTCGAGGATTTCGGTGTCGGCGGTGTCGTTGATTTCTGCAATTCGTACGTTGAATTCGGCTTGGGGAATCCGCCGTTCGAGTCGAGATACCTCGCGATTTCGCGCCTCAATGAGCACTATCTGTGAGTTGATGTCGGTGCTCAGGGCAATGGTCTCGTTGTCAGCGTTGTCGACGAGCAGGGCATAGGTCGCAGCCGCGTTGTTGAGGCGGTCAGCCTGTTGGCGCACGAGTGCATTGCGCCAACTGAGCTCGCTGGCGTTGCGAGCATCAAGCATGTCGATACCCGAGATGGGAGGCTGAAGGCTTACATAGGCCGCAATCGACATCGCGCGAGCTTTGGACTGGGCGGCAACCAGGGCTTCGGCTCGAGCGGGTGTGTTCAGGTCGAGGAAGTCTCGGTCGATGGTCAGGCCATCGACTTCTTCGGCGATCGCGTTTATCTCGTTCTTGAGACTCGCAACCCGATTGTTGAGATCGACAAGTTCTCGACGAGCCAACGCAAGGTCGAAGAGCTGGGGCGAATCGGCTGGCGGCCCTTGGGCGCGCACCGGTGAAGGCGTTAGGAGCGATGCGGCAATGCAGAACACTGCCGCAAGCGCTGCGAGAGAACCCCTCCTTGCCGCGCGCATGGCCCGCGAGTATCGCAGGCAATTGGCAGAACGCGCCAAGAAACTTGCCGGTTCCCCATTTGCGGATGCACAAGTTGTTTACAAGCCCGCGCTTTTAGTGCTAAAACAACGTCATGCCAGCAGAGAAGCAGGTAACACGTCATTCATCGTCGCTCATTGCAGGCGCGTCCGAGGTGCCGGTCTCATGGCAGGACGCTGCCATGTGCAAGGGCAAGAGCGACATCTTCTTTGCTCGACCCGGCGAACGCGACGGCCGACGCCGACGCCGTGAGGCGCTCGCACGGGCGTACTGCGCTTGCTGCCCCGTGGTCGAACCTTGTCAGGAAGCAGGCCGAGCGGGGCGAGAGCACGGCTTGTGGGGCGGCGAGAACGATGAAGAGCGAGCCGCTGCGGGATATGGCCCGCGTTCACCGCATCGCCGGGCCGTAGCGGCTGCTGCACGAGCAGCGCGGCGATCTGGCCTCGAAGTTGCCTAGTGTGGCGCCATGCGCACGCATGAAGCCAGGTTGCAGTGAACGCTGACGAGCGAAAAGCTGATCCACGGTCGATCACCGATTCTGATTCACGCATATCGCTCAACAAAGCGGCCGAACGCCTCGGCCTGCACTACATGACGGTGTACCGCTACGTGCGCACTGGTCGGTTGTATGCCACCAAGGCACAAGGTCAGTGGTGGGTCGAGACCTGCGATGTTGATGAACTTCAGGCGCCAGTAGTCGACGGCGACGATGCAGGCGACTCGCCGCCAGCTCGGGCTAATCTCGTCGAGCCATTTACGGCACGGCTTCTCGCAGGCGATGCTGGCGGCTGCTGGAGCATTATCACCGACGCGTTGGCCAGCGGAGCACGGCCGGCCGATGTCCACCTGCTGCTGCTTCAGCCGGCGCTTGTGACGATTGGACAACGTTGGGCCGACGGTCTGCTACCGATCAGCGCCGAGCATCAAGCAACCGCTACGGTCCATCGCCTGCTCGGGCGGCTCGGTCCGCTCTTTGTGCACCCTGGGCGACGCCGGGGCACGGTGGTACTTGCAATGGTCGCGGGCGATCACCATTCGATGCCCTCGGCAATGCTTGCCGACCTGCTCACCGATCGACATCTCGACGTCATCGATCTGGGCGCGAATACACCGAGCGAGGCAATCATCGAGAGCGCGAAGCGCGCTGATGACCTACGAGCGATTGGCGTGGCGGCGACGCTCGACTCACTGGCGCCAGTGTTGGTCGAAACGGTGCGCGAGCTCCGATCGGCTCTTCCCGAGGCCCATGTGGTCGCGGGTGGCCCTGTCGCAGCCATGTGCAGCGCTCAGCTCGAGGCCTATGTAGATGCGGTCGGAACCGACGCGCTCGAGTCAGCCGAACTCATCGCTGGGGTCGAGCACTCTGTCTCCTCTTGAATGGTTTCCTCTTGAATGGTTGCTGATCGCATGACGTCTGGCATTGATGCGCTGTTGTTGGTGAGCTTCGGCGGTCCCGAGGCACCTGAAGAGGTCGTGCCGTTTCTGCAACGCGTAACCGCCGGCCGCAACATTCCAGAAGAACGACTACGCCTTGTCGGCCAGCACTACTTCGATCGTGGCGGTATCAGCCCCATCAACGGGCTATGTCGTGACCTGCTCGCGAGCATCCAGCTGGCCTTTGACGAGGCTGGTATCGATCTCGCCGTGTACTGGGGCAATCGCAACTCAGCGCCGTTCCTCGACGACACCGTGGCAAGAATGGCCGCGGACGGCGTGCAGCACGCGCTCGCGTTTGTGACGTCGGCGTACAGCTCCTACAGCGGGTGTCGTCAGTATCGCGAGAACATTGAGGCGGCTCAGAATGGCGTCGACGACGCCCCCGTGATCGACAAACTGCGGGTCTTCTTCAACCACCCTGGCTTTATTGAACCGCTGGTAGACGGTCTCGCCGACGCGCTTCGAGCGGGCAACGCCGCACGCACCCAGGTGTTCTTTAGCGCCCACAGCATTCCCCAGTCGCTCGCCGACAGCTCGCGCTATGTCGAACAACTCACGAGCGCCTGCGAGTTGATTACCGCTGATATCGAGTGCGACTGGTCGCTTGTTTGGCAGAGCCGCAGCGGCCCGCCCACGGTGCCCTGGCTTGAGCCCGACATCGTCGACGCGATCAAGGGTCTCGATCCTGGTCTGACTGAGCGCGTCGTGGTTGTTCCGGTCGGGTTCGTGTCTGACCATATGGAAGTCCTTCAAGACCTCGATACCGATGCGGCAGCCGCGGCCGGCGAGATCGGCGTGGCCTTTGAGCGCGTGACGACATCGGGCACCGACAGTCGCTTCGTGCAAATGATCGTCGATCTCGTCAACGAGAAGCTCGAAGGGACAACGCCGGTTGCGCTGGGTCCGCTGGGACTTGTGCCCGATCAGTGTGGCCTCGACTGTTGTCCAGCGCCCGTTCGGCGGCGACCACGGTAGGCGCCGACTTCGCGGCCAACGAAGCGACCAGTACCATGACCTGATGGCACGACCACTGGTCGATACATTTGGACGGGTACACCGAGATCTGCGGATCTCGGTTACCGATCGGTGCAATTTTCGCTGCACGTACTGCATGCCCGAAGAGGGACTCGAGTGGATCAACCGCTCTGAGCTGTTGAGCTTCGAAGAAATCGAACGCTTGGCTCGCATCCTCGTTGAGCACTTCGGCATCGACAGCATTCGGCTTACGGGCGGAGAGCCATTGGTGCGAGCCAACCTCGACGAGTTGGTCCGTCGGCTTGCGGCGCTGGGCACCGATGTTGCGATGACGACCAATGGCAGCACCTTGCGTCGCCACGCCCAAGGGCTCAAAGACGCCGGTTTGCGCCGCATAAACATCTCGCTCGATTCGCTGCAAGCTGACCGGTTCTTTGAGCTGACTCGTCGCGACGAACTCGAAACGGTGCTTGATGGCATTGAGGCCGCGAAAGAGGTCGGGTTCGACCCGGTCAAGATCAACGCTGTCGTCATGCGCGGCGTTAACGACGACGAGATCATCGACTTCGCCCGCTTCGGTCGCGACAAGGGCGTAGTCGTTCGCTTCATTGAATGGATGCCACTTGACGCTGACGAAGGTTGGACCAACGACCGCGTAGTGAGCCAGAAGGAAATCGTAGATGCGATTCACGCGGAGTTTCCGGTCGAACTCGTCAAGCGCGAGCATGAACCCGCACAGCGCTTCCGCTATCTCGACGGCGGTGGCGAAATCGGAGTAATCGCGAGCGTTACGCAGGCCTTCTGCGGTGACTGCGACCGGGTACGGCTGACCGCTGAAGGTCAGCTTCGCAACTGTCTGTTCGCGGTTGAGGAGTTCGACCTGCGCTCGCTGCTGCGCTCAGATGCTTCTGATGACGACATCGCTGCGGTGATGGCTGAGGGCGTAATGGCCAAGTGGGCCGGCCACCAGATCGGGCAGGTCCACTTCATTCGCCCGCATCGCTCGATGAGTCAGATCGGTGGCTGATCCGTCGGTGACTGGCGAGAGCGAGTCGGCGCACGGCTTCACACACCTCGATGAACACGGCCGGGCGCGCATGGTTGACGTCACCCCCAAGCCGTCTACCCATCGTCGTGCGGTCGCTCGATGTCGCGTAGAGATGGAACCAGCAACCGCGCTAGCAATCTCTTCGGGTGAGGTAGCCAAAGGAGATGTGCTGGCCGTCGCTCGGGTAGCAGGCATTCAAGGAGCGAAGCGAACTAGCGATCTCATCCCACTCTGTCATCCGATCTTGATTGGTGCGGCCAGCGTGTCGCTCACTGTTGGTCAAGCATGGGTCGAGGTTGAAGCCACCGTCGAGACCCACGGCCCGACCGGCGTTGAGATGGAAGCGTTGAGCGCGTGCTCGGCCGCTGCGCTCACGATCTATGACATGTGCAAGGCACGTGACCGCGCCATGACGATCACAGGCCTCGGCCTTTGGCATAAGTCGGGCGGTCGCTCTGGTGAGTGGCAGCGCACGCCCGAATCGGACCTTCATTAACAACGTGAACCTCACGGGTCCCGCTGGCCCCACGCGACAAGGGCGAGCGCCATCGTGAAGATGACGAAATCGTGACTGGTCGGGCGCGCAACATCGGGTGAGCAGACGCAGACGCCCAGTGGTTGAAATGTGGGCCAAGATCCCTACCGCGGCAACGTTTTTGGGACTTTTGGATCGGCGAGTTGCAAACGTCGCCTGGGCCGAGTAAACACCTGTGTCGTAATCGTTTCGCAATATTCGCGACAAGGTGAGTCGTTTCGACACGCTGTCATGCGGTGAAATCCGCTACCTGGCGTGCTCGAGGTGCAACCATGTCAGTACTGGAAGAGTCAACAACCCCTTGACATACGTGGTACTTATAATCCTCATCGCTCTTTGGGCCGTAGTTTTGGTCCCGCCTTATCTGAAGGATCGACGCGACTCATCACGGAGCTTCCAGTCGTTGCCAATGAGCGGTGGCTACTCGTCGGCGCAGCGGTTCCAGCCGCTCAGCCAGGCCGGTCCAGCGATCCGATCAGGCAGCCCGGCGAACGCTTCAGTACCCGGTTCGGTGAGCGGCCCCGCGGTACAGGCACTGTCGGGTCAAGCGCGATTTAGCGGTGGCCGAGCACGTTCAGCTCTGTCGGGCCGCTCGACGGGGCGAACGACCGCAGTTCGATCTGGAATGTCTGCGATGTCGGGGACGCCGACGGCCCGAAGCCACGTCGGCCCCGTTGGCAACTCGGCCGGTAATGTCGTCGAGCTTCGCCCCGACGCTGCGCCTCGTACCACCGCCCCGAGTCCGTTTGCTCCGCCTGCGGCTGGTGCCGCTTCGCCGGTCGATATTTCGGGCATGGGGACCATGCGTTCACACACGACGGCTGCTGCTCGTGAACGTCGTCGCCACGTCTTGATGGCACTGACGGGTTTTGCCTTCGCGACGTTGATCGCTGCGCTGGTCGCCCGCGGAGCCTTCGTTGCCGTGCACATTGCCGCCGACGCACTCTTGGTCGGATACGTCATCTTGTTGGTCCGCTATCGCCAGATTGCCATGGACCGTGTCGAGAAGGTCGAACCGATTCGCCCACCGGTGACCGAGCAAGCCCCAGCAAGTCTTCAGCTCGCTCCGTCATACCTGCTCCGCTCGGGAACCTAATCCTCGCCCGCTCTCTTCCCGGCGGCCGATTTCTGAAGCGGGCCACTGTCGCGATTGTTGGCGCGCTCGCCGCGGTCACAGTGCTGTGGATCGCCGCCGCGTGCTCGGCGACCGGGCAGTTGCAAGATTCGGCACAGCCGCCAGCCCCGATCAGCCCCACTGTGGGCGAACCGGCCCAGCCACCAGCTCCGACAGCCGCGCCATCGCCGACAGCGGCGCCTGCGCCGCAGCCCACTCCGAGCCCCGAGCCCCGGCCTGTATTGGTGCCGATCACGAGTCCGTTCAAGGCGCCATCATCATGGGCATCGCCGTTGCCGAACGATCCAGAACTGATTGAGGGCCAACTCGACAACGGGTTGCGCTACCTGGTGCTGGCCAACGAGCGCCCTGGCGGCCAGGCAACGATGCGACTCGCTCTGGGCGCCGGGGCAGTTGATGATGATCCCGAGCACTCGGGGACAGCGCACTTCCTTGAACACATGATGTTCAACGGCACCGAGCGCTTTCCTGGCAACGAACTCATTCCGATCCTCGCCGCCGTCGGCGCTGAGTTCGGAGCCGATGTCAACGCCTATACCTCGTTTGACGAGACCGTCTATCAGGTCACCGTGCCTACAGATGCCGAAGCCGATATTCAGCTCGGACTCGACGTGCTCGAACAATGGGCCGGCTTTGCCGAACTCGACCCCGATGCGGTGATCGCCGAGCGCGGCGTGATTCGCGAAGAGCTTCGCCGCGCCAACGAGTCTGCGTCGGCCCGGGTGCTCGAGGCGATTCGCGAGGTTGCTTTCGCCGACACGCCGTATCTCGGCCTCGAGACCATTGGGTCGGTCGAGAGCGTCGATGCAATGGATGTCGATGCGGTTCGGGCGTTCTATGAGCGCTGGTATCGCCCCGACCTCTTTACGGTTGTCGCCGTTGGCGACTTCGATCCGTCAGCGGTCGAATCTCGGATCATCGAGACCTTCGGCGGTCTCGAGACGCCTGAGGAACCCGCGCCTGTATCGCCTGAAGTTCCCGATGGCTTCGACCCTGGCCTCAGAGAACCGGTCTATGACGTGCTCGTCGACCGTGAGCTTGAGACCATCGACGTCGAAGTGAGCTTTCGAGTGGCACGGCCGACCATCGTTTCACGAAATGACCTGCGCTCGAGCCTGGTTGAGCGTCTGGCCCTTTCGCTGCTCAATGAGCGACTCTTCGCCACCACCAACCAAGCCGATTCGGCCTTTCTTAGCTTGCGAGCGTCACGCAGCGGTCTGGCGACCGGGCTCGGCTTAGTGGGTGTTTCGGGCGAGGTCGGCGCGTCCGATGTCGAGTCGGGTCTAGAACAGATGCTCAAAGAGCTCGAGCAGGTGCGCCAGCACCCGGTAGCGCCCCTCGAATGGTCTCGCGGCGTCGAACGGTTCGAGGGTGCCATTGCCCAGTCTTTCGCCGAAAGCGCCACCGTGCAGGATCTTGAGCGCAGTCACAGCCTCGTCGGGTACGCGCTGCTCGGTGAACCGGTGGTGGCCCCCGACGAATGGCGCCAGGTTCAAACAACTGTGCTCGCTTCGATTGCCCCGATCGATGTGCAGGTGTACTTCGACACGATGCTGCGGACAAACCCTTACGTGCTCGTCACGGGGCCAGCGAGCGTCGAAGACGTGCTGCCCGAGCCCGAGGCGTTGGCCGCGGTTGTCGACGCCTATCTGGGGTGGCCTGTGGCGCCTGCTGAGATTGCCGACGATGTGCGAGATGAGCTGATGGCCGCACCTGAGCCCGGGGCAATCGTGTCTGAAGAGTGGATCGAGGGGCTCAATGCGACCGTGATCACGTTCGATAACGGTGTTCGCATGGCGTGGCGCCCTACTCAGGTAATCGATGGTCTGATCGAGTTCCAAGCCTGGAGCCGGGGTGGCTTCTTTGCCGAAGATGAGTCGGTCGCACCGATGCTGTCGCGGACGGCTTCACTGGTGCACCAAAGCGGCTTTGCGTCGCTTGACACTGTCGAGCTGTCGCGCGTGATTGCCGGCGAGCAGGTGTCGCTGAGCGGAAGCATCGGTCGCGCCAGCGAACAGTTGGTCGGCGAGGCGTCGACCAACGATGTCGAGACGTTGTTCCAGATGATTCACCTGCAGCTGACTGAGCCTGCGATTGAGCCGTTGCCGCTACGGCGTCTTGATCAGCGCTTGCGGCCCCTGATTACGGATCCGTCGATACGGCCTGCACTGGCGGCCGACCTCGAACTATGGCGGCTGCGCTATGGCGATAGCCCGTGGTTTCGGCTGCTCCCGACCATCGACGAACTCGACGCCTATGACCTCGATGGCCAGCTCGAGGCCTGGAAGCGCCGCTACGAGAATCCGGCAGACTTCGTCTTCGTTTTTGTCGGCGACATCGACGCCGATGACATACGTGATTTGGGTGCTCGGTATCTCGCAACGTTGCCGACCAACGACGCGTTCGACCAGACGATCGATCGTGAACCCGGCGTTCCAGAGGAGAACCTTGTCAGTACCGTCGCTGCTGGGGTAGGCGATCAGGCCAGCGTGCGCATCAACTGGGAGTCACCACTGCCCTTCACGCTCGAGGCCGCAGTGAAGGCCGAGGCTCTTGAGCTGCTTGTGTCGAATCGCATGCGTGAGTTTGTTCGCGAGGAGCTCGGTGCGTCGTACTCGGTGTCGGTTGAGGTCATCGTGTTGTCCGAGCCCGTGTCATGGGTTGACAGCGTCATCGAGACGTCGACCGACCCAGAGCTCGCCGATTCGGTGTCAGCGGCTATTCGCGACGAATTGGCCCGCATTCGGGCTGGTGAGTTCGACCAGGCTGACCTCGACGTCGTGATCTCGCAGCTTCGTGAGGACTATCGGTACTTCAGTAACGACGACTGGCTCGAGCTCGTCACGTTTGCGCTAGCCAATCCTGACCGTCCGGCGGGCGAGTACTCGACCCGCCGCGATATCGCATCGACGTTCACGATCGGCGACATCGCCGAAATGGCACAGGTCGTCTTCCCAGAGCAACGATCGGTCGAGGTGCGGCTCTTACCCGAGTGAGCTAGCCGATCAGTTGGGCAACGGCGTGGATCACCACGCCGACCAGGCCACCTACGACCGTGCCGTTGATGCGGATGTACTGCAGGTCTCGGCCGACTTGCAGCTCGATGCGGTCACTGGTTTCCTCCGCGTCCCATCCCTCGACGGTGCTCGAGATGAGTCCGGCAATCTCACCCCGGCTCTCACTTGCAAGATGCACCACGGCGCCTGAGATCCAGTTGTTGACCTTTGTGCGCAGCGCAGGGTCTGAACGCAACGATTCACCGAGGTTCAGCGCACTGGCGTGAATACGAACGCGCAGCTCGCTCGTAGGATCATCGGCAGCCAGCAGCAGCGACGTCTTGATGTTGCCCCACAACCCGGCCGTCCACTCGCGGGTCGCAGGATGAGCGAGTAGCTCGGCCTTGAGTTCGTGAGCACGTTCGCGAAGCTCAGGGCTCTCGCGCAATCGGTCGGTCAAGCCCGAGATTCGCTCATCGAGGTTCGTTCGAAACTCATGGTCAGGGTCGGCGGTCACGTCGTCGATGAAGGTGTTGATCGCTTGATAGATCTTGTCGAAGATTCGGTCATCGACGGGTTCGGGAACCCACCAGGGCGATTCGTTGGCCAAGCGCTTGCGCATCATGGCTCGGTTGTCGTGCAAGACGTTTCGCAAGCCGATCAGCCCGGCGTCAAAGACCGCGTGGTGATGCCCGCCCTCGACGGCAAACTCGATTGCACGGGCTGCGAGCGGCGTTGGTTCGAAGTTGTCGACCCGGCGGCGCACGTAGCTGTCGACCGATTGCTGAATCTCGTCGTCTCGCATCATCTCGATCGCGGAACCGATGATGGTGCCAGCCTGATCACCGAGCTTGTGCGCATTGCCGGGCACGATGAGCCAGTCACCTAATCGGCCAGCGAGGTCGGTCGAGGCCAATCGGTTCGATAGGACCTCGGGTTGCAAGAAGTTGTCTTGCACGAAGTCACCAAGCGCACTGCCGATCTGGTTCTTACGCTTTGGGATGATCGCGGTATGGGGAATCGGCAGTCGCAAGGGGTGACGAAACAGTGCGGTGACTGCAAACCAGTCGGCGACGCCACCGACCATGGCGGCCTCAGCTGCTGCTTCGGCGTAGCCAGCCCAGCCGTCGCCGTCTGTTAGCGCAACGAGCCCAATGAACGCGATGGTGGCGAGCACCAGAAGCCCGGTGGCACGAGCCTTGTGAAATCGCAGCTCGGCGCGGCGGTCGTCATCGGTCATGGCGACACCAGTTTCGGCGACATCGCTGGTCCTTCCGGCAATATCGCCGACGACGGGTGCGCTCATTGGGTGTTGATCATGTGCTGGGCGGCCATTGAGAAGTAGTCGAGCATTTGTTGTTCAATATCGGCACCGACGGGCTCGTCTTTGAGGGCTTTGGTCATGTGCTGCAACCACGCCTCGCGTTCGGTCTCACCAATGCTGAAGTTCACGTGGCGCATGCGCAGCCGTGGGTGGCCTCGCGTGTCGCTGTAGGTCGTTGGTCCGCCCCAGTACTGACCGAGGAAGAACGCCAACGCTTGCTTGCCGGGTTCGAGGTCGTCGGGGTACATGGCCCGCAGCTCGCTGTCGGTCTCGACCCCGTCGTAGAACCGGTCGACGAGCGCGACGAAATACGGCATTCCGCCGAGCCGCTCATAGACGCTGGAATCTGTCACCAGCTATTTCTATGCGCTTCGGATCGTTAATGCGACCTTGCGGGCGATGTCGAACGCGGCGTCGGGTTGGCTGTTTGAGCCCGCGAGGATCGCATATCCATCGCCATCGACTTCAAAGAAGATGTCGACGCTGTCGACGCCACGGTTGTTGCGGAACGTGAACCAGTGGATCTCGAGACCATCGATTTCTTCGGTCGTTACCGCCGACGCGGATCTTATCGAGGCTGCAATCTCGCGCGCGCTGCTCTCGACCGTGGCCGACCCGGTTCGTTGCTCAGACGGGGTTGTGTCGACCGTGAGGTACATGTCATCGGCGATGAACTCGCTTCGATATCCGTACGGCACCTCGATGTCGGAGCGCACGAGCGACCAACCCTCGGGGAAGTACGCGTTGAAGTGCGTGCCCGCGAACGACACAAGGCGGTCGGCGGGCGTGGGGTCGGGCTGGGGCTCGCTGTCACCCGTATCAGTGTCGGTCTCGTCTTCGGTCTCGTCTTCGGGTTCGACTTGTTCGGCCGTTTCGTTGTCACTGGTCTGGCTCGGCGGCGACGTTGGCGGCGGAAGCGACGTGTCGACTGGGGTTGGTTGCGCCGTGGCGTCGACCGAGGCCTCGTCGCCGGTCGCAGCTCGTACGCCAAACCACGTGAGTCCGCCCAACAGCACGAGTGCGGCTACTCCTGCGAGTGCACGGCGAGATGATCGCCCAGCACCCAGAGACGACGGCTCAGGCGCATTAGCGACGGTGCTGCTGGTTCCCGTGGTCGCTGCGGCGATCGGAGCGTCGAACGACGGCACGTCAAGGGTGGTCGCGGCAGGCCGCGGCGGGTGCCACTCGGGCCCTGCGCTCAGCGCAGCTTGCAGATTGGCTTGTAGTTGGGCGGCGGTGGCGGGCCGGTCATGTGGCTTCTTTGCCATTGCCTGGGTAATCACCCGCATAACGGGATCGGGTACCCCAGGGATGGGCAGCACAGGGTCTTCGCGAATGCGGTTGATCGTTGCCCAGATATTGGCGCTATCGGCGAAGGCCGGTTGCCCGGACAGCAAGGCATAGAGCAATGCTCCGAGCGCGTAGACCTCGCTCTGCAGGCTGGCCTCATTGTCAGCCAAGAGTTCGGGCGCCGCATAGAGCGGCGTCGCTGCGCCAATCGTGGCTGAGCTGATGCCAGCGTCGAGTACTCGTGCGATGCCGAAGTCGGTTACGACGATCGAGCCGTCGTCGGTGCGCAACAAGTTGCCAGGCTTGAGGTCTCGGTGCAGCACGCCTCGGCGGTGCGCGAAGTCGATGGCCATGGCGGCCTGGCTGACGTCGGCAACGGCCCGGTCAAGCGAGAACGGGCCGGTCCTGTCAAGTTCGTCGGCGAGGCTGCCGGCTTCCATGAGCGGAAGTACAAGGTAGGGCTCGCCCGATGCGGTGAGGCCAGAACCGAAGATTTCGATGATGTGGGGGTGCTCTTGCAGTCGTTCTGCTGCTGACTGTTCACGCTCGAAACGCCGAGCGATCTCGGTGCCGCGCACGCCGCGCAAGAGCTTCACGGCGACGTCTTGGCCGTCGGCTGTCTTGGCCCGATAGACGAGAGCACTGCCGCCAGAAGCGATAAGGGTGGCGTCGCCGATGCCGCTGATGCTCAGGTCAGTCATTACTCAATGATGGACGCTTGCGGGCCCCAACGTGTCGCGGTCACGATGATGTGGCATTTGTCGCTGCGAGTTCGACCATGACTTCTTGGAGCGCGTCGTGTTGCGTTCGGGTGATGCATTGCAGGTCTTGGTCGCTCGCAAAGAGCTCGCGTGCGGTTGACCAACGGTGCGGCTCTTCGAAGATCTCGATCATGTCGGCATTGACGAGCGCCGGATGTATCACGCCGCAGGCATGTGAGAGTTTCAGAATCTCGCTGCGAAACGAAACCAGGTAATTTGCGAGGCGCGTTGCCTTATCTGTTGGGTCGAGGCCGCGGACCAGCCACTTGTTGTGGGTGGTGATACCGGTGGGGCAATGGCCATCGTGGCAGCGCTGGGCCTGGATACACCCGAGCGCCAGCATGGGCTCTCTCGCGACACCGACCATGTCGACGCCGAGCCCGAAGGCCAGCAACGCTTCGGCCGGAAAGCCAAGCTTGCCCGAGCCGCTGAAAACGATGTTGGTGTTGATGCCAGCTTCGACGAATGGCGCATATGCCCGCGAGAACGCGGCCCGAAACGGTAACGACACGTGGTCGCTAAATGCCAGGGGCGCAGCGCCCGTACCGCCCTCTCCGCCGTCAATCGTGATGAAGTCGGGGCCCTCACCGCGGCTGCTGATGCGACCAGCCAGGTCGTTCCAGAAGTCTTGCTGACCAACGGCTGACTTGATGCCGACCGGCAAACCGGTGCGGTCCGCGATCGACTCGATCATGTCGATGAGGCCGTCAACGTCATCAAATGCCGAGTGTCGGTTAGGGCTGATCACCGTTTGTCCGACCGGGAGTCCCCGCGCCTGTGCAATCTCGGGCGTGACTTTTTTGCCGGGCAGAACACCGCCAAGTCCTGGTTTGGCGCCTTGGCTGAGCTTGAGCTCGATGCAACGCACGGTGGCCGAATCGACGGTCTCTGCGAGGCGATCGAGCGAGAACGTGCCGTCGCGATTGCGGCAACCGAAGTAGCCGGTGCCGACTTGGTAGATGAGTTCGCCGCCATGGCGATGGTGATCGGCGATACCGCCTTCGCCGGTGTTGTGCAGCGCGCCAGCAATCTCACAGCCGCGGTTGATTGCCTCGACCGCTCTTGCGCTTAGTGAGCCGAAGCTCATCGCCGACACGTACACAACCGACTCGGGTCGGAACTTGTGGCGACGGTCTCGCCACTCGCCCATGATCTTGGCGCACGGCACGGCTGCGTTTTCGCCGATCGGCGTGCTGTCGGGAAACGCGCTGTGCTTGACGATTACGTGGCTGTTGCGGTCGATGATGGTGTCGGTGCCGAACCCGAAGTACGCACTCTTGGCATCTGCGGAGTCGTACACCCAGCGTCGTTGATCGCGGCTAAACGGCAACTCTTCGTCGTTTGAGGCCACGATGTATTGACGTAGTTTTGGGCCAGAGCTCGACAACAACTTGCGGCCATGGCCGACAACGGGAAACGATCGCAAGATCGGGTCTTTGGACTGGATCAGGTCGTACAGCGCGACCACGATGATCAATCCAGCAAGAACGATGAGCGACAGGATCCACCAGGGCACTGTCGAAAGTTACCCGAGTGAGGACTCGACCGTGGCCTTGATGGCAGGCCAGGCGAGTTCAGCCATGTATTCGTAACCAACGTCACTTGGATGCACTCGGTCCGCAGCCAGCGCATTACGGCCCGACGGCCAGTTCCAGATATTGAACAAGGCGAGGTCACGCTCGGACACGCCGGCTTCGAAGATGCTGTTCAGAACGGCCGGTCGCGGCCCGGGTCCGTTGAGGCGGCTCAGCAGTGTTCCGGTCGGCAAGCGATCAACGCACAGTTTGGCATCGCGATAGATCGCCGACTTGCGCCGGCGCCACATCAGGTCGTTGCTGCCAATGACGCATGTGACCAACGATGCTGGCTTGAGCATGGTGTTCGCCACGGGGACTTGACGATTGGCGACGTCGAGAAACCGCCCGCCACTCATCGCGAGGTTCACAATGTTCCACGGTTCGCCGGTCGTTTCACGGAGCCGTTCGAGCACGGCGTGAGTCCAGCCGTTCTCCCACCGGCTCGCGCCAACGCCTTGGCTCGAGGAGTCGCCGAGCGCAATCCAAAGCGGACCGTCTGCGTGGCGAGCGAGCTCGTTGGCGCTATCCCATCGCTGGTGGTAGTCATCGACCTGGGCATCGACCTCGGCGATTCCCTCAGAGAAGCGCCCGAGCAGCTTGGGAAGATCGAAACGTCGAGGCCGTCGTAGCTGAGGCAGGGGAGCGGTGTAGCTCATGCCAGCACGTTGACGAGGCCGAGAACAACCACGATCAGCGACACGATCGTCAAGACGAGGGCGATAGCTGCGAATGCAGTGCTGGCATCTCGTGGCGGGTGCCCGCAGCGGCCAATGACCTGCCACAGCGACTCAAGGGGTTTCTCGCACGTCAGGCGGATGCGGCGCCGAGCGACCGCGCTGCCATGCACGATGACCCATGACGCCAGCGTGAGTAGCAAGAAGATCCCTACGAGCCAAACGCTGCGCCACAGCTTGCTGCTCACCTGATTTGAGATCACGCTCTGAAGAACGCCGATCAGCGGCGACAAGATCGCACCACCAAACAAGAACGTCGGCAGCGCCAGCTTGCTGCGCTTGAACCCCGGCCGGATGCGCTCAGTGTGAATCCGGGCCCGGGTAAGCATCGGTAAGTGTTGCCAATCAGCCGGCGACGCAGCTTCGCGGCGTTCGTACAGGCGATACATGTGGTCGATCGTGTTGCTGATATGGCTTCGCACGATGAACTGGGTGACGATCTGAACCACGAAGCTCACTACTGGCGTCAGGAAGCTGATGTTTGGCACCGGCACCGAGCGGTGGCCGTTGCGATCGAGTACCTCGAGCGAACGCACCGCTAGCCCATGGGCTTCTTCGAACCGTTCGGGGCGCCACAACGGCAGCTTGGCGCCGAGTTCGAGCACGATCTCGCGATCGATGTGGTTGGTCGCCCCCATATCGGCCAGCACTGCGTCGGCCTCAGCGGTATCGCGGTTTCGCAGCAGCTGGAACGAGTCGAGTCGATTGACGATGTCGTCAAGATCAAGGCCGTCACCATCGGTGTCGAGCGAAAAGTCGGAATCGTTGGAATCGTCGGAATCGTCGGCCATTCGCTTGAATTTAGCGCTCGCTACAGTGCCACCCATCGCTTCTGACATCACTAGTGCCGACGGGTCTACGAACGAGGCTCCTTTGAGCGACGCAGCGTTAGCGGCGCAACTCGCATCCGAGACTGGTGAGCGTCTCGTCGAACTCCGTGACGACATGATCGCTCGAGGCGACTTCGGCGGTTGGTGGCCCGAAGAGCAAGGCGATGCCGAAGGTCACCGGCTGCTCGTCAACGCGTTAGCTGCTTCGCGGCCCAAAGACGGCGTGTTGAGCGAAGAGGGTCACGACGACGGACATCGTTTGCATCACGAGCGAGTGTGGATCGTCGACCCGCTCGACGGGTCGAGCGACTACGGCCGCGGCAGCAACGACTGGGCGGTGCACGTAGCGCTCACGACCGCCGGGGCGGGCACTGCGGCTGCGGTATCGCTTCCGGCTCTCGGGATTGTGTTTGGCACCGCGTTGGCACCTGTCGTGCCCGCTCGCACACGCGATCGGCTCGTTGTGGTAACCGGCCGTTCGCGGGTGCGTCACGACGGCGTACGGCTCGCCGACGGGCTCGACGCTGAGCTCATGACGTGCGGATCGGCGGGCGTTAAAGCAATGCTGGTCGTCACAGGTCAAGCCGACGTTTATGTGCATGCGGGTCCGCTCTGGGAGTGGGATGTCTGCGCCCCGGCCATCGTTGCTCAATGCGCGGGCTTGCATGTGAGCGACGCGTTCGGCGAACCGTTGGTGTTCAACAAGCAACGGGCGGTGTCGCCCGGGTTCATCGTCTGTCGGCCTGAACTCGCCGAACGGGTGCTCGAAATACTCGAGTAGCTAGACGGGCGGTGGGCTACGGTCCCAGCCGATGCTGATAGAGACACTAGGGGCGCCAGTCGACGCCGATGTTGTGGTGCCCGGTTCAAAGTCGATCACCAACCGTGCGCTGATCGCGGCAACCTTGGCCGAGGGAAGCTCAACGTTGTATGGAGTCCTCGACGCCGATGACACCAGCGCAATGCTTGGCGTCGCACAAGCGGTCGGTGCCGTGGTTACACAAGGCGATCGCCCCGACCACTACCTGGTCGACGGAACCGGCGGTCAGCTGCGGCCCGGGCCGGTAGACCTCGATGTCCGCATGTCGGGCACGACTGCGCGATTTGCCACGCCACTTGCAGCGCGAGGTGCAGGTACGTATCGGATCGACGGTGCTCCCGAAATGCGGGCCCGCCCGATGGCTGAGTCTGCTGATTCGCTGCGTTCGCTCGGTGTGACGGTCACTGGCGATGAGTTGCCCCTCGTCGTACGAGGCGGTTTCGAGGGTGGTGCGATTGCCCTGGCCGCCGACGTAAGCAGCCAGTTCGCTTCTGGGTTGTTGCTTGCCGCGCCTGGCACACGCCGCGGTCTCGAACTTACGTTGCTCGGTGAGGTTGTGTCTCGGCCGTACCTTGAGATGACGCTGGCCGTGATGCGGGCGTTCGGCGCCGAGGTTGTTCACCGCAGCCCCGAGTCGTTCGTCGTGGCGCCGGGTACTGGCTATACGGGCACCACCTATCAGATTGAGCCCGACGCGTCAGCGGCCTCGTACTTCTTTGCCGCAGCTGCGGTCACCGGCGGGCGAGTACGCATTGCCGGTCTGGGCACCGATGCGCTGCAAGGCGACGTTGCCTTCGTCGAGGTACTGGCGAAGATGGGCGCCGACGTGACCATCGACGCTGACTCGATCGAGGTTCGAGGACCGGACCAACTCAAGGGTGTTGAGGTCGACATGTCACAAATCAGCGACACCGCTCAAACGCTCGCAGCGATCGCTCCCTTCGCCGATGGGCCGACTCGGGTCACGGGCATCGGCTTCATCCGCCATAAAGAGACTGATCGCATCGCCGCTCCGGTCGCCGAGCTACGTCGAATGGGCATCGAGGCCAGCGAAGAGCCCGACGGCTTCACGATTCACCCTGGGCAGCCGCAACCGTGCACGGTGCAGACCTATAGCGACCATCGCATGGCGATGAGTTTCGCGATCGCTGGCCTTGTCGCTCCGGGCGTCACAATTGCAGACCCCGACTGTGTCAACAAGACGTTTCCGACCTTCTGGCAGGTCCTGGCGACGCTTTAGTTTGCGGGCTCAGCGTTGAGCTCGACGGTGTTGTTGAACGCAAGGTCGAAGATCTCGCGATCGCCGAGCGGTTCGCCGAGATCGACAGTTACGGCGCCGATTGCGCCCGCCACCCCCGACTCGTCGCACGACGCAACGTCGACCTCAACGTGAATCTCAAGGTTCACGAACGTGTCGTCGAGGCGAACTTCGACATCAGTGAAAGTTTCGCAGGGCGCCGCAAACCAGGTCAGCGCGAGCACCGACGGGTCATCGGTCGTGAACGCGGTGCGGATGATGCGATCCTGCGACTCGACTTCGGGCACGCTGTTGTCTTCGCGGCGACAGGCTGATGCTAAGAGCGCAATCGCCAGAACAATCGCAACCGTGACGAGGGCCGAACGAACTCTACGCACGCGCCTGACCGTACTTGACGGGCGAGCGGTTAGCGTCGCTGACGTGGCTGCAATTGAAGATCCTCAGGCCTATGCGCTCACCGTTGGTGCGAAGGCCTCATCGCTGCGGGTGTACGGCTTTGTCACCGGCTCGATTCGCCGACTGCTGTTCCCGTACTTTCGAGTCGAAGTCCGAGGTGCCGTCGCGAACCTTGATGCCACCGGGCCGCTGATCTTGGCCCCTGTGCACCGATCAAATCTCGATTCGATACTGGTTGCAACGGCATCGACGCGTCGGTGTCGGGCACTGGCCAAGCACACCATGTGGAGCAGCCGGCCGTTTGCGTGGCTGATCTCGTCGCTAGGGGCGTTTCCCGTCGAGCGGGGCACTGCTGACCGCGAGGCGCTGCGAGCGGCGCGCATGTTGCTCGATTCGGGCGAAGCGATGTTCGTGTTTCCTGAGGGCACTCGCCAAGACGGCCGCGAGATCGGCGAAATCTACGACGGCGTCGCCTACCTCGCAGCCAAGACCGGCGCTCGCGCCCTGCCGATCGGCATTGCCGGCACGGGCGAGGCGATGGGCAAGGGCGCCAAGTTCCCCAAGCGCGAAAAGGTAATCATCCAGGTCGGCGAGCTGATCGATGCGCCAACGGCGGCCGGCAAACGGGTCACGGTCGGCGAGCGAGCCGCATACAGCAAAGCGCTCGGTGAGCGTCTGCGTGAGTTGATGGAAGCCGCCTACGAGGGCCGCAGCCGGTGAGTGGCCCTAGTGAGTACCGAGGACATCCTGGCCTCGTCGAGTTTGGCGAGACGATCTTTGCCGAGATGTCGGCGTTGGCGGTGCAGACCAACTCGATCAACCTCGGTCAGGGTTTTCCTGACACCGATGGGCCCCAAGAGGTGCTCGACGCAGCCGCAGCTGCGCTCGCAGGTGGCGTCAACCAGTACCCGCCGCTGCCCGGTACCGCTGATCTTCGCGATGCCATTGCCGAGCATCAGCAACGCTTCTGGGGCCTTGCGTTCGACCCGGCATCAGAGGTGCTGGTCACCGCCGGCGCCACCGAGGCGCTCGCGGCTTCGCTGCTGGCGTTCGTTCGCCCCGGCGACGACGTGGTGATGTTCGAGCCCTATTACGACTCCTATGCCGCTGGCGTGGCTCTCGCCGGTGCCAATCGTCGGGTCGTAACGCTGCGGCCCCCTGGCGAGGGTGAGACCGGCTTCCAATTTGATCTTGACGAGCTGCGAGCAGCCGTGACCGACCGCACCCGAGTGCTGCTGTTGAACACGCCGCACAACCCGACCGGCAAGGTGTTCACCCGCACTGAGCTAATGCAGATTGCTGAGCTGGCGGTCGAGCGCGATCTGATCGTGTTGAGCGATGAGGTGTATGAACACCTGACGTTCGACGAAGCAACCCACATACCGATCGCGAGTCTGCCGGGCATGGCCGATCGCACGGTCACAATCAGCTCAGGCGGCAAGACCTTTTCATTCACCGGGTGGAAGGTCGGTTGGGCGTGTGCTCGCCCTGAGCTGATCAGTTCGATCCGTTCGGTGAAACAGTTCTTGACGTTCGTGAACGCTGCGCCGTTTCAACCTGCGATCGCCACTGGCTTGCGGCTTGGCGATAGCTACTTCGACGAGTTCGCGGCCAGCCTGCAAGCAAAGCGCGATCGCTTAAACGCTGGCTTGGTGGCGGCCGGCTTCGAGGTGTTCAGCCCCCAGGGCACGTACTTCTCAACGGTCGATATTCGGTCGGTCGGTGGCGACGACGGCCGGACCTTTTGCCTGGAGCTTCCCGAACGAGTTGGCGTGGTAGCGATCCCGTCGTCGGTCTTCTACACCAACAAGGCCGAGGGCAAGCACCTAGTTCGCTTCGCGTTCTGCAAACGCGATGAAGTGCTCGACGCTGCCGTCGAACGGCTCGCCGCTCTCTAGCTCTAGCGAGCAGTGCGACGACAGCCGTCAGCCGCTAGCCGCAGATCGCTTCGAGGTCAAATGGCGTTGTCAAGCCGTCGGTAGCAGCGATCGTCTCGATCGTCGCCGTTAGCGGTTCGCCAGCCGTGATCTTGAACAGCGGCGAGTACGGATCGCCAGTGATGTAGGCCAGTCGGCAACCGAACCGGTCATCGTCGATGGTGATTGGTGAGTCGATGGCCAATTCGGCTTGTTCGAGCGTCATGCCCGTCGTGATTGGACCGAGCTGGGACTCGCCCGTGCGATAGCGGGCGGTCGGGCTGATCTCGACGGGCATTCGCCAGATGTCGTCGATGACAAACGGCGTCGATGAGAACTCATTGAGACCTGGGCGAAGAACATCGCCGACTGGATCGGTGTCGAAGAACTCATCACTTGCTAGTTCGCGTTCGCCGTCGAGCCACGAGACAGTCGTGGCCTGTCGGCCCTTGTTGAACACCCGAAGCCGCTGGTGGTCGCCCGCAATCACGCACCCGGCTTCTCGGTCGTCGAACAAGGTGATCCACGGAAGCGGACCAAGCAGGACCTCGCAGTCCGGTGGCATAGCCAGCGACAGGAGTTCGCCGGTCTCTGGACTTAGCAAAACAGAGTTTGCGAGATCGATCGCGAGCGTGCCGTCGGGCGCAAACGCTGTGCCACCGATCGCTACGTCGCCAACGGTGACCCGCCATAAGAACGACCCATCGGTGGCGTCGATCCTCACAAGCTCGCCTCGGTCCGAGCGAAACAACAAAATCCGACCCTCCTCGACCTCGATCCAGTCGAGCGAACCCTGGTACTGATTGGGGTTGCCGCGCCCATCGAGGGTCAGTGACCACAGCTGTTCTCCGGTCTCTACATCGAAGCCGTGGATCGTCGGCGAGCCAGCAAAGGTATCTTCGGCGGAGGCCGCATCGGCTACTGCTTGATCGAAGGTAACCACCACATCTTGCATCAGTACCGGCTTGCTAGCGCCCCATTCGCGATGCTGTCGCCCGCTGACTTCCCACAGGATTTCGCCGGTGCTTGAGTCGATGCGTCGCATCACGGGTCGTGACGGTTGCCCTAATGCGCCCTTTGAGGTTTCGATCAGGGTGATGCCGTCGCCGTGGTCGTGGATTCTGAGATCGCGCTCATCGCGGGTTGCGATTCGCCAGCGTTCGGTTCCGGTTCGTGCATCAAGCGCGACAACCGGACCGCTACGTACTTCTGCGATCACCAAGGTGGAGAACGCATGAGGAATCACTGCGCCGTCGCGGAACTCGACACCCCAGATGTACGTCAGGTCGTCGGCCGCGTATCCCTCAATTGTTCGGCTCTTCCGCTGGGCTACGACCACATGCGACGGCTCATCGCCAAAGATCATTGGTCCACGCGTTCGGCAGTCATCGCATCGTGCTTGGGCCCACAACTCGTCGATTCGATCGGGGTTGAGCCTGCTTCCGAAACTCATCGTCAAAACATCCCATTGAAGTCGCGCTCTGTCGGGCAATGGCTCGGTGAGGGCCACGTCGAGATGAAGACCCTCGCTAGCTCGACATACGATCAGCCCTGTCTCTCGAAGTTGCAGGGCGGCGCCAGTGCCCGCAGAAGGTGTGACCCGATCCCCGTCGGGACAGCGTTCGAATCTCAGCACCATGGTGACGAACTCATTGGAAAGCGTGATTGGATCAGGTGCTCGTCGCTCGATGACCCTGAGCTCACCTCCGCTGTCTGTCGGTACTGCCAGGCGAAAACGCTCGCCGGTGTGTAGCTCGACGTCGAACACGTTCGCCTGATTGATCTGCCCGACGGCAGCGATGTCGTGCTCGAAACCTCGCCTCGCCTCGGCATCGAGCTGCCAGAGGGTAGTGAGCGAGAGGCCACCACCGAGTTCATCAGCCCAGATGCGGTCAGAGGCAGTTGAGCGCAGCGACCGAGCCGGGGACTCATCGTCGCACGCAACCCACAAACCACCGGGAATTGTGGCGAGTGCGGTCAGCCCGTCGGTCGTTGCTTCGACCGTGGCGCCGGGGTTCAGGAACGCAACAAACCGACCTTGCACGTCGCCTGCGGGGAACCCTGGGGTCCATAGGGTCGCCCGCTTGCCGGTTTCGGAACCATCTAGTGCTGCGGCCCTATCGAGCTCGAAGAGCAGATGTGAACCAGTTGGCGTTGCCACTGCGCCCGTGATGCTGCCTCGGATCATGCGGCTACTGAGCGCGAGCCTGGCGGGGGCGACCGTAGCGCTGCGCCCGACGGCGCCTCGGTTCGACCCGGCGAGCATGGCGGACACGAGCTGGTCAGAGCAGTCGTCGGCCGCAGTAGCTGGTTGCGAAGAATTCTCGGCTGCGTCGCCACCACCCTTTGCAGCGATGATCGTGCCGCCAGATTGGCCAAAGATGGCAGCAAAAGCCAGACCGACCGCTAGTAACAGCGCGGCTACGGCTACGGCTCGGCGCCGATGGCGCCGCTGTCGTGGTTGCGTTCGAGGTTGTTGGTCTAGCCCCGCTCGCTCGATCGCCGCCGACCAGACATCGGGCGCCGGTACTGCCTCCAACGCATGGACCCGATCCTCGATCCAGGGTTCGGGTTGGTCGTGATCGTCTGAGTCATTCATGAGTTCGCTCCATCGATAGACGCAATCTTTCGTGGGCCCGGTGCAGCTGAACCCGCACAGTGCCCGATGATGTGTGGAGTAGGTCAGCAATCTCAGCTGGGGTGAACAGCCCGACATATCGCAATACGACAACAGCCCGTTGCTGATCTGACAGCGTGCTCAGCTGATCTATGAACTCGACGAGGGCGTCGTTGTCGACTGATTGGTGCGCGCTGTTGGCCTGATCCCGACCATGGCCCCAAGTCGCTTCATATCGCGACCGCTTCGAGAGCAGACCACCAGCGATACGAAACGCCGACCGCCAAGTCCAGGCGTCGACGTTACGAACGTCGCTACCGCGCCGCAAGACTTGAGCGAACGCTTCGGCCTCGGCTTCAGTTGCGATCTCGTGATCACCTGCGTACGCATACAGCGCATGCCAAAGTCGAGGGTGAAGCCGTCGATAGCTGGCTTCGACTCGATCGATGTGTTCGATCTCCACGACCTTAAAGGGCGACATCGACCGAGTTTCGTTAACAACGCCATTCGATCGCGATCCTTACGATGGACCAGATCAGCAGTTGACGGTGCTCGGTTGGCGATCGATCAGTTCGTGGGTCGATACGCCCACCACAGCACCATCGGGCTCAGGCTCATCACTGCGACCATCGACCACCACCCCAAGCGGAACTCCGCGATGCGGTCGCCGACGACTGCGTCGCCGATCAGTGCGGTCATGATCGCGACACCGAACGCCGAAAACGCGGACCGTGCGGTGTTGAACGCAGCATTGGCGGCCCCGAGTTGGTCATCAGGCACGTCGCGCAGCGCTGCGGCATTCGAGGGCCCGAGCATTGCGGCCATGCCGATGCCAATCGACAGCGTGCCTGGCAGGAACGCCCGCACGTAGATCTCTTCAGGGCGGAGCCGCCACGCCATCCACGCAGTTCCAGCGGTTGCAAGCGTGGCGCCGAAGATCATCAGCGTGCGGTAGCCATGACGATCGGCGATGCGTCCGGCCAACGGTGCACACAGGACCAACACCGCGGGGCCCGGCGTCATCGCCAGTCCGATCTCGAGGTTCGAGTAGTCCCAGACGTCGTTGAGAAACAGCGGGTAGAGAAACCACGTTGCTGCGGTCGACATCGACAGCAACGATGCGGCAATCGATACGACGCGCAGGCTGGGAATGCGCAAGAGTGCGAAGTCGAGCAATGGTTCGTCGTGCGTTCGCGATGAGCGCACGAAGACGAGCGCTGCGGCGATCGTGATGACGAAGACGGTGATGATGCGAACGTCGAACCAACCCCAGGCCCGGCCTTGCACGATCACGAAGGTGGTGCCGCCGATCGCGAGGGTGCCGGTCGCCGTGCCGACCAGGTCGAGCGGCGCTTGTCGCTCTGTGACTGTGTCGTCGGCCATATAACGCGCTGCCAAGGCAATGCCAGCGAGTGCGATTGGCACGACGATGGCGAACACGACGCGCCAGCTCGACACCTCGAGCAGTCCGGCTGCGACGGTCGGAGCGGCCGCAGCGCCGAGTACACCCATCGATGACCAGAGCGATACGACAGAACCGTGCTGGTCTTTGGGGTACAGCGGAAGCACGGCCGCCAGCGACGATGGGATCACGAGGGCGACGCCCACCGCTTGAATGATTCGAGCTGCGATGACCAGATTGATGGTCGGAGCTACTGCCGAAAGGGCTGCGCCGACACCGAACACTGCCAGGCCGATCATGAAAACTCGCCGCCGACCCAGCCGGTCCGCGAGCCGGCCGCCGAGCAGCATGAACGTGACTTGAGTGACCGCGAATGCCGAAATGACCCACGCGATGTGGGTGAGGCTCTGCTCGCTGAACTCGCTTTCGAGTACCGGGATTGCGATGTTGGTGGCCGTACCCACAAACGCCGACAGCAGCATTGCGGTAGCCGCAATGGCGAGGGCTATGTGGCGGCGATTGCCGGTGACCGGTGTGGTCGAGCTGGTGGTTATGTGTCGACGGTAGTCGCGCTGCTACCTGTCGCGTTTGCGGCGCAGCAGCGTCGCTTCTGGGCCATTCTCAGACAGGGCGATGGCCCGGTCATAGGCGGCATTCGATTCGGTGCGACGATCGAGCTTGGCAAGCAGATCCGCGCGGGCGGCGTGGAAGTACCGGTAGTCGGCCAACGCGGCGATGAGGTGGGGTTGGTCGAGCAGGGCCAGGCCTTGCTCTGGCCCGGCGGCCATCGCTATCGCCACCGCATGGTTGACCTCGACGATTGGCGTCGGGCGAACCGCCACCAGCTTGCGGTACAGCAACTCGATTTGGGGCCAATCGGTGTCTGCTGCCGATGCTGCGGTGGTGTGAACCATGGCGATCGCGGCCTGGATGGCGAGCGGCCCAACGCCGCGAGCGCGGAGTCGTAGCGACCGCTCGAGCAGCAGTTCGGCCTCGGCGATCATGGTGTGATCCCACTGGCTGCGATCTTGTTCGTCGAGCAGGATTGGTACACCGTCAGAGTCGGTGCGTGACGCGGCTCGGGCATGGGTGGCGAGCATCAACGCCACCAAGGCAAGTGTTTCCGCGTCGTCGGGGACCAGCTCGGCCGCGAGTCTGGCAAGTCGGATGGCTTCGACACACAGATCGGTGCGCAGATGATCGTCGCCGCCGCTCGCGGCATATCCCTCGTTGAAGATCAGATACAGAACGGCGTGCACCGTTTCGAGACGGCCGAGCAGATCTTCGTCAGGCGGTAGAGCGAACGGAATATTGGCGGTGGCGATCTTGCGCTTCGCTCGCACAATCCGCTGGGCCATGGTCGGTCGTGGCACGAGAAACCCGTTTGCGATCTCATCGACGCTAAGGCCGCCGACGCTGTGCAGGGTGAGTGCTACTTGCGATGTCTCGCTAAGTGCCGGATGACAGCACCCGAATACGAGCTTGAGCTGATCATCGCGCAACAGGCTGTCGAGATCGCCGAGTTGTTCGGCGGGGTCATCAAAGCTTGGTTGGTCCCAGGACTCGAGCCGGCCGAGCAACTCGGTTTTGCGTCGACCTGTCGCTTCGCGCCGGATCCGATCGATCGCACGCCGGCGGGCGACCGAGATGATCCAGCCAGTCGGGCTGCGGGGCAGCTCGGTTGACCACGCCGACAACGCTTCGACCGCAGCGTCTTGAGCAGCGTCTTCGGCCAGGTTCAGGTCGCCGGTGACCCGCACTAGGGTCGCAACGACCGCCGGCCATTCGCGCCGAACGACTTCGGCCAGAGCGTGGGCTGCCGATGAGCCCGCACCCTGGCCGCTGGTCTCAGTCGAACTCAAGTACCGGGCGCACCTCGACGCGACCCTCGAGCGCACCAGGAATCTGGGCAGCCCATGTAATCGCTTCGTCGAGATCGGCACAGTTGAGGATGTAGAAGCCGCCGAGTTGTTCCTTGGTCTCAGCAAACGGACCATCGGTTGTGATCGTCTCACCGTTGCGTACCGACACCGTGGTGGCAGTTGCTACCGGTGCCAGCGCTTCGCCGCCGAGAATCTTCTCGCCAGCGGCCTGGCCAAACGCCATGTAGCCGCCCATCATCTCGGCGAACTCAGGGCTCGCTTCGTCGGGACCGTTGGCCTCGTTGTCGTAGATCAAGCATGCGTACTTCATTGGATTCTCCTAGATACGCCAGCATCAGCGCCGGTTCGGGAGCACGTCGAACAGCCTCGCGCCGTTTCGACAAGTTTTCCACAAAGTGCGAGTCCAGAGAGTGCGAGTCCAGAAAGTGTGATGTTGCTACGCAGAGACCTTGACGCGCGACAGCACGTCGTCGACGAAGCCTTCGGCGAGGTCTTCGATGTCGCGGGATCGCATTGCTTCGCCGGCGATCACGTTTGCGCCGAGCTCGGCTTCGAGCCAGTCGGCAAACAGATCGATGCAATTGCCGGGGTGCAAGGCATAGGTCATGAACGCTGCGACTGGCTTGTCCCACAGCATCGGGATCTCGCGGAGCTTGCCGGTTTCGCCTGGCCGGTGGCCGAACAGAATCAGGCCGTCGACCCACGTGCCGACACACACCAAGTCGGCCGCGGCGACTTCGGCGAAGTCGAGGCCGTCATAGGGGCGCACGAGTGTGTCGTGACCGCGCGAGGCGAACTCGCCGCCGATGTACTCAGCGGCCGCCTCGGTGTTGCCGGTGCGACTGCGGTAGGTGACCAAAACCTTCATCGGTCTGAGGTTAGCTGCACGACGTCGGTGAGTTCGACGATCGCAATGCCTTGGTCGCGCGATGCGTCGAAGTCGACCTGGCCAATGGCCTTCCATTCGAGCCAACCCTCGGGGTCGACGATGGTCTGTTCGACGGCTCCGGTCGCTGCGTCGAACACGAAGTGGTGAGGGCCCCGAGCATCGGCTCCGGTGATGACCTGATCGTGATCGTCGAAGTAGCTGGCCCATCGATCGGCAATGTCGGTTGCGGAGAGCTTGCTGGTCGAACTGAGCGCCTGATGGTCGCTGCGAGCGAGATGGTGCACCCACCGGAACGCCTCGTTGCGCACCATCGTGCGGAAGCCGCGTTCGTTGGTGGTGACGTCGCTGCGTGGGGGAGTGACCGCCGCGTCGGCCACGGTCGCTTCGTCGGGGTTGGTGAGCCGCTCCCACTCATCGAGCAAGCTCGAGTCGACTTGACGCACCAGTTCGCCGAGCCAATCGGTGAGGTCGTAGAGCTCGTCGGTCTTCGAGCTCTCAGGCACGTTCTGCACCAGACCTTTGAAGGCGTCACCCAGATAGCGCAGCACGACGCCTTCGGACCGCTTGAGGCCGTAGTGGTTGACGAACTCAGCGAACGTCATCGCTTGTTCCCACATGTCGCGCACGATCGACTTGGGCCGCACATTGTCTTGGCCGACCCACGGGTGGTGCTGGCGGAAAACATCGAAAGCGGGGTAGAGGAACTCGGCAAGAGGCTTGGGGTGTTCAAGCTCGTCGAGCTTTTCCATTCGCTCGTCGTATTCGACGCCAGCGGCCTTCATCTCGGTGACCAGTTCGGTGCGCATGCGGTTGAGTTGCGCCGCCAAAATGACGTTCGGTGATTCGATGACCGCCTCGATCACGCTGAGCACTTGCAGCTCGTAGTCGTCGGCTTCGGGTTCGAGCGCCTCGATGGCCTCGACGCCAAACAGTGACAGCGGCTGCGTCAGCGCGAAATCATCTTGCAGGTCAATCGTGACCCGAACGGTGCGGCCAAGGTCGTCGGGTTCGTCAAGCTGTTCGACGACGCCGGCATCGAGCAGTGAGCGATAGATGCCGATCGAGCGCTTGATATGCACCCGTTGCTTCTTGCGGGTCTCGTGATTGCTCAGCAGCAGGTGGCGCATCGCGGCGCAGCCGTCGCCGGGCCGATCGAGCACGTTCATCATCATGTGGTGACTCACGTCGAAACTCGAGGTCAACGCCTCGGGCGCGCCGTTGACAAGTTTGTCAAAGGTGTCTTCACCGAAATGGGCGTAGCCGCGATCGGGTGGCTTTTTCTTGACGAGCTTCTTGCGTTTCTTGGGGTCGTCGGCGGCCTTGGCTTCGGCCTTGAGGTTCTCGACGATGTGGACCGGCGCCTGCGCCCAGACGTCGCCGACCGTGTCAAAGCCCTTGCGACCAGCGCGCCCCGCAATCTGCTGGAACTCGCGGACGCGCAGCACCCGGGTGCGTTCACCGTCGTATTTGAACAGCTGCGACAACAACACGGCTCGGATCGGCACATTCACACCCACTCCGAGCGTGTCGGTGCCGCAGATCAGTTTCAGCAAACCCTTTTGCGCCAAGCGCTCGACCAAGAGCCGATATTTGGGAAGCAGGCCGGCATGGTGCACGCCGATGCCGTGGCCGATGAAACGCCGCAGGTCTTTGCCGATCGGACTGTCGAAACGGAACCCGCCAAGTTCGGCCTTGACCTCTTCTTTTTCAGCCTTGGTGAGCAGGTTGGTGCTCATGAAGTTCTGGGCTGACTCGGTGGCCTCGCGTTGGGTGAAGTACACGACGTAAATCGGGGCCCGGTCGGCTTCGATGAGTTCTTCGACCGAGTCGAGCAGGGTCGAGGTGCGGTATTGGAACCTGAGCGGCACGGGTCGTTCGACCGAGCTGACTAATGCCGTTGGTTGGCCGGTGAGTTCTTCGAGGCCACTCTCGAACCGAGACGTGTCACCAAGGGTTGCCGACATGAGCAAAAACTGTGCGCCTGATAGTTCGAGCAGCGGTACCTGCCAGGCCCACCCGCGTTGGCGTTCGCTGTAGAAGTGAAACTCATCGACGATCACGATGTCGACGTTCGCTTCGGAACCTTCGCGCAGTGTTTGGTTCGCGAGGATCTCGGCCGTGCAGCAGATGATGGGCGCGCCTGGGTTGACCGAGCCGTCACCGGTGATCATGCCGACCGAGTCAGTGCCGAAGTCGCGACAGAGAGCGAAGAACTTCTCGCTGACCAACGCCTTAATTGGCGCGGTGTAGACCGAGCGCCGCCCGGCGGCCAAACCAGCAAAGTGAGCTGCGGTAGCGACGAGCGACTTGCCCGACCCGGTCGGGGTGGCGAGGATCACATTGCTGCCCGCAAGCAGCTCGAGAATGGCTTCTTCTTGGGCGGGGTAGGGGTCGATGCCTACGTGGTCGAGGTAGTCGAAGAACCCTTCGAGAATGGCATCGGGGTCACCGTCGCTAGGCAATCGGTCGAGCAGTGGCGTTTCAGCCACGTTGCGGAGCTGCCTGGGTGCCGGCGATGGTGTCCCACCAACCAATGGTGACGCCAAGGTTGGCCTGGGGTGCTCCGAAATGGTGGCGCATGTGGCGTTCACGAAGGCGACGCCCATAGTCGGTGCGCGCTGGCCGGTGATGCGCACGCCAATGCAGCAGCTCATAGGTCGAGTAGCCGCCGCTCCAGCAAGCTGCAGCCGCGGTCGCGCCGACTCTAAAAGCGGGCCGGACCCGAATCATCACCGCCGCGCTCACCGCTGCGACTGCAGCGATCGCGAGATGACCCCCGGCTCGGGCAAAGGGGTTGGTTGCAAGGGGGTCGCGATGATGCGCCCGATGCATGCGACCTAGTGGCCCATGGAGCAACCATCGATGCGAGATGTACTCGGTTGCCGTCCAGCCAATGGCACCGGCCAGACTTCCGAACAGAAGCTGTTTCACCTGTTCATTCTTGCTCATTCGTAGCGGTCACGTGATTCGTCAAACAGAGGAACACGAATCGTGACCCGACCGCCGACCCCAGTGTCGATCGAAATCGAGCCGTTGAGCTCGCTCTCCGCGATCGTTCGAACGATCGCCAAACCGAGGCCAGTCGACTCGGTCAGGTTGAACCCCTCGGGGAAACCGCAACCGTTATCGGCAACCTCGAACATGACGGCGTCTGGTCGAACCGCGAAGGTGACGCCGACCGAGGTGCACTTCGCATGATCGATCGCGTTTTGGATCAGCTCGCTTGCGATGAGTGAGAGCGGCGTGGTCAGGTTGTTGGGCAGCACGGCGGGGTCGGCGTCGATCTCGAAGTGCACGGGCCTGCCAGGGTCAACGAGCGAGTCGCGGATCATCGATGTGAGGGTCTTCAAGATCTCGCCGAACTGCACTTCGTCGTCGGTGCGATGCGACAACAACTCGTGCACCACGCCGATCGAGCGGATGCGGCGCGCCGAGTCGTCGAGTGCCGCACGAGCGTCGTTGCTGTCGACCCGGCGGCTCTGCAGCTGCAGCAGTGATGACGCCGTCTGCAGGCTGTTCTTGACGCGGTGATGGATCTCAGCGATCGCGGCGTCTTTGGTGAGCAGCAGACGATCTCGTTGTCGCAGCTCGGTGATGTTGCGCATCAGCACCAACGACCCCGTAACGAGGTCGCGGGTCATCAGTGGAAGACACCAGGTGCTCAGAACCGCTTGACCGAACTCGATCTCGTCGGTGTAGTCGAGACCGTTGGCGTAGGCCTGACGAAAACCCGGAGCGTCCATCGCCATGTCACCGGGTCGTTGTCCGACGTTGACATTCGTGGCGCCGACTTGTCGCAGCACCGTCAGCGCGTTAGGTGATGCGTATTCGAGGCGCCCGGCTCGGTCGAACAATGCGAGGCCGTCGCCCACTCGAGGCGGGTGGTCGTGGCGGCGGGTCTGCACCCCGAACGGAAATGTGCCAGCTGCGACCATCGCTGCGAATCGCCGGAAGGTTGCGAAGCTCAACAACTCAAGCTCACCCGGCATGATCTCGATCGAGGGCGAGAACTCGCGGGCCAATACGGCGACGACTTCGTCTTCGAAACGGATTGGAACCGCCAGGGTGCGGATCCAACGGTCGCGGGCTTCGAGCCAGACGCCGCCGTCCATGATCTCGCCGTGCTCGAACGCCTGCGTGGCGAGCGGACGCCGACCCATCGGCACAAGTTCGGTTGTCTGGTCAAGTGGATAGACGGTTCGGGCGTTCATCGGCCGAACGTGAGAGATGATGCGAAAGGCATCGTCTTCGGGCACCATCAACAGCACGTCGGCCTGCGACAGGTCGGCTAACAGTGGGCTTCGGGCCGCTAGCCGTCGAAGATGCCCGTCACGCCGAAGCATCGGCTGGCTCATCGGAGGCACTCGCTTGATCAGCACTCGCTTGATCGACGCTCGCTTGATCGACGCCTCTTTTGTAGGCGCGATGGGCCCGCAGCGCAAACATAAATCGATGCACGAGGTAGCCGAGTAGGCCAGCAGCCACGCATACCATCACCCAGCCGAACAGGCCGATCCGCTCTTGGGTGCCGAACTCGATCGTGATGCCTTCGGGCTCGTCGGCAGAAGGGTCGAAGCGAAAGGTGAACGTCTCACTGGTGACGTCGCCGTCGGCGCCGACCGTCGTGTACGAAACGGTGTAGCTGCCGGGTGTTACAAGAGGGTCGATCGGGATGACGATCCGCGAATCTTCGCTTACGGGTGGCGCACCGATGGGTTGCCCAGCGGGGTCTAACAGGTCGGCTCGGAACTCAGCTGTCGGATCGAGCCCGCCGAACTGAAGTGCAATCGAGTGGAATTCACCGCCGACGACCGAGTTCACTCGCGGCGACGACTGCAGCAGTTCGGCGTGAGCGCTCGCCGGGGGTGCGAACATCGTCGCGAACACGGCTGCGAGCGCGACCGCTATGACGGCGAAACGTCGAAGTGTTGGACGGCGCAGCATCGTCGAGGTAGAGCTCAACCGCCGGTGAGTCGAGCCCTCGCTGCGGCGCTGCGCTCAAGCAGGTGCGCTGGCACCATGGCGCGGAGGCGAGCGAGCGGGTCGTTCGGATCGTCAATAGCTGCGGCGGCATCATCGTCGGCGGCGGCGTCGGCCCCGCTGGCCGCAGCCTCAGCAGCGCGTGCTTCGGCTTCGTCTGCCAGTCTCTTTTGCTCGTGCCAGTGATCCCAATGGGCCGGGCGAACGAGTTCTTCGCCGTCGAGTTGGCCGAGCTCGACGCCGTTGTCAAAGAAGACCCAGTAGCGTTGCCAATCGAACCCGTTGATCACCTTGACTTTGCCCTTGGTTCCCGAGGGCACACCTGGCAAATCGACGGTTGCCGAGACAATCTCGTTCTTCGTGAACGGGGCGGACGGTTCGACGGTGCGAGAGAAAAGCGGCATAGCGATGTCCAACGTAGCCGAACCGGAGCGCGCCGGGACCGTCAGCCAGCGGGCGTAGCCTGCCGCAATGGTCCTTGATCCCCGCTCACTCGATGATGCGGCGCTCACGTTCTTGCGTGAGCGTCATCTTGCAACGCTGTCGTTGGTGGTGTCTGGCGAAGAAGTGCACGTGACACCGGTTGGATTCAGCTGGGACAATGACACCGCGACGGCACGCGTAATCACCTTTGCAGGATCAAAAAAGGTCCGACTGCTCGAGGCCGCCGGATCGCTGCCTGCGGCTCTCGCTCAGGTCGACGGTGGTCGTTGGCTCAGCTTGCACGGTCGCGCCACTGTTACCGCCGACCCCACGGTCAACAAAGACGCCGAGCGTCGCTATAGCGAACGGTATCGGCCCCCCGGCGACCGCGGTCTTGATCGCCGAACCATCGAGGTTGCGGTCACCCGAATTCTTGGCCGTTGTTGATTCAACGGACGCAGATACCCCCGGCGACCACAGCCAGGTGCCATTCTGTAGCGGTGAACTTCCCCGCTGCGAATCGCTCCCGAGGTGTCTCGTTCGTTGTCGCGCTTCTGGTGCTTCTGGGACTGTCGGGCGCGGCGTGCTCAAGCGATCCGGTGCCGCTAGCTGACGAAGTGACTCGACAGCTCGACATTCCAAACGAGTCGATTGCGGTGATTGGCGTCGACGACGGTGAGTTAGTCCGTCGCATCGACCTGGCCCGTTCGGTCGCAATCGCCGAAGAACTCGGCACGCAGTTACGCATCGTTGTTTCGGGCCCTGAAGACCAGCTGGTGCCAGCCCAAGGAGTTGTCGATCGCTACGGCGGTACTGCACTGACCTACAAGTCCGACGGTGGCACATTCACTACCGCAAGCCGCAACATGAACGGCGGACAGCTCGACCGGGCTCGCTCGGCCGCGGAGCAGGCCGACAGCATTGGCGGTTCAGCTCTAGCGTTCGTTCAGGTGCTCCAGGGCGAGGGAATTCAAGCGGGTGGCACGTCGCTCGGTCGCTGGCTCGTGCTCTTGTTGCTGGCAGCTGCGTTCCTGTTCGTGCTGACACAGCTTCGTGCGTACCTAAAGGCTCGCAAGCGGGCCAAACGGCGACGCGCCGACTTTGCCAGTCGCAGCGAAGTGCTACGCGATTGGGCTCAGCAACTCGAACCACAAGTCGAAGAGGTTCAAGCCCAGCGGTCGAGGCTCGACCGCGCCGGCCTAACCGCGCTCAAAGAGTCCTCCGCGTTCGTGGCGGGCGTGGTGGAGACTATTGACGGCGCCACTTCGATCGGCGAACTCGACGCAGCCGAGATTCGCATCGCACGAACCGCAATCAAACTTCGCAATCTGCGCCAACAGATTTCGGCCTAAGTGGCCCCACTAACGCTGGTCGTGACCGACCTCGACGGCAGCTTGTGGGACAACTCGCTCGTCTGCCATCGCGATGTGCGAAGTGCAGTCATTGAAGTGCAGGGGCGCGATGACGTCGTCTTGCTGGCAGCAACCGGACGACGCCGCAACAGCGCGCGCCTGGCGTTCGGGCTCAACGACATCGTGATGCCGGCGGTGCTGCTCAACGGTGCCACCGGCTACGACTTCACGAGAGAAGAGATCTTCCACACGGTGTCATGGCAGCCGGCCGATCTGGCCCACGTGCTCGAGGTGTTGGCATCGTTTCAGGTCGGGCCCGTCGCATACCTCGTCGACGGACGAGCAATGGTGGTCGAAGATGTAACCACAAGCGTCAAGCATCTCGACAGCTTGGGCGATGACTTGGTGTGGGTCACGCTCGATGAGCTCTCGACCCGCGACGACGTGATGGGTCTGAGCATGCTTGGCGTCGAGCATGGCGAGGTGAGCGGCCCCCTCGAAGCGTTGCGAGACGACCCGATCGCTGAGGTCGCCGGCTACGGCGACCATCTCTATCCTCCGTTCAGTTTCATGGTCGCCCCGCCTGGCATCACCAAGGTCGCCGGAATCAAGGCGTACCTCGACGCGCGTGAGTTGGTGCCAGACCGGGTCATCGCGGTGGGTGATGGCGGCAATGATCTCGCCATGCTCGAATGGGCTCATACCGCGATCGCGGTTGAGACCGGTGTTGCCGAGGCCAAAGCGCTGGCTGATGTGATTATCCCGGGCCCCGCCGATCGCGGATGGGCCGAGGTGCTGGCTCTGATCTAGCTTCTGGGATCTAGCTTCTGGCAGCGATCAGGTGTTGTCGACAAACTCGATGCGGCGGTTCACGGCCTTGTCTTCTGGGCTGACGTCGGGGTCGATCTTGAGGTCGGTTTCGCCGTAGCCAACCGGAATTAGGATGTCAACGTCGACGCCACCGTTGGTGAGATACTCGACGACCGAAGCCGCTCGGGCTTCGCTCAGCGTTTGGTTGAAGCCGGCGTCGCCATCGGAATCGGTGTGGCCCTGCACTTCGAGCTGGGTGCCTTCGGGCACGTTGGTAAGTACCTCGATGGCGTTGTCGAGCGTTGGGACCGACTCGGGCAAGATCTCTGCACTCGAGACTGCAAACTGGATTGGTTCGAGGGCGAAGAGTGCGTTGAGATCTGCTGTTGCGAGTCCACGAGCGACCGAGCCAGGTACGAGTACTCCGTCGACGATGTGCACGACACCGTTATCGGCCATCAGGTCGGCCGCAATGATGTCGACGCCACCCGGCAGCGATCCATCAGATGAAACGACGAGCAATTCGCCAGTGATCGTCTCGAACCGCGCACCCGGCGTGACGTCTTCGCTCGTAAAGACGCCCTCGACGACGTGATAGCGAACCGTGGTATCGACTTGGTCGCCGTCGAGGCGTTCGATCACGGGTTGGGCGTTGTCAAAGGCGTCGTTGGTCGGCGCAAATACGGTGAACGGACCAGCATCAGGGTCGCCAATTGCCTCAGCGAGTCCCAGGTCTGCGGCAATGCCGAGCAGCGTTGAGAGATCATCGCTGCCAGCAGCCAGGTCGGCGATGGTTACGACTGGTGCCGGGGGCACAGCCGTCGGTTCTGGCTCGGGGGTAGCGGTCGGCTCAGGGGCTGGCGCCGGATCAGGGGCTGGTTCGGGGGCCGCTTCTGGTTCGGCTTCTGGTTCAGGCTCGGCCGCGACCTCGATCGAGGGTTGGCGCACTTCAGAACTGCTGCACTGCCACAAAATGAGACCGAGGATCAACAAGCCGGCCACGGCCAAGAACGGCAGAAGCCACGCGAGACCGGTGCGGTCGCGATCGTCGTCGTAGTGGCCGGCACCGGCCGCAACGCCTTGCTTTGTCGCAGCTACCCCAGTTGCGGCGGCGGCACCGGTTGCTGAGGCTCCAGCCGCTGCGCCCGCTGACGCATTGGTCGGGATGAGCGCAGCGAGCCCGCCAGCTTCTCGCAGTGACGTAAGCCCGCTCACGAAACCAGCGCGGTCATCGTCGTCGGAGCGTTCAAGAATGTCGCCGAGCGGCCCATCTGCGCCAATGGAAGCGAGCTGTTCGGTCAGATCGTCGGCTGACAATGAATCGGCCCTTACCGATGTACCGAGCAAGCTCATCACTGCGGGGGCGAGCATCGGGAGCAGCCGGCTCACGGCCGACATGTTGGAGCCAGACGTCGCGCTGATGTGGCTTTCGACCTCGTCGCGCTGCTTGCCAAAGATCGAGCCGACGAGTTGCGACGCCATGCCACTGCGGTCGCCCTGGCTGAAGAGCGAACCGGCCGACTCGAAGAGGTCGCCACCGTCGTCGTTGACCAAACCATGCAGTGCGGTGGCGCCGTCGCCGTCGGCGTGCAGCCCGAGCCCGGCGAGCACCGCTGGCACGCCAGCACCGATCATCGACCGCGTGTCGCTCTCGTTGGCGCTGAGGCCACCCATGAGGTTGCTCACGGCGCCAGTGCTCGTGAGCGCGCCAGTGATCTGATCAAGCAAAGTCATGGCAGCGAATGTAACGAACGACCGAACTGACACCACACTTCTTTGGTTGACGGCTTCGATCAACTCGCCGAGTAAGTTCGTAGCGATGTCTGAACAAGCACCAGAAGAAGTCGAGCTGTTTCACCCCGGCGTAGTGGCCGAACGGGCCCCCGATCGCGCCGCGGTCATCATGGCAACGTCGGGTGAGGCGATCACCTTTCGCGAGCTCGATGATGCCGCAAACCGGTTGTCGCAGCTCTTTCGAGCCGCCGGGCTTGAGCGGGGCGACCACGTCGCCTTCTGTATGGAGAACCGCCTCGAGTTCTTCGTCGTCTGCTGGGGTGCGCACTACGCGGGTTTGTACTACACGGCGATCAGTTCTCGATTGACGACCGATGAGGTCGCCTACATCGTCAACGACTGCGGCGCCGAGGCGTTCATTGCCTCGCCCTACCTTGCCGACCAAGCCACCGCGATCATCGCCGATACGCCAAACGTCAAGGTGCGCCTCTCGGTTGGCGGTCCCGTCGAGGGCCACGAGTCGTTCGAGGACGCAATCGCCCAGTACCCGGCCGAGCCGCTCGACAATCGGCTTGAGTCCGCCGACATGTTGTATTCGTCGGGCACTACCGGCCAGCCAAAGGGCATCAAGGTTGAGATGCCCGAAGAACCGCTTGGCACACCGGCACCACTGCTCAGTCTTGTCAGTCTGCTGTTCGGCGTTGCGGACGGCTGCATGTATCTGTCGCCCGCACCCGCCTATCACGCGGCTCCGCTTCGCTTTTGCATGACGGTGCATCGCATGGGTGGCACGACGGTCGTAATGGAACGCTTCGATGCCGAGCAAGCGCTTCAGCTCATCGAGAAGCACAAGATCACGACGAGTCAATGGGTGCCGACGATGTTCGTGCGCATGCTCAAGCTCGACGAAGACGTGCGCAACCGTTACGACGTGTCGTCGCTGCAGGTTGCCGTGCATGCCGCGGCACCGTGTCCCATCGAGGTCAAGCACTCGATGATCGACTGGTGGGGTCCGGTATTGCACGAGTACTACGCTGGCACCGAGGGCAACGGCTTTTGCTATGTGAGCAGCGAAGACTGGCTGACACACCCCGGCACCGTCGGAAGGCCACTCACCGGGGTGCTCCACATTTGCGACGAAGAGGGCAATGAGCTTCCGGTCGGTGAGGCGGGCGGCATTTACTTCGAGAGCGACACTGTCTTCGAGTACCACAACGCGCCCGACAAGACGGCCGATTCGCGGATGGCTAACGGCTGGTCGACGCTCGGCGATGTTGGCAAGGTCGACGAAGACGGGTTCTTGTATCTGACCGACCGCAAGGCCTACATGATCATCAGTGGCGGCGTGAACATCTATCCCCAAGAAGCCGAAAACGTGCTCACGATGCACCCTGACGTCTTCGACGTGGCAGTGATCGGCGTGCCCAACGACGACTTC